>ENA-UPTB01001211-UPTB01001211.1-human-gut-metagenome-genome-assembly--contig:-NODE-1211-length-23413-cov-55.877357_pt1 | contig 23413 bp, 18 predicted proteins | sample MGYA00250046_ERZ773369 | MGnify/ENA primary metagenome ERZ773369 (study PRJEB29103, sample SAMN06111938) | human gut metagenome | biome: human gut; feature: ankylosing spondylitis patient; material... | reverse complement strand
ATTCCGAAGTTAATCTTGCAAAAATAATTCAAACAGAAGTTACTTTTGCAAAACGGAAGTTAAATTTGCTATTTACCAAATGTAGCCCAGACTGGGAATTACGTCCTGAAAAATGTAATAAATTACAGAAATAAGTCCTTAAAAGTGTATCACATATACAGTTTTAAGGACTTATTTCTGTTGACAAGGCAATTTTACTGAGATAGAGTAGAAGTAGATAACTATTGTGAATAGTACAAGGGAGGCAGAGATGCGACGGTTTGCATTGGAACGATTAAAAGAATGGAAAGAAAAAAAGAACCGGAAGCCGTTGATCATTCGCGGAGCCAGGCAGGTAGGAAAGACTTGGCTTATGAAGGAATTCGGAGCCACCTGTTTTGAGAAAACAGCATATGTCAATTTTGACAGTAATCCCCGTATGCAACAGGTGTTTGATGGAGAGATCAATGTAGAAAGGATTCTTCTGGCAATCAGCGTGGAGACAGGTGTTTCGGTCAAAAGTGAAGATACCTTACTTATTTTTGATGAAATCCAGGAAGTACCGAAAGCACTATCCTCTTTAAAGTATTTCTGCGAAAATGCTCCGGAATATGTCATTGTAGCTGCCGGCTCTCTGCTGGGTGTGGCGATGCACAAGGGCACCTCTTTCCCGGTAGGCAAGGTAGATTTCATGGATCTGTATCCGCTTAATTTTCAGGAATTTTTGTGCGCCTTGGGAGAAGAACGATTTGCAGAACTTCTGCAGTCCGGGGATACGCAAATGATCAATACCTTCGCTTCCAAATACAAGGATCGTCTGAGAGAGTACTATTATGTCGGTGGTATGCCGGAAGTGGTTCAGTCCTATGTGAATGATAAAGATTTCGGGCGGGTCAGAGAGATTCAGAAAGATCTGCTGAATTATTACCGCCAGGATTTTTCCAAGCATGCGGAGAATTCTTTGGTTCCCCGATTGAACCTGGTGTGGGATTCCATTCCGATGCAGTTGGCAAAAGAAAATAAAAAATATATCTACGGACAGGTGAGAGAGGGCGCCAGGGCAAAAGATTTTGAACTGGCAATCCAGTGGCTTTTGGATTGTGGACTGATCCATAAAGTAAACCGTGTGAGCAAACCGGCGTTGCCATTAAAAGCTTATCTGAATCTGGATGCATTTAAAATATACCTGCTGGATATCGGATTGCTGATTGCCATGACGGATCTGGATGCCAGGGTGATTATCGACGGAAACCGGATATTTACAGAATTTAAGGGAGCATTGACAGAACAGTATGTGCTCCAGCAGCTGATCTCTGAAGTGGGAGTGATCCCCTATTATTACAGCACGGAAAACTCTTCCGGAGAGATTGATTTCATGGTGCAGGGGAAAACTTCCGTAATTCCCATAGAGGTAAAAGCGGAGGAAAACCTCAGAGCGAAGAGCCTGAAGATGTTCTGCGAAAAATATCATCCGAAATATGCGATCCGGACGTCAATGTCGGATTACAGAGAGCAGGAATGGATGATCAATATTCCGCTTTATCATATAGATTATGTTAAAAAATATGTTGAAGAATAAATAAAAGGAGAAAAAAATGGCAGAGTTAGAAAACAGTAAGGATTTAATCAGTGTGTTATGGAGTGGAGCGGATATTCTTCGTTCTAAAATGGATGCTAATGAGTATAAGGACTACTTATTAGGAATTGTTTTTTATAAGTATCTTTCGGATTCGTTTTTAATCAAGGTGTATGATTTGATCTATGATGAAAAGCCGGAGAACTTAAAGGTTGCTTTAGAGGCATACAAAGAAGCTCTGGAAGATAGCAGCGCAGAAGAATTAAAAGAACAAATCAAGTCAGAATGTCATTACGTAATTGAACCGGAACTTACATATACATGTTTTGCTGATGCGGCAAGGAACAATTCATTTAATCGAGAGCAGTTGCAGAAAGCCTTTAATAATATTGAACAAAGCGACCCTTTGTTTGCAGATTTATTTACGGATATTGACTTATATTCTAATCGTTTGGGGACTGGAGATCAAAAACAGAGTGATACTATTTCAAATTTGATTAAGGAAATTGATAAAGCAGATTTATTGAATTCAGATGCAGAGATTTTAGGAAATGCTTACGAGTACCTTATCGGTCAGTTCGCATCGGAAACAGGAAAGAAAGCGGGAGAGTTCTATACGCCTCAGGCAGTATCAAAGATTTTGACAAGAATAGCGATCGCAGGACAGGAAGATAGAAAAGGATTATCTGTATATGATCCTTGCATGGGTTCTGGCTCTCTTCTGTTAAATGCAAAGAAATATGCGAAAGAACCTAATTACATTAAATATTATGGACAGGAACTGAACACTTCAACATATAACCTGGCCAGAATGAATATGTTTTTGCACGGAATAGTACCGGAAAATCAAGTTCTTCGAAATGGTGACACTCTTGACGGAGACTGGCCTACTGGCGAAGAAACTGATTTTAATATGGTGTTGATGAATCCACCGTATTCCGCAAAATGGAGTGCTGCTGCAGGATTTTTACAGGATGAGAGATTTAGTGATTATGGTGTGCTTGCACCCAAGTCAAAAGCCGATTATGCCTTTTTACTACACGGCTTGTATCATCTGAAAAGTAATGGAACAATGGCAATTGTGTTACCGCATGGCGTACTTTTTCGTGGCGCGGCAGAAGGTAAGATAAGAGAAAAATTACTTCGCTCCGGTAATATTTATGCGGTTATTGGATTGCCGGCAAACCTTTTCTACAATACATCAATTCCTACATGTATTGTGGTTTTGAAAAAACACAGAGAAGGTCGAGATGTTCTCTTCATTGACGCTTCACAAAAGTTCGAAAAAGGTAAAAAACAGAATGCCATGACTGATGGACATATTGATTCAGTTATGAAACTTTATAATGAAAGAGTAACGGTAGATAAAGAAGCATACCTTGCAAGTTTTGAAGACATTGAACGAAATGATTTCAATTTGAATATTCCTCGATATGTAGATAATTTTGAGAAGGAAGAAGAGATTGATCTAAATGAACTTTTGGTAAGTATGACAAACACGGATAAGGAATTGGAACAGGCACAAGGAGACTTTTTGTTACTTATGAAAGAATTGACGTCACCGGATGAAGATGTCATGTTTGCTTTGAATGAGTTAATTAGAAAGATGGAGGGGTGATGGACATGGCAAAACCTAAAATTAGATTTAAAGGATACACAGACGATTGGGAACAGCGTAAGTTCAGCGATATCGCCACAAGAGAGTCTTCTGTTTGTACATCTGCATCAGATATCCCAAGCGTAGAGTATGAGGATGTGGTAGCAGAAGAAGGACGCTTGAATAAAGATATCCGCTCAAAAGAAGTGGCAAAGGCTGGAATTACATTTGATGGATCGCAGGTGCTTTACGGAAAACTTCGTCCTTATTTGCACAACTGGTTAAATCCAGATTTTAAGGGCATTGCAGTTGGTGATTGGTGGGTGTTAAAGCCTGTTAATATGGACAAAAATTTTCTTTATCGACTTATTCAAACACAGCAATTTGATAATGTCGCAAACCAGTCATCAGGCTCAAAAATGCCACGAGCAGATTGGAATTTAATATCCAGTTCGGAGTTTATGCTTCCACCTTCAAAAGAGGAACAGAGTAAGATCGGTGGTTATTTTGATGAGCTTGACCACCTCATCACTCTTCACCAGCGAAAGTGTGAAGAAACAAAAAAACTAAAAAAATATATGTTACAAAAAATGTTTCCACAAAATGGACAGACCGTTCCAGAAATTCGATTTGCAGGTTTTACTGATGCTTGGGAACAGCGTAAGTTGGGAGAGACCTGCAAGCTTAATGGAAGAATTGGATTCAGAGGATATACAGAAAGGGATATAGTCACAAAAGAGGCAGGCGGAGTTTTAACTTTTAGTCCTACTAATATCGTAAATAACAAATTAACCATGGAGTGTAAGAATACATATATCACTCGTGAAAAGTACGATGAATCACCGGAAATAAAAATTGCTAATGGAGATATTCTTTTTGTAAAAACAGGATCAACACTGGGAAAAAGTGCCTTGGTTACTGGACTTAAAGAGGATGCATCTATTAATCCGCAGATTGTTGTAGTGCGCGTAGAAAAAGATTCAGAAATTTTCATGTCAAACGTTCTTATTACACATGGCATTATGAAACAAGTAGCTGCTGTAAAAATTGGTGGAGCTGTTCCAACAATGACCGAAACAGAATTGAAAAATTTGACTTATTTCGCACCAGTCAAAAAAGAGGAACAGAAGAAAATTGGAGATTATTTCACCAACCTCGATCACTTCATCACTCTTCACCAGCATAAGTGTGAACAATTACAAAGTATGAAGAAATTTATGCTTCAGAATATGTTTGTATAAGTAAAAAAAGAAAAAATATTGTAAAATTTTATAAGCAGTCATTTAGTAGAAAAAATAATTTTAGGAATAGTATAATTTGGGGCTTGCGATGATACACATCGTAAGCCTCAAAATTATAAATAAAGATCATTTGATTTTTGTAGACTATAATTAGAATATAATATATCAAAAAAACAAATGCTGTTTTCATTATACTCAAATAAACAGGGTCTGTTTGGGAACAGCGTAAGTTGGGAGATATATGTTCAAGAGTACAGGGGAATGATGGGAGAATGGAACTTCCAACATTAACAATATCTGCTGGAAATGGATGGATGAACCAGGAGGATAGGTTTTCAGGTAATATAGCTGGAAAAGAACAAAAGAATTATACGTTGCTCAAAAGGGGAGAATTATCATACAATCATGGCAATTCAAAACTTGCAAAATATGGAACAGTGTTTTCACTTCAAACATATGAAGAAGCGCTTGTACCAAGGGTTTACCATAGCTTCAAAGTAGAGAAGGGCAATGCAAATTTTGTAGAATACTATTTTGCAACAAAGCTACCTGATAGGGAATTAGGAAAGTTAATTTCTTCTGGTGCAAGAATGGATGGACTCTTAAATATTGGATATGACGATTTTATGGGTATATCATTATTACTGCCTAAAACGCAGGAACAAGACTGCATAGCAGGGTATTTTCGGAAGATTGATATGTTCATCACTCTTCACCAGCGAAAAAATATTTATTTTTAGAAAAAGTTACACTTGTTTGGGAACAGCGTAAGTTGGGAGAGATAGCAATCGAGATATTGGCTGGTGGAGATATTGATAAAGAAAAAGTAGTTGATGACGGCACATACCCAATTTATGCAAATGCGTTAACTAACGATGGAATTGTCGGATATTATAATGATTATTATAGAGTAAAAGCACCAGCAGTTACGGTGACAGGTCGTGGTGAAGTGGGGCATGCACAGGCCAGAATGACTGATTTTACGCCAGTTGTGAGACTCCTTGCTATTCGTTCTAATCATGATTGCTACTTTTTGGAAAATGCAATAAACAATCAGAATGTTGTTGTTGAATCAACTGGAGTTCCTCAGTTAACAGTTCCTCAGTTATCATCATATGATATTTGTTTTCCTAAAGATATTAGGGAAGAAGAGAAAATCGGAGCTTATTACAAGAAGCTCGACAACCTCATCACTCTTCACCAGTGTAAGTGTCGTGTTTTACCCAAACTATTATATAACGATTGGGAACAGCGTAAGTTGGAGGATTTGGTCGATCGTGTAACAAGGAAAAATCAAGATTTAGTCTCCGAGTTACCGCTTACAATATCGGCTCAATATGGACTAATTGATCAGAATGAATTCTTTGATAAGAGGGTAGCAAGTAAAGATGTCAGTGGTTATTATCTGATTGAAAATGGAGAGTTCGCATATAATAAAAGCACTTCAACAGATGCTCCGTGGGGAGCTGTTAAAAGGTTGGATCGTTATGAAAATGGTGTATTATCAACACTTTATATTGTATTTGGAATAAAAAAAAATAATCCTGTAGATTCTGATTTCCTGGTATCGTACTACAGTACAAATTTATGGCATAAAGGTATTCATGAAATTGCAGCAGAAGGAGCGAGAAATCATGGACTTTTGAATATTGCACCAGCAGATTTCTTTGAGACGGAGCTGACGATACCACAAGATATTGAGGAACAGAAGAAAATTGGAAAGTATTTTGAGGAGCTAGAAAGGCTCATCACTCTTCACCATCGCAAGTACATTTATATATTAAAATCACCATAAAACGATGTAAACAATCGTAAACCAAATTAAAATATAGAATAAACAAAAAAGTAGTAAGATATGGTATACTAAAATAGAAATTGCCTATACAAATTAAGGCATCAGATAAGACATATGTGGTAAAAGTACACGTTGAAAAATCCAAGTTAATTGTGTTGGGAGGCTACTATGGCGGAATTAGAAGCAGTAATAGAACAAAAACTTATTGAACAGTTGATTTATGGGGATTCACAATGGATTTACCGGAATGATTTAAAAACTGAGGAAGATCTCTGGAATAATTTTAAATATATTCTGGAGCAGAATAATAAAGAGAGATTAAATGGAGAACATTTGTCTGATTCTGAATTTGAACAGGTGAAAAATCAGTTACAGTTTTCTTCATTCTATAAAGCAGGAGAATGGCTGGTTGGTGAAAATGGAAAGGTTATGGTCCATGTACAGCGAGATACGGAGAGACTCCATTTGGTTGTAATGAATCATGAGCATATTGCTGGCGGTAGTAGTGTTTATGAGGTTATTAATCAGTATAGAGCATTAGCTGATGAGGATAGCAGACAAAACAGAAGATTTGATGTCACCCTTATGATCAATGGTCTGCCTCTGATACATATAGAACTAAAGAACAAGCAACACTCTTACATGGATGGATTTTGGCAGATCAAAAAGTACATTGGTGAAGGTAAATTTACAGGTATTTTTTCAGCAGTGCAAATGTTTGTTATCAGCAACGGCGTGGATACGAGATATTTCTCCGCAGCAAGTGATGCAGATCTGAATCCTAAATTTATTAGTGGATGGCTGGATAGAGAGAATAATCCTGTTTCAGATTATCTTGATTTTGCCAAGAGTGTACTCCGAATCCCGGAAGCACATGAGATGATAGCAAGATATACAGTCTTGGATGAAGATGCCAAGCGACTGATTTTGCTCCGCCCCTATCAGATACACGCAATAGAGGCTATTCGTGATGCATCCAAAACAGGACAGTCCGGTTATGTATGGCATACAACAGGCTCGGGAAAAACTTTGACGTCTTATAAAGCAACCAGAAATTTGTTGATGGATATTCCAACGATTGATAAAACTATTTTCCTGATTGATCGAAAAGATTTAGATACACAGACCACAATGGCATTTCAGGCATATGCGAATAATGACATTATTGATGTGGATGAAACGGACAATGTTTTCGATCTGAAAAGAAAATTAAAATCAGATGATCGTCAGGTAATTGTGACAACAATTCAAAAATTACAGAGACTTATTACGAAAAAATTGGGGGAAGGCACATCAGAGTATAATAAAATAAAAAATCTTAAAATTGCATTTGTTGTAGATGAGTGTCACAGAGCGGTGACGCCTGGAACGAAAAGAGAGTTAGAAAGATTTTTTAGAAATTCATTATGGTATGGATTTACCGGGACACCAAGATTCGCAGAAAATGCATATCCTCAAATGGGAGATTTGCCACGTACCACTGAAGAATTATATGGAAAACAGTTACATAAATATACGATTCAGAATGCAATCCATGATAACGCAGTACTGGGATTTCAGGTAGAGCATAATGGACCGAAAAATATGGCAGATGAGACTGATAGTAGTGTATATGAAAGTGAAGCACATATGCTCAGTGTATTGGATGTGATTTTAAATAAATCATATCACAAATTAGGATTCCAAAATGGAAAAGGAAAAACATATGAAGGACTATTAACAACCAGTTCCATTCAGATGGCTCAGAAATATTATGATTTGCTCAAAAGGGTAAAAAATGGAGAAACAGAATTACAGATTGATGAAAGAATAAAGCAGGTTTTGCCGGATTTTCCTAAATTTGCAATAACGTATTCCATTACGGAAAATGAAGAAGGTTCTCATGTGAACCAGCAGAAAATGCAGGAATCTTTAGATGATTATAATGAAATGTTTGGTACGAAATACGAACTTGCTCAAATACAAGGTTATAATGGAAATTTAAATAAGCGCTTGGCAAGAAAGAATCCAAAATTTCAGAGTAGAAATGAACAATTGGATCTGGTAATTGTTGTAGACAGATTATTAACAGGTTTTGATGCACCTTGTATGTCTACTATATTTATTGATAGGCAGCCTATGGGCCCACATGATTTGATTCAGGCTTTTTCCAGAACCAATCGTATCTATGATAAAAATAAGACGTATGGTCAAATTGTTACATTTCAGGCACCAAAGCTGTTTAAGGAAAGTGTAGATAATGCAGTAAAACTCTATTCTGCAGGAAGTACGGAATCGGCATTAGTGGCAGAGTGGGATGAAATAGAACCGGCATTTCGTAAAGCATTGAAGGCACTTAGAGTTTCGGCAGAGACTCCGGAAGAGATTCCCGGAATGTCAAGGAAAGAAAAGATTGTATTTATAAAGATGTTCCAGAATTTTGACAAGCTGTTTGCACAGTTGAAATCCTTTACACAGTATGATGACAGCATGTTAGAAGAATATGGTATAACACAAGACGAATATGAAGATTATGTGGCACATTATTTGAACGTAAAAGAAGAGGTACAGCCGAAGCCTGATGATCCTCAAGGTGGTGACGAAGAACCTACGATTAATATGGATTATGAGCTTATGGCATACAGTCATACCAAGATTGACTATGAGTACATTATTAATTTGATTCAGAACATTGTAACACCCAGTGACGATGAAGAAGTTGCGCCTGAACAGCGTCAGAAACAAATTGAGGAAGTGAAGCAATATATAGGGGATTTGAGCAAAGAGAATCCTAAGGTAGCAGCACTTATGTCTGACTTGGTATGTGATATTGAAGTGGATGAAGACAGATATAAGGGAAAGTCTATTCGTAATGTCATAGAGAATATGAAGCACAACTGTATAGAAAAAGTAGTATCTGAATTTTGTATTACATGGTGTGCTTCAAAAGATGATGTTATGTATGCGGCAACGCATTATCGCAATGGAGAAATTCCAAATGAGAATGCTATTAAGATAACGGCTGATTTCCCTAGTTATAAGGCTACGCAGGAGCAGGCAATTCCTAAGTTTAAATATTATACAATGTTAATCGCAGACTTAAAAAAGACTTTGGACGAGGAGGTAAACCCCTTACTAAACAATTAATATTCTGTACTGTTCATATCAGCGTAAGTAGTACAAGAAATGGAGGAAGCTTATGCTTAATGATATGAACAGTACAGAACTGTTTTGCGAATATTATAAACAATGGATTGAAGTGTACAAAAGAGATGCCATCAGGGAAGCAACTTTGGCAAAATATCAGATGACACATAAGTGGGTGGAGAAGCTTGTTCCGGAGTTGAAAGTATCAGAATTAACAAGAAATGCCTATCAACAGCTTTTAAATGATTATGCAAAAGAGCATGAGAGGCAAACAACCCTGGATTTTCATCATCAACTGAAGGGGGCAATTCTTGATGCAGTAGATGAGGGATTAATTGAAAGGGATCCTACCAGAAAGGCAATCATCAAGGGAAAGACACCAAAAGTAAAGAAAATCAAGTATTTGAACCAGTTTGAACTTCATACTTTGATTGCACATCTTGATATAAAGGAGAATCCAAATTGGGATTGGTTTATTCTTCTCGTATCAAAAACGGGTATGCGATTTTCGGAAGCCCTGGCGATTACACCGGCGGATTTCGATTTTGCGAGGCAGACATTATCTGTAAGTAAGACATGGGATTATAAGGGGGACGGAGGATTCCTGCCCACTAAAAATAAATCATCCGTAAGAAAAATACAGATAGACTGGCAAATAGTAGTGAAATTTTCAGAACTGGTTAAAAATTTACCGGAGGATAAACCTATTTTTGTAGGAGAGGAAAAAATATATAATTCCACAGTAAATGATGTACTTGCCAGACACTGTAAAGAGTGTGGAATCTCGGTAATCTCTATTCATGGTCTTCGTCATACGCATGCGTCGCTACTTTTATTTGCGGGTGTATCCATTGCCAGTGTAGCCAGAAGACTGGGACATGCAAGTATGACAACTACGCAGAAAACATATCTACATATTATTCAGGAATTGGAAAATAAAGATGTAGATCTGGTAATGAGAACATTATCAGGACTGTAAAATAATGTAACCGTTAATACTTACGCTGATTTGTGAAAAAATATATGGAAGAATAAAGGAGTGAGCGAGCATGAAAGTAAATTTTGATCGTACAAAATGTATCACAGCAGTAGTATTATTACTGGCCGCCATTTTATCGGTAACGGTCATTGGAAAATACGTCTCCGCACCGGAGAATCATCAGAAGACCATTGCCTCTCTGGATGAGAAAAAACAAACCGTCATGGAGCTGACGGCGGCGTCCACGGTGACTTCGGCGCTGATTACCTTGCTTCCGGGCGACACGGCAACACCTATTGCGGAGAAAATGGCAGATGTCAGCGGATACCTGCTAGTGGTCCTCTGCGCTATCTATCTGGAAAAATATCTCGTGACGATTACCGGTTATGTGGCATTTACCTACCTGATTCCGATTGCCTGCGGCTTGTGGATGCTCAACCTGATCTTTGCAAATGCCACCGTGCGAAAACTGGCAGCAAAACTGGCCGTGTTTGGTTTGGCAATCTCCCTCGTGGTTCCTGCCAGTGTGAAGATCTCCGACCTCATCGGTGATACTTATCAGGCCCAGATCGAAGCAACCATTGAAGATGCCAAGAACACACAGAACATACTGGAAAACAGTGGCGTGGTGGATGATACCAATGCGACGGAAACAACCGGAACCGGAACAACAGAAGCTTCTGGAACTGTTACAGGTAATGTGCAGGAGAAGGAAAACAATAACTCCGGATCTGTCTCAAACATTTTCGACTGGGCAAAAGACGCTATTTCCGGCGCTAAAGATTCAGTGGCAAATGTTGTGGAAAACGTGACGGTTTCTACCGAAGAACTGGTACAGAAGGTGGAGAATTCCCTGAATCATTTTATCGAGGCGGTTGCCGTGATGATCATTACTTCCTGCGTGATCCCGATGCTGGTACTGTTATTGTTCTTCTGGATGGTGAAGATCGTGCTGGATGTGGATCTGAGTGGAGTGAAGATCAAGGGGATGCTGCCGGAACATAAGGAATAGCGGATTCAATTAAAAGAACTTTTGTACCTTTACATCGAGATCTATAGATGCTATTATTACAAGCAACCAAGGAACTGTCCGAGGTGGAAAATTTCGTACCCGTCCACACGCCGCTGGCTTGACAGGGGAAACCCGAGAGATGCAGGAGAATGGTACGCCTGCCGGACAGTTCCTATGAATTAAGTTGCAACATTTTCATATTATTCTTTTCGGCCTGATTTTTGGGGTTCAATTTTGACAGAGTCTATTCGTATTTCCAAACAGCATTTTGAATTACTAATACAACAAAGGTTAAGGGACTATTTACTGTAGAAATATCTTTTACAATTGCTTTTGTGTAAAATTGTGTATAATATAAAAGGAGAAAGAATGCACTGATGAAGAAGCAAATATAGAAGGAGGTAAATGATATGCAATACACATATACTGCTGTTATTACCGAAAAAGACGGCACTTTCTATGCGAAGGTTCCGGATGTGGACGGGTGTATTACAACAGCACCGACTTTGACAGAAGCGATTGCACTTATTACAGATGCATTGAATCTTTGTCTTGTTGGTCTGGAGGATGAAGAAATTACTCCGAATGCGCCTACACCCCAGGCAGAGATTCCTCATTTGCCGACAGATATCCTTACGATCATCCAGGCAGATACGATTAAATATCGCAGCATGACTGACACCAAAGCGGTTCGAAAAAATGTTTCGCTTCCGGCATGGATGTCCAAACTTGCTGATAAACGTGGAATCAACTGTTCAAAAGTATTGCAGGAAGCACTTACTACCAAGCTTTTATAAAATCAGTATTTTTACAAAGGAGGTCCCCTATGTCCCAACCTATCCAATCCGAAGCCCATCTCACGACCTTTGAAGCCATCAGCATGATCGTCGGCAACAGCATCGGCACCGGCATCATCGCCGTTCCGTATCTTGCCACGAAGAACAGCATGCTGGATGTCGTGTGGATGGTATTGATCGCCTATTGTGTGAACGTGATCCTGCACCTGATCATTGCCGAGCTGTCTTACAATAACGGTGGTGTCCAGCTGGTGAAAAGCTTTGAAGGAGAGCTGTTTCATGGGAAAATGAAGCAGATCTTCAGCTGGAGTGTATTTATTGTCTATGGATTGGCAATTATGATCGGTGTCAGCGGCAACATCAACGGTGGCGCCCAGATTTTTGTGAACTGGTTCGGAATGCCTTTTGTGGCGGCGCAGGTTTTGTACTATGTGATCGCCGGAGTTGTGGTGTTTATCGGCATGAAGGCCGTGGGCATCGCGCAGAAGTACGCAGTCATTGTCCTCATGGGAATTGTGGCAGTGATGACGGTAGGCACATTCCTGCATCCGCTGAATTCTTTGCAACGGGCACAGTTCCACTGGAATAATCTGCTGGCGCTGTACAGCATGGTGGTATTCGCCACATCTGCCAATCAGGCAGTGATCCAGGTGGTGAAAGGTCTGGATGGCAACGCGAAACAGATCCGCCGCTCCATCTTCATCGGTTTTGGGCTTTCCTCAGTGTTTGTTCTGATCGTGACGGGCACGGTTCTCCTGGGAACCAAGGGAGCGCTGGAAAAAGAACTGGCATACATGCAGTTGGGAGAGAGTATCGGTACCTGGGCAATGATCCTGGCAGGCGTATTTTCCCTGTTTGCTTTACTTACCACGTTCTGGAGCAATACTCTCGCCCTCCGCGATGTGGTTCATGAGCAGATCGGCAGCGGCAACCGCATCAGCTGGCTGATCGCCACAGTCCCCTGCATCCTGTTTGCTGTGTTTGGCGTGAACAGCTTTATCGTTCTGACCCGGATCATGAGTGGCGTTGTGGTACTGGTGAGCATCATGCTGGTGCTGACCTATGGAAAGTCCAGGAAAAAAGCCGGCAGCAGTCCTATCTGCGGCGTGATCGGCACAGTGCCGTTTCAGGTGCTGATGGTGCTGTCTACGCTGCTGTCTGCAATCGGTGCGTTGATCCCGTTGAGCTGATTTCAAAAAAACTCAAATACAATAGTGAAACAGATTAAGTGACAGAAAAGAGATTCCTATGTATACCTCTCAAAATTTTCAAATTCGGGACGAAGAGACTTTTTCCCTTCGCATCCCGACGGACAGAGAATATAAAATATTGCAGCTGACAGACCTGCACCTTGGTTTCGGCATATTTTCCCGGAAAAAGGACAGACTGGCGCTGGCAACGGTGACGGAGCTGGTCCGCCGGACGGGACCGGACCTGATCGTCCTGACCGGTGATTCTGTGTTCCCGTTTTTCCCCAAAAGCGGGACGATGAATAATAGAAAACAGGCGCAAAAGCTGTTAGCGTTTCTGGATGGTTTTCGGATTCCCTATACGTTTGTCTTTGGCAATCATGACTGTGAGATGGGGGCTGCATGCAATAAAGAGCAACTGGCGGAGATTTTTGCAACGGGAAAATACGCTGTTTTTACTAAAGGAAGATATGAGCATAGTCCTCAAAACCCCATTGCCGGCGTCGGAAATTTTGTACTCGATCTGATCGATGGAGAAGGCAGAGTTCTCCTGCCACTCATCCACCTGGACTCTAACATGTACGGTGACGGCTGGTTTTTCAGCGGTTTCGACTGCATCCATGAGGACCAGACGGACTGGTGCATGGAGAAATTGAACGAGAGAAAAGTACCGGCTATGGCATTTTTCCACATGCCGCCCGCGGAGTTCAAGGAAGCCTACGAGAAGATGAAACTAGGTGATCACAGTGTGATCTATGAACACGGCAGTATCGGAGAAAAGGATGAGTATTTCGGAATATCGAACCGACCACCTCATTTTTTCGAAAAAGCGGTGGATAACGGCTGGCTGAAATGGATCTTCTGTGGACACGATCACCTGAATACATTATCCCTGATATATCAGGGCATCCGCATGACCTACGGAATGTCTATTGATTATCTGGGATATTCCGGCATTGCGAAGCAATATATCCAGCGGGGAGCCACGCTGATCACGCGTAAGACAGACGGGAACATAGATATCACTATGGTACCGTTGACAACGGTTGTTTCGACACGAGTAAGGGGAGCCTGATGAAAGGCTCCCCCGATTTGTATGAGAATGATTAGTAATTGATACCGCTGATGCCGAGTACTCCGTTCTGGACATTGAAGGTGATGTTAGGACCGTCGCCGGTGCTGTAGAGGGTGAAGCCTGCCATACTGGGGCTTAATTCGGACAGATCAGCATTAGCCATAGAATCTTTCAGCTCAGGGGTGAAGATTTTGTCTGCACCTAAGGCAATCAGATCTTCCCTGGTTTCGATCACACTGCCATCGCCCAGAGCAACATAGACCGGATAATTGACCAGATCAGCGAGAGCATTCAGGTCTTCAGCGGCTACGGCATCCTGGATCTTTTTAGCGAAAGCAGTAGCATCCTCTGTGGAAACTGCAAAGTTGTCTTCATAGGCTCCTTCCGCCGTAGAGGTGCTTTCGGTGGATGCGGTTTCAGTATTGGCTTCTGTATTGCTTTCTGTAACCTGGCTTTCGGAAGCTACGGTGCTTTCCGCAGAGGCAGCAGCTCCGTTTCCCTCATTGCCGCAGGCAGCAAAAGATAATACCATAACAGTGGTTAAAAGTGCACAGATAAATTTGTTTTTCATAATAAAACTCCTTTCGTAATAAAACCATTTTTTACAGGTCTCTGATGATTAGACTGTACAGTCTTCAGAAAAGTTGCATAAGAAATAAATTTTTTTAAAAATATCAAAAACATCCACCCAAAAGAAAAACCTTCTGTTAAAATGTAAAAATAAGACAGATGAAAACAATAGAATAGGAAACTACCATGGAACCATATTACTATCAGAAAATGAACAAGCCCCAGCAGGCCGCCTATCACGCTATGCAGCAGGGAGTGCTGGCGCTGGCAGACGAGATCCAGCTGCCGCGGATCCCGGCGGAAGAATTGTATGACGTATTTTTCCGACTGCGGCTGGATCATCCGGAGATCTTCTGGGTGGTGAGTTATCGGTATAGATATTATCAGGACTCCCCCAACATCATCTTCGTGCCGGAGTATCTGTTTGAGAAAAATAAGATCAGAGAACATCAGAAAGCCATGCAGTCCCGGGTGGAAAAGCTGGCAAGATCTGCCGCAAAGTTCACAGAGTGGGAAAAAGAGAAGTACATTCACGACTTTATCTGCGAAAATATCACCTACGATAAGTTGAAAAAGCCCTATTCCCATGAGATTATCGGACCGCTGGGACAGGGCGTGGGTGTCTGCGAGGGCATTGCCAAATCGGTGAAGGTGCTTTGTGATGCGCTGGGTGTGTGGTGTGTAATCGCTATCTGCGGCAACAATCCGGAGAAAGGGATCAAGTACCGTCACACCTGGAATATTGTGCGGATCGGCGGGCAGTATTACCATCTGGATGCCACATTTGACAATACATTGGGAAAACATCAGGGCAATGCGGAAGCACCCGGAGAGATCCGCTACGACTATTTCAATCTGGGAGATAAAGCAGTGTTCCGGGATCATGAACCGTTGATCGCCCCGGCACCCGGCTGTCCGGACAACGATCATTTTTATTACAAGGAGAAAAAACTTTCCTTTACGAAAACGGAAGAAGTATATAAAAGAGCACAGCAGATGGCGAAAAAAGGCCGGGCCATGACGTTCCAGTGGCGGGGAGGCTATCTGACCAGAGAAGTCCTGCAGGAACTGTTGGAACTGATCCGCAAGGCAGGCGAGGAGCGGCAGAAGACCGCCCGGATCAGTCTCAACTGGCCACAGGCGGTCATTCATTTCAGCTATGTGGAAAATGCAGGCATCCCGGAGCCGGAGGTCGTCATGGAAGACGCCAACGAAGGAGAACAGTTTGACACCGGGGAATAAAGGTATGGGATGATGTCAGGATCAAGAATTCTTCGACTTCAATGCGCACTCCCGGAATAACGCATTGACGGCCAGCTTATAGTCGCTGGCATCTGTGGCTTTGCGGATCTTTTTTACGTATTTGTCCGGAGATTCGAAGCTGCGGCTTAAGAAAGTCCAGAGATCCTTCATTTTATACAGAGTATTGGTATCGCCGGACATGATCACCTGATATCCCGCCAGGAGAGAATTGTGGAATTCCTTCAAAACATCCAGACAATCTTCCGAAGACGGCAGAGACACCCCATCGAAATCAGTGGAAGTAGCCTTCAACTGCTGTAACAGTCCCGGATTTTGCAAGATTCCCCGACCGATCATGACAGTATCGACCATGGGCAGTTTTTCCAGGATGTGCGCGAGTGTCTCCGGAGAGGTAATATCCCCGTTATAGCACAGCGGACATTGCAGGGCTTCCACCGCCTCTGCGAAAGCCTCCAGATGGGGTGTCCCCTTGTAACCTTCCTTTTGCAGTCTGGGGTGAATGATCAGTTCCTTCATGGGAAATTTTTGATATATTTTCAGTAACGGAGCCCATTCATCAGGATATTCCATGCCGATGCGGGTTTTAATGGAAATTTCCAACGGGCATTTTTCGAAAATTCCGTCCAGAAAATCCTCCAGTTCCCGGGGCGTGCCTAAGAATCCGGCACCGCGGTTTCTTGCCACCACCGTCCCGGAAGGACAGCCCAGATTCAGGTTGACCTCATGGTAGCCATATCCGTCCAGCTGCTCTGCCAGCGACAGAAATTCCTCCGCCTTATTGGTCAGGATCTGCGGTACGGTGTACATGCCCACATTATGTTCCGGAAGCACATCGTTGCGTTCTCTGCTGTTCATGTGCCGATTGGAGATAAAAGGGGTAAAATATTTGTCCATGCCGCCGTAACAGCGGTTCCAGTTAGTGCGGAAATTATAAGTGGTCAGTCCCTCCATGGGGGCAAGATAATATTTCATAAAAAATGTATGCCTTTCCGTAACCTGCAAGCGTTCCACTGCATTTCCGGCGTATGCTTTCGCAGATTGTACTTTGTATCAGGTGTTTTGCCAAATCCCTTATTCAGAGATATTCTTAATAACGGGATTGCCCTTTACATGATTATAAACAATTACTATTATAATAGAGATAGTAAAAATTGCAAAGAAAACCGCAAAGATCCAAAAAGAAAGAGGCTGGAAGAAGGAATAAAGATCATGACTGAAAAAAACAGAAAATAATACCATAAACCTAACCACCAACGAACGCACCCAGCAGGAGATCACCATCTCCGGCAACCCCGGGAAACCGGTCGGGGAGGATGGGGAGAAGATGCTGCGCCGCATGAACGAAAGCCACTACGCAGTGACCGGCTGGGCACTGGAACACTGGAAGATCCGGGAGAATGACCGGATTCTGGACATCGGCTGCGGTGGAGGAGCAACTCTGAAACGCATGAGTGAAGAGGTGCGTGACGGACATCTGACCGGAGTGGATTATTCCGCCACTTCACTGGAGCTTTCCGGGAAAACCAATGCAGAAGCACTGCAGCAGGGAAAAATGGATCTCGTGGAAGCCTCAGTGGAAAAACTGCCTTTTGCGGACAATGCTTTTGACAAGATCATTACGGTGGAAAGCTTTTATTTCTGGCCGGATCCCGCGGAGAATCTGAAAGAAGTCTACCGGGTATTGAAGGAGCAGGGAACCTTTTTACTGGTGGCCGACATTTACCAGAAGGAGGATCTGCCGGAACAGGTGCGGGAAAACATTCAAAGATTCCATCTGTTTAATCCCACACCGGAAGAATTCCGGGAACTGCTGGAAAATGCAGGATTTGAAGAGGTACAGATTCACTTAAAAGACGGCGAGGACTGGATCTGCGCGGAAGGGCACAAATAAGCAGTAGAACCCTTCGGAAAAACGCAAAAACCGGGTGGAAGTCCGAAACGGAACACGCTAGAATCAGAAACATAGAAAATGTGAAAGTATCCATGAAAATATTCAAAGGAGAAAACAATAACCATGTATAATCAGAATTATAAAGTAGAAATTCCCCAGTTCCCGGACCGGGAGGTGTCCATAGCAGAATACGGCGCGAAGAGCGGCGATTTGCAGATCGAGACCGGCAGACACAATGCGGAGGCCATTAACCGCGCAATCTGCGAAGTGTCGGAGCAGGGGGGCGGTACGGTAAGAGTTCCCGCAGGCATCTGGGCGGTGGCTCCGCTCCGGCTGTTAAGCGGTGTCAATCTTCATCTGGACAGTCAGGCTATGTTAAAATTCATCAAGTCCAAAGAGGACTATCCGCTGCGGATCACCAGCTATGAAGGGCAGGACTGCATTCGCACCGTATCTCCCGTTACCGCGGAAAATGCAGAAAATATCGCCATCACCGGAGATGGTATCATAGATGGAAGCGGTGATAAATGGCGTCCAGTCAAGAAATTCAAGATGACGGCAAAGCAGTGGGATGCGCTGTTTCAGATCAGTCCTTGTGTGATCGAGACGAAGGAGACGGAGATCTGGATGCCTACTGAGACCATTCTGGAAGGCAATCGCCATAACATCCAGGGAACCACCGAAGAGGCACTGGCTGCTGCGGCACCTTATTATGATTTTTACCGTCCGGTGATGGTCAGTCTGCGTTATTGTAAAAAGGTATTGTTACAGGGCGCAACGTTTATGAACTCTCCGGCATGGAATATTCATCCCTATTTTTGCGAGGACCTTACCGTGGACAGTGTGAAGATCCGTAATCCGTACTATGCACAGAATGGTGACGGCATCGATGTGGAATCCTGCACCAATGTGCACATTCATCACAGCACCTTCGAGACCGGTGACGATGCTATCTGCATGAAATCCGGCAAAAATGCCATCGCCCGCAGGATCGAAGGCCCTTGCAGCAATGTCTACATTCATGATTGTCTGGTGAATGAAGGCCACGGAGGCTTTGTCATCGGTAGCGAGATGTCCCGTGGGGTAAAAGACATTCTGGTGGAGAACTGTACTTTCGTGGGAACCGATGTGGGTGTCCGCATGAAGAGTGCGCTGGGACGCGGCGGCGTGGTGGAAAACATCACACTCCGCAATATCCATATGAGCGAGATCAAGGGCGAGGCAGTGATCCTTACGATGTCTTATGTCCTGAATTCTCTGAACCGTAATGAGACCATTGCCATGGAAAATGAGGAGGACATCCCATATTTTAGAGATCTGTCTATGGAAAATATCGAAGTCACCGGCTGCAGACAGTTTACGAAGATTGAGCCTCTGCAGGGCAGACCGGAGACAATCCGTAATGTTGTGGTGAATGGACAGAAGCTGGTGTAAGGTTCCAGACAGGAAACAGATTTTTGTTACTCACGGGAAATTTTTTGTAGCATAATAGCAGGAGGTAATGATTATGCCATGTACAACCATATTAGTAGGAAAAAAAGCATCTTATGACGGATCTACCATGATCGCCCGGAACGATGATTCCCCCTCCGGACAGTTTACCCCGAAGAAATTTGTGGTGGTGCATCCGGAAGAACAGCCGAGAAAATATAAATCTGTGCTTTCTCATGTGGAGATCGATCTGCCCGAGGAGGCTTTGCGTTATACCGCAGTGCCCAATGCGCTGGAGGGAGAAGGCATCTGGGCGGCACACGGTATCAATGCGGCAGGTGTGGGCATGACGGCTACAGAGACCATCACTTCGAATGCCAGAGTCATGGGAGCAGATCCACTGGTGGAATATGTACCGGCGAAGGACGGCGCAGAAGAGATTCCCGGAGGTATCGGTGAGGAGGATATTGTATCTGTGGTGCTCCCTTATATTCATAGTGCCAGAGAAGGTGTCACGAGGCTGGGAAGTCTGTTGGAAAAATACGGCACCTATGAGATGAACGGGATTGCTTTTTCCGATAAAAACGAGATCTGGTGGCTGGAAACGATCGGCGGTCATCACTGGATTGCCCGCAGAGTGCCGGATGAAGCATATGTGGTGATGCCGAATCAGTTCGGAATCGATGCTTTTGATCTGGAGGATGCCCTGAACGTACAGGAGAATCATATGTGCTCTGCGGATCTGAAAGAGTTTATCGAAAAGCATCATCTGGATCTGTCACAGGACGGCAACTTTTCTGCCAGAGATGCCTTTGGCAGCCATGACGATTCCGACCATGTATACAATACCGCAAGAGCCTGGTATATGCTGCGGACCCTGAATCCCCGGACACTTGTCTGGGATGGTCCGGATGCGGACTACACTCCTTTTTCGGATGATCTGCCCTGGTGCATGGTGCCTGAGAAGAAGATCACGGTGGAGGATGTAAAATACGTATTGTCTTCTCATTATCAGGGAACGCCTTATGATCCGTATGCTTCGTATGGGGATAAAACTATGTGCGGAGCATACCGTTCCATTGGCATCAACCGTAATGATGTCATGACTCTGATCCAGATGCGCCCGGAGGGCGAGCCGATCCAGTGGCTGGCGTTTGCATCCAATGCATTTAATGCACTGGCTCCGTTCTACACTGACATAGATACGACACCCGGCTACCTGTTCGGAACCACCGGAAAAGTCTCCACCGAGAACTTCTACTGGATGAGCCGTATGATCGCAGCCATGGCCGATGCTTCTTATAGCAAATCCGTGTTCCATATCGAACGTTATCAGGAAAGCATAGCAGCGAAAAGTCACGAGCTTCTGAACCGTTATGATACATTGCTGGAGCAGGAGACCGATGAGGAAACTCGTAAAAAAATACAGGAAGAGGCCAACGAAAAGATTGCGGGGATGCTTCAGTGTGAGGCAGCCGATACTCTGGATAAAGTCCTGTATGAACTCAGTGGGCAGATGAAAAACGCCTATGCCAGATCGGATGCGTAAACAGTTATATAAGTAAAAACCATATGATTTGAATTGAGATAAAGAAAAACAAAAAATGAAGTCTGTAGAAAAAACAGCAGATTCTCCCAAAAGAGTCTGCTGTTTTCATTTATATGTTTTCGTGCTTATGAAAATATCCTATTGACAAATTAAAAGTGTTTCCATATAATTACCAAAGATAATTACCAAAGGTAACTATAAAAACAAAATATAGGATAGAAAAAGATATCAGAGAGGAAAAGAATGACGATTCAGACGATAAAACGAATGTTGGATGCCTGCTATCAGGCAAAACGGATCCGGGAGATGCTTCCTGCGCTGCCCTCGGGCGTGACACCTTCTTATATTCATTTCCTGGATGTGATCCAGATCATGGAGAGGCAGGGGTCTGCTGTGAAGATTTCAGATATCAGTGACTATCTGAACATCCCCCGTCCCGGCGTGACGCGGACAGTAAAAGAAATGGAAGAAAAGGGTTATCTGCGGAAAGCCAATGCGGCGGAAGACGGCAGGATCACCTATATTTCTCTGACGGAAGAGGGACGAAAACTGTCGGAAAAATATAATGAGAATTATTTTGCCGGTCTGGCACCGTATCTGGAGAGCATTTCCGAAGCAGATGCGAAAGTGATGATACAGACCATAGAGACCTTTTATCAGGTGATGTGCGAGAGGAGAGAGAAGTTTGAAAAATAAAGAAAATGACATGATGGATTTTACACAGGGAAGCATTTTGAAAAAGTTGCTCCGCTTCATGGTTCCCATTTTGGGCGCCTTAATCTTACAGGCAGCTTACGGTGCGGTAGACCTGCTCGTAGTGGGACGGTTCGGCTCTACTTCGGGATTGTCCGGAGTCTCTACCGGCAGCCAGGTGCTGAATCTGGTGACTTTTGTAGTGACGCAGCTGGCAATGGGGATTACTGTGCTGATCGCCCGGTATCTGGGAGAGAAGAAGGAGGAGCAGATCGGCAGTATCATCGGCGGAGGAACCGTTGTATTTGCAGCGATTTCACTGGTACTGTTCGTGGTCATGGTTGGTTTTGCCCGTCCCATCGCGGTTCTCATGCAGGCACCGGAAGAGGCGGTAGGACTGACCGCAGCTTACATACGGATCTGTGGTGCGGGAATCTTTTTTATTGTGGCATATAACGTATTGTCCGCGATCTTTCGAGGACTGGGTGACAGCAATTCCCCGCTGCTGTTTGTATTCGTGGCGTGCATTGTCAATGTCGTGGGTGATCTGGTGCTGGTGGCAGGACTGGGCATGGATGCCATGGGAGCGGCACTGGCTACTGTTTTTGCCCAGGCATTGAGCGTAGTGTTTGCAATTGTACGCCTTGTGAAAAAGGGACTGCCCTTTACCATTACCAGATACGATTTTCGTTGGAATCCCCAGTGCGGTAAATTCCTGCAGATTGGTCTGCCGTTAGCTTTGCAGGAGTGCCTGACGCAAGGCTCTTTCCTGGCACTGTGCGCCTTTGTCAACCGTCTGGGACTGGAAGCTTCCTCCGGCTACGGCGTGGCATGCAAGATCGTCAACTTTGCCATGCTGATCCCCAGTGCACTGATGCAGTCCACTTCTTCTTTTGTGTCACAGAATGTAGGTGCCGGAGAACAGAAACGGGCGAAGAAGACCATGTTCACAGGTATCGGCATTGGACTTTTGGTGGGATGCTTCGCTTTTGCATTGGTGTTCTTCCGGGGGGATCTGCTGGCAGGCATCTTCTCCGCGGATGCGGCAGTGGTGCAGAGAGGCTATGAGTACCTGAAAGGTTTCGCACCGGAGACGCTATTGACTGCTATACTGTTCAGCATGATGGGATATTTTAACGGTAATGGCAAGACCGTGTGGGTCATGCTCCAGGGACTGATCCAGACCCTTCTCGTACGCCTTCCCTTTGCTTACTATATGAGCATCCAGCCGGACGCAAGCCTCATCAATATCGGCCTCGCAGCCCCCATCTCTACTGCGTTTGGAATTGTGTTGAACGTGGCATGTTTCCTCTATCTGGAACATGCGGCCAAGCGTAGTTGATGGAGAGTTACGCGGGGAGTTCTGTTTGTATTAAAAACGCTATTATTTTCTAAAAAAATACAAAAACATGAGATTTTGCCATGCAAAAAGCTGTTATTTTCGCTGAGCGTGCAAAATGAAGAAATTCCGTACAAAAATTCCTGATTTAGAAACTTTTTTTGTACGGAATTCATTGTTTTAGGTTTTTTACACCAACTTGAGAGTTAATTAATGAATCTGTTTTCAATTCTCCGTAGCCCTTGGCAGGGTATAAGAAACGCGGCACTGCTTATTCTTATACCCAGCCGGGGCTACTGATTTCTTGAAA
>ENA-UPTB01001208-UPTB01001208.1-human-gut-metagenome-genome-assembly--contig:-NODE-1208-length-23420-cov-14.452684_pt1 | contig 23420 bp, 10 predicted proteins | sample MGYA00250046_ERZ773369 | MGnify/ENA primary metagenome ERZ773369 (study PRJEB29103, sample SAMN06111938) | human gut metagenome | biome: human gut; feature: ankylosing spondylitis patient; material... | reverse complement strand
AACATCGTATTCCTCAATTTCCTTCAACTCGCCTGTAGAAACCAAAGCGTTTATAAGCAATGTGTTGAGTTTGTCTGCAGTATTGAAATCATAGGTCTTGCCTTGGTCGGAAGTATAGGAGATGTTTTCCTGTGTCAGTTCCTTGATGGCTCTGAGGATGGTATCAGAGCTGCATGTACGAAGGGTAGGATGATACGAGAGATGGCGCATCAGTTGTGACGTTACATCTTCCACGCATGAGCCGCCACAGAAATAAACGCTCATCAGCGAACGGACTATCTCGCTGAACCGATATCCGATGATACTGCTGCATCTCTGACCTAGTGTTGAGTCGATAACGGGTGAAAGCATGGAGTCAAATTTCTCCATGATTGAAAAAATTCCTCTAAAAGGTGTGAGTTTCTCAGATTTATTTGTACCTTTGCCATGCCTTGTTACGATTTTCGCTTGTTTTCTAATTGCAACACTAAGATAAGTGAAAAATCTGACACGGCAAAATCCTGGGCAACTTTTTGTTGCTCAGGAACTTATAAATAAAGTTAAATTATAGTGTTGCGGAATTAAGGTACAATAATATATGATGGCGAAACAACAAGTGAAGTGCCCACATCTGGATTATACAATTTTAGAGATGCCAAACTATACGAAAGACCTCTATTAATCGTATAATATTAAATAACCAATTTAAAATCTTTAACAGCCATACTTTGAATCCATATAACGACATAGAAGCGCAATTTGAAAAACTATTCGACGATAATTATCGCCGTCTGATTTTTCATGCTCTCCGATTTGTGGATAGTCAGGAAGAAGCAGAAGATATTGTCTCTGACGTATTCTATGAGTTATGGAAGAGAATGGATACTCTTGATTTAAACTCGGGTATTACCACCTATTTATATAGGGCAGTATCAACAAGATCGCTTAATGTCATTCGGCACAAAAATGTAGCAGCAGTACGGATTGAATTGTTGGAATCAATCAATGAGCGTCGTATGGAATTTGTTGCAGAAGAAGACACTCAAAGAGAAGTAGAGAGTGTTGAAATCGGACAAAAGATGCGTCAAGCCATTGATGAATTGCCAGATCGTTGCCGCCAAGTTTTTATATTGAGCTATATCAATGGGCTCAAGAGTAAAGATATTGCGGATGTTATGAATATTTCAGTCAGGACTGTGGATGCTCAAATTTATAAAGCACTCCATTTTCTTCGCGACAAATTGCGATATCTGTTGGTCTTGATTGTTATTTTTTTCGATTATTTCAATAAGTGATTTTCAGGACATAGTTGTTTAATGAAATTATGGTACAACGCATGACACAAATTTCTGAGGAATTAATGATGAAGTTTATTACCAATCGATGTTCTAATGAAGAACTTCGAATGGTGCAAGAATGGATAGAAGAATCTGAGGATAATGCCCGGCTGATATTTGAAATAGAACGAATCGCTAAGCTTGCTGAGAGTCTTAATACCGACAAGCATCAGCATGATCGTGTCTGGAATTCTATAAATGAAAGAATCGCAGATGACAAACTACGACAAAGCAGATTGAAACGCATGCGATTTTTCCGTTGGGGTGCTGCTGCTGTTTTTATTGGAATAATACTGGGCGGATTATTCATTTTACGTCAGCCTAAGGTGGAGATGATTGAACTGACGGCAAGTAATGGAACCATGACAATTACATTACCTGACAGCACGAAGGTGTGGCTGAACCGATATGCTTCGATAACATATCCAAAGACATTTGCAGATGACCGTAGGATAGTATCTATTTCCGGTGAAGTGTATTTCGAGGTTGCTCATGATACATCTCGCCCTTTTACTGTAGATGGCAAATGGCTTGATGTCACAGTTCTTGGAACCAAATTCAACTTCAATAGTTCTGAAGATAAAGAAAACACCGTAAGCCTTCTGGAGGGTAAAATTGAGGTGACTCCCGGCAAGAATAAGGACGGAGTGGTTCTTTCTCCTGGCCAAAAGGTTCTGTTTAATCCTCAAAATGGTCGGATGTCAATCTCCCAAGTTAATACTGCCCTTGATGCAGTATGGCATAACAGATTAATTCGTTTCCATAATGCTACGATTGCGGAAATTGCGGCTGATTTAGAAGAATTGTATGGTGTCGAAATTACAATTAGAAATTCAGTTGACAATAGTCGTACATATTCTGGATCTACTGTATACTACTCATCAATAGATTCAACTCTGGAGGCATTGAGTGAAACTATTCCATTTGTCTTTTCATACCATGGTAACGGCATTCTAATCAGTGATAAAAAATAGTTTTTTATGAGGAGGTGTTTCGTTGCACTATTGTTGATTGTATCTGTTTTTCATTGTCATTCTTTGACTTTGAAAGACACGCAAGCATTGATCAATCAAGGACGAAATTATCTTATAGACGGGGCGGAATATACTGATAGCGCTCGGATGTGCTTCTCCAAAGTATTGAATAGTTATCATAGAGGACTGAGTGAAGAGCAGATGTGCCATTGTGCTGTAGCTGCTGTAAACCTAAGTAGCTTGTATTTTCATTATGTCGGAGATTACAAATCAGCCTATGAAGCACTGATAAAAGCATCAGAAATTAGCGACAATTTAGATCGGCCGATTATTGCTGCTCAAATAGCCATGAATTTTGCCAATATCTACGCTATTTTTTCACAACAGGTTGAATCTCCTGAATTTGATAAATTGAGTATTGACGAGTATCATAAAGCCTTTCGATTAGCATCAGAAAATGAGTCATGGTTACAAACCATTGTGATTTTCTGTAACTTTACATCTGAAGTACAAAAGCCCGAATACGTACGGCAGTTCACTGATGAGATAAAAAAATTCGGCACATTGCCTATTCCATCCGACAACCCGGATTTCTGTTATGCGAAGATAAGATATAAATCCATTTCAGCTCTCCTTGGCGGAGATACCATTACTGCCATCAACTATCTGAAAACTCAACTTGGCTCCAGTTATGATACGCCAAATAGAGTTATATATACTCACCAGGATCTTCGTTCGATATCATATCTTTATTACCAGACACATCGTCTTGACTCCGCGCTATATTATGCTGGCAAGCTATTGAAGTTCGGTAACAAAGAGCATAATTTGGAAGCTGTCAGCGATGCTTATTGCCTGATGGAACGTATTTATCACCAAAACGGAGATTTCGATGCAGCTCGTATGGTGCATACCAAATTTTTGGTTAGTCAAGATTCCATCCTCAATTTCCAGAACCTTGGTACGATTGACAATTTAAAATTTATCAGTGATCTTGCCGCAGAGCGACAAAAGTCATCAATTCTACTTGCCGAATCAGATCGACAAAAGAAGCTGCGTGAGCTCATAATACTTTTTTCAGGATTATTGTTGGCTATCACGATCCCGCTACTTATCGTAATCGCTAATCGGCATCGACGTCTCCAGGCAAGCTACCAGGACCTATATAATCAGCGACAACAAATCATAGAACAAGAAAGTAGAAATCGAAAATTTAGAAAAGAACATTTTGAAGCAGGAATAATAGATGAAAGCGGGAGTGAATGCAATCCTGACGCATTAATGGTATTGAGTATCCTGGATAAATCGGATGAGGTATTTGAACCGGATTTTTCACTTGAAAGATTATCGGAACTCACACATATTCGTCCTCGGACTCTTTCCATGATATTGAATGAACAGCTTCATACTACATTCCGAGATTTGATTAACCAATATCGTGTCCGTGAAGTTTGTGAAAAATTAAGTGATATTGCTAATTATGGACAATACACTATTGAGGCCATATCGCACAGTGTAGGTTATAAATCCCGAACCTCATTAATTACGGCCTTCAAAAAGGAAACTGGCTTGACCCCTTCAGAATACCAACGGATAGCTCGCAAAAAAAGTATTTGATCAAATACTCACATCTTTGTTCAAACTCCAGCAAATAGCTGGAGTTTCGTTTTTTATAGATGCACAAACGCACGAACTTAAACGACTGTTTGCCTTAATACCTTTGTCGATTGTCACCTGGTGCATAATTTTGCCATTAGAAAAACCTCATTTTTTTCTACGAAAATGAAAGATAATGTAGGTAGTTCTTTTCCCACGTGTGTTATACAGACATAGGCAGTATGAAAATATATTTACCATATAATAAATCTTTAAAAATACTTTAAAATGAACAAGAAAACATTATCCTCTTGGCCGAGAAGATTGATGACCGGTATCTTACTTGCTATGTCCATGATAGCCAGTGCCGGAATCAATCTTAGAACGAGTGCCGGCACAAAACTAAGTGAGGTGATCAGCGCGATCAAGTCGCAATCTGACTACGAGTTCTTCTATGATGATGCAATGGCATCGCACAAAGTCAAAGCGTTCTCTTTTAAAAATGCCGACCTAAAAGTAGTCCTTGACAAAATACTTGCAGGGACAGGCATCTGTTATTCTATCAAAGATAAAATCATTTATCTTAAACAGAATACCCAGCCTCGTATTGAAGACTCATCAAACTCTCCAGAAAAAAGAACTATTACCGGACAATTACTTGATGAAAACGGAGAGCCGCTGATTGGAGCTTATGTGGTTGTAAAAGGACAGAATAAAGGTGTTATTACCGATATTGACGGCAATTACTCCATTGAAGTTTCTGGAGAGAATCCTGAGCTTTGTTTTTCATATATAGGCTACAAGCCTCAGACCGTGAAAGTAGGGGATAAAACAACCCTTGTAATCTCTCTTATACCAGACACAAACACACTCAATGAAGTTGTAGTTACCGCATTAGGTATCAAACGAGACAAAAAGATGCTTGGGTACGCCGTTCAGGATGTTAAGGGCGATGCACTTAACACCACGGGAGATCCATCAGTAGTAGGCGCTCTTGACGGAAAAGTAGCAGGCTTGCAAATGAATACCGCCTCGACCGGATTAGGCGGTTCTACAAAAATCACCATACGAGGCAATTCGTCGTTAACCGATAACAATCAGCCTTTATGGATTGTAGATGGTGTACCTTTTACCGATAACAACAGTTCTGATGCCTCTGCCTATGGAGGTTATGACCGAGGAGGTACATCTTTTGACCTGAACCCAGAAGATATCGAGTCGATATCTGTTCTTAAAGGTCCGAATGCAGCAGCCCTTTACGGCTCACGCGCAGGTAATGGTGTTATCCTTGTCACGACAAAGAGAGGCAGCAGCAAGGCTGGATTTGGAGTAAATTATTCCGGATCATTCACTTGGAGCCAGGTTGCAGGTTCAATCAAAATGCAGAAAATCTATGGTCAAGGATCCAATGGCATAATTCATTATGAAACAGATAGCGAAGGGAATCCGCTGAAGATTAATGATACTGGCGCATTCGGTCCTAAGTTTGACGGCTCATTAAAACCAAACTACCTTGGGGAAATGATTCCATACGTCTATGACGGAGACAAACTAAAAGATTATTTCCGCACAGGTTTTTCGCAGTTCCATACCGTAGCCTTGAGCAACATGACTGATAAAAGCAATTATCGTCTGTCGGTAGGCTTCAATGATAACAACGGTATTTTTGATGGAGAAACACTGAAAAAACTTAATGTCGACTTTTCAGCTGGAGCCACCCTTAACAAATGGCTCAAAAGCGAGGGGAAAGTATCGGTTTCAAACACGAAGGCGGAAAATCGTCCTTACACCGGTCTGTTAGGCGAGGTGGGACAGCTACTAATGATACCCGGAAATGTGCGCCTCAGTGACCTTAAGGACTACAGTAATGAGGTGCGTCCACATGTTAACTGGTATGGTCCCGACATGACGTATTCAAATCCATATTATGTCCGCCATAGACTTCAGAACTCCGATGAACGATGGAGAGCATTCGGCTTCTATGGCTTGACGATAACATTCAATGACTGGATTCACCTTCAGGCAAAATACGCATTTGATTACTATCGTACACGTATCGAAGAAACTGATCTGGGCCTTGCCATCAACGCCATATCCAATGGCACTACAACATGGCAGGAACAAATGATTGATGACAGCATGAACCGTTCGGAAATCAATCATTTTGAACAGAATATATCGGCTACTCTCATTGGCGACAAAAGCATCAACGACAACTGGCGCATAGGTTTCACTGCCGGCGGCAACATAATGTACCAAAAATATGAGCTTTTCGGTGCCTCTGTACAAAATATGCTGAGCAAGGATAATTGGATATTTAATACCGGTAACAAACTGACTTCTGCAACAAACGACGGACATAACCGTGCCATGTACTCGGTATTCGCATCAGCTCAGATGGCTTTTAAAGAATTCCTGTCGCTTGATCTCACCGCACGAAACGACTGGTCTTCAACACTTCCCAGTAAGCATAATTCATTCTTCTATCCTTCAGCCAACCTTGGCTTTGTTATCTCTGATTTTGCACGTAGCGTCGGCAACGGTCTGCCTGCCTGGATTACTTTTGCCAAAGTACGCCTGTCCGCAGCTCAGGTAGGTAAGGATCCGGATCCCTACAACCTCTATAATGTGCGCATGTTTGAGTATCAGATGGGCAATCGCAAGCCAATCCCCAATACGATTAAGATGAACTCTGACTTAAAACCGGAGATAAAGACTTCTTATGAGGTCGGTCTGGATATGAAATTCTTTGGTAACAGACTCGGATTTGACTTTACCTATTACAACTCTAATACAAAGAACCAAGCTATGCTTGTTGATGCATCCGCTCCATGGACTCAGCAGTGGGTCAATGCAGGTCGAATCACAAATAAAGGTGTTGAGTTAATGGTCTATGGTACTCCCGCTCAAACAAAAGACTTAACATTTAATCTTAGTGTCAATCTTGCACACAACAAATCAATTGTAGATGAATTAGCTGATGGAGTAAATCGTATCTACTTCAACGGCGACCCGAATATGCCGGTTAAGGTTGGTGCAGTGCCTGGTGGTAAACTTGGTGAGATCTACGCTAACAACCTGATGAAACGAGATGCAAGTGGTAATATTATTATCGGAGCTAACGGACTCCCGATGACAGAGACCGGAAACGGTAATCTTGAACAGTATCTTCTCGACCATCCTATCGGCAACATCCAGCCGGATCTTCTGATGTCGGTAACGCCTTCTTTCAGATGGAAAAATCTTACATTCTCAGGTATGCTCGACATGAAGTTCGGTGGAGATATCGTAAGTGTTTCAGAAGGTATGGCAACAAAAGTCGGCACTTCAGAACGCACATCTTATCGCGGAGAATTCAAGGAAATCAATGGTGTCAGCGATTACTATATGGTAGTACCCGGTGTAAAAGGAGATGGCAGTATTAATGATATTCCTGTTTCAGCACAGCGTTACTACTCTACCATTGGTCTGTATAAGAGCGAAAGCGGCTATGCCGAAGAGTTTGTGCATGATGCCTCCTATATAAAGCTTAAAGAACTTTCTATAGGATATATCTTCCCCAAAAAATGGTTAAGCAAAACCCCTTTGACAAACCTTCGTGCAAGCTTTGTGGCTCGCAATCTTTGCTACCTCATGAAACATTGCCCGGGTAATCCCGAAGGAGGATACGATACTTCCATGTTCTCTCAAGCTCTTGATTTCCTGGCAGTGCCATATACCCGCACTTATGGTTTTAGTGTGAATGTTGAGTTCTGATCAAATAATCTTAAAAATGTTGAAACATAATATGAAATCAAATCAATTCTTGGTTTTGGCTATGACATCTATCCTGCTCATTGGTGGCATGTCATCATGCTATGACCTTACAGATATGGGCGAAGATCCTTACGCCCTACCTAACAATAATACAGAAGATGGAGGCGACGAACCGATAAATCCGATCGGAGAATACGGAGATATTGATATCTCCTATAACGTTACTGACCCAGAAGCTCTGGCGCAGATAAAAGACGATCTTGCCGCGGCTCCCGCGACATTCCGTAATTTCCTTTATGAAGGATACTACAACGATTACCAGATTACAACTAATCTGACCCATGATATCTATGCAGGATACACCGGCAATAATAAATCAAACTTTGTCGGTTCAGCTCCCGACTATAACTATGCCGACGGATGGAGCTCTTCTCGCTGGCGTCACTTCTATGTTGATCGTTGCAAGGAATATGCTTCGTTGCTCCGTGCCTTTAAGTTCAGCCCCAACCCGGAAAGATACATTAACCAGTATTTCATCACACGTATCTATTTTGCATTTCTTGCGCTCGCAAATACAGATACGTATGGCGACATGCCGTTCAAGATTTACGCATCAGTTCAGACTCCTGAGACCAATAATGTTCCTTATGATACTCAGGCTGGCGTTTACGATGGCATGTTCCGTATGCTTAGACAAGCCGTAGACGCAATAGATCCTGATGACGCATCGCAGTATATCATTGATACTGAAGATATTTGTTATCATGGAGATGTGAAAAAATGGTTGCGCTTCGCAAATACTCTTCGTCTGCGACTGGCTTGTCGTATTTCGAACATCGATCCAGAAAGAGCCAAACAAGAAGCTCAAGATGCCTTGTCCAATAAATGGGGTCTGATGGAAAGCAATGCCGACAACATGAAGACAGTTCCCCGCTATGCACCTGTTGAAGCTGGAGGTATCAATGACGGCGGCCAAGAAAATGTATTGGCTATGTGTTCTGTAATGTACAACGGAGATTGTGTTATGGGTTGGGATTTAGAGAACTACTACCGTACACTTTCCACTGGTGGCTCAACCTACATAATAAAACAAGGTCGCAAAGATCAGATTGAAAAGATTATTGATCCCCGATGTCTGATATGTTGGTATCGTACAGGTATGACTGCAAGCTCTTTGGCTGCCGGAGAAGAAAGTCTGAGAGAAGACTTCAAAGGTTGTCCCAAGGGATATGCCGAAGTGACAATGCTTGCACCAAATCAGTTCTCACTTACCCGTACTTCAAAAGACCCCGCCAAATCGAAATATCACGATCCTAAATCATGGTTCAACTGTGCAGAACCTACTGTATGGCTTGGTTATGCCGAAAGTCTTTTCCTCCGTGCAGAAGCTGCTCTTCGTGGTTGGGGATCTGGCAACCCTGAAGATCTTTACCGTCAGGGAGTGCAGGCGTCTATGGATTATTACGAGATTTCTGCAACAGAAGCTCAAAGCTACATCAATGGGCTGGTGGCTCTTAATGACGGAACTTTCGGTTCAGGAGACAAAGAGAAAATTCTCGAAGCAATTATCACTCAGAAGTGGATGGCAGTGTTCCCGAATGGCAATGAAGGCTGGGCTGAGTTCCGTCGCACGGATTATCCCAAACTTATGCTTCCGCTGAATAACGCTTCTGGTGGCGATGTCCCTGAAGGACACTTCATCAAGCGTCTGCTTTATCCTAATTCAGAGAACTCAAATAAGGCGTTTACAGAAAGTGACATGCCTGCAAAGAACTCACAGGGCCGACGCCTCTGGTGGGATGTGTCGGACGATGTACCTTCAAACTTTGGTAACAGCGGTGCACTCCTCCGCATTCGTAGATAAAACACAAAAAACTTGCCGGCAAAAACAAAAAGTGCCGGCAAGTTATACCTGTTTATAACAATCAATATCATACCAATTTAATATTAAAGAAATGAAAATCAGAAAGCAAATTCTGGCCTTGGCGATCATGCTGTCGGCCATGACAACTGCCAGAGCCCAGCAGCCGTATAGCGGATGCTGGTTTCCCGATGATGTAATCAATTGGTCGCCTGAGACTGATGCCGACGCAAAGTTCAACCGTTCCCGCATACCTCTGCAGGCACGCATTGACAACCATTATGGAAGCGGTCAGATAGAGACTGCTACCATTACAAACAAAATGTGTTCGCTTACTCCCTCGCAAGGTGACAACAACTTCCTTGCTTACCAGCCCACCTATTGGCAGTATATGGAGAAATTCATTAACTGGGGTGGTGCAGGAAACGAAGGTATTTTCGTATTGCCGCCAGCCGGTACGATAGATGCCGCTCACTTAAACGGTGTCAAAATCCTTGGCACTCTCTTCTTTATGCCTCGCACAATCGGTGGCCGTGACGGATGGATTGAAGCCATGCTTACCAAAGATGAAAATGGCAAATACCCATATGCTGTCAAAATGTATGAGATTGCCAAATACTTCGGTTTTGATGGTTGGTTCATCAACAAGGAGCTTGACAACGGCAAGCGTGTTAACGAGTGGTCTGACTTTATCAAATGTTTCGGCGAGACAGCCGACGCAGCCGGCGACACATATATGGAAATCCAGTGGTATGACGCAAAAGGCACACCCACTATCGAACTTCTGAAGTCGCACCGCAACACTTCGCAGTTCCTTGAATACAACAACACCGGCGACAAGAGTAGTTACGCATCTCAACTTGGCTGCACCGCCGCCGACACCTATCACCGTCTCTATGCCGGAATTGAATGTTCACAGGCTGGTCTCTATGGTTTCTCAGTAAGCGGGGGCGGTTCTCTCGCTTTGTTCACACCTGAGCAGCATACCTACAAGGTGCTTACCGATGACCTTTGGAAAGATGAAAGCAACCTTACGGGTCAGAAAGCATACGATGTTCAGGCCGAAGTGTTCGAGCGCGAGCAAAAGACATGGGACGGCATCGTAAGCTCTAAAGTGTCGGCTATGTCTACTATCACAAAGATGCCTTTCACAACATCTTTCTCTGTAGGTCTTGGCAAATATCGTTTTGCAAAGGGTGAAAAGCTCAATACACAGGATTGGAATTCAACATCAGTGCAGAGCATTCTGCCCACCTACCGCACAAAGAGCGGCATGAACGTGTCATATGACTATGATGACGCTTACAACCATGGCAACTCGTTCAAGCTCAGCGGTGCGCTCTCTTCAGGCACTACAACATGGGACCTTTTCGATAGCAAGATCGCTGTGGAAAACGGTGGTCTCGGTCGCCTCGTCTACAAGAGCAATGGCGCAGAGCCCCAACTCTGTCTCGGCGGCACAACTCTTACAGCCACACAGAAGAACACTGTGAATGGCTGGACTGTGGCTGAATATAATCTCGCTTCGCTCAACGGAACCACCATCGATAAAATTGCCGTAACCATAAATGCCTCTGCCGCCAACGACAATTATGAGTTGAAACTTGGCGAAATCGCAATACTCCCGGCAAACTACAATCCCACTGCAGTGGCAGTAAGCGATGTCAAGATTGAGGGAGACATGAGAGCTGCCGACGGTGATCTCCGCCTGTCCTGGAGCTATGACTACAATGATGACTTTGACCACTTCGATATCTATGTCACCGGTGCAAAAGGTCGTCGTCTTGTAGGTCAGACACGTGGCGAAGGCTTCTATGTGCCTCGTTTTAACAGAGAGAACGGCGAAAACAGTATCAAGGTCGAACTTGTCACTGTGATGAAAGACGGCAAGGCAACAGTAGCCAAGAGTGAAGATTTAAGCTTCCATATTGCAGCGGCCCCCGTTGTTACCGTTATCCCAGTGAAGAGCTACGCCAAAGTGGGCGATGTAATCTCCCTCACTGCAAAAGGCACAGACGATCCTACCTCTTACAAGTGGACTCTTCCTGCCGACGTAAAACTTGTACGCGGCGAACTTACCGATGCCACCATAGAGGTTGAAGCTCTCAAGGAAGGAAAGCCCGAGATCACAGTTGAACTCACCAATGCTCAGGGAACAGGCTCGTTCAAGGGCGTGGCCTTTGATGTGTTCTCCGACCTCGCATACAAGGAAGTTCACAATGCTGCCATAGGAAAAATTGCAGACTGCGGCCGTGCCGTAATTGGTGAGGCTTCATATCTGATTGACGGTGTTTCTAAGCCTAACAACAAGGATTTCTGCTGGAGCGATATTTCTACAGCTCCTTACGCAGTAATAGACCTGAAGACTCCTCACACACTCTACGATTTCACTGTATATGACTGCAAACTTTTGCACGGCGCCAGCGAGGGAAATATTGCCAACTACCGAATCCTTGTGAGCGACAATGGCACCGACTGGAAAGAAGTGGCCAATGCTACCGAAACCCAGAATGAGAACGTGCATACCGCCAACATCATACCGACTGTTGGCCGTTACGTAATGCTCCAGCCTTATGCCGACAAGCGATTCACCTGCCGTATCTATGAATTTGAAATAACAGCTCGTGATAATTCTCTTATTAATGTTGAAGCTCCGCATACTATCAATATGCAGCCCAATGAAACACAGACTGTAACTGTGAACTACGATATGAACGGAGAGCAGCCCGAAGACAATTTCGGTCTGATCCTCTCTTCGGAAAGCTCGTATGTATCGTTTACCGAACCCAAAGATGACGGTGCCGGACATTTCACTTTCGAACTTAAAACAGCAAAAGTAATCGGTAAGGCAGAAGTTAGCGTAGCTCTTCAGAACGGCGATGCCAAACGTCAGACGTTCATTGATGTCATAATCGATTCCGAAACAGCAAAGAATGCCATTGCCGGTGCAGAAGCTGAAATGCGCAATTTCGAGGAAGACTATGTGGCCGGTGCAAGCTACAAAACTCAGAAGACCGGTAACCTGACCGATGGCGACACCCAATCGGAAGGTCTTACCGAAGATATGTATGAACTGCCCTGTAAGTATCGTAACGACCTCTGGGCCGTATTCACCAACCCCCAGCGTTTCTCTCTTGGCAAAGTGAAGGTTTATATCCCGAATTCCAACAAGGGCGAAAACGACAATGGGAAAGAAGGCTTTGTAAACAACGGTATAAGCATTCGCACCAGCAACGACGGTTTTAACTGGAATGTAATTGAAAGCGTATCAAATCTCAAAGAGGTTTCTGAACTGACTTTCTACATACCTGAGGTTGAACCCTTCACATATCTCGCCGTAGTGTGTGATGTCAACACCTACTTCTACCCGTCGCTTGCCGAAGTCGAGGCTTATGCCCAGCTTGAAGCCGATGGACCGAAAGTAGTGCCTGTAGCCATCGCCAAAGGCTTTACCCACGACATCATTGCTGAGGAAAGACCCGTAGAGGATCACGCCGATCTTGAATTCAGCTATGGCTGCTTCTACACTTCTAATGTTAACAACGATTTTGCAATCTCGTCGCCCGACAGCCGTATCATCGTAACCAAGAATGGCACTACCTTCGAACTCGCTGACTATACTCAGAAAAACGCTCTCGCTGTTGAGAGCAAGAACACTGACTATACTCTCGAATTTGCAGATCCCATTCCAGCCGAAGAGATTTATGTTCTTTGCAACTGCACATCTGAACGTGAAATCACAGCAACCATCAAATATGAAGATGGCTCAGTTTCAGACGAATTTATCATTGATGTACCTCGCAGTGATTACGATACTGACAATATCGACGAATTTGCGATAACCGACCTCAAAGTATTGGAAGATGAAACAACATTCGGCAGTTATAAACATGGTATGAATGAGGTCGCTATTAAGTCAAATCCCGAAAAGAATGCCGTAGCCGTTAACTTCCGCGCATCTAAGAGTCCTGAATTCTGGGTATTCGGTATCTCGGCGCTGGCCGACATGAACGGCTCGAAGATTCGTCTTACACCTTCTGCCACCACTCTTAAAGTAGCTCCCGAATCAACCGAGAATCTTGTCGTCACATACAACATGAACGGCGAAACACGCGAAGCCAACTTCAGCGCTGATGCAGAATTCGCAGGCGAGGGTGTCATTCTTGGAGAGATTACAGAAGATGAAGCCGCATGCACTTTCACTGTTCCTGTAACTGCCCTTTCCGACAAGGGTAATGGCGAAATTACATTTACCGTTACCAACGGCGAGTTTGCAAAAGTATGCAAAGTGAAAGTTTCTGTAGAAAAACCGTCTGAATTTACCGGTTGGAAACATGACGTGATTGCAGAATCCACTCCCGCGAATGAATTTACCACCAAATACCTTGATAAAGAGGGTTGGGTACTCTACACCTCAGCTGTTAAGGAAGAGGGTGCAGTTGCCGGCGACGACCGCACAATTGTAACCTCTAAGGGAACTGTATTCACTCTTGAACCTTACGATGCCCCCAATGCACTTCGTCTTGACGCATACGATGATCCGGCGGAGCTTACTGCAGTTAAACCCAGCTTCTGTGAACAACTCCACATCCTTGCAATCTCAGCTAACGGCGATTGTGATGTAGAAGTTACAGTTGGATATGAAGACGGTAGCACCGACGAGCCTCAGACTATTACAATTCAGGACTGGTACGGGGATGCTACAGGTACCGCACTCCATGGTTTCGACCGTATATTTGCGAGCAACAGCAGCTGGAGCTATGATGTAGATGATTTCGACGGTCAGAACAACTTCCGTCTCTTCGAATTCGCTATTAATCTTGATGCTACCAAGAAATTCCAGAAAGTAAGTTTCCAGCATAGCACGAACCGCACATATCCTACAATTCTTGCTCTTGCCAAAGTAGAGAAAACATCCGGAATAGACTCCATTGAATCTGATGGCGACAAGACTATCGAGGCTGTTTACAATATCCAGGGTATTGAAGTCAAGAATCCTACATCAGGTCTGTACATTGTCCGTTATTCCGACGGCAGCACACGAAAGGTCATTATCAAATGATTTTCATGAGATAAGCACTATTTATAAGTAAAAAGGAGCCGGTGTCCACCATTTAAGGACATCGGTTCTTTTTTTAAATATGCGTAAGTATTTATTTCGCTATGCGTGTTTCTCTAAATATCAAAAAGATCCTAACACATTATTAACTATTATTATTTCATTTATGAAAGTCAAACTTTACATTATTTCGGCTTTGTTGGCGGTAGTCACAAGCCTGGATCTGAACGCACAACAGCCTTATGGTGGTTGCTGGCATCCACGCGATATCAAGAGTTGGTCGCCGGAGAATGACCCTGTAGCAAAATTCAATCGCTCACGTGTGCCTCTTGCAAAGCGTTTTCAAGAACCTGTGCTGATGAAGGCTAATAATGCTCAGCACTACGAAGGTCAGATTTGCAACGCTACAATCCTTTTCAACATGTGTTCACTAAGCCCCTCGCAGGGAGCAGACAATTTCATCGGCTATCAGCCTACCTATTGGCAATATATGGACAAACTCGTCTATTGGGCCGGTTCGGCATCAGAAGGTATTATCATTCCTCCCCCCGCAGGCTCTATAGATGCCGCCCATCAGGCAGGTGTGAAAATACTGGGGCAGATTTTCTTCCCGCCAAAAGATTTCGGAGGAGACCCCGAATGGGTACAGGAAATCGTAGTCAAAGAGGATGGTAAATATCCTTATGCAAAAAAACTTTACGAGATTGCCAAATACCTTGGATTTGATGGTTGGTTCATCAATCAGGAAACCAGTGGTTCCGGCGTGAAAAGTTCTACTTGGGCTGAATTTATCAAAGAATTCAACTCGTATGCCGATGCCGCCGGAGACACACAGATGGAAATTATGTACTATAACGCCCTCGGTGTTATCGATGCTCCCATCCTTAAGTCGCATAAGAACACCTCGATGTTCCTTGAGTACTACTCTGAGGGTGATTACCGCCATTTTGCTAAAGACATAAATTGTACCGAAGCTGAGACTTTCAGTAAGATTTATGCCGGTGTGCAGTGTGTACGTTCAGGTCTCACCGGCTATCAGAGCTCTCTCGACAAAGCATTCCCCGCGTCCGGCCATGTCGGCTCGCTCGCACTCTTCTGCCCGGAAGAGCGCTCTTGGAAAGACAACGTTCGCAATCTTCTCGGAACACCCGACGACAACGGTGAAAAAGCTTATGCAGCCATCAGACAGACATTCGAGAATGAAGAGCAGGCTTGGGTAAACACTGCCGGCGACCCCTCTACAGGTGGCAATAATAACTGGGGCGGCATTTCAGGCTCTGTACTCGAACGCTCAGCAATTACAGCCATGCCTTTCGTCAGCAACATGTGTGTTGGCGTTGGTAAACATCGCTTTGTAAATGGTGAGAAACAGGGAACACAAGACTGGTACCACAGCGGCGTTCAGAGTGTGCTTCCCACATGGCGCTGGTGGATTGAAAACCGTGGCAATCTGAAAGTCTCTATCGACTGGGACGATGCCTATAATCATGGTTCATCGTTTAAGATTTCCGGCAATCTCAGCGGCCAGGCCCTTATGCGCCTTTACAAGACAATGATTCCCGTTGAGAACGGCGGCATAGTACGTGTTGTGTTCAAGGGTGCAGAGGCTCCCGAGCTTAAGCTCTCCACAACATCTTCAACAGCTCCCGACGTTACTCTTTCTGCAACCGAAACCTCAAATAAAAATGGATGGACTGTAGCCGAATATGACCTTTCATCCTTACAGGGAAAGACCATATATATGGTGGCCCTGAATCTTATCGGTTCCGGATCATTCAATATGAATCTCGGCCAGCTGGCTATTCTTCCCGGTTCATACACTCCCGCGAATATCGCAGTCGACAACCTGCAGCTTTCACACCGTCTTGATGAAAACGGCGGCGATATCCGCGTGACATGGGATTTCGACTGGAACGATGATTTTGACCATTTCGACATTTATATTACAACTGCTTCAGGTCGTAAATTAATTGGACAGACACGCGATGAAGCTTTTTATATACCTACGCTGGCACGCGAAGGCAGCGAAGATGCAGTGAAAGTTGAAGTTGTTCCTGTGACCAAGGATATGGAACAGCATACTCCCGTGAGCGCATCAGCCGAATATCCCAAACCCGGAGCTCCCATCGTAAGCCTTAAGCTCAGCAAGAGCTGTGTGAAAGTTGGCGAGACCGTTACTATTACAGCCTTCGGAACCGGTTCTCCCACAGCCTGGAACTGGATCCTTCCTGAAACACTTGAACTTGTTGAGGGCAATCTTGCTGATAATGTTATTACTGTCAAAGCCCTCGCCGAAGGTACTCAGAAGGTTACCGTAGAGTCGACTAATTCACTCGGTACATCATCTACCGGTTTCGAAGCGATTGATGTGGTTAGCAACAATGACTACAGCAGTCTGCACAATATCGCTCTCCATAAAAAAATCTATAGCTACAGCGGTTGTACCAATTCAAAAGAAACCCCTGAAAATCTTATCGATGGTATTACTAACCCAAGCAGCACTTCTCAGAAGTGGTGTAATGTATCGCCCGACAACTGGGTAATAATCGACTGCCAGAGCCTATATCGTATCTATGGCTTTAAGATCTACGACTGTAAGTCCGGTCCTGAGAACAATGAAAATATCCGCAACTATACTATTGAAGTTTCGGCGGATTGTAAAAACTGGACAAAGGTTGTGGACGAAAAGGACAAGAGTTCCGTAAATATTAAGGAAGATTATATTGTTCCCACAATGGGACGTTATATCCGCTTCTCTCCCTCTGTCAGCGGCACGCTGCGCGTTTGGGAATTCGAGGCTTACGGTATCGACAACGTGAAGATGACTATCAATGTCAATTCCACTGAGCTCAAAGTCAATTCAGGCGATACAAAATATATCGAAGTAAATTACAGCCTCAACGGTGACGACCGTGATCCCTCTTTCGCCTGCAATGCCATTGGCGGCGACAATGTGGAAATCGGTGACATTACCGAGGATATGCAGGCTCATAAGTTTGTAATTCCCGTTACCGGTGGCGAACTCATTGGAGAATCCGATATTCTTATCACAGTTTCCAACGGTGCAGCCTATAAGGAGGCCGTAGTGAAAGTATATATCGATAATGAAAGCCGTCCCAACGTTCTTGCCGGACTTGATGCAAAATTGCGCCACTACAAGGAAGATTATTCTACTACTGCTGCTTTCGACGAAACCACAGTGTCTACTCTTACCGATGGAGATACAGTTAAAGAAGCCTGCGAAAGCATAGAAAACCCGTCAAGTCACACCGATGACTTCTGGGCTATATTCGAGGCTCCCGAAATATGGCACCTTTCAAAAGTCAAAGTATATATTCCCGAGAATAACCGTGGCGAAAATGACAACGGTAACAAGGGTAATATAAACAATACCATTTCTATTGCTGTTGGCAACTCGCTGGATAAGATGACTCGTGTTAAAACGTTCGAAAACCTCAGCGATATTAGCGAACTCGAATTCATCTTCCCCGAGTATCGGGATGCCAAATATCTGGCTATAATTTGCAACCTCAATCCTTTCTTCTATCCTTCTCTCGCCGAAGTCGAGGCCTATGAGCAGGTTGAGAGTGCAGTACCTGTATGCGTTCCTCTTGAAGTTACAGGCTGGACTGATGATGTTATTGCCGAGGGTCTCCCCTCGAAGTCTTATGTAACCGGTCAGGTCGACAGTGATAATTACTGGAGTCTCTACACTACCGCAGTGCAAGAAAAAGGTGCTATTGCCGGTGACGACCGCATGGTTCATTCAGTAAGTGGTCTTAAATATCAACTCCAGCCCTATGAACAGAAGAACTCAGTCACCCTACGTGAGCGTTACGATGCTGCCATATTGACATTAAAAACTCCCGTACTTTGCCAGAAATTCCACTTGCTGGCGTTCTCAGGCGACGATTATCAAGCTGCCATTAATGTAACTCCTATCTTTGAAGATGATAGTGAAGGAGAGGAGAAATATTACAGTTTGAGCAGATGGGATCGTACAGACGATTATGCTATCGGCAAAACTTTCGGCGTGGTGATGAGTGGAAAAACCGACAAATATCAGAAAACCGAAGACGAGATCAATGATAATGATCACTACCTTAGAGAGAAAACTTATTCTTTCGATGTGAATAACACAAAGAAACTGAAAGCAATTAAAATCGAATCAGACAAGTGGTATGTTGCCAATATTCTGGCAGTTTCCGGAACCGGTCTTCCTTCTGAAATGTCGGGTATAGATGAAATAGTCATTACTCCTGAAGATGATGATGCTATTCCTGTAGCATACTACAATATCCAAGGTATCGAAGTAAAGAATCCGTCATCAGGTTTTTACATCGTACGCTACTCTAACGGTACAACTAAGAAAATTGTGATTAAATAATGTTAGGTAAGAATAGGTAAAAAAGATTGTTTCAGCGCGATTAAGTGCGCTAATAGTTCAAAGATGCGGGAATGGTGCCAGGTATTCACCATTCCCGTTTTATTAATCGCACACCATAATTAGATATAGAATAACATTCATTAAGAATACGATATATTGGGATTATAAGTATATAGCATTTCTTGTATACATTTGATTTAGATGGTGTTGATATAGATATCACGTGATAAATTTTAACAAATAAATAGGTATTGAAACTTAAAAAGGTGTTAATCTATTATGGAATTGAAAACCAACAAATAAACCATCTGTAAATTCGTGCTGTTTATGAAACACTTTCCAGGCCTTGTGACTATTGGTTACTGATTTTTTGTTGTATCGGTTTAATCGGTTATGCCTATTATTATGAATGGATAAAATTAGATACATTAGAACAACAAAATAGGGAAACTAATAAAATGCAAGAAGATATCATTTATTCGGCCATACTTGTGCGATGGCAGAGGAACAACCTTGTCAATTCTATCAAGACCGAAGCACAACATCTTTTCGTCATCTTCAGCGGCAGCAAACAGATACCAACGTCTATTATATTCCTTCAAAAGGTATGGATGCAGATTGACCACCAACTCTTGTTCTGGAGAAGAAAACTTATGGTAATGAATTTCTACGACCTGTTTCTGTGAAGCAGCCGTGAATAATTCACCCAATAAATTTGAATTCTCTAAAGGGTTTTTCGTAAATGAAATGATCTGACGCTCACTTTTGTTAATTCCCAAGCCTAGGCGAAGCCCTTCCAAAGCATCAAGATTTGGCAATCCATCAAATTGTCCCAAAAGAGAAAGAGCTTCGGAAAGCAGATATTCCTCATCACTGGTCATTTCCTTCTTAAATATAGAAAATGATGGTTGAGCATATCTCAGACATTGCTTCATATATGACTTCTGTTTTTCCTTGCTATAGCCAGGAACAGAATATCGCTCTATATCCACCATGAAGGGACCTTCATATTCAAGGTAGTATATATCTTTCTCTATGGTACGACGAACCACACCATTTGTATCAGGGTACATGTCTGCCAAACGATTACTTACTTCTTCGGTAAGATCATCCAAAGAGTAATTATGATACCGACTACTTAGGAGTTCATCGAGTATCTTATATCTGGTCATTGCATTTTTGTTTGCTGGCATAACGTTTATGATGCTATAGCTAATTTATAATCAGGATTGTACTTTCCTTGCTTGTTTACTTCTTCACAAATGTTTCGTACAACGATAACTCCATCAACGCTGACTGTCATCAACTTTGATTCGTCAATTGAAAAACCAGCGTTCGCTACATTTCTAAAGGCAATTTTGTCACCTTGGTCTTGCCAATGTGATAACATTTCGCGAGTTTCAGTATCGTAGATATACACATCGTTGGATGGAACATGTCCTCTTCCACCTAGAGACTTTGCTTCATATCCCTGGTTTGATAATGCCATGAGCTTACCTGACGGACTAAAGCATAGCAACGAACGGTCTTCTATTCGGAAATGACTCCTAATAAAATTAAAGTCGTTTGCATTTTCTTCATTGAACTTTTCAAAGTCACTCTGATTTATAAGGTATAAATCCGGAGCACTATCGTATGTGCCAAATAAACCATTCTTTGTAAATGCACAAATCCAAGTTGCCCATCTTGCAATCTCTGTATCACAGATTTCGCGTTCAAGCGATAATGACTTTGTTACCTCGTTATAGTTTATCTTAACGAGTTTCAAATAACCATTATTACCAGGTTTGCCTACAATTCCAACATATTTATTGTCATATGAGAATGCCACATAATTCAAAAAAGACAATGTGGTATCCAGTTCAATATCTAGTTCTTGTTCTGCATCCACCACACCAACTACAACATAGTGTTTGATATGAAGGAATATTGCGCTGAAGTCAGGATATGCACTTTTCTGGATGTTGTCCAACCACACTTTTGCACGTTTATTTTCGTTCGAATATGATTCAAAGTACTCTTTATGTTCAGAAACAAGAGATTTTCTTTTGCTTTCAATCTCCGATTTCTGTTCATCAGTATAATTAGCAGAGAATGACGTGTCGTATTCTTTCTTAATATCAAAGAACTCATCCCTTGATATTTCTTTATTTGTAAGTCTGTTGAAATAACGAGACTTTAAGCCTGTCTTTGCATATAACTTACCATCCGGACTGATGAATGCATAATACTGTGCATTAGATTTTTCCCATTGGAAAGTTATTGGATTATAAACTTTCAGTTCGCGACCACCTACACGTCTTCCATTAACATCCTCCATGAATAGCAAATTACCAGTTTTATCAAAATCCACAAAGTTGCCAGTTAACACAGTTTCTTCTTTTTGATCAAGAATATTATAAAGTGCATATTTATTGCCACCTTTAGAATATACTAAATATTTGCCATCAGAAGACATCTTTGCTTTAGTATGCTTTTCCTCTTCAAAACTTATAGTCTTAACTTCGTTCCACTTTGTGTTCGATAACTCATAATAACTATACGCATTGTTATTCTTGCATACCAGTTTGTTCTCTGATCTGCAAACAATTCTGTAAGCCGAAATCTCCGAACCATCTATGATTATCGGAGCCTGTGTTTCTCTTGAAGGTATAAAGTCAGCAACATCATTCTTGCTAGCGAAGGTGGAAACAACCTCGCCATTTCTCAGCATGAGATATAATGATGAACTAGCCTTAAAAAGAGCTTTCTCATTTTTGATAATTAAGTCGTCTAGGCCTGGTGACGCATTTGCACCACTGCCGTAACTTGTCTCATATCCTTTGTTTGAGATCCATACAAGCCTTTCTCTATAATTATAGAATGGATTTGATACACGATCTGTTTTTTTATAATATGTCATCTTGCTCTCGTACATCCTTTCCAAGCATTCAACAACATACACTCCATCCTTTGTTGGGTAGAAGATGACTGATTGATTGATATAATCAAAGTGTATCTCTTTCGTAAAGGATGTAGATTCATCCCCTTTCGCGATTTTCTCTCTACATTCCTGTGCAAAAGACTCGCTTAGATTTGAATATTCCTTTTTGCTCTTTGAATTATCAAAACGATTTGCCCATGTAGGGTTTTTGATAACAAGACCATTAATATTAAAGTCTGTGATAAGAGGGGTGTACTTAAATACCCCTTTTGTTAAAGCACTTGATTTCAAATCAATGTACTCATATTGAGAATACTTATATGTGATAAGATACCCAGAAGTTGTCACACCAATAACATTGTCGTTCATCTCAAACTTTTGGGCATAATCTGAATCTATATCTATAGCGTAGATATATTTATCTTCCATTACATACAACAAGCCATTCTCATTGTCAACGTGGTAGAAGTCTTGTCCTTTTGGGTTTTTATTTTCGAATTCAGTCTCAACTGAAAGGTTTTCTGTCCTGATAATACTAACAGAAGAATTGCACTTGTCAAGAACGTATAGCGTCTTAAAATCTTTGCTATGTGCAATAATTTCACCTATCTCTAAGACTCTTCTATACAGAGTTTGTCTGCATTAAATATACTTAGCGACGTACCATCAGAATGTTTTGTGGAGAACAAGAGTTTACCGTCTGTTATATACTGAATATCATTCGGGCTAAGATAGTTTTCTGTATATACATATGTCTCTATAGAAGGATCATAGATATGAATACGATCCTTCATAACAAAAATAATGTACGGAAAATCATCAAAGACATAAGCACGCTTCAAATCGCTACTGCCAAGACGTAACGCATTCTCAACACAAATCTTCTGACGTTCATTTGTCCGATTACTTATTACGATATATTCTCCGGCAACATTGAGTTTTGGCAAAACTTTTGTTTCACCAGCTTTTACAACTCCTTCGAACATCTTATGTCCATTGAAAAGGATTGTAAATGACTCTTCTTTTTCTGAGCGTACCTTATATTCTGTATTAAGGAACCCATGTCGTGGGTATATCTTCAAACAATTTTCCATATCTAAAATTTGCGCTATTTTTAAATTACGCTGCAAAGTTACGTTTGACAGACGAACTCATTGTTCGTAGCAACTAAATTACTTCATATTGCTTGTGCTTTTGAGATTTAACATCAGATAGAAGATTATACTTCAATATCAATATGCACATCGTCAGTACGAATCAGTTCTGAAACCTCAACGTTTAGAACCTTGGAGATTTTGATGAGTGTTTCGAGATTTGGCTGAGAGAAATTCGTCATCCATTTAGAGACAGTTGCTTGACTGACTCCCAACTTTTCTGACAACCATATATTTGACAGATCCTTCTCTGCCATAACAACCTTTAACCGATTCAACTTCTTTACTTCCATATTCATATAGTTTATGGTGCAAATATTGACTTACCCTAAAAAAACTTGACACTTTTGGATGCCTAAAACAAAAGTGTATGAGAACAAAAGTAAAACGTGAA
>ENA-UPTB01001195-UPTB01001195.1-human-gut-metagenome-genome-assembly--contig:-NODE-1195-length-23624-cov-17.997324_pt1 | contig 23624 bp, 31 predicted proteins | sample MGYA00250046_ERZ773369 | MGnify/ENA primary metagenome ERZ773369 (study PRJEB29103, sample SAMN06111938) | human gut metagenome | biome: human gut; feature: ankylosing spondylitis patient; material... | reverse complement strand
TAGCTATTATATCGGATAAGTTCTTGCAATATCTATCTGGAATGTTGTGAAATGACCTTTTTTTGTTGTGAAAAGGGCAGCAAACCATTATTGGTTCACTGCCCTGTCTTCTAATCATGTCTGCAATATTAAAGAAATGAAACAAACTCATTCATTGGTATACGCTGGGACTCATGCTTTAAAGCAAAAAGACCGAACAGATTATCTCGGTCTTTTGATAGTTACGCTATTTATGCTTGATGATTAAGAACCCACTGCAATAAGTCTTCATATTCTATTTTCCTGCTGCAATATCAAGAATCGCTTCATATAATTCTTTTTGAGTATACTTAAGTTCAATCCCATTCAAAGCAAGAAAAACCAACATTGCATGAGTTCCAATCCTTTTATTTCCATCTATCATGCAATGATTTTTTATCAACCCATACCCTAATCTCGCGGCTTTCGCTTGAATTGTAGGATACAATTCCTCCCCTCCAAAAGACTGAAAAGGATTTTCTAATGCAGAATCCAATAAATTGTAATCTCTGACTCCATCGCTTCCACCAGTCTGCTGAATCAATTGAGTATGAAGCATAAGAATCTGCTTTTTGCTCAGTTTTTTCATTTAGCCAGTACCTCATATGCTTCTTTATTCTGCTCCATGAGCTGCTTTGAAATACTTAACACATCTTCATCAGATGCAGTAAAATCCTTATCCGCTTTACTAAAATCTATAACAAGACACTTCAGCAATACTCTTTTTCAATTATATTTAGCTTTTCATTTTGTGAAAGTTTCTTTGATAACAAAGTTCCCAATAGCCGGTGTAATTCATGCTTTTTATCCAGTCCGAGTAACTCTTTTCTAAGATTCCACAAAAGGCTCTCTGCCTCAATATCATTTTAAGCGAGGCTTCTTTCTTATGGAAGCAACCAAATTTTCTATGAATTTTTGCGATAATATTAAAAAACAGACACATGACCATAGCCACATATCTGCTCCTCATTCTTAGCCTGTTCGTATGTCTTATGCTCGGCGGCAACCTTTGATACTACGAAAAGCTCCTCCCTTGGCACACCACAGGTACGCACTCCTTCACCTACACCGCGCTCATTTCCATAAGCCTGTGCAGTATCAATATGTCTGTATCCGATCTGTGTTGCAGCCTTTATCGCATCTGCCACCACGGCATCGTCAATAAACCAGGTACCCAGCCCTAACTGCGGGATTACTACGCCATTGTTTAATGTAATTGTCTTCGTATACATCTCTGTCTCTCCTTCCAAAAAATAACACTATCATGTTCTGATAGTGTTATCATAATACCTGTAGTTAACTTTAGGTCAAGGTTTATTTTGGCTTTTGTTTTTATTTTTCTATCATAAAGGAAAAATAATATGCAAAATCATTTGCCGGAATACCCTCTCCTGTTTCATACGCCTGTATCGCTGTCGCTTCTATAGAATTTTCTCCATACAGCAGAGCAACCAGTGGCTGCTCCGTATTGCACAAAAGCTTTCCCCGTTCAGCAATCCCGGATGCCGATCTGAGGCAATATTCCCGGTTTTTTACCCCATCCAATATAGGAAGCTCTGTTGACATTTTGAAGCCCTGACCTGCAGCGATCAGCCGCACCTGAAAGCGGTCAAAATCCGGAATGATCGCGATCATTCCATCTTCAGGAGAATCAGTACCTGTTCCCACCTGCATGACTTCATCCTTGCTGACAGGCTCTCCTTTCTGATAGGTTGTAACATAAATCGTCAGCCGCTGAAATGATTTTGCCACCTTATATTTATAAAGAAATGCCCCATCCACACCGGCTAAAAGCTGTGCAGTCTTCATTTCTGTACTGTCCTGATCGACCGGCTCTATATAATTCTGTGGTGCATGGGTGTTGTAAAGCAGCGCTGCCAGAAACAGTACCAGTCCCACAGTAACTGCTATAAGACTTCCAACAATCCGTCTTAAGGTCTTCTGTCGCCTTTTCCCATCTGTCGTCACCTGGAGCAGGTTATTCTCCGACTTCTGCTGCAGGTCATCCTGTCCGATATCTTCTCCGGCAAGGAATTCATTCAGACTGATCCCAAGTATCTCGCAAAGCGGGCTGTATACAGAGACATCAGGCAGACAAATGCCCCGTTCCCATTTGGAAACTGATTTGTCACTCATGCCAAGCTTCTCAGCTACCTGCCTCTGTGTCAGCCCCAGTGCTTTTCTCTTTTCTGCAATATATTTTCCGATTTTTACAAGATCCATTCCGGTTCTCCTTTTCAGATAAGTGTCCTTCATTCCTGCATATACGAATACCGATATGCGTCACCCAGCGTTACTATCCACGCAGAATGATTATATAAATCATACAATGATTCACCCCAAAATGACACCTCTTAAAAGTAGAATTATGTTTTAAGCGCTATTATCTGATCTATCCGGAGTCCCGAACCTGCTCTTTTAGAATGCAGCCTTATAAATCTCTACGATATCTTCTTTACTGAGCGGTACGAAAGATCCTTTCGAACCGTCACAGGCTTTCTGTGCCATGACATCAAAATTCTTATCATCTGTAATACCAACTGCCCGCAGATTCTTCGGAAGTCCCATCGTCTCAAAGAAGAACGTCTTGAGCGCATCGATTCCCGCATGTGCAAGTGCATACTCATCCTCCCCGGAAAGTCCCCAGACATTTTTCGCAAATTCCACAAACATCGGAAGTGTGGCATCATTTAAAATATGCTCCATCCAGGCAGGTGTCAGTATTGCAAGACCTTCTCCGTGGGTAATATCATAAAAAGCACTCAGCTCATGTTCCATCGGATGCACACACCAGGCAGGAGAACAGCCGTCTCCCACTACACCGTTGATTGCATGTGTGCCTGCCCACATGAGATTGGCACGCGCTTCATAATTATCCGGCTCTGCAAGTGCGACCGGTCCGTTTTTGATCATGGTGCGCAGCAGTCCCTCTGCCATAAATTTCTGGCAGTCTGCATTTTCCATAGAGAAATAATTTTCCATCGTATGGCTCATCATATCAGCCGTTCCTGCTGCTGTCTGCTTTTTGGATACAGAATACGTATATTCAGGATTTAAGATTGACATGGTCGGAACCATGTACGGAGATCCTGTACCCCATTTTTCATTTTTCGTCAGGTCTGAAATTACCGCAAACGGATCCATTTCTGTTCCGGTTGCAGAAAGTGTCAGAACATCAAAAATTGGAAGTGCTGCCTTGATCTTTGTTGCATCTAATACAAGATCCCATGCATCACCGTCATACTTTGCACCTGCTGCAATTACCTTGGAGCAATCGATCGTACTGCCGCCGCCAATGGCAAGCACCATATCAATACCTTCTTCTTTACAGATCGCAACACCCTTTCTGACTGTTTCAATACGCGGGTTCGGTTCTACGCCGCTAAGCTCAAATACTGTAAGTGCCGCATCCTTTAAAAGCTGCATTGCAGTATCATAAATTCCGTTTTTCTTGATCGAGCCACCACCATACACAAGAAGGACTTTATCACCATATTCCTTCAGTTCTGATAAGTAGGAAATGGTATCCTTTCCAAAATGAATTCTGGTTGGAATCTGAAGTGTAAAATTGTACATAAGCTTTCCCTCCGTTTCTTTCCTGTCAGCAGGAAATGATTTTGTAAGATTTTCTAAGATCACGTTTTGATCTATCTTTATTATACAAAAAAATGGGGAATTTCTCTATAAAATTTCTCTTAATTATTACGCCTCTTTCTTTAAAAGGCTGGCATAGCTCCGGTCGATCCCGATCGCTCCCAGCGGTGCAGTCAGGATGATCGCGAGAACCGCTACCGATAAAACTGTCTTACCGCAGGCAAGCCCTGCTGCCAGCGGAACAGAGCCGATCGCTGCCTGCACGGTTGCTTTCGGCAGATAAGCAATCACGCAGAATAATCTTTCTTTTCGGTTCAGTTTCGTTCCCGCCACGCTGAGCAGGACACCGATCGTGCGGAATACAAGTGCGCCAAAGATCAGCAGAACCGCCTGCAGTCCTGCGCCTAGTGTATACCGGATATCCACAGCAGCACCCACCAGAACAAACAGGATCACCTCTGCTGCCAACCACAGCTTCCCAAATTTCTCAGACAACCTCTTTGAAACAAACGCCGTACTTTTCAGCCTGATCACACACGCCATACTGACCACCGCCAGCAGACCGGAAAACGCAACCGTTCCTTCCAGCCAGCCTTCTATCGCGATCAGCAGGAAAGAAACTCCCAGTACGATGATCACTTTCATACTGTTTCTGATGCAATGCTTTCTGGCATATGCCGTTTCAAAGAACAGACACAGCAAAAAGCCAAAGATGCCGCCAAGCAGGATCCCCAGCACAATGGAAACCGGAATATTTACAAAATCAAGCACATTGGCGGTTCCGCCCTGCGCCATGCTCAAAAACGTTGTAAACAGCACGATCACAAAAATATCGTCACAGGAAGCCCCTGCCATGATCATCTGCGGGATTGCTTTTTCGGTTCCGTATTTCCGTTCCATCAGGCTGACCATACGTGGCACAACAACCGCCGGTGAAACTGCTGCCAGAACCGCTCCCATAACTGCTGCCTCAATATGATTAACCCCCAGAAGCACCGGTGCCAGCAGAATATAACCAATGATCTCACAACTGGCAGGTACAAAAGAAAGCATGATCGCAGATCTGCCTGCTTTTTTCAGATCCTGCAGATCCAGTGAAAGCCCGGCTTTCAATAAAATAATGATCAGTGCCATCTTTCTGAGTTCCGCGGAAATCCCCAGAATAGAAGGATCTAACAGATCCAGCACATAAGGGCCTAAAATAATACCGGTTGCCAGCATACCAATGATACGCGGCAGTTTGATCTTCTGGCAGATGGCTCCCATTGCCAGTCCTACCAGAAAAATGAGTGATAACGATGTCAGCATAATTGCTCCTCCTTATTGCTTACGCAGAAGTTTAGCTTAAAATAAAAAAGCTGACACTTCTGCGACATAATATCGTAGAAGTCATCAGCTCTGTAAGCAGTTTAGGTTTCCCAAGGGAGAACTTCATTCCCTACGCTGTATAATATAACAGTGTTTTATTTCTTTGTCAAATCAGCTAAATAGCCAGACTTCCGGTAATTTTCTGAAATTCTGTGCAGCGCACTGATTACTTAATTTCGGCATAACTCTCTCCTTTGTCTAATATCTGCTTCAGCTTCTGTGCCGCCACGCTCATAGGGCGTTTCCTGTCATATACCATACATACATAACGTTCCGGGATCTCTTCCTTTAACCGGATCTGAATGATCTCATGCTTTGCCAGCGCTTCTTCTGTCATCTCTTGCGGCAGAAAGGCAAGCCCCAGCTCACTTTTGACAAGTGGCAGCACCTGATCGGTCGTCGCTGCCTCTGTATCCGGAATGATCTCCACGCCATATTTTAAAAAGAGCTGGTTGTAAAAATGATAGGTTGTTGTTTCTTTTCCCAGACAAATATAAGGATACTCTTTTAAATCTTTTAAGGACAACTCCTGACTTCCCATCGCCGTAAATGTCCTGCCGCCGATCAAAATATCTTTAAATGCCTTTAAGCGAACCTCTTTCAGCGGTGCTTCCACATCAGCCGGTGTTGTAATCACCGCAAAATCTGTTTCTCCGCTTCTGACAGCACTGATCGCCTGCGGCGTAGAATGATTGTATATCTTTAGCTGTACCCCCGGATATGCAATATGGAATTTTTTCAGTCTGTCGAGCAGATAGATATTCAACGCGATCTCGCTGGCACCGATTGAAATGCTGCCATGCTCCAGCCCGACACTTTCCGCCAGTTCTTCTTCTGCCTGCTGGATCTGCATCATGGCTGCTGAAACCCTTGTATACAGCCGTTCTCCTTCCGGTGTCAGAAAGGCGCCCCGGTTTGTACGGATAAAAAGTGTACAGTTGACCTCCTGCTCCAGACAGTTCATTGCCCGTGTGATATTAGGCTGGCTGTTATGCAATATATTGGCAGCTTTTGTAAAGTTATTGTACTTTGCTACATAATAAAATATTTTGTAATACTCAAAATTGACATCCATACTATATTTCCTTGTCATATCAAATACTTATTTTTGCCATATCAATAATATCTTTTACTTATTTCTGGTACATCATTATAATCATTGCAGAACGAAAAAACAATAGATGGAGGTAAAAAATATGTTAACTGCTGTGACTGGAATCAACTGGGGTGACGAAGGTAAAGGACGTGTTATTGATCTTCTTGCGGAACAGGCAGATATTGTTGTCCGCTATCAGGGAGGAAACAATGCCGGACATACCGTTGTTACCGATCAGGGAAAATTTGTACTTAATCTGCTTCCTTCCGGAATTTTGCATTCAAATGTCGTCTGCATCCTCGGAGATGGCATGGTTGTAGATCTGGAACATCTGGAAAACGAAATCGCACAGATTCGGAAAAATGGAGTTCAGGTATCTCCTTCTAATCTGAAATTATCCACAAGAGCAACCATTTCCATGCCCTGGCATCGTGTACAGGATGAACTGGAAGAAGATCGTCTTGCCAAGTCCGGTTCTGCTTTCGGATCTACCAGACGTGGTATCGCATATGCTTACAGTGATAAATATCGTAAAAAAACAATTCGTCTCGGTGATCTGCTGCATCTGGATGATGAAGCTATGCAGGCGCGGCTAAAAACCATACTGGAATCCAAAAATCTGGAGCTTGCAGGCTGTTACCATCAGGAACCGATGTCTTATTCCGCACTTTTATCCTGGTGTCAGAAACAGGCACAGCTCTTTGCTCCTTATATTTGTGATACAGGACATTATCTGGAACAGGCACTGCTCAACGGCAAAAAAGTAGTTTTGGAAGCACAACTCGGTGCAATGCGGGATATCGATTACGGTATCTTCCCTTACACTTCCAGTTCTTCCACAATTTCAGCCTACGGTCCGATCGGAGCCGGTATTCCGGGCACACCGATTGACCATGTGGTAGGCGTTTTGAAAGCCTATTCCACCTGCGTCGGTGCAGGACCGTTTGTCGCAGAAGGTGCCATGTCAGACTCCTGGATGAAAGCACTCAGGGACTATGGCGGAGAATATGGTGCAGCTACCGGACGTCCGCGCCGTGTCGGACCTTTTGACGCTGTTGCCAGCCGTTATGGACTGAAATGCCAGAAGGCGGATAAAATTGCCCTGACAAAACTTGATGTTCTGAGCGCCTTCAGCGAAATACCGATCATTATCGGTTATCACAAAAACGGAACCATCACCAAAAACTTTGATCCACTGGATAATCTGCATGATTATCAGCCTGTTATCGAATATCTGCCTGGCTGGACAGAAGATATCTCAGCATGTGAAAGCTGGGAGCAGCTTCCGGACAATGCTAAAGCCTATGTTGCCTATCTGGAGAAACAGCTGGATCATGAAATACAGTTCGTTTCTGTTGGTGCCAAACGGGAACAGTATATCGTAAAAGGAGAATGGGTATGAGACATTTGATCGATCCTCTTGATTTTACCAAAGAAGAAACATTGCGGGTTCTGGATCTTGCCGACCGGATCAAAGCAGATCCTTCCATCTATTCCCATGTGGGAGACGGAAAAAAACTTGCTACTCTTTTTTATGAGCCAAGCACCCGGACCCGCCTTTCCTTTGAATCCGCCATGCTCAGCCTTGGCGGACAGACTCTCGGATTTGCCGGTGCTAACCAGTCCAGCGCCACAAAGGGAGAAACCATCGCAGATACTGCACGCGTTGTCAGCTGCTATGCTGATATCATTGCCATGCGTCACCCAAAGGAGGGTGCGCCGCTCCGTGCTTCCATGTATGCAAAGGTTCCCATCATCAATGCCGGTGACGGCGGACATAACCACCCATCCCAGACGCTGATCGACATGATGACGATCCGTCAGCTGAAAGGCAGACTGGATCATCTTACCATAGGCTTTTGCGGGGATCTGAAATTCGGTCGTACCGTACATTCTCTCGTAAACAGTCTCGTCCGTTTTCCCGGCAATACATTTTATTTCATTTCCCCGGATGAGCTGCGGGTTCCCGAATATCTGGTGGAGGATACTTTAAAACCATCCAATACCACTTACCATGAGGTAACTGATCTGGAGGCAACAATCCCGAAGCTGGATGTCCTGTATATGACGAGAGTACAAAAGGAGCGTTTCTTCAACGAAGAAGATTATATCCGTTTGAAAGGCACCTATATCCTGACTGCGGATAAACTAAAGCTGGCTGCTCCCGATATGCCCGTTCTGCATCCGCTCCCCAGAGTCGATGAAATCACACTTGATGTGGATGACGACAGCAGGGCAGCCTATTTCGACCAGGTACAAAACGGTGTATACCTGCGAATGGCACTCATCATGTCACTGCTTGGTATCCCAGATCCACAGACAAAGGAGGAAATACTTTCATGTTAAAGGTTGAATCCATACAAAATGGAATTGTGATCGATCATATTACAGCGGGAAAAGGGATGGAAATCTACCGTCTTCTCGATCTGGAGGCTTCCGGCCAGTCCGTTGCACTTTTACAAAATGTAAAAAGCCGGAAATACGGAACAAAAGACCTGATCAAGATCGAAGGTACCACAGTACCGTCCCGACTGGATATTTTAGGATATCTGGATGACAAGATCTCCCTTATCTACATCCAGAACGGTACAGTAGACAGAAAGGTACATCCTGTACCACCAAAGGAACTGAAAAATGTGATCCGGTGTCAGAATCCCCGCTGTATTACCAGTATTGAAACAGACTGCGATCACATCTTCCGTATGTCCTCCTCCGGAAAGTACAGATGTATTTACTGTAATCAGGAAATTCATATGAAAAGCCAATCATACACAGACAAATGCGCCATGGTAAGGAGATGATCTTATGGCACTAGTATTACCACGGGAAGAAGAAGTGGAAAATATGTTTTCCAGAATTCTTTCCTCAGAAGAATCCTGTGAAAGACTGATGGAAACTTTTTATGATCATTTATGTGATGATAAAAGAGAAATGGACGCTGATCCACAGCATTTTGCGGAAGTATTGCTCAATGCTTACAAGAACGGAGATGTCAGCGCCCTTTTACTGGAGCTCTGCAACAGAAGTATGTTTGATCTGTTAAAGGAGGCTTACCTGATCCCCCGCCGTTTCCATGGGAAAAGCGGCGAGAATCCCGTTCTTCTCACAGATGCTGAAGGAAATCTGCTGCCAGATAAGTCGGACAAAGTTACCCGACACGAATATAAGAAATTTCATGAAATCTATGAGGCACACCATGCTGCGCCCCGTTCCAAACTATATCTGGCAGATGGCTATCATCTGGTCCGCTATTATACAACCGGCATGCAGATCTGCGAAAAGCAGGAAGACAAAGAAAGAGGTATTTTAATTCTTTATGCACTTCCTGATACAAAGAAACTGCATCTGACAGAGGCACAGGCTTATGATATTATCTGGTCTGCCTTTCAGGATATCCAGAAAGAAGCCTTTTCTGCCATCGTCTTCTATGGACAGGATACCGGCATAAAATCCGGTAAAGGCTTTGATGAACTCGGCGTTTTATTGCCGATCCACCAGTTTGAATCCAATATGCTCCATCACATGCGTGCCATAGACGGTCTTGTATTGTCCTGCCGTGAAGAAATGATTAAGTTAGCCGGAAGCAACAGTTTAGACCTGACATCAGAATAAGGAGTATATTATGAAAGCTTCTACTGTCACAATACCTGTCAAAAAAAATCATATGGAGATCCACTGGCACGATTATGCAGACAAAGAAAATCCTGTTCCGATCACCAAAGCCAGTCTGGATGCCAAGGCATCCGTGATCGGAAGAGTCGGCATTATGATGCTCGCCTGCGGAACAGGAGCCTGGCGTGTGCGCAGCTCCATGAATGAATTGTCAGAACTGATGAATATTACCTGCACCGTGGATATCGGACTGATGTCCATTAACTATACCTGCTTTGACGGCGACAACAGTTTTACACAGTCTCTCTGTCTGACAAACACCGGTGTCAATACTTCACAACTGAATCGTCTGGAAAAGTTTGTGATCCATTTTCAGGAAAAAGAACTGCTGCTAAGCTGCGATGAAATTCATTCTGCCCTGGATGAAATTGAACGGATCCACAGCCTGTATTCCCCGGTGGCACTCGCTGTTTCCGCTGCATTGGCATGCGGTGCATTTACGTTTCTACTTGGCGGCGGTATGATCGAGATGCTTTGCGCCTTCATTGGCGCAGGAATCGGTAATTACATCCGGTGTAAACTGACAAAGCATCATTTTACTTTATTCCTATGCATTATCTCCTCTGTTTCCGCTGCCTGCTTTACCTATACAGTGCTTCTGAAGCTCCTGCAACTTGTATTTGAAGTAAATCTGCAGCATGAAGCAGGCTATATCTGTTCCATGCTGTTCATTATTCCGGGCTTTCCGTTTATCACAAGCGGAATTGACCTTGCCAAGCTGGATATGCGTTCCGGTATAGAACGGCTTATGTATTCTCTGATCATTATTACCGTTGCGACTATGACCGCCTGGATCCTTGCCATGCTGCTCGGGCTGAAACCTATTCCGTTTCTTCCCCTGAACCTGGCACTGTGGCAGATGATCCTGCTTCGTTTATTGGCCGGCTTCTGTGGCGTCTTTGGATTTTCCATGATGTTCAACAGTCCTGTCCGGCTTGCTGCAGCAGCGGGGCTGATTGGTGCTGTCTCTAATACCATGAGACTCGAGCTCATAGATCTTTTCTCCCTTCCCCCGGCTGCAGCGGCATTTATCGGTGCCTTTATCGCCGGTATCCTCGCTTCCACATTAAAAGGACTGTCCGGATATCCGCGTATATCCATCACAGTCCCTTCGATCGTTATTATGGTTCCGGGCTTATATCTGTACAAGGGCTTTTACAATCTGGGCGTTATGAACCTGACCGTTGCCGCCTCATGGCTTGCTTCCGCACTGCTTGTTATTCTTGCATTGCCATTCGGTCTGATCTTTGCCCGTATTATCACAGATAAAACCTTCCGCTATTGTACCTGATCTCTCCTACAGCTTTACCTGGATAAAAGAATGGTGCATTGCCGGTAATATTTTCTCGATCAGGTCAGAAGTCTTAAAACGGATGCTGGACGTGTTGATGCACGGATGGCATCCGATCATTTCTCCCGAAAGCACATCCTCGTCGATCAAAAGCTGCACCTGATCTTCCGTATCATTCATCAGTCCCATCACACTGACAGAACCCGGTGTGATATCCAGAAACTTCTCCATGTATTCCGGCTTTGCAAAGGAAAGTCTTGCCGAACCGATCTGCGCAGACAGATCCTTTGTATGAAACGTCTTTGTATCCGGAATCATCAACAGATAAAACGCCGTTTCCTGTCTGTTGCACAAAAACAGATTCTTGCAGACAGTTGCCTGCAATGCCTCATCAATCTCCTGACAGTCCTCCATCGTCATCGCAGGCGCATGATCGATGCGCTCATACGAAATACCAAGCTGATCTAAGAGATCATATGTCCGTATCTCCTTTGCCAGCCTGCCTGTTGTATCCTGTGGTCTTCCTTTTTGTAATTCCATATGTAATGCTTCCTCCTTGTCGTTATAATAGTCCTCTGTTATTTTATGATCACCGCCACAGCACATGGCACTTTGCCATCGCACCATGTATAGGTTACATTCTGATACCCTTCATCCGCAAAAAACTTCTGATAGGAAGCAAGTGTGAATTCCCTTTTAAAATCTGCTCCTGCTTTTCCGATCTGCGCCGTAATCGCATTCGTTTCTCCCTTTTCATTCTCATTCATATAAGTCGGAATAATGATCCTGCCACCTTTTTTGCAGACACGGTCAAGCTCATGCAGTGCCTTATACGGTTCCTCCAGCAGATGAATAACATTCGCCGCCACAACCACATCAAACCTTTCCGCCGCAAAATCGATCTGCAATATGTTACCCTGCTGAAACGTTACATTCCGATATCTTGCACATTTTTTCTCTGCTCTTTTCAGCATTGGTAGAGAAAAATCTGTGGCGATCAGACTCTTACATTTTCTGGCGATCACACCACTCAGCATACCTGTTCCGCACGCACATTCCAGTACCTCATCTGTCGGTCGTATCAGATCCGCTATCACTGCACATAAGGTTTGATGTGTTTTTCTGTTTATAATGTTTGTGAAAATATCGTAAACACCCGCTACTTTATCCCAGAACATAGCCTTTCCTCCTATTCATTCATCAGCCATGCAAATGCCTTTGCCATTCGTAATACAGGATCCTTAAAATGTCCGCCCGGATTCCATTCCAGCGTACACAAATGCCCACTCGCCTGCAGATGTGCATAGCCTGTCCGGATACAGGCTCCCACCTGCGCCATAACCGGATTTTTGGTCTTTTCTTCCTTCTCACCCAGACTCAGATATACCTTTTCCGCTTTTATCTCATGCTCTTTCATATAAGGGATAAAGCCCGGAAACCAGACGGATGGTGAAGCTGCTGCCACACCTGCAAACAGATTCGTCTGGTAAGCCGCCCACAACGAAAAAAGCCCGGCAAGAGAATAGCCTCCGATATAATATGTTTTACTTTGATCTACACACAGCTTCTTGATTTCTTCCAGTGTCTGTGCTGCCCCATCTCCAAAGTCTTCTGTGCCATATACAGCAGGTGCTTTCCATGGCGTAAGTTCCTGATTCCACGCATCCACCTTTGCCGCAATAAGCGAAAATGGTCGTTCGGTCATTTTCTGTATCTCTCTGACTTCGTCCTCTACCGTAGGCAGATCATGCTCTCCCACAAGCTGGATCAACACATTCTCTGCCGCCTGCTCACCATATTGATATATCGTCATATTGCTTACCTGACATATCCACAACCGTTTCTGACCGGCTGTTCCTCTCCCGAAACATAATGTGTTCTGAATGCCATATTGCATTCGCGCAGCTCCATCTTACCGTCAATATATGGCTGGTACATTTCCAGAATGCCCGGTGCACACCCATCACAGCCACCCTCTATATTTCCAAGTGACTCTGCTACGATTGCTTCTCTTTCTTCCTTTGTTGTATCTTTGATCAGTAAACTTTTCATGGTGTAACTCCTATTCTATTTATCCCTTCTGTCACTACCATTCTATCATGAATCAACATATATTCCTCTATAAATTTTTTCCCTCAAAAAATCATCTCCCTCCGTACTTTTGTAATAGCCGCACCATATAATTTCTTTATAGTAACCTCTGCAAATACACCATATCCACCAATTGTACCCCAGCCTCATATATTGGATGATCATAATGATCTGTAAAAAAACATGGTATAGTATACGAACGAATAAAACCACATTTTTCATAAAAAGGTATTGTCAATGGGCTATCTCCTGTTCCTACTTGCAAAACATCATATTGTCCTCTGTATTTCTCAATGATAAAATCAATCAAGGTCTTTGCATAACCTTTGCCTTGAAGTTCCGGAACTGTTGCAATGTTCTTTATTTCAAGCACATCATTTCCTTCATTTGTAATGACACACTCACACTTGATTCCGTTATCATCCAGTACATACATTTTGCCTTTATTCAGATAGCGGTCTATCATATTTTCCTGCTCATCTGCCAATAACAACAGATCAAGATATTGCTTTTTATTTTCTGTAACCTCTATGATCTTCATCAATAACCTCTCCTAATTTTATCTCTAAGCACCAGTTACACTTAATTTTTTTGTATCAGCATCATATAATGGTCCAGAAATGTTTATATCGTTTCAATCTTCATCATTTTTACTCCTGTCGGGTAAATCAGATGTAATACTGACCGCCCTTTTTAAAACACCAATCAATAATTCAAAACTTTTCATATCCGGGTCAAAATAATAATAATTTTTTGTTGCTTCCCGTCTCATTTTCAATATTCTCGCACCCTTCAGAATTTGTAAATGATGAGACACTGCCGGTCTGGACAAATGTGTTTTCTCTGTAATCTCATTTACACGTACTCACCATGTTTCAGGTTATCTACTGCAAATGTCGAAACCATGGTAATTTTCTCTCACAAAATCACCTCCTGATTCTATCTCTAAGCACCAGAATTTAGCATTACTGAACCCGATGATAAATTTTCAATCTTTGTGCCTCATTTGCCTCAAATCCAAACTTTTCATAAAATGGGATCTTATCAGGGACTGCACATAACTCCACAAAAATATCTGTTCCTTTCACTCCATTGTCATTTATGAATCTTATTAATTCATTTATTAACATCTTCCCGATACCTTTTCCCTGATATTCAGGTCTGACAACAACGTCCTTAATATAGTAATTAAGTCCCATATCACCATTCATTCTTGCCATCGCGACAATACAATCTCCGTCCCATATAGAAACTCTAAATAAAGTATGCATCATTGCTAGCCTTGTCTGTTCAAGTGACGGTCCATCTCCCCATACCGTTTCCCACAATTCAATAAATTGTTCTGCGGTTAACTCGTTATACTTCACTATAAAATCTGACATAATTTCATTTTCTCCCACTGCTCTTTTGTCATTCTATTTGTATGTCCCACTCTCGTTTCATTGAACAGTGGCACCGGAACATTTTCACAAGTATGATGATAAACAAAGCCGACCTTTTCCTGCACTCGTTTCGACTTTTGATTGCCATCATAATAGCCACACCATATGGTACGCATTCCAATATCCTCAAACCCGTGACGCAGAATCTCTCTGACAGCCTCCGGTACATAACCTCTGCCCCAAAATGGCTGTCCAAGCCAATAGCCCAGCTCACACTCGTCATCCCGGTCTGTCATATCTGTATGCCCGTTCAATATCAGTTCAATTGCACCGATAGCTTTCCCATTTTCTTTTTCACAGATGGAATAACTTTCCGCACCATTAAGTACATTCCTGATCACTTGCAGACTTTCTTCCACCGATTTGTGTGGCTGCCATCCTGCGATCGGCCCAATCTCCGGATTCTTCGCATATTCAAACAGGCTCTCTGCATCCGACTCCTGCCATTTTCTTAATAGTAATCTCTCTGTTTTTAACATTATCCTTATCCCCATAAACTACCAATTTAACTTTCCATCATTTTAATTGCTTCATCAACAGATACACATGTAGCAAATCTCTTTGGCCACATCATATCATTGTAATATTTATAGGTTTCTTCTCCAGTCATATAATCGTTATCAAACGTTGAATTTGCCCCTTGCGGAACAATTACTTTATATCCTCTTTCAAAAGCAGATTTCACTGTTGCATCTATACAGAAGTTTGTTTGTAGTCCCACTATCATTAATGTATTATCATCTTTAATATAATCTGTAAAATCCTTATTTCCAAAACAACTATTGATATTTTTTATAAATATCTTTTCCCCATTCTTTGGAATCACTTGTTCTGCAATTTCAAAGTCTTCATCACCAATTGAAAATCCCGTTTCTGGTCCATCATCATGTTGAAAATAGATAACCTCTATTTGATTATCTCTGGCCGCTTTTATAATTCTTGTAGTATCATCAATAAATGCTTCAAAATTAAAAAGTCTACTATCCGTTATTCCTTTTTGTATATCTATCACAAGTAGTTTCATTCATTTCTCCTTTACACAAAAATCCCGATTTCTATCACTTTTTATTCTTTACACTGACGAAAATAAGTAAGAATATTTTCGCATCTGTGCAAATATAATCGTTTCTACCCGATTTCTGATTTCTTTCGGGTATACCTCTGCATTTTTAAGCAGTTCTGTTACATCTTTTTTTCGTAAAATTGAATTTTAAGTTTGTTTTATATAAGGCTTCCGAAATATCTAATTGTTCGTCAAATTCGCTACATATTGTTTTTGACTGGACATTATCCATAAGCCTATAAACATCTCCCGACAAAGGATAATCCATAGTTGTATCTGCCAGTAATCCTGCCCCATTATCAAAAATCGGACAATATGCATAGTCCCCTTTCCCATTCATCAGAACCGCAATATTGTGTGTATGACGATCTTCATTCAGAAATAACGCATCAATCGTCAGCAACTTGTTCATATAAATACCAAATTTCTGAAGTCCTGTCATACGTTCTACCTGCTGCACCAAAAAATGTAATCGTTCTTCATGCTCTGGTATTCTATACAAAGCTTTATATAAACTTTCCCCGAAAAAACTCTTGAACAACCGCTCCAGCGTAATAATCTGCCAGTCTTCACTGAGAAAATTTTTACTTTTTACGCCATTATAAATCACAGTACCGTATTTTATTTTTTCTAGATCATAGCATGTAAATTCATTCTCTGCCAAAGTTGACTTTTTCAAAAGATGGGAAATCATATACTCTGCCAGACCTTCATAACCTGTATAATCTGCTTTATACCATATTCCTTTATTCTCCCATTTTAGTTGGTTCCCTTTTGAAGACTGCCGGTCATTTGTCCGGATATTCTGCTCAAATAATTCTATCATGCATCTACCTCTCTATGCGAATCCAAAAATCATCTTCTGCCATTCGTCCCTCAGTCTTCTCTATAATCATAATCGGATCATAAAATGGTAGTCCCAGATCCTTCAATATCAATTTCATCTTATCTCGACTTTCCGGGAAACATCTTGATTTCAAAAACTCCTGATAATCATTATAATCCGGATCTTCTACAGTACCGAAAGCACGGAACATAACCTTATCTGTATAATTCCTTATTTTCACTTTTCGTTCCAGCTCGTTCACATCAATTAAAGTGCATACATCCTGCTCATACATATACCATATTCTGAGCGACCACACTTTTTCCGGCACCTTCACTTCCTGCTCATATTCCGGATATTTTTGCAACATTTTTAAAAATGGAACAATTGGCCCGCGAATCACTTCTTCGCTTCTCTCCCAACGTTCTACGGTCGGCTTGGAACAATTGATAAATTCTGCAAATTCTTTCTGCGTCAAATGTAATTCCTTCCGAATCTGTTTAATTTCCTTTGCAGTTGTGTATTCCGGTGTTACAAATAATCTTTCTTTCATAAACTCACCTTCCAGTTTTATGATTTCCGACTTTTTCTTTATTAAATCATAAAATATAATATTTGTAAACAAAAACCATTATTTTGATTGTTTTAGGCATAAAAAAACAATCAAAATAATGGTTCATTTTAATTTACAGGAAATATGCTGGTCAGTTCTACAGACTGGAAGTTGTCAGTCTGTTTCATCTTTCTTATATATTTCGCCGTCCCATGTACAATATCCAGCGATATATTCATAATCAGGATATTCTTCTATCTCATATAATTTTCTCCCACTATTAGACGTACAAATTACCACATTTGATATTTTATAATTTTCTAGTTCCGGTGTTTGAGAATATCTTACTCCATTAAGATATATACAATCTCCTTTTTCAATTGCCCCATTTTTATAACTTTTATTGTGTGCAAAATAATATCGACCACCAAAAATAATAACAATTGTAGCAAAAATAATAATTAATGCTATTGATTTCTTTTTATCTACAATCATTCTCATTAGCTTCCTCTTAACATTTCATGAAATTCCGATTATCTGCTTTCTTTAGTATTGCTTTCGTGTATATAACTTCACGAAAACAGAATCCATTTACCATCACTAAAACAAATATACACATTTACCGCAAAGTTACTGCTTTGCATATCTTTGATTTCTGCTATCGGGTTTATCCGGTAAAGTCATCCTTACAAGCCCCAAATCCATTGCCGGATTGATATAATTTTTTCTAAAAGTTTCTTTTGACTTTAATCCAAGTAACTCCACCATCTTGCTTATTATCTTGCTTATTACCTTGCCTCTTTTGTTTGAAAAATCAATTAGGGACTATGCGTAAGGTCGGGAGCATTTTCCGGAATTACTTCATGATTCCACCATGAAAATAGCATTCATATACCTTTTCATTATCACAATAGATTTCTTCATTACCCTGAAACCAAGTAAAATCCCCAACCACGTTACATTTATAAATATACTGTCCGGATAAATAATACTCCGGACCTCTGAACGGCATCTTTTTGTCAGCTTTCCGAAGCGCCTCTTTTAAGAAATCACCACTGAAATTCTGGCTCAAAACGCGTCCTATGTAGTTCATTGCATACTGCGATCTACCTTCATACCATATGGCTTCTTCACCGGCAAACTGTTCCCCGCCAACATATGTATCATGATAGGTATAAGAACCATTGCTGTACGTAAAATCATGAGAATTTAATCTCGTCGAATCCGTTTCATTCATACAGGCAGCATATGTATTAATATTGGCTTCTAAACGAAATTCAATAAGACGATTAATGTCGGATATCTTATCATCTGAGCAACTGACTATACATTCCTGGTCTTTCACTAAATAATCAACCGTAACATTGAATAACTTGCTAATTTGAATAAGATTACTGATGTCCGGATATACTTGTCCGGATTCCCACTTTGCTACAGCCTGTCTGGATACGTCCAATTTTCCTGCCAGTTCATCTTGTGTACAGCCTTTATTCTTACGAAGTAATTGTAGTTTTTGTGAAAAATTCATTTCTTACCACCTCCACAATCATTGTACTATATTTTAAGCCTGTATCACATAAACCGTTAATTGCAATTCTGCTACTTTTATTATATATCCGTATAAATCATAAATTTATTTTGCTATGTCTAACTTTCAAACACCACAAGGATACATACAGGTACATACAAATTTTCAAACATCCTTAGAACCTCGGCTCATCTGCTCCGCAGATGAGCCGAGGCTGCATCATGCATCTTTGGTCACACATTTGCTACGCAAATATGTGACCAAATGATACATGACATTATAAAAAAGCTCCAAACCCTTGGCTTAACAGTGATAAGGAACTAATTTACTTATCAACTGTTAGCTGACGGTTTCCGGGGTGCATACGGACAAATCCCGTCTGATTTCTAACAGGAAGTCAGACGGGATTTTCGCTTTATATTACGAATTATGGAGGACATACCATGAAAACCTTAATATCTTGTGCCTACAATATGGATAATTGCTGTGTGGAAGTGAAATTCAGCGACGGCAGTATGATTGCGATTGACACTATCGTCGTTGAGAACGAGATTGCTGACAATATGTATCAGCGGTCAGAGCTGGATTATTTGATCTACAACGCTCCTTTGGAGTATGCAGACCTTATCTTGAACGGCGATCCCGAAACCTATTTGAAAACTGTAACAGAATACAAGCCTTGGGATAGCTGACAACACGCTGCCCGCAGGAGAAAATCCTGCGGGCGTTTTTCTGTTTATATTATTTCCCTCCGTTGGATCTCAATTTAGGAAAGAAGATGACAATCTTGAAGCTCTTTCCCCACTGGGAAGCTGCTTCCAGATGAAGATTTAGATCGTCGGCCATCTTCTTAACCAGGTAAAGTCCCATACCGGTAGCCTTCTTTCTGCTGTCAGTAGAATCCCCGGTAAAGCCCTTTTGAAAAATGTACGGCAGATTATATTTTTTTACGCCAATGCCGTTATCTTCAACAGAAAGGATATCTGCAGTCTCCGAATGTATCACGGAAATTGTAAGCATGGGACTATCGCTGCTATATTTGATGGCATTGCTAACGATTTGTCCCAACATAAACTGAAGTCCTCTACGGTCTGTATAGACTGTTTCAGATTGCAGTTTGTTGAGAATGACAAAATGCTTCTCTTCAAGAAGTGGGGCATAGTCCTCCAGAACTTCACCCAAGCAGTCATTCAAATTGACATCCTCAAATCGGTAATCCTTTGTACTGCTCTTCAACCGGGCATAGTACAGCATCTGCGTGACATCCTCCTGAAGCTGACTGCGGACATAATCCAGCTTTGCTTGCAGGGAAGGAGAGATTTCATCGTTCCGGTTATCCAAGAGCATGGTCAGCAACGATAGGGGCGTTTTCGCTTCATGTGCCCAGCCCTCCACGTATTCTTCATAGTCCCGTAGGGCATCCGCCATATTGTTACTCTCGTTTTTGTATTCCCGTAAAACCGAAGCCAAAAATCGGACAGATTCTCCTTCTTTCTGACTAATGGCACTGAGCAGCCGTTCTTCATTGCAGATGGTAGGATCACTGAGGAAATCTCGGAACAGTTCCATGTGGGTGTTCTCCCTCTTGTTTAGTACAAACAGAATCGCTGAAAACAAAAGGATGCTCGTCAGAACTACTAACCCGATCAAGGTTTGAAATACCTGAATGTCAGAAATCCAAAGAATGACAGCGCAAAAGCAATCCACGCCCAGCAGCAACAGAAGCCAGGGGTAGTACCGTTCTATCATGTGCCAAAGCTGCTTCATAGAGACACCTCCGCTTCCAAACGGTAGCCCATTCCTCGAACTGCAACGATTCGCTGCTTCATTTCAAGGGCGGACATCGTTTTTTTCAGCCGGGTTAGGTTAACCTGCAAGGCATTTTCATCTATGTATTCCGTGGTTCCCCATAGTGCCATGCAAAGCTGCTCCGTCGTGACCAGAGCATCGCCGCCGGACAAAAGAGCGACCAACAGTTTTCCCTGATTTTTTGGAAGCACCACAGAGGTATTATGAATATAAAGCGTGTAGGTCTGCTGGTCTAACAGGAAATCTGGTCCCTCTATGAGATTGGTACGGCCTTCATACCTTTTGAGAATATTGGATACCCTGGCAAGAAGTCGATCTTTTCTGCACGGCTTCGTCAAATATTCATCGGCACCCAACTGGAACGCTTGCAGTTCATCCTTTACCTGATCTCTGGAAGTCAGCACCAGGACGGGGATAGCAGTTTTATTCTTTAGCTCCTGGCAGATTTGAAAGCCACTGATCTCCGGCAAGTTCAGGTCTAAGATCACAAGGTCAGGGCGGAGGGCTGCCAAGAGCCGAGCGGCATCTTCAAACTCGGTAATTGCCTCCACAAGATAGCCGTCCTTTTGGAGCATATCGCAGAGTTCTTCCCGCATATAGACTTCATCTTCCACAACAGCAATTCTTTTCATGACAGCACCTCCTTCCAAATTATTCTTCTCTCTGCGGCTGCATCAGTGTCAGCAAATACCGATCACTGGAGCGCTTGACCACTCTCATATAAATATATTCTATCACGCAAAGTAGTAAAATCATAGCAGCAGATACAAGCAGCATTTCAGACACTGTCCCACGGGTTCGGGACGAGAGTATCCCTGTAAATAACGCCCTGACTCCAAACAGACTGCTGACAGCCGCAACCAATACAGGAAGTCCCATAAACCAGGTAATTTGCTTTCCAGCAGACTGGCAAAGGGTTTCGTAAGTAGCTCCCAGGCGGATCAGGGTCTGGTATCTGCGCCCGGTTTTCTGCTGACTCATCAGGAACTGAACACCCACGATGGTGTTGGCAACTACCAGGAAAACAATCGCAAGATAGAGGGTAATATAACTGGATGCTATGGTGTAGAAAAGCTGACGACCTATATTCTGAAGATAGCTTTCATATTCAATGCCAGTTTCGTCCAGCTTCTCGTTCAAATCCAAATATGCAGTCATAAGGCTATTTCCATCCAGAGCCTGCTCACTGAGCACCGCATTGACATAGGTATCATACATTCCCTGGCTATAATATAGGAATGCTTCATCCGGAAGAATCAATGCAAAGGACAAGGTTATAGAACGGTCCGTGACCAAATTCACAGACTGAACCTCTCCTGTAAGATGAATCGGACTACCATCCAGTTCCACCTTGGGCTGTCCGGCCAATACTTGGTTCAGCATTGCGGTACGACTTACCGTAGTAAACTCTGTATCAATATAGACAGCGGCCTCCTTTTCGCCTAATTGGAGAGCCGGTTTGCCGGACAATTCCAACAAACGATTATAGTCCGATAAACAAATCAAATATGGGTATGTGGCATAACCAAGATTGTTCAGAAGGACATCCCGGTCTTCCGACTGGGGCAGGCTCCGAAGAGAGTCCATAACAGCGTCCATGCTGTAGGCATTATCATAATCTTCTGTGGTGCGAATACGCCCAACCCTCATTTCAAAAAGCTCTGAAAATTGATTTTCCAAACTCATTGCCCTTATCGGTTTCGGCAATTCGAACATCTTTCCGGTTATCTTCTCCCAAGCGTTGCTTGCTATGCCACAAAAGAAGAACGAGGTTTCCGGCTTGATGATTATGGGGCTCTTCGGCGGTACGGTGTTTCCGATAGCAATGGGCTTGGCAAGTGATGCTGTAGGACAAAGCGGTGCCGTGGCTGTGATGACGGTAGGGGTAGTGTACTTGTTCTTCTATATGCTGCGTATGAAGCGGTAATCTTTGTTCGCAGGCTGCGGACACATATCCCAAGGCTGCGGATATCTGTCCCAAGGTTGCGGATGTCTATCCCAAGCCTTGGGATAGAGATAATCCTTAGTTCTTAGAGACTTTTTAATAGATAATTGGCAACTTTTCATTCTATAGTTAGGAACTTTTTTATTAGGTTTGCAGTGGGTAGGACATTGAGTTTGCCGTGAATAAAATATATCATTCATTAAACAATATAATATTATGAATAAGATAATAGTAGGTATGGGCGAGGCTCTGTGGGACTGCCTCCCCGAAGGAAAGAAGATAGGCGGTGCTCCGGCAAACTTTGCTTACCATGCATCGCAGTTTGGTTTCGACAGCCGTGTGGTCAGTGCCGTAGGTGCCGATGCGGATGGGGACGAGATTCTGGATGTGTTCGCCCGGAAGGGGCTGCGCACGCAGATTGAGCGCGTGCCTTACCCCACGGGAACGGTGCAGGTGACGCTCGATGCCGTGGGCGTGCCGTGCTATGAGATAAAAGAAGGCGTGGCCTGGGACAACATTCCCTTTACCGGCGAACTGATGCGTCTGGCACTGAACACGCGTGCCGTATGTTTCGGCTCTTTGGCGCAACGCAGTGAAACAAGCCGCATCACCATCAACCGTTTTCTCGACACGATGCCCGATGCGGAGGGGCAACTGAAGATATTCGACATCAATCTCCGCCAAGGGTTCTATACCAAAGAGATACTCTGCGAATCCATGCGCCGCTGCAACATCCTCAAGATAAACGATGAGGAGCTGGTGACCATCAGCCGTATTTTCGGCTACCCGGGCATCGACTTGCAGGACAAATGCTGGATTCTGCTGGCTAAATATAACCTGAAAATGCTTATCTTGACTTGTGGAACGAACGGCAGCTATGTGTTCACTCCGGGAGTGGTTTCCTTCCAGGAGACGCCCAAGGTACCGGTGGCGGACACCGTTGGAGCCGGTGACTCGTTCACGGCAGCCTTCACCGCTGCCATTCTCAGCGGGAAGCAGGTGCCCGATGCCCATAAACTGGCGGTGGAAGTCTCTGCCTATGTATGTACCCAGAGCGGTGCCATGCCGGAATTGCCGGTGGCCTTGAAAGAAAGGCTGGCATAGATTTTTCTTATTCTTTTCACATTTTTCGTTATCTTTGCTCATCTGCAATCTTAAATCAGAGGAAAGTGAAGATGAGACAGCATAACCTTCGGATTTTATTCTTTCTGCTCGTGCTTTGGGGAGTGGCGGTTGCCTGCTCCCGGCGCGAGGCACGTTTCCGTATCGGCGTTTCCCAATGTAGCGAGGATGAATGGCGGCGCCAGATGAACAGTGAGATACTCCGT
>ENA-UPTB01001191-UPTB01001191.1-human-gut-metagenome-genome-assembly--contig:-NODE-1191-length-23644-cov-17.260873_pt1 | contig 23644 bp, 19 predicted proteins | sample MGYA00250046_ERZ773369 | MGnify/ENA primary metagenome ERZ773369 (study PRJEB29103, sample SAMN06111938) | human gut metagenome | biome: human gut; feature: ankylosing spondylitis patient; material... | reverse complement strand
ACCATCAAGGACGCCGACCTCATCCTTGTGATGCGGGACGGCGACATTGTGGAGCAGGGCACCCACGACCAGCTGCTGGAAGCCGGCGGCTTCTACGCCGACCTGTACAACAGCCAGTTTGAGGACGTGGTGGAGTAAACACAGATATTTTAAAAACCGGAGATCTCTACGGAGGTCTCCGGTTTTTTTCACGCTTCTATTTTTTCCAGCTCCACCCCGAACAGCTGCTTTGTCAGCGGCGGCAGAACCTGCTGCAGCTCCCGGATATAGCCCGTCACCGCCGGGTCATCGGCCTTCTGCCCCACCACGATGCCGAACCGGTGGCCCTTGTTCCAGTCCAGCAGCTGGGTAAAGCTCAGATCCGGGCGGCTGTAGTACAGCAGCGGCACCATTTTCAGCGATGGTCCGCCGTATTTTGAGCTGCGGATTGTGCCCGGCGGGGTGATGTCTGCCCCGCGGTGGGTACCTTCCTGCAGCAGTTCCGTCTCGTAAACGGTCTGGTACATCTCCCGCACCGGCAGCCAGCGGTACTGCAGCGCCTGTTCCAGCGTCATCCGCCCCTGCGGCATCCCGGCCGGCACATGGATGGGGATGCACACCTCCGGCATGTAGAACAGCGGGATGAACTGCAGCCCCTGCGCGTAAATTTCGGCGCTGTCCAGCTGAACAGCAAGGTCGCTCTCCCCTTTTTTCAGGCTGCGCCACAGCTCGCTGCGGGTGGCGCAGATCTTGAGGACAGGCGCATAGGCAAGGCACAGATCGCCGGTAAGGGCAAACAGGTCGTACCCGAACATCCGCACCGCCGCATGGCAGACGCCCAGTTCCAGATGCCGCGCCGGCGGGTTGGCCTGCTGTTTGACTGCCCGCCCGTGGCGGACGGCTTCCCGGTACAGCTCCATTATCTGCTTTGCCCGGGGGTAAAAGTCCTGCCCCGCCGGGGTCAGCAGCACCTTGCGGGGCACGTGCTGGAACAGCTCGAACCCCAGCTGCCCTTCCAGTGTGCGGATCTGCTGCGAAAGTGCCGACTGCGACAGATACAGTGCTTCGGCCGCCGCCGAATAGCTGTTCAGCTCCACGATCTTCACAAAACCTTCCAATGCGCTTTGGTTCATTCCGGTCATCCCCCACCAATACATTAGCTTCGCCTAAATTATAATATAAGAAAAATGAATTGTAAACCGGGTCTGTTCGCGCTATAATCTTTTCGACTCGACAAAAAAATGTCGATTTCCGTCGAAGATAAATTTCCGTCGAAGATAAGAAGAAACATCACGAGAAGAAAGAGAGTTCCGCTATGAACAAGATCTCCCGTAAAGGCTTTCTGAAGATCGCCGCTGCCGCCGCCATGAGCGGTGTCACCGCCGGCGCCCTGTCCGCCTGCAACGCTGCTTCCGGCTCCACCGCTTCCAGCGAGGCTGCCAGCACCGCTGCTGCCCTCACCTACACCCCCGGCACCTACGAGGCTACCGCCAAGGGCATCGAGTCCGACGTCAAGGTCAGCGTGACCTTCAGCAAGGACAAGATCGAGGACATCGTCATCGACGTGTCCGGCGAGACCAAGGGCATCGGTGCCGACATCGGCGACAAGATGAAGGAGAACATCCTGAGCGCCCAGACCTGCAGCGTGGACGGCGTGTCCGGTGCCACCATCACCTCCAATGCCGTCAAGACCGCTGTGGCCGACTGCATGTCCCAGGCTTCCGGCACCACCGTGACCGTGTCTGTGGACGTGGAGGCCAACGAGGAGCCCGACGTGATCACCGTCACCTCTCAGGAAGATGCCGACGCTGTGGTCGTGGGCTGCGGCGCTGCCGGCATCATGGCCGCTCTGGAGCTGCAGGCTGCCGGTGTCAAGACCATCCTGCTGGAAAAGGGCAGCTCCTGCGGCGTGTCCAACGGCTCTGTGGCCGGTGGTCCCGCTCTGGCCGAGACCCGCGTGCAGGCTGCCGAGAACGCCACCGTCTCCGTGGAGACCCTGTTCAACTGCGAGTACGGCTTCTCCAAGGGCACTGTGAACGGCGCTCTGCTGCACAAGTGCGTCAGCGCCGGTGAGCGCGTGGTGTCCAACTTCATGGACAACGGCGTCAACATGGGCCTGCGCCGCGACGCTTACGGCATGGGCTTCCGCGCACGCCACAACTTTGCCGACCTACAGGGCACTCAGGTCAAGGGCACCGACCGCTTCCAGCCGCTGGTGGACAAGTTCACCGCCGACGGCGGCGTGTTCGAGGTCTGCCGCGAGGCCGTCAAGCCCGTGATGGACGGCGACAAGGTGGTGGGCGTCATCGCAAAGGACACCGAGAACAAGACCTACATCCAGTACAACGCCAAGGCTGTGCTGATCGCCACCGGCGGCTATGCCGGCAACCAGGACCGCCTGCACGAGCACTTTGGCAACATCAACGTCTGGCCCCTGTGCAACGAGTTGTCGGACGGCAAGGGCTACGACATCGTCATCGAGGCCGGCGGCATCGCCGACCGCAACTGGGCCCTGTGCTGCAACGAGTTTGGCGGCGTGAACGGCAAGATGGAAGAGCGCGGCCGCTCCATGGTGCGCTCCAACGACACCCTGCGCTTTGCCATCTACGGCGGCCTGATGGTGGACCCCAACGGCGACCGCTTCATGAACGAGCAGTACCTGTCCGACCGTCCGCTGGCTCTGGGCGGTGAGATGTCCCTGCGCGTGGGCAAGTACTACGCCGTGGTGGACCAGGCCATGTACGAGGAGTGCCGCGACAAGGGTGTTCTGGCCTACTTCGGCAACCCGGCCGACTGGTACGTCGGCTCCACCGGCTACACCGAGGAGCTGCTGCCCAACCTGGACGAACACATGGACATTGCCATCCAGCGCGGCTGGGCCGTCAAGGGCAGCCTGGCCGACTGCGCCAAGGCTTTCGGCCTGACCGACCTGGAGCAGACCGTGGCCGACTACAACGCCGCCTGCGCCGCCGGTAAGGACGAGCAGTTCTACAAGAACAGCTACCTGCTGCGTGAGCTGACCGGCGACACCTTCTACGTCATCGAGTACGAGCCCTCCATCTGGGGCACCTTCGGCGGCGTCAAGACCGACTCCTACGCCCGTGCCGTCAACGCCGAGCAGCAGCCCATCCAGGGCCTGTATGTGGCCGGTGTGGACAACGGCTCCATCTACGCTTCTCCCTACTACGAGAACGAGGGTGCCGCTCTGGGCACTGCCTACACCAGCGGCATCGTGGCTGCTGACTGCATAATCAGCGACCTGAAGAACACCTGATCGTTTCCCTGCATCTTTCTGCGGCTCCGCTACCCGGCGGGGCCGCTTTTTTGCTGCTTCTTTCCCCTGCTGGCCTACACAAATGCCCGCGATTGTGCTATGATAAAGCTGAACAGCCGGTTTGTGCCAGACAACCGGCAAAATCGAGGTGTTTGTACAAATGTCTGATCTCCTTGAAACTCTGCAGCAGGAAGGGGTAGACCCCGCTCTGCTGGAAGCAGTCCAGCAGTACCGCGCTGCCCATGCCCTGCCGGACGCACTGCGCCCGCGCATCCCTTCCCCTGCCTTTACCTACTACGGCAAACAGGTGTGGGAGCAGGCGCTGGCGGCGCTGCTCTGCGGCGAAAACCTGCTGCTGGCAGGCGGAAAAGCCACCGGCAAAAACGTGCTGGCCGAGAACCTTGCCGCCGCCTTTGGCCGTCCCGCATGGGACATCTCCTTCCATGTGAACATGGATGCAGCATCCCTCATCGGCATGGACACTTTTGTGGACGGTCAGGTGGTGTTCCGGCCCGGCCCGGTATACCGCTGCGCCCAGTGCGGCGGCTTTGGTGTGCTGGATGAGATCAACATGGCCAAAAACGAAGCGCTGGCCGTGCTGCACGCGGTGCTGGACTTCCGCCGCGCCATCGATGTGCCCGGCTACGACCGCATCCCGCTGGCGGAGGAGACCCGCTTTATTGCCACCATGAACTACGGTTATGCCGGCACCCGTGAGCTGAACGAGGCCCTCACCTCCCGTTTCGTGGTCATCCAGATGCCCACCATTACGCAGGACGATCTGGAAAAGCTGCTGCGGACGCAGTTCCCCGATCTTGCTTCCAAGTATGTGCGCCAGTTTGCACTGCTGTTCCTTGACCTGCAGAAAAAGTGCGACAGTGCGGAAATTTCCACCAAGGCACTGGACCTGCGCGGCATGCTGGATGCCCTGCGGCTGATCCGGCGCGGCATCCCGGCAGGCGCGGCACTGGATATGGGCATCACCAACAAGGCCTTTGACTCCTATGAGCAGGGCCTGATCCGTGATGTGATCGCAGCGCGCATTCCGGCCAAGCTGGATGCCGCCAAGCTCTTTGGCTGATGGACGCCCAGAGTTACACCGCGCAGGAGCGGCGTGCGGCCAATCAGGTCTGGGCTGCTGCAGGAGCCTATGGCTTTGAGCCGCTGTTTCTGGCCCGCTATACCGACGGCACCACCGATTTTTACATGAACACGGTCGTGGGCCTCATCCACAAATATTACGGTGACGCGCTGATTCGCAGCGTCTTTGACGCATGGGACGGTGATCTGCGGCAGACCATGCTGGACGACATGACATGGCTGTATCTGGAAAATGCAGCCTATCGGCTGGAGCTGCCCCGCCGCCCGGTTCTGGAAGCGCTGCGCCATGCCCATGCAGATTACTTTTTTGCGATTCAATACAAGCTCTCCCGTCAGGAGTGGATGGCAAAAAATCAGCTGGTGTACACCATGCAGGCTGCACGCTGGCGGCGTGTGCTGGGCCGTGCCGACCCGGTGATGACCCCTTACGAGTCCGGCCTTGCCGCCGCGCTGGCCCCGGAGCATGTGCCGGAGCCGGAACAGCTGAAAGCCGAAATTTTATCGATCTACGCAAAATTCAACCTGTTCGACGGCACTGTGCACCAGCGAGCAGCTTTGCATCTGCATCTGGACGGCCTGCTGGCAAAGCTTGCCACCAAAGCCATGCCCACCCAGATGATCAAGACCGACCGCGTAACCGTGGAACACTCAAGCTCCGTGGATGCTGTGGGCGGCGGGCTGGCGGTGGACAAGCGCCGGGCCCACATCACCCTGAAGCAGAATGCCGCGCAGGACAAGGCCTACATCGAAAGCTGCTTCGGCCGCTCTCTCTACCCGCCGGAACGGCTGCGCAAGGCTGAGCAGGAGCTTTGCGTGGGCGACCATCTGGGGTGCCATTTGTGGTTCAGTGCCGGTGTGCCCAGCCCGGAGCAGGCTCCCACACCGGAAGCAAAGCATCTGGCCGAACAGGCTGAGCTGCAGGCCGACCGCAACCGCGCTTATTACGCCAAAAATCGGGAACTGCACCGCAGTGTGGTGCTGCGGCTCACCGAGCAGATCCGCAACTGCATCCTTGTGCACCAGCAGCCCAACGCCCGTGTTGCCCGCAGTGGCAACCTGAACGCCTGGCGCATCTGGCGCGCACCACTTTTGAACGATGACCGGGTATTTTTATGCGCCGAGGAGGAAAACCAGCCCTCTTTTACGGTAGACCTTTTATTGGACGCATCCGCTTCCCGCCTGCACTGTCAGGAAGTGATCGCGGCTCAAGGATCCATTTTGGCCCAGAGCCTTGCGGCCTGCGGTATCCCGGTGCGGGTGTCCAGCTTCAGCAGCCTGCGGGGCTACACCGTACTGCGGGTGCTCAAAGGCTTTGCAGACAAAAACCTGCAGAACATCAACCGATATTTTGCTTCCGGCTGGAACCGTGACGGCCTTGCCCTGCGGGCAGCAGGCGACCTTTTGCAGTATGCGCCCGGCCCTGCACCGCGGCATCTGCTCATCGTGCTGACGGACGCTTCGCCCAACGACAGCCGCCGCATCCCGCCCAGTGCAGAAAACCCGCTGGGCTGCGGTTACGAGGACGCTGCCGGTGTGGCTGACACTGCCGCGCAGGTGCGTGCGCTGCAGCGCATGGGTATCCGGGTGTCGGCTGTGTTCATGGGTGAGGACAGCTCTGCCGGTGCCGCTGCACAGATCTACGGCAAAAACATGGCCCGTATCCGCGGCATGGACCAACTGGCCCGCGCGGCCGGGCGGCTGATCCAAAACGAGATCCGTGAACTGGGCGATTGAACCATATTTTACCAGAACAGCCCACAGATGGGAGGCTTTGGCCTTGCCGTCTGTGGGCTGTTTTTGATACAGAGCACAACTGATTCACTCTTGCAACAACCATGTTTCGGGTCACTGTTGCAGGATGCGCGGAAATATTTTGTTTTTCTGCAAACTTATAGTTGTTTTTTGTTGCAAAGTATGCTATACTATGTTCAGTCAATAAAACATTCCTGCGTAAGCCGCCTGCTGTGCACCGGGTCGTTTGGCGCAGTGCCCATCCGTTATACAACGAACTGCTGTGTTATAGTTTCAGGAGGGAACCGATCATGGATGCCAACCGTTATTTTGATGCCATGCACAACGCTATGTCAGCTCAGCACCCCGGTGCGCAGCTGCTGTTAACGGTAAAGCTGCAGGACACCTGCGGCAACGATGCCTGCCTGGAGCTGAAGCAGCTGCCCGGTGAGAGCACCTCCATTCTGTGCTACTCCACCATGGGTCGCCGCTGCCTGAACTTCCAGCTGTTCCGCAAGGGCTGGCAGCTGTGCCACAACGCCGATGGCCAGCTGGTGGGCCGCTTCCCTTCCAGCGCCGACGGCCTGATCGACGAGACCGATTTCCGCGCCTACTGCCGTGAGGACAGGCTGGATATGGCCCGCACCCAACGCATCACTGCCGAGCTTTACCAGTGCGCCGGTATCAATTATCAGGGCAGCATCCCGCAGAACGCCCGCACTGGTGCCGTTATTACCGTGGAGAGTTTTGTAGGGGCCGGTGCCCGCTGGACTTACTGGAGCCAGGATGTTCTGCCCAGCCTGCCGCTGGGTGCCATCCTCTACTGGCTGGCGGATCATCTGGCCGGTGCCGAGCGCCGCACCCTGCAGGCCGACCCGCAGGCAGCCCGCCTTGCCGCCCAGTGGCTGGCCGGTGATACAGCCGTGTTCTTTCATCCGTCGGTGCCGATGACCGCCATGAATACGGTCTCTTCCGGCTCTGCGCCCGCACGCCGCCGCACCACTGTGCCCGCTGCCCGCAACAAGAGCTGGCAAAGCATCATGGCCGTGATGGCAGGCATGTGAACGAAAAAGCAAGGAAAGACCGATCGTCTCTCCTTGCTTTTTCAGTATTATTCGAGGTACGGGTCCAGCAGGGCATCCACCGTTTTGTTCCGCTTGGGGTTCGGCTTTTTGATCACATGGCCGCGGCAGACCACCAGTTCCAGATGCTGCAGCGCACGCAGATCTTCCAGCGGGTTGTGCTTTGTCACAATAAAATCTGCGCTCTTGCCCGGCTCAATGGAACCGGTCACGTCTCCTACTCCGGCCAGCTGAGCATTGCGCAGGGTGGCCGTGTACAGGGCGAACTGGTTGCTCACACCGCAATACTTATGAAAATAGCACAGCTCCCTCCAGAAATCATACTGGGTGATGTAGGGGCAGCCCACATCATTCCCTAATCCCACCGGGATGCCGTTGGCAAGGGCGGTCTTTGCGCTTTCCACCACGCCGTCAAACACGATCTTGCCGTTATACTGGTCCCTTTCCGAAGCACCGGAAACCGCCGTATCAAACAGTGCGTAGGGCAGCGCCGGGGAGATGGTGGTGCACACAAAGGCTCCCCGCTCCTTGTAAAGCCGGATGGTCTCATCATCCATCTTTGCGCCGTGCTCAATGGAATCCACGCCGTTTTCCAGCGCCACCTTTACGCCTTCTGGCGACTCGGTGTGTGCCGCCACGGTATAGCCCAGCTTGTGGGCCTCGTCGCAGACGGCTTTGACCATTTCCGGCTTCATCTTCAGCTCGCCGGGGGTTCCCTTTTCGGTGGCATCCAGCACGCCGCCGGTGATCATCAGCTTGACAAGATCCACCTTCTGTCCGCTGGCCTTTTTGAGCTGAGCCAATGCTTCGGCATTGTTATGGGCCGCAACTGCCACCGAGCCTGCCATATGTCCGCCCGGCACCGAAATGCCTTCGTTGGCAGCAAGGATGCGCGGTGCCAGCAGCTTGCCAGCTGCAGCATCATCACGGCAGCGGGTGTCAAAATCTGCAATGCCGCCCACGGTGCGGATGGTAGTCACGCCACCCAGCAGTTCCAGCTTCGCGTAGCTGCATACCAGCCTGTAGGCCACCGCACGGGTCAGGCCATTGCTCAGAATTTTGCGCACCAGCGCAGCATTATCCCGCGGCTTTGCGCTGGGCTTGCCGTTGCCTGCCAGATGCACATGCAGGTTAATCAGGCCCGGGCACAGATAGCCTCCGTGCAGATCGATCACCTCATAACCGTCCAGATCCACGCCCTCATCGACAATGGCAATGATCTTATCATCCTCGGTCAGCAGGATCTTGTGCGCTTCCGGCTGCATCTGCTCGGTGCCATCCAGCAGGATCCCGTTCGTATAGGCACGTTTCATTGGGAACATCCTCTCTTTTTCAGGTTTTTTCGGACAGAAGTTGTTTTATTTCAGTATAGCACGTTCCGGCAGATGGTGCAATGCAAAAACGGGCAGGAAAGGTTCAGCCCTCTCCTGCCCGCTCGGTGTTTTTATTTACTGTGCGGCTGCGCTGGAAGCTACTTCGGAAGCAGCAGCCTCAGAAGATGCGGCTTCCGAAGAAGCAGCTTCGCTGGATGCGGCATCTGCGCCGCCGGTCACGCCGCCCTCAACGACCAGCTCATCCTCATAGTCAAGGCCGTAGGTATCCACCAGAGTCTCCTCATAGTCCTTGTGGAAGAAGTTCTCCTCGCCCAGAGCCTTGATCTCCTCGTTCAGCCAATCCAGAACGGTGGTGTTGCCCTGGCTCACAGCGGGAGCAATGGTGTCCTGACTGCCCAGAGAGGGAATGCCGACCGTGTAGCCGGTGTTCTGCTTTGCAAATGCAATGACCTCGGTGTTATCGTTGGCCCATGCCACGCCGTTGCCGTTCTCCAGTGCATTCTTGGCCGTTGCATAGGAATCGTACTTCTGCAGCGGAATGTCGGGGTACTCCTTGGTCAGGTAGGTCTCGGCGGTGGTGCCGGAAATGACGATCATCTGATCGTCAGCGTTCCAGTTGTCCAGAGTGGTGATAACGTTGCTGTCCGGAGAAATGACACCCAGTGCAACGTTCATGTACGGCAGAGCGAAATCCACTTCCTCTGCGCGCTCCGGGGTCACGGTGAAGTTTGCCAGGATCACATCCACCTTGCCGGTCTGCAGATACTCGATACGGTTGGCAGCCTCGGTAGAAACAAAGTTGATCTCTACGCCCAGATCCTCGCCCAGACGGCGGGCAAAGTAGACATCATAGCCCTGATACTCGCCGTTCTCATCCACGTAGCCGAACGGGTTCTTGTCGGAGAAGACACCGATGTTGATGGTGCCGGACTCCTTGATCTGATCCAGCGTGCGGTAGACCACGCTGCTGCCGGATGCTGCGCTGCCAGATGCTGCAGTTGCGGTGGAAGCAGAAGAAGAGCCGCCGCATGCGGTCAGAACGGCAGCAGCGGATGCTGCGCCCAGACCCAGCAGGAAGGAACGACGAGAAATTTTAGACCGTTTCATAATGGATTCTCCTTTACAAAATCTTTCCCATTGGCTGCGGAACCCCCGCAGTCTTTATCTTGATCTGTGACTCATTTCACAGCATCAAACGTGAAGGTGCGCAGGAAGCGCTGCGCGCGCTCGGTCTTGGGCCGGTCAAAGAACTCGGCCGGTGCAGCTTCTTCCACGATCTTGCCGCCATCCAGAAAGATGACGCGGTTGGCAATGGCGCGGGCAAACTGCATTTCGTGGGTGACGATGATCATGGTCTTGCCCTGCTTGGCAAGGTCCAGCATAACGTCCAGCACCTCGCGCACCATTTCCGGATCAAGGGCAGCGGTCACTTCATCAAACAGAAGGATCTCCGGGTGCATACACAGTGCGCGCACGATGGCAACGCGCTGCTTCTGTCCGCCGGAAAGCTCACGCGGGTAGCTGTTTTTCTTGGCAAGCAGTCCCACGCGGTCCAGCAGAGCTTCGGCCTCCTGCTGCACTTCCGCTTTGGGGCGCTTCTGCACCTTGGTGGGTGCCAGAAGCACATTGTCCAGCACCGTCATGTGCGGGAACAGCTCGTAGCTCTGGAACACCATGCCGATGCGTTGGCGCAGCTGGGTCAGATTTTTACCGCCGTAGGCAACGGTCTCATTGCCCAGCCGCACCCGGCCGCTCTGGGTGGGTTCCAGACCGTTCAGGCAGCGCAGCAGCGTGCTTTTTCCGCAGCCCGAAGGGCCGACTACCACGATGACCTCGCCGGGCTTGACGGCAAAGCTGATATCATCCAGCACGGGGGTCTCGCCATAGGCCTTGATCAGATGTTCAACAGTCAAAATAGGTTCTGCCATGTACGGTCACTTCCATTTCTTTTCGAGATAGGATGCCAGCAGACTGATGGGCCAGCATACGAAGAAATATAACACGAAAACCGTGAGATAAATGCCAAACGCTGCGTTGGGGCTGGCGGTGCGGTTGGCCTCGATGATCTGCTGTGCTACCTTGATCACTTCCACAACACCGATCATCAGCACAAGGCTGGTGGTCTTGATCATGCGGGTAATCAGGTTGATGGACAGCGGGATCAGGCGGCGCACCGTCTGCGGAATGATGATGTACCAATAAGTCTGCGCCCGGCTCATGCCAAGGGCCTCGGCACTCTCATACTGGTGCTTCGGAATGGCGATCAGCGCACCGCGCACAAGGTCGCTCATTTCTGCGGTGCCCCACAGCACAAACACGATGATGGATGCCGTCTCGCCGGAAAGGTTCCACCCAAAGGCACGGGTGGTGCCGAAGTAAACGAGGAACAGCAGCACCATCTGCGGCATGATGCGGACGAACTCCAGATAAAGCCGCAGAACCGCCTTGATAACGGGGTTGCGGGAGGTCATGAGCACGCCCAGCAGGATGCCCAGCGGCAGGCTGATGATCACCGAGACGGCACTGATCTTGAGTGCAACGCCAAGGCCGCCCAGCAGGCGGGCCATGTTTTTGCCCTTGAACAGGACATCAAGACCCAAATCCAGCATAGCGCAGCCTCCTTTCGATCAGGCTGCCCACAATGGACACCGGCAGCAGAATGATAAGGTAAAACACCACCAGCAGGAACAGACATTCGATGGTCTTGGAGTACATGCCGATCAGGTCCTTTGCCGTGAACATCAGGTCCATCAGGCTGATGGCGCTGAACACGCTGGTCTCCTTGAGCAGGAAGATCACATTTGCCATGAAAGCCGGCATACTGGTGGACATGGCCTGCGGCAGAATGATGTAGCGCATGGTCTGCCAGCGATCCATGCCAAGGCTGTAGGCACTCTCAGTCTGGATGGGCTCAATGGCTTCCAGACCGCTGCGGAACGCTTCGGCCATGTAGCTGCCGCCCAGAAACGCCAGACCGGCAATGCCGCAGATCTCGGCATTGGTGCGGATGCCCACCTTGGGCAGGCCATAATAAATGAAGAACAGCTGCACCAGCAGCGGTGTGTTGCGGGACAGCTGGATGTAGACACCCACGATCTGCCGCAGAACGGGCACCTTGTCATACTGGATCACTGCGCAGGCAAGGCCAATGATGATGGCAAAAATAATGCCTGCAACGCCCAGCCGCACGGTAAGTACAGCGGCTTTCTGGTAGAGCGGCAAATATTGCTGGATCGCATTCCAGTCCATTGCCGGATTCCTCCCTTGTATCCTGATTTGCGGGTCAAAACAAAACGCCCGGAAGCTCCCTCTTCAAGTAAGCTCCCAGGCGATCAGCGACAGATCCTTCTGCGTGTTCCCACACAGAATATGCAGATATGCTCACACGGCATACCATACTGCAGGGCGGCCGGTCCGGGAAGCGTTTGCGGTACAACAACACATTGCGCAACAACACATCATAGCCGTTTCCTCCCTGAATGATCTCAATTTTCGGATTTGCTCGACCCGATGCACGTAGTTTACACCCCATTACCCATTATGTCAATATGATTATGGGGCTTCTTTCGATTCTTTGCTCATTCAGCCTAAAAACATATCATTCCATGTTCAATTTTTATTCATTTTTCAACTTGACCGTATGCGTCGTGCGGACAGCAAAAAGCCCTCCCGTCGGGGGAGGGCCGGGCCGGATTCAGTTTTTCCTGACCGCGATCAGCACGCGGATCTTGCTGCCTGCTGCGCGGCCGTCGTTATCAAACCAGCCAATGAGGGTGTAGTCCTCGCCGTTCACCTGCGAAAGGGTGGTGGGATAGTAGGTACCCTTATACCACAGATACACCTGCATATCGTCGGCAGTCTCGTACTTCTTGCCGCCGCTCATCACCGAGGCCGCGCCCACCTTGTCGATCACGGCAGGCATCAGCTGCCGCATGGACTTGACCTTGCCGGAAGTGCTGATGCCCACAGCAATGCCGCCCGCCAGCACCGGGTACTTGGTGCTGGTCTTGTAGGTCGTCTGCTTGCCGTTCACGTAGCACACGTAATCTGCACCGCTTCCCAGATAGTTGAGCACAGTGCTCAGACCGCCGCTGGTGTTAGCTGCGCCCAACTTGAGCAGATAGCTTGCCAGCTTGTCGGTGCTGCCGGTCACGCTTTCCCACACACTGCTGCCGATGCTTCCGTCCACAAGGCCCCACAAAAGGTCGCCGGTGCTGGGCAGCACGATCTCGGCCACATCGCCTGCGATGGAAGCTGCATCGGTGCTGGAAGAGGTGCTTGTGGTGGTACCGGTCGTCGTGCCGGTGGATGTGGTGCTGCTGGAAGAGGTGACATTGTTGATGAGGTTTTTCACGTCGTCCAGCACGCCGTAAGTCCACAGATCACCCGTGACATCGTTCAGGATCAGGCGATCGATCTGACCGTTCTCATTGGTGGTATAGTAGCGCACATCGGCATCCGAAAGTGTTACCCCCGATAGGCGGCTGGGACTTACCGTCCCAGCCACACCCTCCGAAGTCGTATCCAGAATTTCCACGCCGTCCGCAAGGGCTGTTTCGCCCAGAGCGGTACCGTCTGCATTGATCGTACCGGAAGTGCCCTTTTTACCAATGGCATCCACCTGCTCGCCGTCGGCGTTCACGGTGATTTTCACCATCCAGCCGGCCGGGTAGTTCAGGTCCTTGGCCACGCTCACTGTGCGGGTGATGCCGTCGGTGCACTTCACTTCCACCTTCTGCTGCACGTCCGCGCCGTTTTCTTCCACAAGGCTGCGGGTGGCCGTCTGCACTACGCCGTAGAACACTTCGTCTGCGGCATCACCGGTCAGCACGGCAACGGCTTCGTTGTTCATGCCCAGCAGCAGGGTGACTACCTGACCCACGCCGCCGCCGTTCAGGCTGGACAGCTGGGCTGCTGCCGAGGAGCTTGCAATGGTGTAGCTGGTGCCAGCCACGGTAACAGATGTGGGTGCGCTGGCGCTGGGCGACACCGCCGTGATGCGGCCTGCCGCCTTGCGGGTGTAGACCCACACGGTCTTTGCACTGGCATTATAATAGTACACATCATAAGCGGACAGCTGGGCGTTGGTGCTCACGCTGTCGTTGCAGTAAACGGCCTCCGGCTCAAAGGGCAGGCTTTCGCCTTCCGATGCCACAAAGGGGCCTTCCAGATTGCTGAGCAGGATGGACGAAACATCCACCTGACCATTTGTCACCGTAAAGCCAAGGGTGGTACCGTACACACTGCCGCTGGCCGTGTTTGCGGTGAGGGCGTTGTACAGCAGGATGGCTCCGTCTTCCATGGTCATGGCCTGACCCTGGGTGCGGCTCAGATTTGCACGCAGTCCGATGGCGTTTGCCTTGTTCAGCTGTGCTGCGGGGAAGCCGCCGGTCAGGGTCGTCACATCATAGCCCAGCAGGGTCAGAGCGGCGGTGCAGGCTTCTTCCAGCGTCACGGTCTGATCCGGGCGGAAGGAGCCATCGGTATAGCCGCTCATCCAGCCCTGCTGCACTGCAATGCGGATATAGGGCGCATAAGCGCTGCTGCCGTTCACATCAGTATACAGAGTGCCGATGCTGCCCTGCGTATTGGCGTTATCGTGGTAGGCAGAAAAGGCCACCAGCAGCTTTGCCAGCTGCCCACGGGTGAGCGGCGTGCTCAGCCCGGCAGCTTCCTCGGTGGAGAAAGCGCCCAGCGTTACCGCCGTCTGCACCGCCGTGTTGGAGCCAGCTGCCGATGCGGGCAGCACCAGCATGGACACGCCGATGCACACCGACAGCATCAGTGCGAGGAATCGTTTTTTCATAGTTGCCTCCTTAATCGTAACGCAGCGCTTCGATGGGGTTGAGCCGTGCCGCGCGCTTTGCGGGCAGGTAGCCGAACAGCACGCCGATGCCCACCGAGATGCCAAAGGCCACGGCCACCGAGCTGAGAGACGGTGCCACGGTCATTTCCATATCGGACATGACCAGCGGCAGGATCTTGTTTGCCAGTGCCGAGAGCAGATAGCCCAGACCGATGCCCAGTATGCCGCCCAGCGCCGAGGTGGTGGCAGCTTCGGTGACGAACAGGCCCAGAATGACCCGTTCCTTGGCACCCAGCGCCTTGCGAATGCCGATCTCGCGGGTGCGCTCGGTGACGGACACCATCATGATGTTCATGATGCCGATGCCGCCCACCAACAGCGAGATGGCCGCAATGGCTGTGAGGATAGTGACGACCATGTTCACCATGGAGGTCATCATATCCAGCATTTCGCTCATGCTGGTGACCATGTAGCCCTTATCGGAGCTGAGCAGCTCCTGCAGGCCGTCTTCCAGTGCGCTCTTCGCTTCGGAAATGTTGTCCTCACTGGTCACAGTGACGGCGTAGGAGCTGGCGGTGCTGGTTTGGGAAACACGCAGCGCCGTGGTGTAGGGCAGCAGAACGATATCATCGCTGCTGCCCTCCTGATCCGAGGTGTCTGTCACCTTGGCTTCCAGTACACCCACAATGGTATATTTCTCCGCTCCGATTTTGATGGTCTGGCCCACGGCATTGCCGCCATAGGCCACACGGCTGATGTAATCGCCCACTACGCAGATCTTCTTGTTGTCAGTCAGATCCACGTAGTTGATGCCGCGCCCGACGCGGACGGTGCAGCCGCTCATTCCAAGATAGCTCTCGCTCACGCCCTTGACGCTGGTATTGCTGTAGCTGGTGGTACCCACCTTCACGGTCCCGTTGATGCTGGCCGTAGGTGACACCGCCTCGAACAGATCCGGGTGGGCATCCACGAGGCTGTAAACATCCTCCACTTTCACAGAGCGGGAACCGTAACCCATGACCTGCACGCTGATGATGTTGGTGCCGAGATCTGAAAAGCTGGACTGGATGCTCTGGGTCATGCCGTTGCCAAGGCCCACGATAACGATGACCGCCGTCACGCCGATGATAATGCCCAGCATGGTGAGGAAGGTGCGGAACTTATTGCTCCAGATGTTCTGGATGGCTTCACGGAAGGTCTCATAGATCATGACGCACTCCCCTCCTGTTCTGCCTTGGGTGCATAATTGGGCTGCACCACGGCTTCGGGTGCGTGGGCATCGCCGTCGTACACCACATGGCCGTCCTCCAGCCGGATGATGCGCTGGGCCTGCACGGCAATGGAGTTGTCGTGGGTGATAAGCACCACGGTGTTGCCCTGCCGGTGCAGGTCCTGCAGCATGCCCAGCACTTCACGGCCGGTGTGGCTGTCCAGTGCGCCGGTAGGCTCGTCAGCCAGAATGACAGCCGGACGGCCTGCCAGTGCCCGCGCGATGGAAACACGCTGCTGCTGACCGCCGGAAAGCTGGTTGGGCTTGTTCCGGAGCTTATCGCCAAGGCCCACCCGCTCCAGTGCGGCGGCGGCACGGCGGCGGCGCTCTCCGCGCGGCACTCCGGCATACACCAGCGGGACCCCCACGTTTTCCATCAGGCTGAGCTTGGGCAGCAGGTTGTACTGCTGAAAGATGAAGCCCAGCAGCTCGTTGCGGATCTCGGCCAGTTCGTCGCGGCTCATTCTGCCCACGTCACGGCCATTGAGTTTATAGGTGCCCGCCGTAGGCACATCCAGACAGCCGATGATGTTCATGCAGGTAGACTTGCCGGAACCGGACTGGCCCACGATGGCCACGAACTCGCCCTTGTTGATCTGCATCGAAATGTGATCTGCAGCCTTTACAAGGGTATCGCCCATCTGGTAATACTTGCACACATTGTCAAATTCAATGAGGGCACTCATCAGAAGCCACCTCCCGGGCCTCCGCCGCCGGGGCCTCCGTTTCCTCTGCCGGGCCCGCCGCTGCCGCCCGGGCCCACCATGAATTCCATACTGTCGCTGGCGTTTTGCTTTTCAGCCGCGTCGGCATCGTAGGCGATGGTGTCGCCCTCCTGCAGGCCGCTGGCCACCTCAATGTAATCATCATCGCTGGTGCCGGTGGTGATCTTGACGTACACATAGCCGTCCGGTGCGGTCATATCCTGCACGGCATTGGCAGCACTGGGCGAATCCTTGGTGACCAGCACATAATTGCCGCGCACCACGGAACCGTTGGGAACGGCAAGGGCGTTGGACGCACTGCTCACCTCGATCTCGGCCGTGGCGTTCATGCCGGGCAGCAGGTCGCCGGTGTCATCGATGCGGATGGTCACCGGGTAGGTAGTGGTGCCGCCGGTGGTGGTTCCTGCAGCTGAAACACTGGTGACCACGCCGGTAAAGGTACGGTCAGAAATGGCATCTGCCGTAATGGTGACGGTCTGACCCTCCTTGATGGAGAGGATCTCCAGTTCGTCCACATTCAGCGTCATTTCCAGATAGCTCAGGTCGTAGATGGTGCACAGCGTCTCGCTGGCTGTAGTATCGGTGCCCACAGTGTCACCAGCCTTGACATTCTTCTGGATCACGGTGCCGCTGATGGGCGAGGGAATGGTGTAGTTTTCCATCTGCTTTTGGGTATCGCTCATGGAAAGCTGCGCGTTGAGCAGGCTATCGGCAGCGGACTGTACCTGCCTGCTCAGCTCGGTGCCGGAAAGCTGCACGATGGCCGTGTTGGCCTCAATGGCAGTGCCTTCCTTGACGCACACAGCAGCCACCGTGCCGCTGGTGGTGGCTGTGACGGTCTGCTGGTGCTGATAATCGAACCGGGCCGAAGCCAGCGCGCTGACACCGTTGATGATGGCGGATGCGGCCTGTGCGGTGGTCAGGCTGCCATTATTCTTCACGGCAATGGTCACGGTGCGCACCAGCAGATTGCCGCTGCTGATGGTATCGGTGCCGGCCACGGCCTGCACCGTGCCGGAAAGGGTCTCAAAGGTACCGTTGAGTATGACCTCCGCAGCCTGACCCACGGCAAACCCCGAAGCATCCGCTGCCGGGAATTCCAGCGTGAGCAGCAGGCTGGAATCGTCCCGCACGGTGGCGATCTCCTGCCCGGCGGTCACGTAGTCACCGGCCTTGACTTTGATGGAAGCCACTGTGCCGCCAATGATGCTGCGGATGTACTGGGCATCGGCTGTATCGTCGTAGCTGCGCTGTGCCTGCTCCAGCGCAAGCTGGGCCTTTTCCACACTGGTGGCAACGTCTGAACTGTCGATGGTGTACAGCACGGTACCCTTCTCGATGGTATCGCCCACCTCAAAATCTGCGGTGAGCACAGTGCCCTTCACCAGCGACTTGACCGTATAGGTGTTAGCTGCGGAAATGGTTCCGGAACCGCTGAAGGTGTTGGTGATGTCCCGCCGTTCCAGTGCGGCCTCCATGTACTGGGTGCTGGCCTGCACAGCCTTTTTGCTGTTTTTGGGCAGCAGCACCGCAGCGGCCACCGCCGCCACGCAGACCACCGCAGTGATCTTTTTCCAGTTGCGCTTCAAAAACTGTTTCGGGTCTTTTTTGCCCGGCTGCACCGCCGGGTTCTCAAAGTCCAGCAGTTCCTGCTGGGCATCCGGCTGCTGTGCCGGTTCGCTGTTTTTCTTTCGCAGCATCGTATCGCCCCTCCTGTATTGCATGCGGCGGGATCTTCTCCGCCAATATCTGGAAGTATACAGGATGATTCTTAGGATTTTGGGCAAAAAAGTCTTAAGATGACTTAAGAGAAGTCAACAATGTGTGAAAAAGCAGAGAAAGCCTCCCTCAGCGGGAAGCCTTCTCTGCTTTTTCATTCTTTGACGGTCTGGAACAGCAGTGTCATGCGGAAAATGCCTTCAGGCTGTTCAATACGACAGATGCCCTGCATCTTTTCCATCATTGTTTCAATGCTGGGCAGTCCCACCTTGGTGCTCTCCGAGGAGGCGGGCACCGGCAGGACGCGGTTCTCAAAGCACAGGCCCGCCCTGTCTTCTTCCTGCACAAAGCGCACAAGGATATCACTGCAGGGGTCGGCATACTTGACCAGATTCGAGGTGATGTTATCCAGAATGCGGCGCACGTACTGCCCGCTGACCAAGAGCAGCACGTCCTCCTCGCCCAGTTCCAGTGCGCAGGCAAACCCGCGCTGCTGCAGCGTTTCCACCATTTCCGTGAGTGGCTCTTCAAACACAGTGGAAAAATGTGCCGGCGGGTCCAGCACGGCCACCGTATCCCGCGTGACAAGGGCATATTCAAACAGGTTATCCGAAAGCTGCTTGATCTGCCGGGCCTTCGCGTCGATCTTGTTCAGGTAATTGTCGGCCTGTTCCGGTGTCTCGTACTTATGATACTGCAAGATCTCTGTATACAGCAGCAGAGTGGTCAGCGGCGTGCGCAGATCGTGCGACATCTCGGTGATGAGATTCTTTACCTTGGCAGCGGCCTGTGCTTCCTCTTCCTGCTGCTGGCGCAAAGTCACCCGCATGGAGTCCAGACAGGAGGCCAGCGTGGTGATCTCATCGCTGCCGCGGATGGTAATGGGGTGGTCGAGGTCGCCGCCCTCCATGGCCTGGATCTCCTCACTGAGCTGCACCACGTACCGCACGATCTTACGGCTGTTCAGAAGGAAAAAGCCCGGAAACCACCATAAAATGCACAGGGAAAGCAAAATTTCGCACCCGGTGCCGTAATAGGTATTGAAGCCGTTGTAGTAGAGCATCGCGCTCACCTCACCGTCTGCAAAGGTGAGCGTGTAGCAGGGCAGCCAATCGTAAACGCCGGTCTTATCCACCAGGACCCCCGGGTTCTGATCCGATGTGCCGTTCTGCGGCAAAAACGAGATCATCCCGTCTTTGGGTGCAAACGAAGAGTAGATCATCGTCTGGCCCCGGTAGAGTTCCAGCAGGGTATAACGCCGCTTATGGCTCCAATCCGTCAGTTCCTTTACATCCGTGCTGGCAAGATGATGTTCCGTCACATAGCTCTGCAGCTCCTGCACCTCCGTGCGGCTGAACCAGAAGCGCAGTCCCTTGGCAAGCACCACCTGCGACACCGTGAGCAGCAGCACGCTTTCCAGCGCCGCCAGTACGATCATGCCCATAAACTGCTTTGCAAGGCCGTTCTGCTTTTTCATAGACCGCCTTCCTCTCCGGAAACAAAGCGGTAGCCCTTGCCCCACACAGTGCAGATGCGGGTGGGCTTCTGCGGGTCGTCCTCCACCTTCATACGCAGGTTGCGGATATGCACCATCACTGTGCCGTTGGAAACATAGTAGTACGGCTCGTTCCACACCGTCTCATAAATGACCTGAATGGAAAAGATGCGCTGCGGGTTCTGCATGAGCAGCCGCAGAATTTTGTATTCCGTCTCGGTCAGCTCCACTTCCCGCTCGTCCACCCACACACGGTTGCAGTTCAGTGCAAGGCGCACACCGTGCAGCTCCAGCGTGGTGTTGTGCGGCTTGTGATGCACCTGATCCTTGCCCTGATACACGCAGTACCGGCGCAGCAGCGCCTTGACCCGCGCGCTCAGCTCCGCAAAGGAGAACGGCTTTGCCAGATAGTCGTCGCCTCCCGCCGTCAGGCCCAGCAGCTTGTCCGACTCCTGCGATTTTGCGGTAAGGAACAAAATGGGCACCGCCGAGGTCTTGCGCAGCTCTTCGCACACGCGCAGACCGCTCATGCCCGGCATCATGATATCCAGAATGACCAGATCCACCTCCGGGTCGAACAGCTCCAATGCCCGCAGGCCGTTCTCTGCCTCCAGAATGTGGTAGCCCTCGCCTGCCAGCAGGATGCGCACACCGTCCCGGATATCCGGGTCGTCCTCCACGATCAGGATCGTCTGTTCTGCCATATTCACACTTCCCCCTTGTACCGTCATTCGATTTTAGTATACCAGCAGAACGTTTTAGTTTCTACGAAAGATTTCTTAGGAAAGTTTAAGAAACAGCTGGTTTTGCTTTCTGCTGCCTTTTCTTTTATAAATAAGTATAATGATCTCCCGGGAAAAGTGCAACCAAAAGGCACCGGCTTGTGCAAAAAAGCCGGTGCCTTGGGGCAGGAATATTTTACAGGTTCAGCAGCACATTGGCCCGGAAAACGTTGCCGCCCGTTTCCACCGTCAGATTGCCGTGATACCTGTGCACGGCAGTTTCGACGGAAACAAGGCCGATGCCCTGTCCGTCATGCTTGGTGGAGCGCAGAACGCCGCCCTGCTTTTTCAGCACGCCATCGTAGCGGTTCTCCACCATCAGGCCCATCATGGCCGGGCTGAGCATCCGGGCCAGCACCTTGATCTGCCGTTCTTCCGGCGGCAGCTTCTGGCTGGCATGGAGCGCATTTTCCAGCAGGTTGCCAAGAATGGTGCACAGGTCGGCCTCCGGCAGGGGCAGGAGCTTGGGCAGTTCCAGCTTCCATTCGATCTGGATGCCCTGTCTCCGAGCCTCGTAGTCGTAGTGGCCGGCAAGCGCATCCACCGCAGCGTTGGCGCACAGGGTGGGTCTGGCATCGCTGAGTTCGCTCTCGTACTGGCTCAGGTAGCTTTTCAGTTCATCCAGCCGCCCGGCCTCGGTCAGGCCGGAGATCACATGCAGGTGCTGGCGGAAATCGTGCCGCAGGTGGCGGGTCTGTTCCAGATAGCTGCGCAGCTCCATATAGCGGCGGGACTCCACGGCCAGCAGCTGGTTTTCGCGGTCCAGCTGGGAGCTGCGGGCATACTCCTTTGCCACGCGGTACATCTCGTACAGCAGCAGAAAAATGCCCAGCAGTGAGATGCTCACTGCCAGCACCGCGATGATGCGGATGCGGTTCATCAGGATGATGCCGATCTCCTTCGGCATACAGAACACCAGAAACGCCGCGTACAGTGCCGGCAGCGGCCATGCCGACTCCCAGAAGGCTTCTCCGTGGTACTCCTGCAGCAGCCACCGGCTCCAGCGCACTGCCGTAAAGCGGAAGATGGTGCTGAGTATCACCGCGAGGGTCAGGCAGATGACCGAGGTGCTGGGCAGAAACACCGGCTGTGCATTGTCCAGCTCAGCTTCCGCGTTCAGCACAACGGCAAGCAGTGTGCACACAGACATCATCACTGCCGACACCGAGAACAGAAACATGGTCTGGCTGATCGATACTTCCCGGTCGGTGCGCCAACGCAGCAGCCAGAAGCTGATGATGAGCAGCGGGATGAGCAGGAAGTTCGTTTCTATGTCCAGCATGCAGCACACCGCTGCGCCAGCCAGACCCATCAGTGTGATCGCCGACGCACCGATGGCATAGGTTTTACGCGGTGCACGCAAGTGCTCCTGCAGCGAGGCAAGGCAGAGATATTCTGCCGGATACATCATTGCAAATTCCAGAAAAAACGTCCAAACAATGCAAAATTCACAAGCGCTCTCCTTTCCAGATCAGAATTCCCGCTGCATCCCACGGAACTGGTACTGCGTAAATTGGGCGAGCAGGCTGTTTTTGTCCTTCTGCCGCACCGGCAGATGGGTCCCATCCAGCATTTCAATGCAGTCGCCCTCAAACCGCAGCACCTTGGACATGTTGATGATCACGCCGCGGTTGCACACCAGAAATTCCGGCTGGGTCTGAAGCTGTTCCTGCACCTGTGCAAAATTTGCCGTGGCCCGGCACTCGCCGTCATCCGTGACCACACGCACATAATGGTTCTGTGCCGTAGCATAGTAGATCTTGGTCAGCGGCAGCCGCACGATCTGCCGGGCAATGCGCACCTCCAGCTCTGGCTGCTGGCGGCACAGCACCCGCCGCAGCTCCCCTGCCAGCTGCTCAAACTTTTCTTCCTTATAAGGCTTGAGCAGATAATCGAATGGATGTACCGGAAAGGCATCCCACACGTACTCCGGCGAGGATGTCACAAACACGATCAGCAGGTCCGGGTCGGCCGCACGCAGCCGCTGCGCCGTCTCAATGCCATTGGTGCCCTCCATGCAGATGTCCAGAAACACCACCTGATACCCTTCGCGCCAGCCGGCCCGCAAAAATTCATCTCCGCTGGCAAAACAGCTGCAGGATATGTTCTCATTTTCAAATGCCTTTTTCAGCAGCTGTTTCAACCGTTCGGCATCCGGCTTGCTGTCTTCCACGATCGCCGTCTGCAGGTTCATTGCTGCACCCCCTGTTCCTTCTGCTTCCCTGTTTTTTTATATTATAGCACAAGTTCCGCCTTCCGTGGTCTGCCATTCGCGCACAAAACAGCCCGTTTCGCGCAGGTTGCGGCAAATTTTTGTGTGTTTTCGTGGCTGCTATGATTGTAATGCTGGCAAAGTGGTGGAACCGGAGAACGAAGTGACAGCTGTTCGCATTGACTTCGTTGCACAATATGGATATAATATAATTAGAATTTTACTATTATAGATCGTTCAGGAGCAGGAGGTGCTTTTATGAATATCCGTCCATCTGCAGCGATTCGTCAGAACTACAACGAGATCGCCGATCTGTGCAGAGAAACCGCTGAGCCGATTTTTCTCACCAAGAACGGCGAGGGTGACTTGGTCGTCATGGACATCGAAACCTACAACCGCCGTGAAAAAATGCTGAAGCTCCGTGAAGAGCTGCTTTCCGTGGAAGAGGACCGGATGCGTGGAAGCGAGGGCTATTCGATCGACGAGGTCACTTCCATGATGCGCAGTGCGATCAAGGAGGCCGCCGGACATGGAGCAGCAAAATAAATACCGCGTGATCGTGTCAGCACGGGCTGCTCAGATGCTGGTGTCCCACGCCGCATTTCTGGCACAGGTCAGCCCTGCAGCAGCAGAGCGGCTTACAGTGGAATTTGAAAAGGCTGCAAAATCTCTGGAGCAGATGCCGCAGCGCTGCCCATGGCTCAAAGGCGAATACATTCCTAAAAATGCTTACCGATTTATCTTGTTTGAAAAACGCTATATGCTTATCTTCCAGATCGTAGATCATACGGTTTATGCAGATCATGTGGTAGATTGCAGACAGGATTACGGCTGGCTCATCCGATGATCAACAAAGGCGGTGGCTTTCCCTTTTGTGGGAAGCTCCCGCCTTTTTCTGCGTCTGTATAAAAAGAAAAGCACCATACTTCCTACGAAGTACAGTGCTTTTTGGTGGAGATTACCGGGCCGATTCTGATCACGGTGACCCTCTTGCAGTCCATGCACGGCGCTCTCCTGGGTGAGCTAAGCCCTCACTCGTTTGGCAACAACAAAAAAGCACCACACGTTTCCGTGCGGTGCTTTTCCTTCTGGTGGAGAATACCGGGATCGAACCGGTGACCTCTTGCATGCCAT
>ENA-UPTB01001181-UPTB01001181.1-human-gut-metagenome-genome-assembly--contig:-NODE-1181-length-23766-cov-13.485711_pt1 | contig 23766 bp, 18 predicted proteins | sample MGYA00250046_ERZ773369 | MGnify/ENA primary metagenome ERZ773369 (study PRJEB29103, sample SAMN06111938) | human gut metagenome | biome: human gut; feature: ankylosing spondylitis patient; material... | reverse complement strand
ATATTTAAGCCCCCAAAAACCGCTTGGGGGCGCGTGGTATATAACTCCAGATTGTTTAAGGACCGCATGGGCTCCCAACTGAGCTACAGGCCCATACCAGATGACCCTGTAAGTGTAACTCGAATCAGGAGATTTGTCAAGCGGATTGTGTCAGGTACGGCCCAGCTGCCAGAAGGCGACGGCACTGGCAGCGGCTACGTTCAGCGAGTCTACCCCATGGGACATGGGGATCTTCACGGTATAGTCGCAGGCGGCGATGGTGCTGTGGGCCAGGCCGTCGCCCTCGGTGCCCAGCACAATGGCCAGTTTGGGCTCAGCGGCAAGGGCGTTGTCGTCGATGCTCACCGAACGGTCGCTCAGGGCCATGGCAGCGGTCTTGAAGCCCAGAGCGTGCAGCTGTGCCATGCCGCGTTCCGGCCAGTCGGCGGGGGTGGTGCCGATCTGCGCCCAGGGCACCTGGAACACCGTACCCATGCTCACGCGCACCGCCCGGCGGCACAGCGGGTCGCAGCAGGAGGGCGTGATGAGCACCGCATCCATGTTCAATGCGGCAGCACTGCGGAAGATGGCACCCACGTTGGTGGAATCCACGATGCCCTCCAGCACAGCCACCCGGCGGGCATCCCGGCATACCTGCTCTACTGTGCGGGGCGCGGGGCGGCGGAAGGCGCACAGCACGCCGCGGGTCAGTTCGTAGCCGGTCAGGCGGGCCAGCATCTCGCGGTCGGCCGTGTATACCGGGGCGTCCCCGCAGCGGGTCAGGATGTCCTGGGCCGGGCCGGTGATCTGTTTGCGTTCCATGAGCAGGGACAGCGGCTGGTAGCCGGCATCCAGCGCCCGCGCGATCACCTTGGGGCTCTCGGCAATAAAAACGCCCTTTTCCGGCTCCAGTCGATTGCGCAGCTGGGCCTGGGTCAAGCGGGCGTAGACGTCCAGCTCTGGCGCGGAAAAATCAGTGATCTCAATGATGTTGGGCATGGAAAAAGGCTCCTTTGTGTTTTTTCTTATTTTAGCACAAGATGCGTCGCAATGCAAAAAGCGGGCGGCTGCCCGATCGGGGAACCGTCCGCTTGTGTTTTGTCTGCCGGGAATCACTCCGAGCGCAGGGCCTTGACGGGGTCGCACTTGGAGGCGCTCTTGGCGGGGATCAGGCCGCCCAGAATGGTGAGCAGTGTGGCCAGTGCGATCAGCACCAGTGCAGCCTGCAGCGGCAGGGCTGCCGTGACCGAGGCACTGTCGGCAATGGAGTGGATGAGCATGTTGCCGGGGATCAGCAGAATCAGGCTCAGGCCCACGCCCATACAGCCGGAGCACAGACCGATGATGAAGGTCTCGGCGTTGAATACCTCCGAGATGTTGCGCTTGGACGCGCCGATGGCACGCAGGATGCCGATCTCCTTGCGGCGCTCCAGCACGCTGATATAGGTGATGACGCCGATCATGATGGAGGACACCACCAGCGAGATGGACACAAAGGCCACCAGCATGTTGCTGATCATGTTGATGATCTTGGTCACCGAGGTCATCAGGGTGCCCACCACATCGGTGTAGCGCACCACCTTGTCATCCTCGCCATTTGCCTCGGCGGAGGCATTGTAGGCGTCCAGAGCATTCACGATCAGGGCCTTGCAGTCAAAGTCCTTCGGGTAGATGGAAATGGTGCTGGGGTCATCGAGGTCGGCGTAGCCCAGGCTCTGCAGATTGCCGTCGTAGGTGGAGGTGGAGGACAGCATGGAGGACTTCATCAGTTCAGCCAGCTCTTCCTGCGTCATGTTCATGTGGATGGCATTCTGGAAGGCGCTGGCGTCGATCTTCAGGGCATTTTCCATCTGGCTGCCCAGCTGGGCAATGTTCTTCTGGATGGCGCTTTCCATCTGCTGGCTGATCCGGGTGCCCATCTGCTGCATGGCCGTATTCATGGCGGTGCTCAGCTGGCTCTGCAGGGCCTGGCTGATCTGGGCAGAGTAGCTCTCCATCACGGTCTGCATGGCGGCGGAGAACTGCTCCTGCAGGTTGGCGTCGGCCAGCAGTTCACTCATGGAGTTGGCCAGCAGCTGCTGGAACTGCTCGGTCTGCATATAGGCAGAGAAGCTGATCTTGTCCAGATTCAGGATGCCGTTGCCCACCACATAGTCCTTGTAGCCGTTCAGGATCTTCTGCATCATATTCTGCAGGGCCTCCGGGGAGATGGACAGATCCATGTTGGCAAACACGCTGCTCATGTCCATGTCCAGCTGCGGCAGGTCGCCCAGGTCCAGTGAGAAGTTGTCCGGATCCAGCAGGGAAGAGAGGTCGAAGGAACCGGAGCTCAGATCAAAGGCGCCGCTCAGGTCAAACTTCAGGGCGCTGGTGTCAAACTGGAAGGCGTTCTTCAGCGTATCGGTGTCCACCGAGAACATGGAGGACATATCGAAGGAAGTGCTGTTGTCGGCACCGAACTCCTCGCCGGTGAACACATTGATCTGGGGGTCGGCCATCTGCTGCTGCACGATGGCGCTGGATTTGGCCTGCTCGATGACGTGCAGGGTGAGGTCGTGGGTGTAGCCGATGCCGGAGGACAGCATGGCAGCAGAAGAATCCTCGGCGGGCTGCACCACGCCCACGATGGTCAGGTCGGTGCCGTTGGCCACCACCTGCTTCATATAGTCGGTGTCATCCGATTTATCGCGCCACAAGCTGTAGGTCTCGTCGTAGACATAGCGGTCGGAGCTGTTGATGAGCTTGAACTGCTTGCCTAGAAAATCGGAATAGGAATAGGTCTTGAAGTCATCCGGTACGTCTACGTTCTGGTTCTGGGCAAACTGCTGGATCATCTTGTCCAGCTCGGCGTTGTCCCGCATGCCCAGCGCGTACAGGGCGTAGTCGGTCACGCTGCCGGTGGCGTCCAGCACCAGCACGCATTCGTTGTAGGCTTCCGGCCAGCGGCCGGCCTTGACGTCGTACTGGGATGCATACAGCTCCGGGGTCTGGGGCAGTTCCGAGAACACACTGGTGTTCATCATGGAGGACATGATGTTGTTGGAAGAGGTCTCGGAGCTGATGCCCAGCGAGGACAGGGAGGAATCCGGGTTCACCTGCCGGATGCTGCCGTCGGGGTCCTGCCGGTAGATCTGGGGCGACACATTATAGGCATACTCCACGGCGGTGGCATTGTCGGCAACGGTGGTGTCGGTGGTCTCCAGATACTGCTTGAGGGACTTGAGGTCGTTGGTGGTGATGCCCGACACCATCTGCGAGAGCAGCTGGCGCACCGGCACCATGTCTTCTTCCTGAGTGGCGCTCTGGGAGCTGTCCGACGGAACGCGGGAAGAGAGCATGGAAGTAAAGTCCATGCCGCTGCTCATGATCTGCAGCGGGTACTCCGACAGGGTGGAGCGCTCCATGTCGTCAATGTAGTTGTTGACACCGGTGGACAGGGAGATGATCAGCGCAATGCCGATGATGCCGATGGAACCGGCAAAGGCAGTGAGCAGGGTGCGTGCTTTTTTGGTGCGCAGGTTGTTGAAGCTGAGGGTCAGCGAGGTGAGCACCGACATGGACGAGCGGCCCATGTTCTTGTGCACGGGGGCCGCAAGGGTCTGGGTGTCCGGCTCGTAGGGCATGGTGTCGGAGCGGATGACGCCGTCCTTCAGGGTCACGATGCGGGTGGCGTAGCGCTCGGCCAGCTCCGGGTTATGGGTGACCATGACCACCAGACGGTCCCGGGCCACCTCCTTGAGCAGCTCCATGACCTGGATGCTGGTTTCACTGTCCAGTGCACCGGTGGGCTCGTCGGCCAGCAGGATGTCGGGGTTATTCACCAGTGCACGGGCAATGGCCACACGCTGCATCTGGCCGCCGGACATCTCGCTGGGGTGCTTGTGCAGCTGGTTGCCCAGACCCACTTTCTCCAGTGCCTCGGTGGCGCGGCGGCGGCGCTCGGCCCCGGAAATGCCGGAGATGGTAAGGGCCAGCTCCACGTTGGCCAGCACGGTCTGGTGGGGGATGAGGTTGTAGCTCTGGAACACAAAGCCGATGGTGTGGTTGCGGTAGGAGTCCCAGTCGCGGTCGGTGTACTTTTTGGTGGAGATGCCGTTGATGATCAAATCGCCGCTGTCATACCGGTCCAGACCGCCGATAATGTTCAGCAGGGTAGTTTTGCCGGAGCCGCTGGGGCCGAGGATGGCGACGAATTCGTTATCACGCAGGTTCAGGCTGACATTGTTCAGCGCATTCTGCACGAGATCGCCGGTCTTGTACTGTTTGCAGATCTGTTTGATTTGTAGCATGTGTGTGCCTTTCTGGGGAAAAGGTTCCGGCCGGGGCCGGAGAGGTGAGGAACGGACAGCTGTGCCGCTGCGGGCCAAAAGGCGCGCAGACTGCACAGAAGAATCGAGATGATTTTAGCAAATCTATATGAAAAAACTGTGTATGGAAAAGAAAATGTTTCCGGAAGCGGAAGCAGAAATTCTCTGTTCTGGCCGGGTCAGAGAGGAAAAATTTCCCAACCCGGCGGCAGGGGTTGCAATCCTGCGGCGTTCGTGTTATTGTAAGGGTACTGAAAAAAGCCGTGCAAACCATCCGGAACGATGAAAATACGGTGCGGCACAGGCAACATGATTTGCAAAAACGTCGGAAAGCAAAACAACACGACGCAAAATCGAACAGAAAAACAGTCTGACACTTTTAGACACTTTTTCAGGGTTGAATGGTTCCTTCCTGCTCCATACAATAAAAAAGGAAAAACAAGGAAATGCACTAAAAACGTCGCAATGCCTTGTAGCAAGGAGGAATTTCTATGGAACGTACGTTTTCACCCATGGTCCGGCAGTTTTCTGCCATCGCCGGGTTGCAGCAGGCATATACGCTGGTTTACTCCCTTGACCCGGACGGCGAAACCGGCTGTCGCCTGACGCTTTGCCGTACTGGCAGCAGCCAGCGCATGGACAGCAAGTATATGGCCGTTGCACCGGAGTTTGGCTACCGTGTTTTGCAATATCTGTGTGAGAATGGCGTTCAGCCGGAGATCTGGCAGGACGTGGTGGCAGAGCTGGATGCGGCACAGCAGACCGAACAGGAAGGCGGCGCGTGGCGTGGACAATGAGCGGACGGCAGATGTGCTGCAGGTCGCCCTTGCAAGCTATGACCGCAAGGAGCTTCGGGTACAGAAAAACTATCTGGAAGAACAGAACCCAGTGCTGGCCTGTACCTGCTTTCTGAACGGACACAAACTGCTGCAGGAGCTGCAGCAGGGCCACAATTTTGACATCGTGGTGCTGTGCAGCCAGATGGAGGATATGAGCAGCATCGAGTTCATGATGGAACTGCGCAAGCTGGAGCACAAGCCGCTGCTGATGCTGTTCGACGAGGGCCGGCGCAAGAACAGCTCGGCACTGCGCATGGAGGACTCCGGCAGCTGTTGCTGCGTGGAGCGCATGGAGCTCAAGAACCTGCTGCGGGAGCTGTACCGGATGCCGGGCCAGCAGTGGCAGCGCACCGAGCAGCAGTGCCAGCAGCTGTACCACAGCTGGGGCATCCGCATCCCGGACATCAATTGCAGCTATCTGACCAGTGCGGTGGGCGTGGTCTACGGCACCTCGCAGAAGCTGGCCATCCGCAAGGAGATCCTGCAGGCGGTCAGTGAGCAGTACGGTGTTTCGGTCTCGGCCGTGGACAGTGGCATCCGGCGCATGATCGACCAGCTGGAAGCAAAACCGGTCGAGGGCTGGACGCAGTTCAAGGCTGAAAGCGGCTTTGAAGCGGAAAAGCCCACTACGGGCAAGCTGATCTATGCAATCAAACGGTATCTCATCCAGCAGAAGAGCAGGGAATAACGCACACAGTCTTGGAGGCGGTAGCAATGGAGCAGGCACAGCAGAATACAGCGCAGGAGCTGACGGCGCAGGCCATCCCGCAGCAGGCAGTGGAGGATGCCTGTTTCCATTCGCTGGGGCTGATCGGGCGCAACTGCGAGTATCTGGAGCAGCATCTGGCCCGCGTGGGGGCAGACGCCCAGTCCCTGCAGGCAGTCAGCGACATCAGCGCGGCCACGGCCAAGCTGGAACGGACCATCAACGAACTGCTGTCTGCGCTGGAATTTCTGCGTGCCGGGCAGCCGCCTAAGCTTTACCCGCTGGATCTGTGCGAGCTGCTGCAGCAGGTGGCGGCCCAGGCCGACATGGTGCGTGCGCAGCTGGGAGTCACCCTGGAGCTGGACTACGGCGGCTGGACGACCTGCCGTGTGCTGGCTGACCGGGATGATGTGGAGCTGCTGTGTCTGCATCTGCTGTCCAACGCGCTGCGTGCCTGCCGCGAGGGCGGCACGGTGAGAATCCTGCTGCGCCGCAGCGAGACCATGTGGCAGCTGACTGTGCGGGACAATGGCTGCGGTCTGCCGGAGGGCAGCCAGGAAGCTTGGCTGGAAAACCGGCGCAGCTTTCTGGGCGGGGCTCAGCTGGGGCTGCTGCTTTGCCGCGAGTGCTGCCGCCGCATGGGCTGGGGGCTGAGCGTGGAGTGTGCCCCGGAAAAGGGCACCCAGGCCGTGGTCACGGTGCCGCTGTACACGGACGATGGGCGGGCACCGGAGGTGGAGCTGCATGCCGGAGCCGACCTTGCGTCCGAGCAGCATCAGTACCAGCTGCGCGCCATGCTGGTGCGGGAGCTGCGCACCATGCCCGAGCGCGGCGACCCGGACGAATAAACCGAACAAAACCAAAAACCCGGAACTTCCTGTCCGACAGGAAGTTCCGGGTTTTGTTGTTTGTCTAGAGTTCCGGCACAGAGGCTCAGTAGTGCAGACGGTCAGCGGTCAGGGCTTCCAGAACCGGCAGCATGGCAGCAGCCTCGGCCTTGGCGGCAGGCAGATCCATATCGCGGTAGTTGCCGCACTCCACTTCGCTGGCACCGGGCACGGCACCCTCAAAGGCGGCCATAAAGCGGAAGGACTCCACGGTCAGCTCCAAAGCCTGCGCAGGGGTCAGGCCGCGGGTCAGCAGGTAAAAGCCGGTGCGGCAGCCCATGGGGCCCACATAGATCACACCATCCTGGAAGGCACTATTGCGTGCGTAGGTGGCAAACAGGTGCTCCAGCGTGTGGGCAGCGGCCGTGGACAGGTAATCGCCCTGGTTGGGCTTCTTCATGCGGATGTCCCAAGTGAGCACGTCGCCGTCCTGACGGCTCAGGTACATGCCCCGGTCCAGCTTGGTATGGTCAACACAGAAGCTCGCAATACGTTCCATTGTGTCGCCCTCTTTCTCAGGCCTGCAGGCTCTGCACGCTGCCGTGTGCGCAGTCCACAGCGATCATCAGGCCGTCACGGATGTGAGAGGTGGCACCCACGGCACCCACGACGGTGGGCTTGAGCAGAGCCTTGCCGGCAATGGCGGCATGGCTGTTCAGGCCGGGCTCCTCCACCACCAGAGCGGCGGCGTCGCGCACATAGTTCAGCATCTCGTTGCTGGTGGAGGGCACCACCAGCACCATGCCGGGCTTGAACTTGGCACGCACCTCGTCCAGGGTGCGGCACACGCAGGCCTTGCCGGTGGCGTTGGACACCTCGGCGTTCTCCGGGCCGACGCCCACACCGGTGGCCAGGCAGTTGCCCACCATGTGGATCTTGATCATGTTGGTGGTGCCGGAAATGCCCACGGGCACGCCGGCGGTCACAACGGCCAGCTCACCGTTGTGCAGGAAGCCGTTTTCCTTGGCCAGGGCGGTGGACATTTCGATCAGCTCGTCGGTGCTGTGCGCCAGAGGCATCATCAGGGAGGTGATGCCCCAGCTCAAGGACAGCTGACGCTGCACCTGCTCCTTCATGACGCAGGCGATGATGGGCTGCTGCGGGCGGTACTTGCTCAGCAGGCGGGCAGTGGTGCCGGACTCGGACACGGTGACGATGGCAGCGGCGTTCACGTCCTTGGCGGTCAGGCAGGCGGCGTGAGCGGTAGCGTCGGAAACGCTGATCTTGCCGGTGTTGGGCTCCATCAGACGGCCGCGCAGGTAGTGACCCTCCTGCTCGGTGCGCTCGGCGATGGCGGACATGGTCTTCAGTGCCTCCACGGGGTAAGCACCGGCAGCGGTCTCACCGGACAGCATAATAGCAGAGGTGCCGTCGTAGATGGCGTTTGCCACGTCCGAGATCTCAGCACGGGTGGGGCGGGGATTCACCATCATGCTGTCCAGCATCTGGGTAGCGGTGACGATGGGCTTGCCGAAAGAGAAGGAGCGGTCGATGATGGTCTTCTGGATGCCGGGCAGCTCGGTAAAGTCGATCTCGACGCCCAGGTCGCCGCGGGCCACCATGACGGCGTCGGCGGCAGCCAGGATGCTGTCGATGTTGTTCACACCCTCACGGTTCTCGATCTTAGCGATGATGCGGATGTTGGAGTCGTACTCGTTCAGCAGGTTGCGGATCTCGTACACGTCCTGTGCGGTGCGCACAAAGGAAGCAGCGATGAAATCAAAGCCCTGCTCGATGCCGAAGATGATATCGTCCTTATCGCGCTGGCTCATATACGGCATGGACAGATGCACACCGGGCACGTTGACGCCCTTCTTGTTCTTGATCTTGCCGTTGTTCAGAACAGTGCAGACGATGTCGGTATCGTTCACGGTCTGGATCTGCAGTTTGATCAGGCCGTCATCCAGCATGATGGTGCCGCCGGGGGCCACGTCCTGAGGCAGATCCTTGTAGGTGATGGAGCAGATCTCCTTGGTGCCCTCCACATCGCGGGTGGTCAGGGTGAAGGTCTGGCCGGCTTCCAGCATCTCGGTGCCGTTCTTGAAGTCCTTCAGGCGGATCTCAGGGCCTTTGGTGTCCAGCAGAGCAGCCACGGGCTTGCCCAGCTCCTCGCGCAGGGACTTGAGCAGGTCCAGACGGCCCTTGTGCTCCTCGTGGGAGCCATGGGAGAAGTTGAAGCGGGCAACATTCATGCCGTTGGCGATCAGTTCACGCAGGACGCCGTCCTTGTCGGTGGAAGGGCCCAGGGTGCAGATAATTTTCGTTTTTCTCATTCAAAATACCTCCGTCTACGTTCTCACTCTCTCATTTATTTTGCAGCAGGCTGTCTGCTGTCATGCAGAACGGCCCGCGCACACGACCAACAGGGAAAACTCCCCGTGCTGTGGGTTGGAATGTACGGTAAAGTGAAAATCCAAAACTTTACCAACTACTATTATAATCGCTTTCTGACAAGAGAGCAAGTGAAATTTCAGGATGAATACAACTTTTTTGCATACCAGGAGGTTTGAACAGATGCTTGACGCAGGGACGCGGTAATTTTGCGGATTTTGCACAGAGAGATCGTTAAAGAAATGGCTAAAATCCTGCCCGTCAGGACAGCTGTGCAGCATGGAAAGACAGCCCTTGCAAACGGGCTTGTTTTTGCTTATAATGGTGGCAGGTAAAAGTGTCACTTATCCGGGCTGACCCGGAAGAAATGGAGAAAACCAAGATGGAAAAACGTGTCTTTCTGATCGTGCTCGACAGCTTTGGCATCGGCGCCGAGCCGGATGCTGCCGCTTTTGGCGACGAGGGCACCAACACGCTGGGAGCCATTGCAAAGCATCCCAACTTTAACTGCCCCAACCTGCAAAAGCTGGGCTTGTTCAACATCGACGGCGTGACCGCCGGGGAAAAGACCGCCGCTCCCACCGGTTCCTTTGCCCGCCTGCAGGAGCAGAGCATGGGCAAGGACACCACCATCGGCCACTGGGAGATCGCCGGTGTGGTGAGCCCGAAGCCGCTGCCCACCTTCCCGGAGGGCTTCCCCGCAGAGCTCATCCACGAGTTTGAGGAAAAAACCGGCCACAAGGTGCTCTGCAATAAGCCCTATTCCGGCACCCAGGTGCTGAAGGACTACGGCGAGCAGGCCATGAAGGAAAACGCCCTCATCGTCTACACCAGTGCCGACAGCGTGTTCCAGGTGGCCGCCAACGAAGAGCTGGTGCCGGTGCACGAGCTGTACCGTTACTGCGAGATCGCCCGCGAGATGCTCAAGGGCGAGTATGGCGTGGGCCGCGTCATTGCCCGCCCCTTCCTGGGCCGCACCGCCGATACCTTCTACCGTACCACCAACCGCCACGACCTGAGCCTGAAGCCGCCCCGCGCCACCATGCTGGACCTGCTGAAGAACGCCGGCAAGGACGTCATCGCCGTGGGCAAGATCTTCGATATCTTTGATGGCGAGGGCGTGACCGAGAAAATCAAGACCACCGGCAACACCAACGGCATTGCTTTCACCAAGGCCCTGCAGACCCGCGACTTCGAGGGCCTGGCCTTTGTGAACCTGGTGGACTTTGACATGCTGTACGGCCACCGCCGCGACGTGGCAGGCTACGCGGCTGCCGCCGCTGAGTTCGACCGCTTCCTGGCCGACTTCATCCCCGGCATGCGGGAGGGCGACCTGCTGATGATCACCGCCGACCACGGTTGCGACCCCTCCTACACCAAGACCACTGACCATACCCGCGAGTATGTGCCGTACCTGGTCTGCGGCAAGGGCGTGAAGCCCGGTGTGGACCTAGGCACGAAGCTCGGCTTCGGCACCATTGCCCAGACCATCTGCGAGTATCTGGGCGTGGATGCCTCCAGCCTGGACGGCCACAGCGTGTGGAACGAGATCAAGGCATAAGATCCTGACAACAAGAAAACGAGGCCCCGGAGGTTCTGCCCTCCGGGGCCTCGTTGCGGTTGTGGGAAATCAGGCGGCGTCGTTCTGGGACGCTGCATTGTAGATGGCATCCAAAATGGTGGACGCTGCGTTGTACAGCGAGGATGCAGCCTGTTCCACCTCTTCCTGCGTGGGCAGGGAGATGGACGGAGCTTCGGTGCTGCCGTCACTGGTGCCGCTGTCGGCCGGAGTCTCCGGCTCCTGGGGCTGGGTGTCGGCAGGCTGTTCTGCAGGCTGCTCAACAGGCGTTTCGGCCGGGGTCTCTTCCGGCACGCTCTCGGCGGGCTCCTCCACGATGACGCTTTCCGCCGGTTCTTCCGGAATGGAAGCAGCGGCGTTCGGGTCGGTGGTGGGGGTAAAGATGTCGGTCTTTTCCGGGGTCTGGGTGGTGTCGCTCACAGTGCCCTCACCGCCCAGCACGACCGCGATCATCTCTTTGGCCTTGCTGACGGAGGCTTCATCCGGCTTCATGACGTAGAGCTTCTGGCCCTTGGCGGAATAGCACTGGGTGCTGGTGCCGGACGAGCCGGTAACGGTGTAGCTCTGGATGTCCCAGTTGGCAAAATCGCTCAGCTGCATGCGCACCAGCGCACTGATCTGATCCTGCGAAAAGTCGGTGACAAAGCAGTCCGAAGCGGCGTCCATGATCTTGGAAAAGCCCATGAGCAGGGCAGGGGACTTGATCTTGTTCAGCATGGCGTCGATGACCTTCATCTGGTTGATGCCGCGCTGGATATCGCCGGAGGCAAAGGCGTGGCGCTCCCGGGCAAAGGCCAGGGCGGACTTACCGTCCAGATGGTTCCAGCCTTCGGCAAAGGTGGTGGGGTCGTAGTAGCCGGGGCTGCCCACTGAGGTGAAGGCCTGGTCAGAATACACGTCCACGCCGCCCAGGGCGTCCACGATATTGATGAAGCCCGCAAAGTTGATGCGGATGTAGTGGTCCACGTTGATGCCATAGAGGTTGCCCAAGGTGGCCATGCTGGTCTCCACGCCGTACAGACCGGCGTGGGTCAGCTTGTCCTTGCTGTTGGTGCCGGCCAGATCCACATAGTAGTCGCGGGGCGTGTTGATCAGCGCCACCTGCTTGGTCTGGGGGTTCACCACAGCCAGAATGTTCACGTCGCTGCGGGCTTTTTCGGTCAGTTCACCACGGGTGTCCACGCCGCTGAGGTAGATGACGAAAGGCTCCTTGGTGATCTTGTTGGCCTCGGCACCGGTGAGCAGACCGTTGGTCATGTTGTCCAGTGCGGTCAGACCCTGCTGGGCCCAGACACAGCCCAGCGCCATGCAGGCGCACAGGAACACCGAAAACACCCGGGACACCTTGCCGGGCACATTGTACTCCTGACAGCGCTTGACCAGCAGCCAGAGCAGGAACAGCAGGGCGGCCAGAATGACCAGATACAGCACGGGCAGCATCTGGGTGCGCCACAGCTGTACCAGCGAGGCTGCACTGAGAATGCCCTGCACCGGCAGCAGGATCCTGCCGAAAGCGGAGGGCCGGGCGGCGGCAGCCTGTGCCGGGGCACCGCTGCGGCGCGGGGCAGAAGAACCGGGCTTTTTCCGGGGCGGCGGCGTGGGGGACGGGTCCTCCGCAAAAAAAGCGGAGCTGTCCACTTCCACGGTGCGGTCTGCCGCACTGCGGCTCTTGCGGTTCACACGCCGCAGGGAACGGTTGGAATCATCCTTCATAGGAAATCTCCTTTTGAGCGCAAGGCTCAGTCAGCCGGCACGATGGTCAGCACCGCGCGGGCGGGCAGGCAGGTGGCGGTCTGGTCTTCGTTGGACAGCCAGCCGAAGCTCTCACAGATGTGGTCCGGGCAGGGGGAGTCCACAAAGCGGGCAGCACCGTCCTTGACCTCGATGTGCACCGTGTAGTACCCGGTGTCCACGTCATAGGTATCGTTCTTGTCCAGCGGAAGGTTCATGGTGGTGTTGTTGTCACCGTAGATCAGTTCGGCCCGCAGCTTGGAACCGCTGCTGTGTGCGCTGCGCACCAGCAGCAGAACGGCGGCAATGGCCAGAACGACGGCGGCAAACAGAAGATTGGTCAGCAGTTTTTTGTGTTTCATGTGTCAGTCCTTGATCGAAAGCTGTTCCAGTTCGGCGAGCCAGAGGGCGGCACAGGCATCGCTGGGCATGCGCCAGTCGCCGCGGGGCGAAAGGGTCACGCTGCCCACCTTGGGGCCGTCCGGCAGGCAGCTGCGCTTGAACTGCTGGGCGAAGAACCGCCAGTAGAAGTTGCGCAGCCACTTGTACAGCACGCTGTCGGGGTATTCGGGGCGGCCTGCAAAGGCGGCCTTTGCCAGCCGGAAGATCTTGGCCGGGCCAAAGCCGAAGCGCAGCACCTGATAGAGGTAAAAGTCGTGCAGCTCATAGGGGCCCACCAGATCCTCGGTCTTTTGCGCGATCTCGCCGTCCTTGGCGGGCAGCAGCTCCGGGGAGACCGGAGTGTCCAGAATGTCCAGCAGCACGGTGCGCAGGGCGTCGGTGGCGGCAATGTCGGCTTCGTAATGCACCAGATGGCGCACCAGCGTTTTGGGCACCCCGGCGTTCACACCGTACATGCTCATGTGGTCGCCGTTGTAGGTGGCCCAGCCCAGTGCCAGCTCCGACAGGTCGCCGGTGCCTACCACAAGGCCGCCGGTACGGTTGGCGGTGTCCATCAGCTCCAGCGTGCGCACACGGGCCTGCCCATTTTCAAAGGTCACGTCCAGCACGCTTTCGTCCTGGCCGATGTCCCGGAAGTGGCTGTGCACCGTCTCGGCGATGTCGATCTCCTTGAAGGAGACCTGCAGCTCATCGCACAGGATCTCGGCATTGCTGCGGGTGCGGTGGGTGGTGCCGAAGCAGGGCATGGTCACGGCCAGCACATCGCTGGCGGGGCGGCCCAGCTGCTTCATGGCGCGCACCGCCACCAGCAGGGCCAGACAGCTGTCCAACCCGCCGGAAATGCCGATGACCGCCGTTTTGGCGTGGGCGTGCTCCAGCCGCTTGGCCAGACCGTCGGCCTGCATCTTCAGGATCAGTTCGCAGCGCTCGGCGCGGCGCTTGGGGTCGCCGGGCACGAAGGGTGCCGGGTCGATCCAGCGGGTGAGGGGGGTCTCGGTGAGTTCCAGATCAAACTCCACCGTGGTGTAACCATCGCGGCTCAGCTCAAAGCTGGTGTTGCGGGCACGCTCGGCCTCCATGCGCTGGCAGTCGATCTCGGTCTCGGCAATGCCGCCCGCAAAGGGAGCTGTCTCGGCCAGCAGGGTGCCGTTTTCGGCGATCAGGTCGTGCCCGGCGAACACCATGTCCTGGGTGCTCTCGCCGTGCCCGGCCGAGGCGTACAGGTAGCCGCACAGCAGGCGGGCCGACTGGTTGGACACCAGTGCCCGGCGGTACTCGGCCTTGCCGACGGTCTCGTCGCTGGCCGAAAGGTTGGCGATGACCGTGGCCCCGGCCAGTGCGTGGAAGGTGGAGGGCGGCAACGCACTCCACAGGTCCTCGCACAGCTCTACGCCCAGCACAAAACTGGGCATGGACCGGCAGCGGAACAGCAGCGAAGTGCCAAAGGGCACCTGCTGGCCGCACACGGTGATCGTTTCCACCTCGGTGCTGCCGGGGGTGAACTGGCGTTTCTCGTAGAATTCACCGTAGTTGGGCAGGTAGGTCTTGGGCACAAGGCCCAGCAGCTGCCCGCGGCACAGCACGGCGGCACAGTTGTACAGCTTGCCGTGTACCAGCAGCGGCAGGCCCACCAGCACGACGGTGTCCAGCGTCCGGGTGCCGTCCAGCACGGTCTGCAGGGCATCCAGCGCACCGGTCTGCAGCGTGTGCTGCAGGAACAGGTCGCCGCAGGTGTAGCCGGTGAGGCAGAATTCCGGGAACACGGCCAGCTTGACCCCGCGCGCGGCGGCTGCCTGCACGTCGGCAAGGATCTGCTGGGCGTTATAGGTGCAGTCCGCCACCCGCAGGGCGGGGGAGAAGGCGGCTGCCTTTAAAAAACCATCTTTCATCGGAGGATTTCACATCCTGTCTTTCGTTTTAGCCTGCAGAGGGCCTGCAGTGCCCATAGTATACCACAAACTGCAACAAACGGAAAGTAACAGCTTGGTAAAAGAAGTGTGACAAAACAAAAGCTGCCCGCAGGGATGCGGGCAGCCGGAAAGCATAAAAGCGGAAAACGAGATGGACCGTAAGCCGGGTTCTGTATTAAACGACGATCTGTCTAGACCTGCCATTGCTGACAGGTTCATGCCGCCTTCGGGACACGCGAGCAGCGCTGTACGTCCCATATAGGCGTTGCTTCCGGTAGGGTTTACAAAGCCGCATAGTCACCCATGCGCTGGTGAGCTCTTACCTCGCCCTTTCATCCTTACCGCATTGCTGCGGCGGTTTCCTTTCTGTTGCACTTTCCCTGAGGTCACCCTCGGCTGCCGTTAGCAGTTACCGTGCTCTGTGAGGCCCGGACTTTCCTCAGAGCGGTCAAAGCCGCCCCGCCGCCGTATGTTCCACTCGTTTTCCGTTCCTCATAATACCATAAAAAAACAAGATTTGCAAGCGAAAGCGTTTTTTGCTATACTATTTATATCTGTTTTTCGTGCAAAGGAGGGGTGCGCGTGCGTCTGTATTTCACGGTGCTGGACACCCTGCAGACCCAAAATGGAACGCTTGTGCGGAACTTTCTGCGCCAGTGTGCCGTTTCTACGGAGCTTGCCCGGGCAGTTAAATTTCAGGGCGGCGGCTTTTTTGCCGACGGCGCGCCCGTGCTGGCCAACCGCCGGGTGTACCCGGGGCAGGTGCTGAGCTTCGACCTCCCGCCGGAAGCGGGCGGCGTGGCCCCGCAGCCGGACATTGCCGTGCAGGTAGTCTACGAGGATGCCTTTGCCGTGGTGCTGGAAAAGCCGCCCCATCTGGCGGTGCACCCCACTCTGAACTACCCCGGCGGCACGCTGGCCAACGGCTATGCAGCCTGGGCACTGCAGCAGGGCCGCAGCCCGGTGTTCCGCCCGGTGAACCGCATCGACAAGGACACCAGCGGCCTTGTGCTGGCGGCCCGCAACACCTATGCTGCGCCGCTCCTGGCAGAAAACGTGCAGAAGCTCTACTACGCCATCGTGGAGGGCGAGCTGCCCTTGGGGCCGGGCGTGATCGACGCGCCCATCGGCCGCCGGGGCGACAGCATCATCGGGCGGTGTGTGACCCCGGAGGGCAAGCCCAGCCGCACTGAGTACACCATATTAAAGGTACAGAACGGCCTGAGCCTGGCCGCCTGCGTGCCGGTGACCGGCCGCACCCACCAGATTCGGGTGCACTTTGCGTCCATCGGCCACCCGCTGGCCGGGGATGACCTCTACGGCGGCCGCCGGGACCGCATCGGGCGGCAGGCACTGCACTGCGCAAAACAGATCTTCCGGGTGCCGGAGTACACCGAGGTGCCGGACGGCATCTGCATCCGCACCCCGGTGAGCGCCGGAACAGGCCGCACGGTGACCGTGGAAAGCCCGCTGCCGCAGGATATGGCCGACCTGCTTTCGTGAAAAGTGCGTGAAAGAACTGCCCAAATTTTGTTCAGGTGCTTGTTTCATTCCGTGCAGGGTGTATAATAAAATGAGCATAGATCGTCTGTGCGCTGACATTCAGCCGCACAGGATGTGGAAACCACCGCCGCGCCGGATGCAGAGCAGCTTTGCCGCGCGGCAAGGAAGGAGAAACCCGTTTGATCGAAGATAAGACAAAGGAACCGCAGACCGCAGAGCCTGCGCAGCAGCCGCCGAGAAAACGCGGCCAGAAGCTGCGCTCCCTGTGGGCACAGTTCCAATGCATGCAGCTCCTGCGTCGGCACCGCTTCCGCCGCAGGACCCAGCATCACGTCAATCATTTTTCTCAGAAGCTGCTGCAGAACCGCCTCGTTCTCATCGTAGGTGAGGCCCTGTACGCTCTGGGATTTTCGGCCGAATATGCATTTGTCCGTGCCGGACGCACGGTGTGCGGGGGCGTGTCCGGTGCACTACTCTGGGTGCGCAGCCTGCTGCACACCATCGTGTCCATGGCGTTCCCCGGTGCAGCCCAGATGGTGCGCGACCTGTTCGGGCCCATCGTGCTGTTCTTCCGGGGCATGGGTTCGCTGCTGGTACATGCGCACCGCGTCCGGAAGGAAAAGGGCTTTGGCGCAGCCGTAAAGGACAGCGTACATTATCTGGTCGGCGGCGTGCGGCGCAATGTGCGCACCCTGCCGCGCATGGCCATGTACATCCTGCCGGTGCTGGCACTGGCCGGGATGGTCACGGTGGTGCAGAACACCATCCGTCAGCCCTATGCGCTGGAAGTGCAGGTGAACGGCCAGACCGTGGGCTATGTGGCCAACGAGGATGTGTTCAACTCTGCCAAGGAAGCCGTGCAGGAGCGTATCAACGATGCAGGCACGGACGAGAACACCAAGTGGACGGTGGAGCCTACCTATACCATTTCGGTGGCACACAGCGTGCTGGACGAAAACGAGATGGCCAACGCCATTCTGAAGTCCTCCAGCGACCAGATCAGTGAGGGCACCGCCCTGTATCTGGACGGAGAACTGACCGCCGTGTGCTCGGACGGCACTGCCCTGCAGAGCTACCTGAGCAGCCTGCTGGAACCCTACGAGAACCCGGAAGATCCCAATGTGACCGTGGGCTTCAACAAAGAGGTCACCCTGGAGAATGGCATCTACTTCAATGAAAGCTTCCAGCAGGAAAACGATGTGGAGTCGATGCTTTCCGGCGTGCAGCAGCAGGAAAAGATCTATACCGTGCAGACCGGCGACACCCTGTGGAGCATTGCCCAGAAGAACGACCTGACCTTCCGGGAACTGTGCGAGCTGAATACGAACTTCAAGGGCGCGGCCCTGACCGAGACCTCCAACATCCAGGCCGGCGATGAGCTGATCGTGACCAAACAGGAAGCCACGCTGGAAGTGCGCATCACCAAGATCGAGACCTGGCAGGAGGAGATCCCCTATACCAGCGAGACGACCAAATCCAAAGAGTACAACGTGGGCACCAAAAAGACCACGCAGGCCGGTGAAAACGGCATCCGCAGTGTGACGGCCCAGCGTGTGTACGACACCAACGGCACCCAGCTCAGTCAGCAGATCCTCAGCACCGAAGTGATCAAGGAGCCTGTGACCGAAAAGATCGTGGTGGGCACCAAGAAGGTGACTACCAGCACTTCCTACATCACCGGCAGCGGTCAGTTCATCTGGCCGGTGCCCGGCTACCGGAACTGCTCGCGCTGGTACGGCGGCAGCCACAAGGGCGTGGACATCTGCGCCGCCGCCGGTACGCCCATTTACGCTTCGGCGGGCGGCACCGTGACCAAGGCCGGTTACAACAAGGCTGGTGCAGGTACGGGCTATGGCTACTCCATCATCATCAACCATGGCAACGGCTACACCACCGTGTATGCACACTGCCTGTCGCTGGTGGTCCATGCAGGCCAGACCGTCAAGCAGGGCCAGCTGATCGGCTATGTGGGCAGCACCGGACGTTCCAGCGGCAACCACTGCCACTTCGAGATCCGCCGCAACGGCTCTTACATTGCCCCGCAGAACGTGTTCAACCGCAGAAAATACAGGTAAGCATGCAGAGCGGGCCTTTCCACCGGGAAGGGCCTGCCTGCCGATCATAAAGAAAAAGGAGAGATGTTCTATGTCTACCCCTCACAACAGCGCCGAAAAGGGCGATTTCGCCAAGACGGTCCTCATGCCCGGTGACCCTCTGCGCGCCAAGTTCATTGCCGACACCTTCCTGCAGGATGTGCGTCAGGTGACCGGTGTGCGCGGCATGCTGGGCTTTACCGGCACCTATCAGGGCCGCCCCATCAGCGTGATGGGCAGCGGCATGGGCATGCCGTCCATCGGCATCTATTCTTATGAGCTGTTCAAGTTCTACGATGTGGACAACATCATCCGCATCGGCTCCGCCGGCAGCTACACCGAAAAGGCCAAGCTGTTCGACGTGGTGCTGTCCACCGGTGCGGTGAGCGAGTCCAACTACGCCCGGGTACAGAGCGGCTTCGAGGGGGACATCACCCTGCCCAGCCAGAGCCTGAACGACAAGCTGCGCGCTTCTGCCGCCAAGCAGGGCATTCCCCTCATTGAGGGCAACATCCACTCTTCGGATGTGTTCTACCGCCAGCCCTCCGACGAAAAGCCCACCTACTGGGAAAAGCTGCGGGATGAGCGCGGCTGCCTGTGCGTGGAGATGGAGAGCTTTGCCCTGTTTGCCAACGCACAGGTGCTGGGCAAGCATGCGGCCTGCCTGCTGACCATTTCCGACAGCTTTGTGGCACCGGAGATCACCACGGCCGAGCAGCGCCAGACGAGCTTTACCAACATGATGAAGGTGGCTCTGGGCGCAGAGTACTGAGAAACCCAACCGAAGATCCAGCGCGGTCTGCCTGCAAAAAGGCCGGCCGCGCTGTTTTCGCCCCCAAAAGGAGGAACATTTTATGACGAACCTGACCCTGGAAGAAAAGCAGGAACTGATCCGCATGGCACTGGCTGCCCGCGAAAAGGCTTATGCACCGTATTCCAATTTTATGGTGGGTGCTGCCCTGCGCGCAAAGGACGGACGCATCTACACCGGCTGCAACGTGGAAAATGCGTCCTTTACCCCCACCAGCTGCGCAGAGCGCACGGCCCTGTTCAAGGCCGTGGCCGACGGCGTGACCGAGTTCACGGATATTGCAGTGGTGGGCAGCCGCCGCGGCGAGGTGAACGAACAGATCACCTCGCCCTGCGGTGTGTGCCGTCAGGCACTGTTCGAGTTCGGCGGGCCGGAGCTGAACGTGATCATGGCCAAAACGCCGGAGGATTTCATCGAGCGCAGCATGGACGAACTGCTGCCCTTTGGGTTCGGGCCTTCCAATGTGGCCGGAAATGCCGCTGTGGAAAAATAAATCGCTTCCCGGCACAAAACCGGAACGACAGGGAGCTGTGCAAAAGTAATACTTTTTGGACATATTTACAAAGATTTTGTAAATATTTTGTAATCGAAAAGTGCTTGCATCTCACACATCTTCTCGCTATACTTGAACCAGTAAATGTGCAAGTGCCTGCATTTGCAGGCCGGCACGCGATGGATTGAAAATAAAGGAGACTTTCTTATGAAGATTTCTCGTCGTAATTTCCTGGCTGTGGCTGGTGCCGCTGCCGCCGCCGCTGCTCTGACCGCTTGTGGCGGTTCTTCCGCTTCTTCCACCAGCACCGCTTCTTCCGCTGCTGCTTCCTCCGCTGCTGAGGGCGGCGAGAAGATCGTCAAGGTCGCTCTGACCTGCGACACCGGCACGATCGACGATGAGAGCTTCAACCAGGCTTGCTGGACTGCTGTTTCCGGCTACATGGGCGATGACTGCCAGTACTACATCCCCGAGGCTGACGCTTCTGATGAGGATCGTGAGACCATGATCCGTCAGGCTGTCAACGACGGTGCAGACGTGATCGTCTGCGTCGGCTACCTGTACGGTGCTTCTCTGGCTTGGGCTGCTGATCAGTACCCGGATGTCAAGTTCATCGCTGTTGACGTGACCCAGGGCGATATCGGCACGGATACCATCCCCGCAAACTGCTACTGCATCACCTTCAAGGAGGAGCAGGCAGGTTACCTGGCCGGTTACGCGATCGCCAAGGACGGCAAGACCAAGTTGGGCTTCCTGGGCGGTATGGCTGTGCCCGCTGTCATCCGTTACGGCTACGGCTTCGTGCAGGGCGCTGATGCTGCCGCACAGGAGCTGGGCCAGAACGTCGAGATCAACTACTTCTACGGCGGCCAGTTCTACGGCGATGCCAACATCACCTCCCGTATGGAGGGCTGGTACTCCAACGGCACTCAGGTCGTGTTTGCCTGCGGCGGCGGCATCTACACCTCCGCTGTGGAGGCTGCTCTGAAGAACAACGGCTACGTCATCGGCGTGGATGTTGACCAGAACTACATCGGCGCAAACGGCGTGGCTGACGGCACCTATGCCTACAACCCGTTCATCACCTCTGCCATGAAGGGTCTGTCTGAGGCTGTCAACACCGCTCTGTCCGACATCGAGGCCGGTGACTGGAGCGAGATTGCTGCTTCCAACGGCAACTTCGGTCTGGAGGATGGCGATTACATCGGCCTGCCCACCGCAGACGACAGCTGGAACTTCGAGACCTTCACCAAGGACGAGTACGAGACCGTCAAGGACAAGATCAAGAGCGGCGAGATCACTGTGGACAACAACTCCGACGATGCTACCAAGCCCACCGTCAGCGAGTTCACTACCGTCAACTACATCCAGTAAAGAGCTTCCCCAGGCGGGATGTTCCGAAAGGGACACCCCGTCTTTTGTTGTATCAAAAGCCAGAAGTCATACTATTTCAAGGAGAACCCAGGATAAAAATTTCCCGCCGCAAATTCCTGACCGTGACCGCTTCCGGCGAGATCACCGTGGACAACAGCTCGGATGATGGGGTCAAGCCCACCGTCAGCGAGTTCATCACCGTCAACTATATCCAGTAACCCGGCGTTTCCCGCAGCCTGCGGGCCGCAAACCGGCAGGCCGCTTTTATGAATTACTCAATGCAAAAACAGGGTGCCCATTGCAGGCGGGCACCCTGTTTTTGTGTGTCCGGGCAGGGCAGACCCGGCGGAAACTGTGCAGGATGCCTCAAAAGTAATACTTTTATCTGTACTTTCTGCCAAAAACGAAAAAAGCCGTGTGCAAATTGTCGGAAATCAGGTATAATGAAAGATAGAATAGTATAGGTGTCGATACGGCACGAAAGGAGAGTGAGCAGATTGGCAGAGGATTTTGTGATCGAGATGCTCCACATCACCAAGGAATTCCCTGGGATCAAGGCAAACGATGATATCACCCTGCAGCTGCGCAAAGGCGAGGTACACGCTCTGCTGGGCGAAAATGGCGCCGGCAAAAGTACGCTGATGAGCGTGCTGTTCGGCCTGTACCAGCCGGAGGCTGGTCAGATCCGCAAGAACGGCAAGGAGGTCGCCATCCGCAACCCCAACGATGCAAATGCACTGGGCATCGGCATGGTGCACCAGCACTTCAAGCTGGTGGAATGCTTCAGCGTTCTGGACAACATCATTCTGGGCGTGGAGCCCAATAAAATGGGCTTTTTGCAGAAAGCCGAGGCCCGCAAGAAGGTCATGGCCCTGAGCGAAAAGTACGGCCTGCGCGTGGACCCGGATGCCCTTGTCAGCGATATCTCGGTGGGCATGCAGCAGCGCGTGGAGATCCTGAAGATGCTGTACCGCGACAACGAGATCCTGATCTTCGATGAGCCCACCGCTGTGCTGACCCCGCAGGAGATCGACGAGCTGATGGAGATCATGCGCGGGTTCAAGAAGGAAGGCAAGTCCATCCTGTTCATTACCCACAAGCTGAACGAGATCATGGCCGTGGCCGACCGCTGCACCGTGCTGCGCAAGGGCAAGTACATGGGCACCGTAGACATCAAGGACACCACCAAGGAAGAACTTTCCCGCATGATGGTGGGCCGTGATGTGCAGCTGCAGGTGGAAAAGCAGCCTGCAAAGCCCGGTGCCGTGGTGCTGGACGTGCAGAACGTGACCATGCACAACGATCAGCGAAAGAAGGATTCCGTCAAGGATGTCACCTTCCAGGTGCACGCCGGTGAGATCGTCTGTCTGGCGGGCATTGAGGGCAACGGCCAGACCGAGTTTGTCTACGGCCTGACCGGTCTGGAAAAGCTGGCAAACGGCAAGATCACGCTGGATGGCAAGGACATCACCCACGCCACCATCCGCCAGCGTTCCAAGGACGGCATGAGCCATATCCCGGAGGACCGCCACAAGCACGGTCTGGTGCTGGATTACAGCCTGGAAAACAACATGGTGCTGCAGCGCTACTGGCAGCCGGAGTTCCAGAAGGGCGGCTTCATCCGTTCGGATAAAGTGCGTGAGTACTCCGACCGGCTGATCGCACAGTACGACGTGCGCAGCGGCCAGGGCAGCTCCACCATCGTGCGCAGCATGTCCGGTGGCAACCAGCAGAAGGCAATCATTGCCCGTGAGATCGACAAGGATCCCAAGCTGCTCATTGCCGTGCAGCCCACCCGCGGCCTGGACGTGGGTGCCATTGAGTATATCCACAAGCAGATCGTGGCAGAGCGTGACAAGGGCACTGCCGTGCTGCTGGTCAGCCTGGAGCTGGACGAGGTCATGAACCTGTCCGACCGCATCCTGGTCATGTACGAGGGCGAGGTCGTGGGCGAGTTTGACCCCAAGACCACCACCGTGCAGGAACTGGGCCTGTATATGGCCGGTGCACGCAAGCAGGGAAAGGAGACTAAGTAACAAATGGACAAGAAAAAACTTTCCCACAGCAGTCTGCAAAGCTCGGTCACCAGTGTGCTGGCGGCTCTGCTGTGCATCCTCATCGGTCTGATTGTGGGCTTTCTGGTGCTGCTGGCCATCAACCCGGCACACGCCTGGGGCGACGGCTTTGTGCGCATCCTGAAAGGCGGCTTCCACGACGCTCCCTACGGCGTCGGCAAGGAGCTGGCCAACGCAGCACCTCTGGTCATGACCGGCCTGTCGGTGGCATTTGCCTTCAAGACCGGCCTGTTCAACATCGGTGCTGCCGGTCAGTACACGCTGGGTGCCTACGGTGCCCTGTACTGCGCCATTATGCTCAAGATGCCCTGGTTCGTCTGCCTGCTGGCAGCCACCCTGCTGGGCGGCATCTGGGGCGCGATCCCCGGCTTCTTCAAGGCCTACTTCAACATCAACGAGGTCATCACCTCCATTATGTTCAACTGGATCGGCCTGTATCTGGTAAACGAACTGGTCTACCAGAACGGCACCGGCCCCATGTACGACGTGCGGAACACCCGTACCCTGAACCTGAGCAAGAACCCGGCCTTTGCCCAGTCCATCATCCCGGATTTCGGCCTGAACAAGATGTTCCAGACCAACAGCACCACCATTGCCATCTTCCTGGCAGCGGTGGTGGCCATCCTGATCTGGGTGGTGCTGAACAAGACCACTTTCGGCTATGAGCTCAAGGCCGTCGGCCTGAACAAGAGCGCTGCCCGCTATGCCGGCATCAACGAGAAGAAGAACATCATCCTCTCCATGGC
>ENA-UPTB01001179-UPTB01001179.1-human-gut-metagenome-genome-assembly--contig:-NODE-1179-length-23772-cov-7.450095_pt1 | contig 23772 bp, 15 predicted proteins | sample MGYA00250046_ERZ773369 | MGnify/ENA primary metagenome ERZ773369 (study PRJEB29103, sample SAMN06111938) | human gut metagenome | biome: human gut; feature: ankylosing spondylitis patient; material... | reverse complement strand
GATCTTCGGTTTGTTCCACGTAGCTTGCCACGGCGTACGACTGGTGCATGCGGTTCCACCAGTCGCTGAATGTTGGGTATGCGATGAGGCAGATCGCGCCGATCATGAATATTGCGGATATTGCGATTAATACGTCGAGCAGCGCGTTCGACTTTTTCTTCGGTTTCTTCGATTGTTCTGCAGTTTTTGAAGATTTTGAAGTTTTCAAAGATTCAGATGATTCTGAAGATTCAGCAGTTCCCGCAGATTCAGAAACTTCCGAAATTTCAAAAGATTCAAAAAACTCTGCAGAGGTATCACCGGCATTTCGGCGCGCTTCAGCGTCCGGTTCTCCCGATTCGCTTCCGTTATACCGCCGTTTCACGCTACTGCTTGCCTTCCCGCTTTCTCGCGATCCTCACTACGCCTAAGAGTACCAATGCTGCGGCGCAGATGGCGGCTGCCATCCAGGCCACGCTCTGCACCGCCGAGCCGGTGTGTGCGGGCGGGGTTTCGGGTGGTGTGTGCGTGTTGGTGATGGTGGTGGTGTCGCCTTCCACGTCAGAGAGGGTGGTGTACCCGCTGGGTACGGAAGCTTCGACCACCGCCCACTGGTGTGCGGAGGAAAGTCCCGTCCACGAATGTGCCCACTTGTTGGAATCGTTGAGTTTCACTTCTTCGAATACCACGCCGTCACGCAATAATTTCACGGTGATGGCTTCGGGACGCTTGCCGTCGGAGTCGTTGCGATCGTTCCACACTTTGCGCACGGTGCGTTCCAGGGTCGGCTTGAGTTGGGTGGAGCATTCGGTTTTTGGCTCGATGGCGAGTTCGCGTGATCCGTTGGAGACGCCGTCTTGCGGCATGGCGACGATCATGTTGGCGGAAGCGCACTGCCAGTAGGAGTCTTCGTCGGCCGTTCCGCCAACAGCAGCCGCGCCAGCAGCGCCTTCGACTTTCACGCTATCGGACACGACCAGATACAGCCCGTCTTCCACGCCGGCGAACGTGAGTCGCCCGGCTTTGTCGGTTTCGCCCGAGTCCACGGCTGCGGATTCGCTTGCCCCGTTCGCCGCGATGAGTCCGGCGAGCGTGTTGGCCACGTCACGGTACACTTGCGCGTCATATCCAGTTACTTTCGACCAGTCGATCGGGTATGCGGTGGAGTCGGTGAATGGTGCGACGGGTTCGAAGTTTGCGCCGGACGAGACTTGCCCGACTTTGTATAGGCGGAAGGTTGCTCCCGGAATGGCGAAATCGCCCGTTCCAGCGGCTCCAGAATCGGAAGCGCCTCCCGCATTAGAGTCAGCCCCGTCATTGCTTTTGTGTTGATACGTAATGGCGATGCTGCCGCTGGCAGAGTCTGTTGGCGCCGCAACCGCATCGCGAGTGGTGAGTGCACAGATTGCGGCGGCACATGCGACGGCAGCTGCGCAGCATGTTGCGACGATGCGGCTTGCAATCGTGTGTTCCTTCATTGCCTGCCCCTCTTCTGTGGTTCTTTCTGTGAAAACTAGAAATATCAAGTCGCCCCCAACTTGCGACTTGGAAAAATTAGGGAGTCAGGCTGAATTCTCGTTAGTTTAGGCAGTTTACAAGGGATTTGAGGCAATCCAGCCTGACATATGTGGGTTCAGTTATTGTTCAATTATTTTTAAATTATGATGATTGTGATGATTCCGCTGTTGCCATGCGGAGGTAAGTGCATGGCAACAGCGGTTTCATGTGTAGTTATTTTCAGTTATGGTTTTTGATTTTCAGTTATGTTGACTGTGATCTGTGAGATCAGGCGTTGCGGCGACGCAGCGCCATGACCAGGGTTGCGCCAGCGAGCACGAACACTGCCACGCCAGCCACATACAGCATCACCGTGCCCATGCCACCAGTGGATGGCAGGTTGGAGCCCTTCTGGTTCACGATGGTGGTGGCGACAACACCGGTGGTCGTATCGCCAGCAGTCGAATCGATCTTGAGCGAGTTCAGCTTCGGATCAACAGCATCAACGTCATGCTCTGCAGTGATTTCGAAGAACTTATCCGCTGCGGTGTTGTAGCCTGCCGGGGTGTGGGTTTCCACGAGCTTGTACTTGCCGTCGTCGATGCGCTTGTAGGAGGTGGTGTACTTGCCATCCGTGCCCTTGACGACGGTCACTTCACCGAGATCAGTGGTGTAGTCTTTCTGAGCCTCGTCATACTTGTAGAGCTTGAACTTCGGCAGGTCATTCTCAGCCGGGGTGCCGTTATCGCTGAAGGTCTTGGTGATGTCCAGCTCATAGGTGAACACGATGACCTTATCCTTAGGAGTCTCACCGGTTTCGCCTTCGCCGCCAACATTCGGGTTGTTGGAGAACTCAAGGGAGGCCTCGTTCGGGTTACCCGTAGAGCCGATTACAGCCTGATCATTCAGCGTAGAAGTGTATTCGACGGTGAACTTGCCGCCAGCAGCAACGGTGATTGCCTCGCTATCAGTGCCCTTGACGGACTTTGCATCAGCAATGGTGAGGTCGAAGGTGTGATTATCGGTAGTAGCCGTGTTGAGAGTGTAGGAGTCAGCGCTAAGCTGCTTGCCTTCATACTTGACAACCACGGATTCGCTATTGAAAGTCAGACCTGCGGACTGAGTATCGTGGAAGACCAGCTTGTAGGTCTTGTATGCGGCGAAATCAGCCGCATCGGTCGGCAGGGTGGCGGTCAGCTGGAACGGCACCTTGTCATTCACGTCGTAGTCGGCGGAATCCTGCCATCCGGTGGTGTCACCAGTGGAGTCGTTGACGTCCTTGACCTTCTTTTCAAAGGTCGGCTTGTCAGCCTTACGGTTCACAGTCACCGGACCATTGACCTGCACGATGAACAGGGTAGAAGCATCGTCACCAGTCACGGCGGTGCTGTCCTTCAGCAGGTAGTAACCTGCGGCAGCATCAAGAGGGGCGTCCTTGGAGACCGAGTCGAAAGCAACACCGGTCAGATCAACGAACTTGGAAATGGTTGCCAGCTTCGTAGTGTTATCAGCAGTGCTCTCAAGCGCAGCGATCTTGACGGCAGCTTCGGCGGCAGTCAAATTAGCGCCTCCCTCGCCAGCACCATTATTTTCATTGAAGTTCTTGCCAGCGGTGACGTTACCCAGAGTGCCGTCCGTGCTCAAAGAACCGGTGAAAATCTGATACACAGAGTAGGTGTGCGTATCTTCGGCCGGCACAGTAATCTGGTACGTGTTCGCTGCCATTGCGGTGCCTGCGCCGAACATGCCGGCGACGGCCATGGCTGCGGATGCTGCCACAGCGACGAGGCCTTTGAGAACCTTATTCATTGTTCTCCCTTTCTTTCCTTTTTCCATAAACTTGTTGAAATCTTCGTTGTTTTCCAACGTTTTCAATTATTTTTCAGTTATTGAGTTATTGCCCAGAAGGCAGTGGTCGTTTGTTTTACGGACCATCCCCTCCTCTTCTAGACGTGTTCATTGCCGACGCCTCCTGACTTTCAGGGCCAGTCCGGCCGTCGCAACGGATGCCATGGCCACAAGCAATCCCGTAGCCAAAGTCTTCATATTTCCGTCGCCGCCCGTCCCCGGCAACACCACCCCCGGCTGATTCTCAATCTTGTTGTCAGCGGGACCGGTTGCGCCGTCGACAGTGAGCGCAACGCTCCATGCGGAGCCGTTATACGAACTTGGACCGATGGTGAACTTGTAGACAACACCGCCGAGGTTGTACCCGTCGGGAGCCTTGTTCTCTTCCAACGTGTATTCGCCCCAAGGCAAACCCGTCAGTTTGAACTTACCGGCACTGGAATCTTCGTCCGCAAAGCCTTCGCTCGAGCACGCATCCATGCAGTCAGTCACGAAGTACTCTTTAGAAGTGGTGAGCTTTTCAAACGTGCCGGTTACGCCATCGTTTCCGTACTTGAACTCACTGGTCTGGGTGACTTTCCATTCCGATCCGGCAAGCAGCAAGGAATCATTTTCCGAGCTAACCTTCGACCAGCTCACTTCACCGAGCACACGAGGGTTCGCAATGACATTGTTGACCGGATCGGTAAGACCAACGTCCTTATACAAGGCGACGTTTTCGTTCGAGTCCGTCAATTTGAAATAGTACGTAGGCTTGCCTGTGTGAGCAGCCGGGTTGCCGACTTCCTGAAGCTGGTAGATTTCATCGCTCTTATTGACCGGCAGACCGGAAACAGTGAACGCACCCGGATCGCCGTTTTCATCATTCGAACCGTTAGCGCATGATGAACCGGATGTGCAATCGGTCACTGTGATCGGCGTTCCGCCATTCGCCGTGAACGAACCATCGCCTACCTTGCCGGCAGCAATCGTCCAAGACGATCCTGCAATTTTCGCCCTGTCGGTGCCATCGATCTTATTCCACGTCACCTTGGTGCGAGTATCCGTGAACACAATCTCAATGGCGCCAACAGTTGTGCCCGTAGCATCATCCGCGTTCTCATGCCTCGTCACGGTTGTGACTTGACCGTCGCTAATTACGAATGTGTACCAAACGTCTGTCTTGGTGTATCCGGTTGGCGCTTCATGCTCTTTCAGCTTGTACGTGCCGTCCGCCAGATCCTTGACCTCGAACTTGCCCGCGTCAGCGTTGATATCGCACATTACGCCAAGCTGGTCGCCGTTCGGCTCAGACTTCGTGCAGGCAGTCGTACGTGCAACAGTCTCGTTTGCGAGCACTACGTCAGCAGCGCCCTGCTCGTAATACACAGCGGCAGACACCTTGGCTTCAACGTTCTTTGCAGAAACGTTTGCCGCGCAACCACTCGGAGCTGTGGCATACACATTCGCGGAGGTATTCAGGCCGCTCGACTTCTGTACGGTAATCACCGCACTGTAGTCCGCGACATAGTTTCCACCACCACTCGGCCCATCCCAAGACGCAGTTCCGTTATCAGAACCGCTCTTGAACTTGAAAGTGATCTGCTTCCGGTCATCATTCTGGATCTTGACATAACTCCAGTCGCCGCAATTATTGCTGCTATAGTCCCTGGTCATTGCCGCCTCGCGCCAAGAGCCATTCGTGCCGTCAAGGCTGTACCACAGGTATGGGGTGCTCCATTTGCCAGGATTATTAAAGTAAATGACCGTATAATGCGTATCCTTAGGCACAGTAACAGTGAACGAAACGGAAAGGCTTCCTGCTTTTGCGGTAATCGTCGCCGTACCTGAAGCAACGGCGGTAACTTTGCCGTCGTTGTCCACCGTCGCAACGCTCTCAGCGCTCGACGTCCATGAAACCGCCGCATTAGCGGGATCAACAGTGGCAGTGAACCGCTGATAGTTTCCCTTTGACAAGCTGAGCGATGCATTGTTCGCCACATCCATATCACCGGTTTTCACCGTCAGAGATGTCACCTGAACCGCAGTAACGGTGACCGTTATGGAATCGCTGATTGAATCGTCGCCAACAGGCTTGACCGTAATCACGGCAGTACCTGGGGCAATGCCGGTCACCGTTCCATCGCTAACGGTTGCGACAGCGGAATTGCTTGACTCCCACTTCGCATCCTGTGCCGCATTCGCAGGCTGCACCTGCGCGGTCAAAGTAGCCGAACTATTCTGAGTAATACTCAGCGAATCACCAGCATCAACGCCATCCTTCAGAAGGGTGACGCTGGAAACCTGCACCATATTGTCTTCAACGATGTAAGTTCTGCCATCGTTAGCAGTGATTTCCCAACTGGAATCTGCCAACGGTTTATCATCTTCACCATTCTTCGTCCAGGAAATCGACGCGGACTGCGGATAGTTCACAATCTTGTTGTCAGAAACCGGAGTCCAATTGGTTCCGTCTGCGCTCTCGTAAACATCTTGTACGAGAGAGCCTTGGTCGCCCGCAGTGATGCGGTACACCTTGCTGGAAATCTGATAGCCTTTTGGCGCTCCAAGTTCCTTCAGGTAGTAGTTGCTGTTGGTCTTGAGATTGCCGACCTGAATGGTGCCGTTATCAACACCGTCTTTGTCAGACAGCGCATTACCGTCAGTAACCGTCGTAATCGCCTCGCCACCGTTCGCGGCATCTGCGTAAGTCTTGTACACACCCCACGTGGTGCCAGCCAAGGCATTGTCGTTGTTGTCTACCTTGTTGATCTGAATGACCGCGCACTGGGTAGAGTACGAGCCGTTCCACGGCAGGTTGTGGCGTTCCTGATCCATATCAAGCGCGGAAGCCGAGTAGCTGCGCTCGTAGTTGAGGAACTTGTAGAAAGTACCGTTATTAGTATTGCCAACCGCATCCGGATTGTACATGGAGAAATCCCCGCCAACCCATACACGACCGTTGGTGCTCACGTGAGATTCGAAGCTGCCATTCGGCACGAGGATGCTGCCGAGCATGCCAGCGGCAGGATCATCCTTAGTCTCCATGGCAAACGACTTATCCCATACGCCATCAGCTTTTTCCAGATTGGAGTTTGCGTCCCTACGCGTCGTAGTGCCACTACCTTGGCCACCATGGATAACCACATTTGTAGCGTCAGCAAAATTCCACATGATCTGCTGCGCACGCTTAGCATACTCCGAGTCCGCATAAGAACCACCAAGCTCACGCTTGGTACCGCTTTCATCAGTCCACCAGAAACGCCAACCGTTATGGAAATCCACGTTCTTTCCGGTCACATTAATGACCACGGAAGCGCTATCGGGAATACCGGAAAAGTCGAAACTGACACCCGTATAGCTCGAAGAATCATTGAGAAAGCTTGCGGGAAGGTTGAACACCTGCATAGAGGCTTTCCCGTCACCCTGAAACTTAATTACCTTCTCATTGACGTTGTTAATCGTAAAAGTATAGCTACCGTTGTCGTACTCATTGACGTCATATTTCGTACGCTTCAAATTGTTATAGCTGTCCGAAGAATATGTCGCAGTGGTAACATATACGCTTCCGAACCCCTTCAGGGAAGACAAGTCGTTTGACAACTTCTTGATATATGTGTCAAAGTCCGAGAACTTTTCATTAGTCGAGCCGATCGTCTCATCAGTCTGTTTCCAGCTGACAGTACCCTCCATGCCGCCTGGCACATAGACGGAGTTCCTGGAGTCGTACCGATTGGTGTCGGTGTTCTTTGATCCATTTCCCAAAATCTGATTCGAAGAACCACCATATACCGTGGTGCTATCGCCCGCGATATTTGCGGAGTAGGACGGCTCAGTGTTCTTGTTCTTGCCAACCCAGCCAGCATTTCCCCAAGCTTGAGTGCCCTTAACCCAGCCAATGCTCGAATCGTTGCTGTCACCTTTAACGTCCAGCACAACAGAACCATCTTTAGGACGATACTGACCGCCAAAGCCCACGACACCGAAGCGGAAACCCCGGTAATCCTTTACATAGCCGTTCTTAGCACCGTCCGCATCGGTGAAATACGTGGCCCACGCACCTTTAAGCGGGTGCATCAAAAGCTTTCCTTTGACCGCGGTTAGGCCTTCGGCTTCCACAGCATACGACCCGCTTGGACCGTTAACATCTAGCATGTTTCCGCCGGTCTTCTTGCCAACGTACATGTCGCCGCCCACATATGTGGCGACGCCGGTATCTTCCGTACTGTGACCCGTATCAGTGCCCAAGGTTATGGATTGCGGGGTGCAGATACCGCCATTGTCTCCTGCCGCACCTTCGGCATTGGCGCTGTAGGTGGGGATGAAGGCGGTGACGGCTACGGTGGCCATCATGGCAACTGCGACTGCGGCGGCGGTCAGGGAGCGGGCATGAGAGAAGGCGCGGGCAGATACCACTCGCGCTCCCGAGTAATGCTGTGGCGCCGAGCTCCTCGCTCCGCCTCTGAGCAATCTCTTCATCATGTCCCCTAACTGCACGAATCAGACCCCCCTCAGACATTCCGACTCTAACACGACATCCTTTGCAATATGCCATCTACAGGAGTGGCAACTACGCCACTCAACCTTTTTCTCTCTCCCGCACCTTGTGGGTACGGCTCAAAATGATAACCTTTGCATTCATGAAAATCACTGAAACAAAAATACCACCCCCCCCCCCGATATAAAGGTGGTAAAACCTTTGTTTTCCAGTACCGAAGCGTCTAATCCGTTCTGCCAACTGGAGTTTGAAATCGTTCGCAAAAACGCCGAGGTTACCCCTGCGATCAGTCTTTGTTAATCTAACCGATACCCTCCACGGCGTGTCGCGAAACAAATGATTGCAAACCGTTTCATTCATTGCAGAAATTTTCATGAAAATACCCCCTAGTACACCCGTGTACCACACCCCAATCCCCCCGCCGCCCATCCACACCTACCGCCTGCATAAGTCCAGTATCAGGGCCGATTCCGGAGTTGCGCAGACGCAGAACGGGAGTTGTGCAGACGGCAGCATATGCAAACACCCCCGTACCACCGAGATAAATCAAAACGGCAAGTACGAGGGTGCCAAGAAAGAAGAAAATCAGCGATCTCCGCCGTAGACGGAGTCGGTGCCGCGGAGCACAAGCTGGGCACGCACCACCTCATACGGATTTTCGAGAGTCTCCCCCGCAATCAGCTTCACGGCCTTCCGCGCTGCGGCACGACCCATGGCGAACGGATCCTGACGCATGGTCGTCAGGTTCACGGTGTCGGCATATGCGGAATCGTCGAAGCCGATGATCGAATAGTCGCGCGGCGTGCGATGCCCATACCGGTCAAGGCGCAACACGAGCGGAATCGCCATCATATCGGTCTGGCAGCAAATGCCGTCGGGGAACTCATCCAACGCAAGCAGCGCGGTCAACGCCGAATCGGCGAACGTTTTGCCGCGCGGCACGGAAAGCACGCGCCACTTGAAATCGTGCGTGCCCTCCATGGTCTTGCATGCGCGAATGAAGCCCTGCCCGCGCGCGTCGATCGACGAATTGATCGAATCGACTGCATCGGAGCACACGTACACAATGTTTTTGTGCCCAAGATTGATTAGATGCTGCGCGGACGAGAACATGCCGTCTTCATCGTCGATGGAGATCGTTGCGTCGAAGCCTTCCTGCGATGGCGTGTTGATGCCGATGATCGGCACATGAATACGCTGCAGCTGCTGGATTTCCTCCGGTTCGACGCCGAACGACGTTACGAACACGGCGTCGACGTTGCGTCGCACCGGAAGATTCGTAAAGAAGTCACGCCTGTTCTCACCGGTATCGACATGCTGGAACAGAGAGATGTCGTATCCGGCATCATGCATGACGGAATTGATTCCAGCGAATACTTCCATATTGAACCAGCTGGTGATTTCCTCATTCATCAGCATGGCGACACGGTACGTTTGCCCTGACTTCAGTGCCGTCGCGGAACGGGAGATATTAAAATCCAACCGGTCCGCGGTGTCGAGCACCTTGCGCCTGGTACGCTCGGAAACGAGCTCCGGACGCGTGAACGCGCGCGAAACCGTCGAAATCGACACTCCTGCGGCCTTGGCCACCTCACGAATGCCAGCCTTGTCCATGTCAGCCCCTTTGCAGCTCACAGCATCATCGCACCCCTGCCAACAGTGGAACGGGTGGTATTTGGAGCGACGACGCTCTCTCAATCTGTTTTCATTATAGTGCGAACGTTGTCAAAACTCTCGCAATATGATCAAATTTCATGCGACAGCCGCGCAAATCAGCAAAATTACCGGATAGAAGGCATAGAACATCCACTTAGTCCATGAATGTTTGTATCCGAGTTTGCCATTGTAGTAGTGCACGAATGCAACACCGACGCCAGGCGCAATCATCATCACCGCACCGAACAGACCGGCCGTGAACATCATGGTGTTTTCACGCGAGCGCATCAGCCAGAAAATCAGCACGAAACCAAGCGTCACCGCACCCAGGCTCATCAGATGCTGGCGCAGTCCGACACGCAACAGCAGATCCCACAATACGGCAACCACTACCAGCACAATGTCGGAGATCACGAGCATGGCACCTTGGTAGCGCTGCGCCACCCATTTCATTGCTGCGAGCATGGCGAAGGCGATGAACAGGCCGAACACCGGATTCTGCGAGCCGAAATCGAACGGCTTGCCCGAAGTGGCGAGATCGTACGGCACTTCGGCGATTAGTGCCAGCAACAGCAGCTGCACGCCGTATGCCACGCGATTGCGCGTCTGCTGGAAGCCTTGCACCAGCAGCCACGCGTAGATCGGCGCGGCGAACCACGACACCACTTCGCATAGCACCATGGCCGTAAGCGACGTCATGTTGCTCGTGTCGGATCCGAAAATCAGTGGCACCAGCGTGGTACTGCCGGCGGAAAGCACCAGCGCCACCGCGCCGATTACCTTGAGCTGGAATACGCTCAATCCGCGGCGCTGCTTTTTCTTGCGGCGCATGCCCGCAAAGCCGATCTGGTCGGTGACGTCGGTTCCGGCGCCGTTTTCGGTGTAGCCTTCCATAAGTCCTCCTCGAGTTTTCCTCGATTCCATCGCGCAAGCAATCATGCGCGCACGTAATCGTCTGCGCACACTGTGCCACGTCACGACATTACGCCGCGGTATCGCGTTGCGGCATCGCTGCCATATGCGGAGCTTCGCGTCTCACGCGCTTGCACAGCATTCCGCGCAATATGTTTTTCACGTAACCCCTGTGCGACATGTTTCACGCGATTGTTTCACACTATGTCTTTCGTGCTTTCACGTAGCTTTACTCGCATCATCTTGCCATTGTTGCAAAAATCCTGCGAACGTATGCTGCAAATGTATGCAACATACCTTACACGCTTTACGAAAGGTGACCCCCGTAAACGTGGCGCACGCCGCGCAATACGCGCAACGCAACGCACGCCCCGCAATACACGAGCAGTACGCACGCAATGCGAAAGATCAGGCGTTCAGCACGTAATCCAGCAATCCTTCATAATCGGCACCCTTAAACGAACGCACCGCATAACTCGACGCATCCGGATCGTCGGCCGGCGAAATCTCCGTGCGGAAATACACGCCGTCGATGCCCGCCGAACGCGCACCGACAATATCGTTCTTCTCGTCATTGCCCACCATCAGCGCATGCTTGGCGGTAACGAATTCACGGTCGAGCGCCAGCATATACAAATCGCGCGCGGGCTTGCGAATCTTTTCCTCGCTGGAGATGATCACGTCGTCAAGCACGCTGGCAAGTCCCGTCATTTCCAACTCGGCACGGGTATAGCAGGATTGCGCGTTGCTGAGCAGCGCCACGACAATGCCGGCTTCCTGCAGTTTTTCGATCATTTCCAGCGCACCCGGATACAGGCGGATCATGCTGGTGCTACCCTGACGGAACGCCCACGCGGCCTTTTGAGCGGCCTGCGGCAACGCCAGCAACCGTTCCGCCTCGTCGTTGCGATTCATGAGCAGCGAGCGGTACACCGGCAGCACGTCGAACTCGTCCCACCCATTGCGAACGATGGCATGATTCGACTGATGCAGCATTTCGCGCGCCTCAAGTTTTTCGAAACGTTCACGCAGTGCCTCAACCGAATCGTATTGCGCTCCAAGCTCGCAAGCGGTGTCATACAAGGCCTGCCAGGCCGCGTCGCACTGTTCGTCGGTACGTATGTCAATAAGCGTTCCATACAGATCGAAGAACACAACCTCGTATTTAGGGGTATGCGTCACGTTTTCCATAGCAGGTCCTTTCATCGGCATCGTCGCCGCTTTACCGGCGGCGGCGATTGCCACTTTGCAGCCGCTGCCCTTGCAAACCAATGCGTTACATGCGTTATGCACGAGGTTACCGCAACCGCCAGATTGCAAACGTATGCGGTGGCACGATCAAATAATCGCCATCTCCCGCACTGATGCACGCCGCGGATGCATTTGCGGACGAACCCATGCCGCACCACACGCGAGACGACTCCGAAACCGGCGCAACCGCAGTCGAGGCAACGTCAATCGCGCCAATATGACGTCCCGGATTCACCGCCACCAAGTAGTCGCCGACCCGGAACACCAGTTCGTCGCCTTCCACGCTGACGATCACACGATCGCCGTCAAACCATTCCGCCGAGCTCTTACGCAAGGCGATCAGTTTCGTGTAATACTCCACCAGATCGCGCATGCGCCAGGCACGAGTCCAATCAAGCCAATTCAGCTCGCGCGCCGAATCGTACGAATCGGAATTGCCGTATTTCGTACGCGCGAACTCCTCGCCAGACAGCATGAACGGAATGCCCGCGGAAGTGAGCACAATGCCCGCCGCCATACGATTCGCATCCATCACCGTGGCCATGGCCCCGGCAATCGCGGAACCGGCCGAGGCGAGCCCAGCTTCCGAAAGATCGGCGTCATACAACGCCTTCGGCACGTCCACGGAATTCTCGTTGTCGCCTTCACTAACGGCGCTGCCCAGCGATTTCGCGGCAAGACTTGCGCAAAGCTTGTCCCACAAGGTCAGATCGTCATGCGCGGAAACATACTGGATCACTTGACCCGCAACACCTTCCGGCTGTTTGCTGGCACGCCAGGCGTTCACCGCGTCGCGCACGGAGGCCGCATTCTCATGCATACCCCCGTTAACGTATCCGGGACGGTCCGAGAAGAACACATGCCCCTTGATGGCGTCTCGCGTGGTGTCGCAAAAATGCCCGATGCGATTATCAAGCTGCGGCAATCCGGCCTTGTCGGCAAGCACGGTGCCCGGCAAAGCCGCGGTAGCGCTGGCCGACCACGGTTCGCCATACATAAGAATGCTCGGCCCACGGTCGGGGATTTCGTCCAAAGCGGCGCGCACGGCGTTCATGGTGTCGACGTCGATCAGGCCCATCAGGTCGAATCGGAAGCCGTCAAGATGGTATTCCCTCGCCCAATACGCCACGGATTCCACCACAAAACGGCGGAACATCGCACGTTCCGTGGCCATATCGCATCCGCATCCGGAGCCGTTCGACAACGCCCCGTTCGGCTTGCGGCGCAGGAAGTATTCGGGCACGATGCGCTCGAACCAGTTGTCGGGCGAGAACATGTGATTGTAGACCACGTCCATAATCACTTTGATGCCGGCATTATGCAACGCCTGCACCATCTGCTTGACCTCGCGGATGCGCACGGACCCGTCATACGGATTCGTGGAGTACGATCCTTCAGGAACGTTGTAATTGACGGGATCGTAACCCCAGTTGTATCGGCTGCAGATCGTTTCGTCGACGGAACCGAAATCGTAGATCGGCATCAGCTGCACCGCGGTAATGCCAAGCTTTTTGAGATACGACAATCCCGTCGGAAAATCAGGATGACCGTCCAACGTCGTTCCCAGGTCGGTGAACGCAAGATATTTTCCACGATGGGATTCGGGGAATCCTCCCGCGGGATCGTTGCTGAAATCGCCGACATGCGTTTCCCAAACAACCGTTTGCGCAATCGGCACTTCCGGCATGCGATCGGCATCCCAACCTTCGGGATCGGTGCGAGGCAAGTCGACGACCATGCTTCGACGGCCGTTCACGCCAGCCGCGTGCGCCCATGGATCGGCAACGCGATCGACGGAACCGCAATCGCGTTCAATCAAAAAATCGTAATATAAGCCGTGTTTGTTATCGGCAAAATCGTAAGTCCAAGAGCCATCGGCCTCGGGACGCATCAAAAACTGCCCAATTAAAGCGTCGCCGTCTTCCCCCTTGGAACCGCGCGAGAACAACCTCAACGTTATTTTCTCGGCCGTTGGGGCCCAAATGGCAAACTGGGTGCCGGATTGCGAAACCACGGCACCCAGCGGCCGTTCCAGACAAAGCGGGAACGGTTCGGCGACTCTCGTATTCGGCTGTTCGAAATTGTTTTCGAGGCTGTTTACGAGCGTCATTGCTTCCCCTTTTTCTAACTGTTATCAGCCCTTGACAGAACCTGACATGGACTCCTGATAGAAACGCTGCATCACGATGAACAGGATGGCGATCGGGATGGAGATCACGACCGCGGCCGCGGCGAAGCGGGCGTACCAGTTCTGGATGTATTCCTTCTGCAGCATGAGCCACAGGCCCAATGCCACGGTGTAGTTGGACTGCGTGCGGCAGATCACCTTGGCCATGACGAAGTCGAGCCACGGGGTCAGGAAGCCGATGATGGCCTGATAGACGATCATGGGCTTGCAGATCGGGATGATGATCTTGTAGAACACCTGGAAACGGGTGCAGCCGTCAAGCAGGGCGGCCTCATCCAACGAGGTTGGGATGGTGTCCATGTAGCCCTTCATCACGTAGAATCCAGCACCGGAACCTGCGGAGTACACAAGAATCAGCGCCACGGTGGTCATAGCGCCGCTTGACAGGCCCAAGGCCTTCAGAATGAAGTAGATGGCGGTGACGGCCATGATGCCTGGGAACATGCCGAGAATCAGCACGACGTTCATGAAAGTCTTACGCACGCGGAAGCGCATACGGCTCATGCAGTACGCCACCGACAGCACGAAGATCACGGAGATCACGCAGGTGAAGCAGGCGATGATGAACGTGGTCATGAACATCTTCGGGAAGTCCAGTACGTTGCGGTCGGTGAACAGCACCTTGTAGTTGTCCAGCGTCCATTCCTTCGGGAAGAAGGAGCTGGTGTACGGGGCGGTGTTCTTGTTAAAGGACTCCGCGAACACCCACACGATCGGCACGAGCCAGATCACGGCCAGGATGGCGAGGAACAGGTGGGCGAAGATGTCGCCGGTGACGCGGCGGATCTTCTGGTCATGCAGGAAGCCATGGCTTTCCACTTTGGTTGAGGAATGCTTGTTGCTCATCGGAATGCCTCCTCATTCTTATAGGAGCCGGAATTGCGGTAGGTGATCAGCGAGACCACGGCCAACACAATGAAGGTCATGATGCCTATCACAGCGCCAAGGTTGTAGTCCTGCTTATCCACGGTGAGCTTGTACAGCCAGGTGATGAGCAGATCGGTGGAGCCTGCGGAATCGCCCAGTGGGGTAGGATCTCCGCTGGACAGCAGGTAGATGACGTTGAAGTTGTTCACATTGCCGGTGAAGGTGGTGATCAGGTACGGTGTGAGCACGAAGATGATGTACGGCATGGTGATCTTGGTGAAGATCTGCCACCAGTTTGCGCCATCGATCTTCGCCGCTTCGTACTGATCGGCAGGAATGTTCTGCAGAATACCGGTGATCTGCATGATGGTGTACGGAATACCAACCCACAGGTTGATGATGATGACGGTGACGCGGGCCCAGGTGGCGTTGGTGAAGAACGGCAGCGGGCCGTCAATCCAACCCCACGTCTGCAGCATGCGGTTCACCGCACCCTGCGGCTGGAGCATAGTGTGCATGACCAGCAGGGATACGAACTGCGGAACTGCGATGGACATGGAGAAGCAGGCACGCCAAAAACCCTTGAAGTGGGTGGTCTTACGGTTGATGATCATGGCCACGAACATGCCGAAGAAGAAGTTCAGGAAGGTGGCGAAGAAGGCCCAGACCAATGTCCACACCAGCACGCGTCCGAACAGTGCTGCGTTAACAGTGCCGCCGCTGTTGGAGAAGACCTTGGCGAAGTTTTCAAAGCCGACCCAGTGGAACAGCACGAGGTGCTTGTGGTCGTAGCTGGTGAACGCCATGGAAATCATGAAAATCAACGGAAGCACAGTGAACACTGCGATGCCCAGCGTAGGCAGGAACATCAGCAGGACATGAGCCTTGGCGTCGAGCAGTTCGTGCACATCATCCATGAAGCTCGGAGCCTTGCCGTTCTCTTCAAGCAGCACCTGGGACTTGTATGCGGAACGCACCGACATGACCCACAGGCCGACGAAGGCCACGCAGATCACGAGGGACGCCACGCCGTAGAGCAGGATGACCACGGAACGATCCGGCTCGACATACTGCCAGAAGCCGTCAACCAGTTTCTTGCCGCCCTTGTTTTCGCCCAAGCTTGGCAGCTTGGACAGATAACCAACGCCATTGGTAGCCATAAATACGAAGAACGCGACTTCAAGGGCCAGCATGGCAATGCCCTTGACGTACTGCTTGCGCACGATGTTTCCAAGACCGAATACGACCGCGGAAAGCTTGGTGAACACATCACCGTGGGTCAGCGCAGCCTTGACCGTGTACGGCGACGGGGGAACATAGTCAGCGCCCTGCTTCCGGCGGCGCTTCATTTCCCGAGGGGAAAGAGTCGTTGCTGTCATTTCGACCGCCTCTCTAGATTTTGAACATAAAAAAGCTTTGCTTCCGGACAAGGGGAAGGAGAATTTGAAAAACCTTGCCCGGGAATGCAAAGCTCGGAGGAGGAGTGAGCCATTGCGCCGAAAGGGAGAAACACCATGACTCGAAGCGTTGCTCATATGCGCCGGGTGGCTGGCGGGATTCGGCAAACCAGCCACCCGACGCTTTTCAGTTATTGGTATTGGGTTTCAGGATTTCACTCAGCGATGGTGCCCTTGGTCTGGTCAATCCAGTCCTGATACTTGGCAGCAGCGTTGTCCTTGGTGATTTCCTTGTTGACCAGGGCCTTGCCGAAGGTCTCGGCCGGGGTCCACCAGTCGTTCATGCCAGCCAGGCCGGACTGCAGGATCGCGGTGTTGGCCATGGTGTCAGCCTGAGCCTTGGCAGCGATGTCGTCGGTGGTCAGGTCGGACAGGGAGGTGTCGCTCGGCGGGATCTGACGCATCTCGTAGTGCAGCTTCTGGGAGTCGGTGTTGCCGAGGTAGGCTGCGAACTGAGCGGCGGCCTTGGTGTTCTTGGCGTTCGGGTTGTAAGCGACAGCCTTGGTAGCTGCGAAGGACTTCATCTGCTTCTTCTCGCCGTTCACGGTGAAGGTCGGCAGCTGAGTAGCGGCGTAGTTGTCGCCCAGGGCTTCCTTCACGTCAGCTGCGGACCAGGTGCCGGAGAACAGCACGTCGGCGGAGCCATCCTTAATGGCGGCAAGGCCGGAAGCGCCGTCGTCGTTGGAGAAGTTCGGATTGGCGACCACATCGACCAGATAAGAAGTAATATCGGCGCCGTCCTTCGGGAAGACCATGCCTGCATCGGCGTCATTGCCCTTCTCGCCAAACAGGCTCAGACCATCATAGAAGCCGTTGATGTACCAAGAATTTTGCAGGGGGAAGGTGACCTTGGCCTTGGAAAGGATGGTGTCGAAGTCCTTGGCCTCATCCTCGGTGATCTTGGACTTGTTGTAGTACATGAACCACGTGTTGTCGGTGTACGGCACACCGTAGAGCTTGCCATCGGTACCAGTGACGGAATCGACTTCGAGGTCGCCGTTCTGTTCCTTCACCTGCTTCTCGGCGTCGGTACCCAGCTGGCCAATGGCCTTGGCGTCCATCAGAACGCCCAACTGATCGGAAGCGAACATATAGACATCGGCCGCGGCGGACGGATCGGTGCTGACCTGCTTGGAAGCGTCACCTTCGGAGACGACGTCGTTCTTCCAAGTGATGTTGTACTCTGGGTGATCCTTAGCGAAGTTCTCTTCGACCTGGCCCAGCCAATTGGTATCCTTGGCCTGGTCTTCCTGCGGAGCCCACACGCTCAGGGTGATGTCCTCGGTGCCGGAGGCACCGCTCTTGCCATCGCCGTCGGAGGAGCCGCCGCATGCAGCGAGCGGGACCAGCATTGCAACAGCTGCGGTAAGTCCGATTGCCTTCTTCCAATCGATCTTCATTGACCTTTCCTTTCCTCACATAACCTTGTGTATCTTCAGCGCAACCGGTACCGAACGTCTGATCAAACTCCGCATACGTTCGCACCATCGTCTTTCAAGCGGGTGTTGTCCGTCTTTGGAGCTACCGGATGTGCATCAGTGATTGCAAGTGTAGCACAGTTTTGCCAACGTTTGCAATCTGACGTTAAGATTGTTTCAGCAGTTGCCGGAAAACACGTTTATTCCAAGGAGACACACCGACATGATTTCCCCTTCGACACACCCCTGTCCACAATGGCTTTCCAACGCGATCTTCTACGAGATCTATCCGCAATCCTTCGCCGACTCCAATGGCGACGGCATCGGAGACATTCCCGGCATCACCGCAAAACTCGGCTACATCACCGACCTTGGCTGCAACGCGATCTGGCTGAACCCGTGCTTCGATTCGCCCTTCAAAGACGCGGGCTACGACGTGCGCGACTACAAGAAGGTCGCCCCCCGCTACGGCACCAACGACGATCTGGCGGCCCTGTTCGCAGCCGCCCACGAGCGCGGCATGCATGTAATCCTCGACCTCGTGCCCGGCCACACCAGCGAGGAACACGAATGGTTCCGCCACAGCGCCGAGGTGGATCGCAACGAGTATTCCGACCGTTACATTTGGACGGATTCCTGGATTTCCGGCGGTGACGGCCTGCCGTTCATCGGCGGGGAAACGCCACGCAACGGCACCTACATTCTGAACTTCTTCAAATGCCAGCCGGCACTCAACTACGGTTTCGCACATCCCCAGCGCGCATGGCAGAAGCCCGCGTTCGGCCCGGAGGCGATCGCCACCTGCGATGCGATGGTAGACGTGATGAGATTCTGGCTTTCGCTTGGCGCGGACGGCTTCCGCGTTGACATGGCAGACAGTCTCGTCAAGCAGGACGACGCCGGCAAACCGTTCACGATTCGCACTTGGCAGTACATGTTTTCCAAGATTCGTCCGGAATTTCCAGAAGCCGCGTTCGTGTCGGAATGGGGACGCCCGAACGAATCGCTGGAAGCCGGTTTCGATATGGATTTCTATTTGGATTGGCGCTGGGACGGCATTCCGAACGGCTACAACATGCTGTTGCGCAACGTCGATAATCCGTTGAGCAGGGATGGCGATAAAAGCTATTTCAACGTGGATTCGGGCACGCCGATCAGTGATTTTCTCGAGCAGTACGAACCGCAGCTGCGCGAGGCGGAACACCTCGGAGGCACCTTCAATTTCATCACCTGCAACCACGACACCGCGCGCGTGGCACCACGCCTTTCCGAGCGTGAGATCGCCCTGGCATACTGCACGCTGTTCGCTATGCCGGGCGTGCCTTTCATATATTACGGAGACGAGATCGGCATGAGGTACCGCGACCTGCCCACCAAGGAGGGCGGCTACGTGCGCACCGGCTCGCGCACGCCGATGCAATGGCAGAGCCTCGCCTCGCTCAACGCGAGTTATGCGACGCCGGCCATCACCGGCGGGAACTATCTTCCGGTCGACCCCTCCCCTGACGCGCCCAACGTCGCCGACTCCCAATCCAACAAAGCCTCACTGTGGTATACGGTGCGCCGCATGCTGCATCTGAGGGGGAATTGCGACCCCCTTCAATCGAGGGCATCCTTCCATCCGATCTCACGCAGAAGGCTGTTCGCATTCGAGCGTTCGACCGATCTGGAACGAGTGATCGTGGCGGTCAATCCGAGCACAAACAGCGAACGTTTGCAATTACCGAATGGTCACTATCGAAAGATTTTCGAAATCGGAGAGACCAAGGTCGATTTCAACACTTTGACCCTCGGTACGCAAAGCTTTGCAATTCTGAAGGCGACCGCATGACCCATTCCAAGCAGTGCCGTCGTCAGCTTCAACGAAACATGCCGTCATTACCATGGCGGCAACGCCATCGCACTTCGGAAACAGCGGTGGCAACGACGGTAGGACGGCAGTCATATCCACTTTCAAACACCTTGCAAACGATAGGCAAACAGAAAAAGCATTTTCACTATCTAACGTCTATAAAGTAGTTAAGAAATCGCAATACTTCAACGTTTACACCCAATAACACGCCTATTGAAAACGATGTCATCATATGCTACAGTACATAGCAGAACGGTTGGCATACGCACCGAAGCGCGCCAATCGCGTGGCAATGCAGCATCATCGGCCAGCAACGGCCCCGGAAAGAAGGAACCTATGACGGCAACCCAGCAAACCGAAAGCGCGGAACGCATCGCACGACCGCTTATTCAGCTCGCCAAACTCAACGGCATCTCAACGTCGTATATCGACCAGCTCGGCACCTACGTGGAAATCCGCGACGAAGTGCTCGTCTCCGTACTTGCGGCGCTCGGCGTGGACGCATCCAGCGATGAAGCGATCGCGGCATCGTACGAACTCACCAAGCAGCGCATCGCAGACACCCTTGTGGAACCGACCATCGTGAAGTTCATCGGCAAGGAAGCGACCACGCCGATCCGCGCGAAGGGCCACGACGTGACGCTACGCCTGTTGCTTGAGGACGGCACGCGGTATGAGGGCAACCTGTGCATGTATTTGGCCCCGCAGACCGACGGCTCGCTCACGCTCACCCTGCCGGACGACATTCCCGCCGGCTACCACACGCTGCGCGTCAACGCGGGCCCGCTGCACGGCGAGGCGCGACTGATCTGCGCCCCGGCACGCGTACCGCTGCCGCCTGCGGTTGCCGAAAAGCAGCGTTGGGGTTGGATGGCGCAAATGTATTCCATCCGCTCCGCCGAATCGTGGGGCGTGGGCGACTACGGCGATCTGAAGCTGCTGCTCACCGACGCCGCCGAAAAGTCGCATGCCGATTTCATGCTCATCAACCCGATCCACGCAACCGCGCCGGTCGAGCCGCTCGAACCGTCGCCGTACCTGCCGGAATCGCGCCGATTCATGAACGTCACCTACATTCGCCCGCAGGATATCGAGGAATATGCGGGGCTTGACAAGGCCGCGTTGGCCGAAGTCGAGCGCTTGCACGCCGAAGTCGCTCCCGCCAACGACAATGCCGACGAACTCGACATCAACTCCGCGTGGTGGCACAAGCGCCAGGCGCTGCAGCTCGTGTTCAAGGTGCCGCGTTCCGCCGAGCGTCAGGCCGCATTCGAAGCGTTCAAGGAGGCGGCCGGCCCGGATCTGCGCGCATTCGCCGCGTGGTCGGTGGCCTTCCAGATGTGGGGCGCCCCATGGGAGGGCACATGGTTCGCGGAGACGAACCGTGATTCGCCGGAAGTGGCCGAACTCATGCGCGATCATGCCGACATGGTCGAATTCGAATGCTGGCTGCAGTGGATCGCCGACGAACAGGTGACCGCCGCGCAGACCGCCGCACGCGAAAGCGGCATGGCATTGGGCCTCATGCAAGACATGGCCGTGGGCGTGCACTCGCTGGGCGCCGACGTGTGGTGGAATCCGGAACGCTTCGCCGTCGGCAGCGTCACCGTTGGCTGCCCGCCGGACTTCTACAACCAGCAGGGCCAGGACTGGGGCCAGCCGCCGTTCAATCCGAACTATCTCGCCAAAACCGGTTATGGCGTGTACCGCGAAATGGTGCACAACATGTTCTCGCACGCGGGCGCGGTGCGCATCGACCATGTGCTCGGCCTGTTCCGCCTGTGGTGGATTCCGCAGGGCGAAGGCGCACGCGGCGGCGCATACGTCACCTACGACTATGAGGCGATGATCGCGATCCTCACGATCGAGGCTTCCCGCGTGAACGGCCTAGTGGTCGGCGAAGACCTCGGCACCGTGCCGGATTACGTGCGCACCGTGCTTGCCGAGCACGGTCTGCTCGGCTGCACGGTGGAATGGTTCGCCCGTGTGGACGACTCCCCCAACGCCGGCGACCCGTATGCCGATCCGGCCGATTACCGCGAGTATGCGTTGGCATCCGTCACCACGCACGATCTGCCGCCGACCGCAGGCTACCTGCAGTTCGAGCATGTCAAGCTGCGCGAAGAACTGAACCTGCTCACCGGTCCGGTCGAGGAATTCCAGGCGTCCGCAACCGCGGAACGTCAGGCCATGCTTGACCGACTGGTCGAAAGCGAACTGATCACGCCGGAAATCGCCGCGGACGTCGACGACCATATTCAAGAGATCGTCGAGGCGATGCACAAGATGCTACTCCGCTCGCCATCCGTGCTTCTGCAGGCGGCGCTGGTGGACGGCGTCGGCGAAACCCGTTCGCAGAACCAGCCGGGCACGTCCAGCGAATACTGCAACTGGCGCGTGCCACTGGCAGGCCCCGACCACAAGGTGGTGCACACCGACGAAGTGTTCGACCTGCCGCGCGTGAAGTCGCTTTCCGCCATCATGAACGGCGAAAAGTAAGCGTCCTCATATAACTCCATAAAGTCCCGTCACGCACCATAGACGGGTGTACGTAAGACAGTATTGCGCTAAGATTGACGAAGCGGCACGAAACCGCATGGAGCTGATCGTGCGGTCACTGGCAGAGCAAAACGGTGTGACCGAGCAACTGAAAGCCGAAAACCAAATGGAATGGGTTCGTCAGATGAACGCTTGCAAGGCACAGGCAGAGGAAGTTGTGAAAGCGGAATTGATTTATGATTGAGCGAGGAAGTCCGGGCAGAAAACTGTTCGGACTTTTCTCATTTAGTCCAAAGCTGCGGTAGAATTGTTCACAGGTTTTATGGTATAATTTGAATACAATAATTGTGCAATAAATCGAGATTTGTGGAGTTGCTAAATTCCTATTTTCTTAACGATAACAAACTTGAATTATTTCTTTATTGATTAAAGTTAATAACAATATGTAGAGTTGTTTAAGGAGAATGTACAAATGGAAATCAGAATGTATGAATGTGGTTTTGGGGACTGCTTTAGATTAAGAGAAGCAAATCAAGTTGATTTATATGTTGATTTTGGTATTCACTCTTCTTCTTGGTCTGGAAATGATAAAACAAATAGATTTGATAACATTATTGCCGATATGAATGAAAAAAAAGATTTTCTTTTGACTCATTATCATGATGATCATTTTAATGGGGCTATTTATATGGCTACTACCACTCCACATAGATTTAACAATGTCTATATTTCTGATGTGTGGAACATGCCCGGAAGTGTTTATGTAACTTCATTGACGTTGCTTAGGGGTATTTTTACAAGAAGTGTAATTCTTGGAGAGAACACAATAATTGATTTTCTGGAAACCATTTGCACTAGACGTAGTCGTATTCATTTCATTTCTCGAGGTGTGAAATTTCACAATGATCAGTATATTGCCTTGTGGCCTGAAAAAAAATATGTGGCTAGAAAGGCACAAAGTATGTTTGAAAAGCTACAGGTTAAGCTAGGTGAAGCAAATTTAGAAAGAATTGAAAAAATAGCAAATCGACTCAATGCAATAGTTATTGCTCTGGCAAATGGTAACGATGGTATTATTGAGAACTATGAGGTTCAATTCAATGAATTGCGAGAAGAATATTTGGATGCACAGAGGACTTTTGACGATTTGTATGGTTATAACTATGACAATAACGTTCAATATAGATTAACAAGATTTGGAAACGAGATAAGTATAGTTTTTCAAAATTTTAAAGCCGACAGAAATATCCTTTTTACTGGAGATTTTGGTAAGAAAATGAATTGGTCATTTATTGAAAAGAATCGAGATGGCCTTGTTAAGCTGCATTCTTGTTATGATGTGATTAAGATTCCACATCATGGAACGGATTCGTATTATCATTCTTTTTTAAAAAGAATACAAGCCACATCAGAACTTATGATACCTAACGGATATATAAAGCAACATTGGGATGTGTCTTCAAAATATAATGCGGATTCCATAAAGAAAAAAAATGGCACAGTATGCGCACATAATACAACATGTTCGAAACCTATTTGTCTTAGATGTAGATGTATTTATCCAAATTCATATCGTGATATTTAGAAAGTTTTTAGCTAAAAAATTGGATAAGTGAAATGAATAATTTAAATTATTGTGGGAAGAGACAACTGTGGTTAACTTAAATGAAAAACTAAATTTTCATTTTGATCAATAAATTCGATAGTAGAAATAAATTGATATCTGGTATAGGTAAAGAACTTTACAACTTCCAATTTGGCGAACTGATAAAATCCCTTTAGGAACTAAAGGGCGCACTTCTATACTCTCTATCGAGAGTAGTGCGTCCTGCGGAGCTTCATTCCCGGTCAGCAGAAGAAAACTGCCCGAC
>ENA-UPTB01001178-UPTB01001178.1-human-gut-metagenome-genome-assembly--contig:-NODE-1178-length-23801-cov-4.874642_pt1 | contig 23801 bp, 18 predicted proteins | sample MGYA00250046_ERZ773369 | MGnify/ENA primary metagenome ERZ773369 (study PRJEB29103, sample SAMN06111938) | human gut metagenome | biome: human gut; feature: ankylosing spondylitis patient; material... | reverse complement strand
ATCTCCATCCAAGGCGTATACGCATCCTTTTCCTCCAGATGCGTCAGCGCCATCCAGTTCAGTCCTCCCGGTGTCATTTCTCTGGCAAGGTCTTCCAGATCCCCGTCCCACGTCGCTGCCTTGCGGGACAGCGCCCCAGTAAATTCGGTGATGTATGCCCGTGCGGATGGCTCATCCAGCCCGTTTCTCTCACACCACTGGATAATGACGGTCAGAAGCATATAGTAAGCGCTCATCAGGCCCGTCGTGCTCCTAAGGATCGCGATCTGCTTCGGCGTATCGACCGGAACCGGCTTGCCGACGTGACTCATCAGATCGACTACCTCCGGGATATCCGGGTAAATCACCACCGGTCCGAAGCGGTTCGCCGCGAAGGTCAGAGGCACAACATCCGCCAGAATCTCTCTCGGTCCAAACATTTCCTCAATGCGCTTTAAGCTCAGCGTTGCAACCAGATTGATAAACTTCTTCTCCGGTCCGATATGAAGCGGTTTTAAGATATCTTCCGCCGCCTTCGGAAGGAGCGCCGCAAAGACCCAGTCCGACCGGTCCACAACTTCCTGGTTATCCGCCGCGACCGACACGATCTCCGGGTATTTCTCATGCAGCATCTGCGCCCGTTCTTTATTTCTCGGCGATACAACGATCTGCAGATTCTCCATTCCGCTCTCGCAGAATCCAGTCACGACGGACGTCGTAATGATTCCCGTTCCAATAAATCCCAGTTTCATAAACTTCTACCCTCTCTTTCTCCTCTCCGTTTACCCGAAATTTTTCCAGACGATTCCGAGCGAACTTTTCTGATAGTTACTCCCCCGATTTTATTCACATACACAGTATACAACCAAAAACACATATTTTCCAGCATCCTACTCATATCTCGGCGCACTTTTCCGGTTTTTCATCGTAATTCCTCCCTCAACCTTCGCACCCCACTTTGATCCGGCGCCTTATTTTATCGTTCATATCCTCCTTGCCATTTTCTTTGAAATTGTCCACTTCCGCAAATAAAGCGATTGAAATAAGCCATCTTGCCCAATCTGCACAAGCAATCTCCTCATCTTTATTCAATCTTAATACGTCGTAAATCTCCCTTATCCGCTCTTAAAATCTCCAGCTATATAATATGACCATCACAGAAATAAGGAGCTGCCTTTATGCCGGACGAGATTATTCGACGAAAGCGCCGTCTTTCGTCTTTTCAAATTATCACATTGGGTTTTGCCGGGGTCATTCTACTCGGAGCGCTACTGCTGATGCTGCCGATCTCCACGACTGGAGAGAATGTAACTCCATTCAATGAAACGCTGTTTACTGCGACCTCTGCCGTCTGCGTGACAGGGCTTGTAGTACAGGATACAGGCTGCTACTGGTCAACCTTTGGGCAGGCGGTTATTCTGGCACTGATCCAAATTGGTGGTCTTGGTGTCGTAACCGTAGCAGCATCGTTTGCGCTGTTGTCCGGGCGAAAGATTTCTCTGATGCAGCGCAGCACCATGCAGGATGCAATTTCAGCACCAAAGGTCGGCGGAATCGTCCGTCTGACACGCTTCATCCTGCGAGGGACGTTTCTGATTGAGCTGCTGGGAGCGCTTGCCGTGCTGCCGGTATTCTGCCGGGACTACGGATGGCGTGGCATCTGGATGGCGGTATTTCATTCCATATCCGCTTTTTGCAATGCCGGGTTTGACATTCTTGGGACAGAAAGCAACCGCTATCCATCTCTTACCGGCTACGCGGACAGCCCGGTAATCAATATCACGATTATGCTGCTGATCGTGATCGGAGGTATTGGATTTCTGACGTGGGATGACATCTTTGAAAACAAGTGGCGGTTTCATCGCTACCGAATGCAGAGCAAGGTGATTCTGGTCACGACAGGTTTTTTAATTTTTCTGCCTGCTATGTTTTTCTTCTTTTCAGACTTTTCCGCGCTTCCCGCCGGAAACCGGCTGCTGGCATCCTTTTTTCAGTCTGTCACGCCGAGGACAGCGGGCTTCAACACGGTAAATCTTTCCATGATGTCCGGTGCATCACAGGGCGTAATGATCCTTTTGATGCTGATCGGCGGTTCTCCAGGTTCTACAGCAGGCGGTATGAAAACAACGACACTGGCGGTTCTGCTTGCCAATGCCACTGCAACCTTCCGCCAGCGCGATAGTGCCCGATTTTTCGGACGCAGAGTCGATTGCAGCGCCGTCAAGACCGCCGCGACCATTCTGACAATGTACTTGATGCTGTTCTTTGGCGGTGCTGTCTTTATCAGCGCATATGAGAATCTTCCGCTGTCTGCCTGCCTGTATGAAACGGCATCGGCGGTCGGGACGGTGGGATTGACACTTGGTATTACACCGCAGCTGCACATTCCATCGCAAATGGTGTTGATCACGCTCATGTATCTGGGCAGAGTCGGCGGTCTTACCCTTATTTATGCGACATTTTCCAGCAAAAAAGTGGGGAATGCAAAGCTGCCGCAGGAAAAAATCACGATTGGATAAGGAGTCTTTTCACATGAAAAACATTCTATTGATTGGCACAGGCCGCTTCGGACGGCATATTGCAGTACAGCTTTCTCAGCTGGGGCATCAGGTCATGGCGGTCGATACAAACGAGGAACGAATCAATGATGTGCTGCCATATGTCACCAATGCACAAATTGGCGACAGTACAAACGCGGAGTTTCTTCGCTCTCTTGGCATCGGAAATTTTGATGTCTGCATCGTAACCATCAGCGGTAACTTTCAGAACTCGCTGGAAACCACCTCGCTGCTGAAAGAGCTGGGGGCGAAGTGCGTGGTGTCGCGTGCCGAGCGTGATGTGCAGGCAAAGTTTCTGCTTCGCAACGGTGCCGACCAGGTAGTCTACCCGGAAAAACAGGTGGCAAAATGGGCAGCGATCCGATACACTGCCGACCATATTTTCGACTACATAGAGATCGACGAGCAGCACGCCATTTTTGAAGTAGAAGTTCCGGCCGGGTGGATCGGCAAAAGTGTTGGTGAACTGGATATTCGCAGAAAGTATGGCATTAACATTCTCGGCATCAAACATTCAGGAAAAATCGACGCTTCCATTACGCCGGATACGGTGCTGTCCGGGGAAATAACGATTTTAGCGTTGGGCGAATACAAAGCGCTGCAAAAGTGCTTCCGAATCTGAATGGACGGTGAGGGTATATGGAAGATAGCGTTTTGATCGCTGGGACGGCGCTAATGTTCCTGTTCGGCTGGGTTTTGATGAAACGGCTGGATCGCTTTCTGGACGAAAATCAGAAGCGCATCAAAGAATCGTCTGAACAACAGCAGGCTGAACCGTGCGTGCATCTGGTCGGAAATATTTCTCCTGACGAACTTGAGGAAACATTTTCTCAGTTTCGCAATAGTCATGCCCATGTAGAAATCGTGATCTATGATTCAGAGCAAATTTCTTTTCCGGACAACGAATCCGATTGGGCGCAGTAGAAACCTCCACATTTTGGTGCTATAATATTGTTTAAGAGGGGGTGAAAATGTGCAGAATAAAGGAAGCGAAATACCAAAAGAACATATTCTTGTGTGCCTGTCCTCGTCTCCATCCAATGAACGCATTGTACGAATGGCGTGGAAAATGGCACAGGCATTTTGCGCCAGTCTTACCGCACTCTACGTGCAGACCCCCGGAGACGCTGATATGAACGCGGAAGATACCGTCCGTTTGCAGGCGAATATGCGTCTGGGGCAGCAGCTTGGCGCAGAAATTGTCACAACGCATGGTGAAGATGTGGCGACACAGATCGCGGAATATGTGCGGCTCTCTGATGTGACCAAAATTGTGATTGGACGAAGCGGCATACAGCGGCGGCATTTCTGGAGCGAATCGACGCTGACAGAACAGCTCATTACGCTTGCACCGGAGGTAGATATTTATATTATTCCGGATGTGGAAGCCTATAAAAACTGCCGCAGAAATCAGCCGCTTACTATCCGCACGGCGTTTCCGACCGCCCGGGAACTACTTCTGACCATCGGAATTCTGGCAGTTACGACGGTCATCGGATGGATTTTTCTGCGGCTCAGCTTTGCAAATGCCAATATCATCATGGTTTACCTGCTGGGTGTGCTTCTGACTTCCACTTTTACCAGCGGATATACCTGCGGTGTGCTGTCCGCTTTTTTGAGTGTCCTCCTGTTCAATTATTTTCTGACGGAGCCCCGGCTGTCTTTGGCAGCCTATGGCAGCAAATACCCGATAACCTTTGCCGTCATGTTCGCGGCTGCACTTTTGACAAGTACACTTGCGGCCAAGCTCAAAGCCCACGCACAGCTATCCGCACGGGACGCTTATCGCACGAAGCTCCTTTTTGATATGAACAGACAGCTCCAAAAGGCGGAAACGCCGGAGGAGGTCTATCGGATGACCGCGACGCAGATACAAAAGCTCATGCAGCGAGACGTTCTGATTTACCCGGCACAGGGCAACGCTCTGCTGGATGGGAACATTTATCCGGCTGACGGAAGTAGTCCATACAGCATCCCAGATACCGACCGGGAACAGAACGTGGTTCAATGGGTCTGGCAAAACCGCAAGCGCGCCGGAGCAACGACGCAAAACTTTCCAAAAGCAAAACGGCTGTATCTTGCCATCCGTACCGGGCAGCAGATTTACGGTGTTGTCGGGATTCCGATGGAAAAGCAAACGCAGCCTGACGCATTTACATCCAGCGTTCTGTTCTCCATCCTCGGCGAGTGCTCTCTGGCGCTGGATAACCTGCGAAATGCCAGAGAAAAGGAAGAAGCTGCCGTTCTTGCAAAGAACGAACAGCTTCGCGCCAATCTTTTGCGTTCGATTTCTCATGATCTCAGGACACCACTGACCTCGATTTCCGGCAACGCAGATACGCTGCTGCACAGCTATGACGTGTTGGATGAGCAGACACGGAAACAGATTTTTACGGACATTTATGACGATGCACAATGGCTGACGGGACTGGTTGAGAACTTGCTTTCCATTACGAAAATTGTAGACGGCAGCGTAAAGCTGCACCTTTCTGATCAGGTCGTGGATGACATCATATCGGAAGCACTCAGGCATATTGACCGAAGAGCGGCAGAACATCACATCGCAGTAGATTGCGGAGACGTACTGTTGCTGGCACGGATGGACGCAGGACTCATCATGCAGGTGCTCATCAATCTGGTGAATAACGCAGTCAAATATACTCCAGTTGGCTCGAACATCCGGATCACGGCAATCCCGCGAGAAAATATGGCTGAAATATGTGTCAGCGATAACGGTCCCGGTATTCCGAATGAACTGAAGGAACGTGTTTTTGAAATGTTCTTTACTGGGGGCAATCCAATTGGCGACAGCCGCCGAAGTCTTGGACTTGGACTTACGCTCTGTCAAACTATTGTCCATGCACATCATGGTGAAATGACGTTGAAAGACAATTCGCCGCATGGCTGCATCTTTTCCTTTACAATACCACTTAGTGAGGTGAACTTAAATGAATAAGCCGCTCATCCTCGTTGTAGAAGATGATACCCCGGTGCGAAATTTAATAACGATGACACTAAAAACTCACGAATATAGGTATCTTTCGGCGCAAAACGGCGCAAGTGCCGTGATGGAAGCGCTGTCTCACAACCCGGACATTGTACTGCTTGATCTGGGGCTGCCGGATATGGACGGCGTGGAAGTCATCCAAAAAATCCGGTCGTGGTCGAATATGCCGATCATTGTAATCAGCGCCAGAACAGAGGATTCCGATAAAATCGGGGCACTGGATGCTGGGGCGGATGATTATCTAACGAAGCCTTTTTCCGTGGACGAACTGTTGGCACGACTGCGGGTGACGCAGCGGAGACTGTCGATGATGAAAACAGACTCCGTGCAGGATTCTCCGATTTTTACGAATGGTGCGCTGAAAATCGACTATGCGGCAGGCTGCGCATATCTTGACGGCACAGAGCTGCACCTGACACCCATCGAATACAAGCTGCTGTGCCTGCTCTCCAAAAATGTTGGTAAGGTTCTGACACACACCTATATCACGCAGCAGATTTGGGGCAGCAGTTGGGAAAACGATATCGCTTCTCTGCGGGTGTTCATGGCGACCCTGCGCAAAAAGCTGGAACGCGGAAAAGACGGGCAGCAATACATACAAACACACATCGGAATCGGCTATCGGATGCTCCGCATCGAGTAAGTAATTCCTGAACTGAACATTCATGACTGAATGGAGTAGATTTCTTGTGGTCATTCCATTCTGCCCCAAATAAGCTGACCATCGTTGAAATAGCGAGGACTTGAAAGTCCTCGCTATTAGCATACATCGTCTTATATATTATATCTGTTTTTCCATCTTCGTTTTTGCTGCTTTCCCTACTTTCTAGCACACTCCCCATCAAGCCCCAAAAGGATTTTTAATCCATGATCCAGCTGCGGCAGAATGTACTCCAGACACTCCCGCACCGCCTTCGGACTGCCCGGCAGGTTGACGATCAGCGTGCGTTTACGGATCCCACTTGCCGCTCGGCTTAACATCGTCCGCTTTGTAAATTGTAAGCTGTATGCCCGCATCGCCTCCGGGATACCCGGAACCATCCGTTCCGCGACCGCCAGCGTCGCCTCCGGCATCACGTCGCGCGGAGAAAATCCCGTTCCGCCCGTTGTTAAGAGCAGATCGGCCTTTCCCTCATCGCAGATCTCCTTCATCGCCTCTTCCAACATCGCCTGGTCGTCCGGCAGCACTTTCTGCCAGACCACCTCATAACCAGCCTCTCTCACCATTTCTGCGATTACCGGACCACTCACGTCCTCCCGTTTTCCCGCGTACCCGGAGTCACTGGATGTAATAATTGCTGCTCTCATTGGTTTCCCACCTCTCTTTGATCTCTTTCCTACGCTTCTTCCAGAATCTCCAGATTATCTCCCTCTTTGATCACGCCGCCGTGCAGCACCTTCGTAAATACGCCCTCGCGCGGCATGATACAATCGCCCATCGCCTGGAAGATCGCGCATCCATGGTGGCATTCTTTTCCGATCTGTGTCAATTCCAGCACGACGTCGTTGCATTTAAATTTTGTCCCGATCGGGAGCGTCTTGAAATCGATTCCTTCCACGACCAGATTTTCACCGAACGCGCCGTCCTCGACTTTCGCACCACGCGCGCGGAATTCCTGAATCCGGTCATATGAAAGAAGGCTGACCTGACGGTGCCATTTGCCCGCATGGGCGTCACCCTCGATTCCATAGTCCTCGATAAGACAGACCTGATGGACATTTTTCTTCTGAACACCTTTGATTTCACTGGTACACGTTGCGATTACTTTTCCCATGATTGTTTCTCCTTTTCTTTATCCATAAATTTTCCGATTTCATATTTCATATACGATATTTCACTTGTAACATTCCGCCGGCTCACACTTTCACCGCAGAAACCATAATCCTCACAAACACCCTGCTTATCCGCCTATCTGGGACATTCCCCGGTGTTCCCGATCCGTAAATTCCGTCTTTTTCTCAAAATTATGTCCCTTCGGCTTTTCCGCAAGCGCCTGTCCGATCGCCCGGCGCAGGTCTTCATCGGTACCGCCGCCGCGCAGAATGGTCTTTAATTCTACCCCATTGTCATACTGGAGACAGGTCTTTAAGAATCCTTCTGAGGTCAGCCGGATCCGATTGCATTCGGAACAGAATTTATGGCTGACCGCGCTGATAAAACCGATCCGCCCCTGAAAGCCAGGGACTGCGAAATAATGGCACGGGCCATTTCCTGCCACGTCCCCGCACGGGGTAAAGGTTCCAAATGCCTCTTCCAGCGCATGCTTCAACGCATCTTCTTTCACAAAGGCAAACTGCGTTCCCATGCCGATCGGCATCATTTCGATGAAACGCACGTGCACGTTATGGTTTTTCGCCAGTTCCGCCACCTCTAAAAGCTTTTGCTCCTCGATCCCAAGCACCGGCACACAATTTATCTTGATCTGCATCCTGCCTTTCTGGATCGCCATCCGAAGGCCGCGTCTGACCGCTGCGATCTCATCCCGGCGTGTGAGCTGCCGGTACACCGACGCATCCAGCGTATCCAGGCTGATCGTGACTGAATCAACCCCTGCATCCGCCAGCGCATCGTACATTTCTTCTAATAAAACACCGTTCGTCGTGATCGTCAGGCTCTTGATTCCCGGAATCTGTTTTAACGCTGCTGCTAACTCCGGCAGTCTCCGGCGCACCAGCGGTTCGCCTCCGGTCAGCTTGATTTTCTGAATGCCGTTCTCTGCCAGAATCTGGCAGACCCTCTCGATCTCACCAAACCGCAGGATCTCTTCATGGGAAATGCTGCCGATGCCTTCCTCCGGCATACAGTACACACAGCGCAGGTTGCATCGGTCGGTCACGGAGATCCGGACGTAATCGATCGTTCTGCCGTATCCGTCTATCATCGCACAAATTCCCCGCTCTTTCCTCCCGATTTTGCATCGAGATGTATCTCTCCGATCTCCATCCGCTTGTCGATCGCCTTGCACATATCATAAATGGTCAGAAGAGCCACGCTGACGCCGGTCAGCGCCTCCATCTCGACGCCGGTCTTTCCTTCCAGCTTAGCAGTACAAAGTGCCTTGATCGTCAGCTCTTTTTCATCCACCTCAAAATCCACGCTGCATTTCGTGATGAGAAGTGTGTGGCACATCGGGATCAGGTGTGCGGTCTGCTTCACCGCCATGATTCCCGCCACACGCGCCACCCCCAACACATCGCCCTTGGCAACCGTTCCCTCCAGAACCGCCTTCATGACCGCTTCATTGACGTGAATCTTGCCGGATGCCGTCGCCGTCCGGCTGGTAATCTTCTTTTCCGTTACATCTACCATGATCGCATTTCCCTTTTCATCAAAATGCGTTAATTTCTCTTCCATCTGTATCCTCCTTTTCCTCTTCTTCCGGCTCCAGAAAGATTTTCTCAAACGCTGCTTCTGCTGCCGCCTGCACTGCTGCTTCCATCCGGCGGAATTTTTCTAAAAACACCTTTCCCTCCGGCGTCAGCACAGAAAATCCGCCCTTGCTTCCGCCCGTCTGGCGCTCTAAAAACTGGATTCCCAGCTGCGCCTCCGCGATCTTGAGCATTTTCCAGCCCTTGCTGTAGGAAATATCCCGGATCTGACAGGCACCGAGCATTGAACCGCTCTCAGCAACTGCCTCCAGAAAATCCGCCGTCAGCGCGCTGAAGCATTCTTCCTCGCGGCTCAGCGAAATCGACGCCCGAAATGCCAGCTCCCCGCGCTTCTGCCTGTCTTTTTCGTAGGCAAGCAGCGATTCATAGTCCATTTTCGTGTTGGTGTCCAGTAAAACACCCGGATCTTCAACCTCGATCTCCCGGACACCTTCGCCCCACGCATCCATTGCGCCGCGGAGTCCTTTTCCGCCCCGATACGTTAAGATATGTCCAAACACTTCCTTCGACAGCATGACCGGGTGTCCTTTTTTCCCCTGACAGACCGGTACTGCCATGCTTCCGGGCGCCTGCGCCATCTTCTCGATTGTGTCCGCCGTGATCATCGGCACGTCGGCAGGGAACAACAGCACCCGATCGGCTTTTTTCTGGATATGGCGCAGTCCCATGCAGATTGAGCCGTACATCTGCGATGTCTCATACCGCTTGTTTCGGATACAGACCGCACCGCGGTGTGAAATATGACGTTCCAGCACATCTGCCTGATACCCGGTCACGACGACGATCGGCGAGATCCCCGCCTGCCGGATCGTGTCGATCTCCCTCTGTATCATCGTGGTCTGCCCCATCCGGAGCATCGGCTTTAATTCTTCCATGTGCGCCGACCGCCCTGCCGCCAGGATGATCGCACCTGTTTTCCCATCTGCCATACATATCCCCTTTTCTATCATTCTAACCTTCTTTTAAAAGCATGATATCTCCCGGTGCAATTCCCAGCCGGACGCGGTCGCCGCGCTGATACTGGTTTAGTGAATCACTCTGCTTATAGTCTACCTTCCACCAGATCACCTCGCGTTCCGGTGCATTTTCTTTGTCACCCGCTGCCCCTGCGTTTTCCACCGGACGCAGCAAAATATCCCACTCAAATGGCTGGCAGAGTGTATCCACCCACTCGCACGTAAATTCATTCGCACTGCCGCGCGCCGGGTAAAACTGGTGCGCCCGGATGCCGATATAGGCATGCTCCGCGGCAACCGCTTCTTCGGTCTGAAGCGTGAGTCCCCAGTCGAGCGCCTCCACCTCATATTCGCCGATCCGCCGGATCCGGCTGAAGTTTTTACAGCCTGTCAGCCGCGCCGCAGTGACATTTTCCGGCTTCTGGAAAATCGTCCGCGTCTCCCCCTTCATCGCCACCTGTCCGCGGTTTAAGATGATGCTCTTCTCGCAGAACCGATAGACCTCGTCCCGGCTGTGGCTGACCATCAGCACATCGCCCGTGTACCCGCGGAGTACCTCGCGCACCTGGAACTGCAGTTGTTCTTTCAGATAATAATCAAGCGCCGAAAATGGCTCATCCAGCATGATCACATCCGGCTCATAGACGAGAATGCGCGCCAGCGCCACACGCTGCTGCTGTCCGCCGGAAAGCTGAGACGGATACCTTTTTTCAAGCCCTTCTAATTTAAAGAGACGGATCATGCGGGCAACTGCCTCCTGTTTTTCCTCCTTGCTGCCCGAAAGCCCCGCCGCAATGTTGGTTTCTACGGTCATATTCGGAAACAATGCATAATTTTGGAATAAATAACCGACTTTCCGCTTCTGCGGCGGCAGGTTGATGCGCTTTTCCGAATCAAAGAGCACCCTGCCATTTAACACGATCCGCCCTTCGTCCGGCGTCTCAATTCCGGCGATACACTTGAGCGTCATGCTCTTGCCGCTTCCGGAGGCGCCGAGAATGCCCATGACGCCGCCATCGGTGTTAAGCGATACGTCCAGCGAAAAGCCGGAAAATCTCTTTTTGATTACAGCCTGCAGGCTCATCGCACGCCTCCCTTCTGTGCATCCGCTTCCCTGTCCGCAAACAGTTCCACCGAAACCTTTGCATCCTGACCGCCCGCTTCCACACTGTTTTCTTTCTTTTTATGATTGCTGCGTCCGCGCATATCCCGCCGCGACAGCACATTCATCAGCACGACAACCAGGAAGGAAATCACCACGATGATCCACACATATTGGTATGCCATCGACATTTTTCCAGCCGCCACCTGTGAATAGATGGCAAGCGGCAGTGTCTGCGTCTTTCCGGCGATATTGCCCGCCAGCATCGCAGTCGCACCGAACTCGCCCAGTCCTCTTGCAAAGGCAAGGATCGCGCCGCTTAAGACGCCCGGCATCGCCGACGGCAGAATTACCTTCCAGAAAATGCGGCTCTCGGAAAATCCCAGCGTCCGAGCCGCATAGATAAGCGTCACATCGACCTGTTCAAACGCGCCCCGCGCCGCCCGGTACATAAGCGGAAATGAGATCGCCACCGCCGCGATCACCGTTGCCGCCCACGAAAATACAATCTTGACACCAAACAATTCCAGAAACAGCTGTCCGAGCGGTCGTTTTACACCGAAAATCATCAGCAGGAAGAAGCCTGCTACCGTCGGCGGCAGGACCATCGGAAGCGTCAGGATGCCGTCCAGCACCATTTTCACTTTCTCAGAGCGTGCCGATACCACCAGCCGCGCCATCCAGACTCCCAGAAAAAATGTAATAACGATCGACAGCGTTGCCGTTTTCATCGATATCCATATCGGAGACCAGTCCATCTTTCTTCCCCTCCTTTCCTATGAATCAAGTCGAACGTCCGTGAGACCCAACTCCCACTGAGACAAATTTGCTATTATTCGCCACCTAAAGAGGTGGGAGTCTTCTCGACTGAGATAAAAACTGCCGCAGAACACCTGGTTTTCAACGGACCCTGCATTCTGCGGCGGATTTTATTCCATACATGGTTCACTGTCTGTCCTTCGCTGTCCTGCTTTCTATTCACACAGTCGGCTGCATATCCCAGACAGTCATCGCTCCCGGCTTATTTATTTGCTGTGAAGCCATACTCCGCAAAGAAGGAGAGCGCATCATCGGTTCCCAGATAATCTACAAACTTCTGTGCTGCATCTTTCTTTGTGCTTGCGCTTACAACACCAACCGGATAGATAACCTTCGATACGCTTCCTTCCGGTGCATATCCGATAACCTTTACCTGGTCAAACTGATCGCTGGTGGTTGCATCGGTCAGGTATACGATACCTGCATCTGCGCTTCCGGCTGCTACCCAGCTTAAAACCTCGGTTACGTTGGTACCAAAGCTTGTCTTAGCCTCTACATCATCCCACATACCCAGGTTCTCAAAGGCTTCCTTGGCGTACTGTCCAACCGGAACACTCTCCGGATCGCCGAGTGCAATCTTCTCTGCCTTTGTGATATCCTCAAAACCGGTAATTCCCAGTGTGGAATCCTTCGGAACGATCAGGGCGATCTTATTTTCCAGAAGCTCTACGACAGAATCTGCATCAACCAGTCCCTCGTCCTCCAGCGCGTTCATCTGCTTCATCGCTGCGGAGAAGAATACGTCTGCATCCGCGCCCTCTTCGATCTGGGTCTGCAGCTTTCCTGAACTGTCAAAGGTAAAGCTCAGCTTGATGTCCGGATTCTCTTTCTCAAATGCCGGCTGAATCTTGTCTTCCATAACGTACTGAAGGCTAGCTGCTGCCGCTACCAGAATCTCCTGCTGGTCGCCGGTTGCCTCTGCTTCTGCTTCGGTCTCTTCTGTCTCAGCTGCCTCTGCCTCCGTTTCCGGTGCTGCTGTCTCAGCCGGTTTGCTGGATGAACATGCGGTCAGGGATGCTGCCGCCATCGCTGCTGCCATTACAAGTGCCCACGTTTTTCTCATATCTTGGTTTCTCCCTCATTTCACGCACACGTTTCCGGCATCCTCCTCGTTTCGATTCCTCACGCCATAGCAATGTGTTTTTTACCCTTCCGTTATTTTTGAAAAATTATAATGATATTTGCTAATCAAATAGTAGCACGTGGCACTTTTTTTGTCAATCTTCACAATGATTCTTATTGAATGCACACAGTCGTTATGTGCATTAAAAAATAACGCAGCTTTTTTCTGCATTTTCCCTTTATTCTTATGAATTTTCCAGTTTTTCTTTCCAAACCCTTCCGTCTATTTTCGTGAAATTATTATGATGATTTTTCATATATTTTATTTTTATCTTTTTATTTTTCATTTATTTGAAATTTTGTATCCAAATACACCGGTGCTTCGGTTTCCTTACCGGTCACACGGTTCCCGATCCGTGGCAAAGTCTTCCACCAGCACATCCATAATGCCGCCGCAGACCATTCCTTCATCTTCCGCTGCCTCGCCGGTCAGATCTACATGAACTACTTTGTACCTGCCGCTTCCGATCAGAGAACGTGCCTCGCCCAGCACGGCCGCCTCGCTGCAGCCGCCGCCGATGCTGCCGAGAATCCGTCCGTCCCGGTAGACAATCATCTTCGCACCTGCCCCGCGCGGGGAGGATCCCTTTGATTCAATCACCGTGACCACTGCTTTCGACTCATCCGGCTCCTCTGCCAGGCGTTTCAGCACATCAAAATCCAGATCGGAACGGTTTTTCACACGTTTGTCTTCCCGATCCATGCGCTTTACCTGTATGATCTCCGCCAGAATCGAGATCGCGATCTCCTCCGGTGTCACACCGCCGATCTTTAAACCGATCGGGCTCTTTAAACGGCTCATTCGCTCTGGATCGTAACCTTCTTCCAGAAGCTCCTGTTTCACGATACCGACGCGGCGTCTCGAACCAATCATGCCGAGATACGCCGGTTCTTTTCCTTTTCCAATCATCCGCAGGCAGTCCGCATCGTGGCGGTGTCCGCGCGTAACGATACAGATATAGTCGCTCTCCTGAATCTTGAGTTCTTTGATCGCATGCCCAAAGTCATCACAGATCACCTTCTCTGCCATCGGGAATCGTCCCGGATTCGCGAAGGAAAGGCGGTCGTCCACCACAGTTACCAGGAATCCGACGCGCGCGCCAAATTCTGCCACCGGAAGAGCCACATGGCCGCCTCCGAGAATAATCAGGCGCTCTTTCGGGAAAAATGGTTCCGCCACATTCCAACTGCTTCCGGCGCGCCCACAGACCGGCTGCCCCTGTGTCAGGGCTTCTTTTCCAATCTCCGACGCCTCTGCGCCTTCTTTCAGTTCACAGCGCATATCTGCTAGATTTCCCTCTTCTCCCACAAAGCTTCTCTCGAGCGCCAGACACGGCGTCCCTTCCAGTTTTTTCAGAATCTCCCCATACAGATTCATATCACGCACTTCCTCTCTTTTATACTGCATGAGCCATCCATTTCTCATTTCGCAGTTGTGCCATCGCGGTTGCTGCCTCATCGCCTCTCTCTGGCTCGATTATTTACCAAAACCGCAGTTCGGGAAAATACAGGTTGGACAATTTAAGCACAGACCACCTGCGCCCATTTTCGCCAGATCCGCTTTTGTCACTGGCACATCTGCCATCACACGCGGCAGCACCAGATCAAAGATGGTCCTCTTCGCATACATCACGCAGCCCGGAAGTCCCATGATCGGCTTTCCGTCCTTCGTATATGCCAGCAAGAACATCGCTCCCGGAAGTACCGGCGCGCCGTAGGAGACAACCTCCGCCCCGGTCTGCTTGATCGCGCTCGGTGTCGTATCATCCGGATCGACGCTCATGCCACCGGTACAGACAACAAAATCGGCGCCCTGATCCAGCCATTCCTGGATTGCCTCCGTGATTTTATCCGGATTGTCCCCTATAATCTTCTGTCCCAGAACTTCCACACCAAATTCCTGAAGCTTTTCCCGGATGACCGGGCCAAATTTATCCTCAATCCGTCCATAGAACACTTCATTTCCGGTCGTCACAATGCCCGCTTTCTTATTTTTATACGGAAGCAGCTTTAACAGCGGCTCTGAACCCGCTGCCTTCTTCGCCTCTTCCATTTTTTCTTTTTCAATTACCAGCGGGATCACACGGGTTCCGGCTAACTTATCACCTTTTTTTACCGGGAAATTCGTCCGGCGGGTCGCGATCATCATCTCCGGCAGGCTGTTGACCTTTAAGAGGCGTTCTTCATCAACCTGAAACAGACCGTCCGACTCCGCAATCAGCTCAATCTTGCCTTCCTTCGGATCGGTTGCACGCATATACTCATTCTGGCAGATGCCGCGCAGAATGTCCGCCGCCTCGTCCTCATGATATTTTGTATCGTCCTTTTCCCAGACATAAATATGATCTTTTCCAATCGAAAGCAGTACCGGGATGTCCTCCTCACGCACGATATGTCCCTTGCGGAATACGGCGTCCTTCGTCACGTCCGGAATAATCTGCGTCATGTCATGACAGAGTACCTGTCCGACTGCCTCGGTTGTTTTCATTAATTTCATATGATTTTCCTCTTTTCCTTTTTACAGTAATGCCTCCGCACGCTTTGCCAGCTGATACCGCCGTTCCACACCCGCCAGCGCCTCCGGATTATCCTTAAATTTCTCCCGTTTTGCCGCAAACCGTTCTTCGATCGTTACACGCCGTTCTCCCTGTACCTGCTTGTCCGCCAGGTACACGATCAGGCTTTCGTTCAGATATCCCAGCTTTTCTTCCGGCAGATCCATATGATCCGCAACGATATCCGCGATCCCGGTATGTCCCAGAAGCCGCAGCCATCCCGCCCCTGTCTCTGGATGTTCGGGGTATGCTTTGGCGATGTCATGAAGAAGCGCCGCCGCGTAGATTTTGTGTTTATCGATTGGGGGGCTTTTGTATGTCATCTCCACACACGTTTCCGCCCTATGCTTTAAAACTCTATCTGCCAATTCCACGGCCAGCTCCGCAACCGCCCGGCTATGGCGCACCGTCGCCTCCGGCGTGTGAAACCATGCAAGCAGACGTTCACACTCCTCTTTGTCCGGGACAGGACGTTTTCTCTCCCAATCACGCAATTTCTGAAACTCTTCCTGTGTATCCGCATCAAACGCGCAGCCCGAATCCGGCACATCCAGGGGAATCCGGCGGATTTCCGGCTGTTCACAGGCGCCTTTAAGTCCCATCGTCCCGTCATGCTGCAGCAGTTTTGTGATCACATCTGCACGGATCAGAAGCGGATGTCCCGGTGTTTTCTCATATTCCGGGAGATAGACATCCCCATCGCACTCCGCGAACCGGTATTTTTCATATTCCAGCGTAAATGGTGTAAACAGCGGCACATCCACCGGGAAAAAGAAAATGCCATCCAGCGTCTCTTTTCCTGCCGTTTTCCGCTTTTCCTTATAATAGGAAAGCCCCAGGCAGACGGAATCAAACATTTTCGTCTCCGCATACGCCGGATTGTGGATGAAATGGATTCCCGGTCCCGCAGCCGCCGCGCGTATATCTTCCGCCCGGCGTCCGGTAATGATCGTGATTTCATGTACGCCGCACGCCCGCAGCGTCTGTATCTCACGTTCCAGGACCGTCTGGGCGCCGAGCTTCATGAGCGGTTTGAAATCCCCCATCCGCGAGGATCGCCCCGCCGCCGAGATCAGAGCATCAAATACAAGATCCTTTCTTTCATACACCTGTCCGTAGCCAAAGGGAATCTGCAGAAGTTCTGTCTTTTTCCGCTTCTCCCAGCCACTGATCAGTGTCCGAAACCAACCCGCGTGTCCGATTACCAGAATATCGCCCCGGCTCTTCATCCGGAGTTCATTCCAGGTTGTCCTGGCGCGCCCTGCACAATCTGCAAAACTCTCTCCCTGCGGCGGTCGGAAATCGTACATATCTGCCCCTCGTGCCACATACTCCGCTGGAAACTGTTCCCGGATTTCATCGAAGGAATGACCATCCCATTCCCCCATGTCAATCTCCGCCAGACCATCTACGACCTCAATCGGAATACTTCTGTCAATCACTTCCTGCAGGATCGCGGCTGACTCCCGGCAGCGCTTTAACGGGCTGGTATAAATCTTTTCAATTCTGCGTCCCGCAAATGTCTCCCCCAGCGCCCGAATCTGTGTCCGCCCTTCCTCTGAAAGCGGCAGATCCGTCCGCCCGATGCAATATTTCCGTTCATCTGGAAATTCCGGCTTCCCATGCCGGATCAAATAAATCGTCCGCATTCTGTCCTTTCCTAGTGCTCGTGTTCCTCTTCTTCCCCACACTCGCAGCTGAAATCATGGCTGTGTCCAAATGGTCCCGGTCCGCCGATGTAGTCGCGGATCAGCTCCAGTTTATAACGGTTCATATAGCTATATGCCTTCTGAACCGTATGCCCGCTTCCCAGATAACGGGTCACGCCCGCCTTTACCAGTATCTCAAACGGTTCTTTCTCGATCGGTCCGCAGATGACTGCCTCACAGTCATGTTCTACCACCTTCTTCGCAAATACCAGATTGTCCGGATCCTGTTTTCCATAGACATGGAAAATCTGGTTCTTGTCCGCGTCAATAATCATCAAAAACGGACTCTCCTTAAAAGTCGCCGGCACCAGTCCGTCGATCTCCTCTGTCTCTGATGCAATTGCTATGTTCATTTTTTCTCCTTGTTCTTGTCAAATTTTGCTGATTTTTTTCAAAATTTCTCAATTATTTTTAATTTTATGATACTGCAATCAAAACTCATCGTCAAGTTTTTCATGATATTGAATTTTGCCACTCATTTTTCATTTTTCCTCGATGATTAGCCGCCTTTTTCCCGAACCGATATAGGGGGAAATTTCTTTTTCTATCACAGAAACGGTCAGGCAGTTCCCAAAGTATTCCGTTAATGCTGCTTTGACATTTTTCACTCTGCTTCCTACCGTATCTGCATAACCCGCTTTCTTCATAACAGCCACCGTCAGATGCTTCTGCGCCGCATTGTAAGATGCCTGAAAATCTTCCACCTCATCCAGGGCAAATAAAAGCTCATCTAATAGGTGCATGGAAAGCACCTTGCCGCCGGACAGCCGGACGCTGTCATCCAGCCGTCCCTCAACCTTATCAAGTCTAGGCTTTAAACATCCGCAGGCACACGGTTCTGCAATCATCCGCCCCAGATCGCCGGTCCGATAGCGCACAAGCGGCATTCCCCGCCGCCGAAGCGTTGTCAGAACCAGCTCGCCGTATTGCCCTTCCGGAACCGGCTGTCCCGTCTCCGGATCCAGAATCTCAATCAAAAGGTCCCGGTCCCGCATATGGTAACCCCCGCGCGCCCCACACTGTACGCCGCCGCCGTAACCAGTTTCCGTCATACCCCAGTGCGTAAAGACCCGGCAGTTCCAGGTTCTTTCCAAAAAACGCTGCACGCTGACCGGCACATAATCAGCACTTAAGAGCACTGTTTTCGGGCGGAGTCCCGGCGCATGGGCTGCCAGCGCATACATCTGGCTTGGGACACCGATCAGGCAGTCTGCCCCCTCGCCGTCCCGCGCTGCCGCTTCCATATCGTGAATCAGCCCGTGAACCTTCGTCTCCACCCGGATGCGCCCCAATCCTTCTTTTAAAAGTCCTCCAATCGAAAAAAATCCCGGTCCTTCCATATAAACCGTGACCCGATCGCCTGGCTTTACCATGTACTGCATCCCTGTTTCAAAGAAATCCGCCGTCTGCATCAGATCGTCTTCGGTAAAAAACAGGCGCTTCGGTGCCCCTGTACTGCCGGAGGTTTTCAGCGTGATGATACGCGCGATCTCCTTGGCTGGAACACATAAAAATGTTTCCGGCTCCGCTTTCAGTTCCTCCGGGGTTGTGAGGGGAAGTGTCCGGAAATCCGCCCATGAAAACGAATCCGGCGCGAGCCGTACATCGGAACCTGCCATTTCCCCAAGCTGTCCCCAGACGGATGTAAATTTCTTCTGATAAAATGGACTTTTCTCCTTTACATACGAAAGTGTCCGCCATAACCCGGACGGCTGCGCCGCTGCAATAAAATAACCGCAGCCCGCTTCTTTTAAAATCTTCCGTTCCGCCCCCAGCGCCGCGCAGACGGATTCCAGATTTCCATCAAAGATCTGCTGCCCGATCCACTCCGCCAGCGTTCCAGACACATCCTGCATATTTACAAGCGCAAAACCCGCATCCGCCATCCGGTCACAGATTGTTTTAGCGGACTCCAGCCGTCCCAGCATCCCGTCTAAGAAAAGCTCTTTTTTCCGGGCATACATATCGCTCATCAAAAGCCATCCCTCCGGCTTTAACACCCGGTACGCCTCCTGGAGCGCCGCCGCCGGTTCCGCAGCTTTGGAACAACTGCATTCCATCAGAATGATATCTGCCGTCTGATCTGGATATGGCAGTTTCTCCGCACATCCAGTCTCTATCCAGCCAGGTTCATGCACATCCGGATTCTTATCCAGGCCGGAAATCTGCCAGCCCGGGCAATGCTCAGAAAGCCAGCGCATCGTGCCGCCAGCTCCGCAGCCGATGTCGATGACGCGAAACGGCACTGCAGGATCTATAGACTCCGTATCTGCCGCTCCCGCCTCTGGTATCTCAATTCCCGCAAACTGGAACATCTGCCTCGTCAGCGCAAATCCACCGGGGCGGCAGAGACTGCACTCATTTGTATCCATTTTTTGCACCTCTCCTTTCTGCGCCTCTATTATCTGCCTCTTTCCATCGGAGACAAGTAGTACGCACAGAACGGAATCTTCTTCCCGTCTTTATACACATGCAGGCTGCACTGGCGCAGGCGCTCGATATCGAGATTGCCGGCATCCTGAAACGCCATGGATGTGATCGTGAAGCCGTGGCTTTTGGCACGCTTTAAGAAGTCCTCCATATTTGTTATGTCAACCGACTCTTCTTCACAGCAGCAGAATTCTGATTCGGGCTGAGTTCCGCCACAACAGCAGCTTTCTGGTTCTGGCTGGGTTCCGCCACAGCAGCAGCTTTCTGGTTCTGGCTGGGTTCCGCCACAGCAGCAGCTTTCTTTTTCCGGCTGGCTTTCTCCACAGCAGCACGTCTCTTCCAAATCGCGCCGTTCCCAGCGGCGTCCGACAAATTCACGGTTCTTCTCCGCCGGATCCGGACCACAGCAGCAGCCTTCGCCCTCCGGTTCTGTCTCGGTTTTTCCACTATAATTTGTCAGCGGCATCAATTTATCCCCGGGCATCACAATGAAATCTCCGTGAAATCCACACATCGGGTGATCACAGCAGGATGGCGCAATCTGTTCCTCTTTGATAAGCCCCCCACTCTGGCTGACAACCGCCTCCAAAAGTTCATCCAGCGTATAGCGGTCATCATCCGCCGGAAGCTCCGGGATACGCCCAAAATAGCTGACCGGCTGGAAATGCACGCCCCGCACATACGGCGACCGCTGAATGGCAAACCGGATGATGTCCCCGATCTGCTCCGTATTGACGCCCGGAACAATGACCGGAACAAGCGTCACGCCGATTCCATACCGGCCGCACTGCTCGATCGCCCGTTTTTTCACTTCCAGCATCGGGCGGCGCCGCAGTTTTTCATATACGGCATCGTCCACGCCGTCAAACTGCATAAATACAAACGAAAGTCCCGCATCCGCCAGACGCTTTACAAATGCTTCGTCCTCCGCCAGGCGCAGACCGTTGCTGTTTAACTGCACATATTTACAGCCCGCCTGCTTCGCATACGCCACGATCTCCGGCAGGTCGTCCCGCACTGTCGGTTCCCCGCCGGAAAGCTGCAAAAGTGTCTTTCCCAGATCCGTCAGATCGTCGATCCAGCGTTTTACCATGTCTAAGGACGGATCCTTGGTCCCGTCCGGCTCCGCAAAACAGAAGGTACAGTTCATATTGCACCGCGCTGTGATCTCCAGCAAGGTACAGCAGGTGGCGCGTCTGTGCTCCGCACACAGACCGCAGCCCGCCGGGCAATTTAGATTTTCATTTTCTCCCACCGCCGGACGTTCCCCGCGCCAGTCGGCAAACTTGCGCTTATTTCTCCAGATTACACTGGAAAATGTCCCGTGATCTGGGCAGGTTTTTACCAGATATATCTGCCCGTCCCGCTCTTCCCGCTTTGCCGGAATGCGTTTTAAACAGACCGGACAGACACTGTATGTATGGCGCATTTCTTCCGGCAGGACGCCTCTATCCTGTGAATCCATTATCATCTTCCTTCATCCCCTTATCCCAATCTATATATCTCCTATTTATCTTCCAGCTCTCTCTCCACATCCGCCATACGTCCTTTTACCAGCGCTTCCGGCAGATATACCTCGCCGCACTTCGGGCAGCACAGGATCTCGGTGTGGAAATTGTGCCCCAGATAGTCAAAAAATGTGGATTTCGGCACCATCTCCACCTGACACCGGCGGCAGATGACTTTTTTCTCCAACGCCTCTTTGATCCGCTGATCTCTTCCGCCTCCATCGATCGTCGGCATACTCATCACTCTCCTTCCAGATTCATGCGGTGGCTGTAGCCATTCCAGAGCCTATAACCGCCGTCCGGCAGCACCTCGTACTCTGCCCAGTAGGTCATATGCTGGATCTTCAGATGCCCGATCCGATGTCCTGTCTCCGGGTCGATAATACCGCGGTCTTCCCGCTCACAGTGTTCAATGACCTGCTCCATATCTTCGATCAAAATCTGACCCGCTGACAATTTGCGTTCCAGCTCCTTCTCAACTTCTAATTTCATGTGTGTTTCCTCTTCGATCGTCTCATTCCAATACGTCTTAAGCAGTTCCCGTTTTGCCGCCAGTCGGTTGTGCCAACGCTCTGTCACCGTCGCTGCCGGACGTCCCGCACCATTTAACCCAAACAGCAAATCGAGGATATGTACCGCCTCCTTGCCCTGTCCTGCAAAGGACTCCCGGCAGTTGACGCAGTAGGTCACATATGGCAGCTCCTCCTCTTTTGCACGGGAAGCTGTCATATAGCTTGTGTGGCTCGGAGAAGCAATCCCGATATGCCCGCCATATCCGCAGCAGCGCGCCTTTTTACCGTCATACGGCAGATTTTCCCAGACAATCCCCGCCGCATCCGCCAGATGGCGTACACTCTCCTGCAATTCCGGGTAATAGCGGCTGGCGCAGGGATCAAACAAGGCATACGACTGCGCTTGCTGGGCACTTCCTGCTTCCATTTCACCCTTTTCAGCATTGTCCGGTTCCAAAGCAGCATCTTTCTCCATGCCCCACTCTTCCATCACTTCCGCCAGAAAGACAACCGGAAGCTCCGGCAGGTATTCTTCAAACATCTTCCGGCAGTTCGGACATGCTAAAACCACTGTCGGTTCGCCAAGCTCTCTCCACTGCTGCCGCATTTTTTCCAGATGTGCCGCGTGGATGTCCACTTCACCTGCCCACTCGGCAGGTGCACCGCAGCAGGTCATCCAGATCGCCGCATCCGGCTTTTTGGAACGCAGCCACTCATACGTCCGCGTCACATAGCGCGGATCCGAACCGGCGAGCTGACATCCCGGAAAGAATGCATAGGAACTCTTCTTAACATTCTCCGGTTTCCGCGTAAGCCCCGCTTTTCCGGAGGCATATGCCATGTCGCGCAGCCAGAAATCGTGGAATGGCCACGGCATCGCGCCTTTTTTTTGCATTGCCCGCATACTGTCAAGCAGAAACTGGCTGAAATCGATATGCTGCGGACAGACTTCCTTGCAAAGCCCGCAGTGGTCGCAGGTGCTGATCAGTCTGGTCGCCCACGTACCATCGCGCGATAACGTACCGGGATGGATTGTTATGTAAACCTCTTCATACAAACGGCGCGGTGTTTTCTCATGCAGGCGCATCAGATCACAGGCACGCATACAGGCATCACACGAACACTTCTGGCAGCGCGTGATCTCCTGTATCGCCTCTTCCTCCGTATACGATTCCCCGTTTGCCGGAACCACCCGATCGGCACGCTCGATCCCTTCCGTTTGAAGCTTTAAAAGTGTCCCTTCCTTTCGAAATGGCTCATTCATGCCGCCCGTTTTCAGATACCGTTCGATCGCAAGCGAAACCGCCAGCCCATCTGCCAGCGCCTTCATGCTGTCGCCGCCTGTCAGGGAACCTCCAATGAAAACGCCCGGTGTCCGGGTTGCAAATGCGCCGTCCGGGTCCATTTCCAGACCAAAGTCCGCGCCATCTGCCCCAGTTGCCACATACACGGCATCATAGTACGCCCGGAGTGCCTCCAGATCCGTTACCGTTTTACCGAGATGGCATGAAAATTCCTCAAACTGGAACTGTGCCTCGATCTCCGCATCAAATTCCGCCGGATCCATCTGGTTTCTCGCCTGACCGCCCAGAACCATTTCCCGCTCATAAATCGTTACCTCGTACTTTTTATTGCAGAGACGCAGTGCACAGCCAAGCCCCGAAAGACCGCCTCCGACGATCGCGATCTTTTTTCCTTTCGACGGCAGGTTATACGCATTCGGTGCCTTCCGCTTCGCGTACTCGACAGTCGCCCGCTCTAAAAGCCCCATCGCGATCCCCCCGTCCAGCTTCGCACGCAGACATGCCTTCTCGCACGGATGGCTGCACAGCTTCGACACAATATCCGGAAATCCCACCGTATTCTGATAGGTCCGGTACGCCGCGTTGAAACGTCCCTTTTTCCACTTTTCTTCCAGCCCCTTGATATCCAGCCGGAACGGACAGGCTGCCTGGCAGAACGGCGGCTCGTTCTGATGGCATTTCTCCGCCAGCGTCTTCTCAAAATCTTCCAAATAGCTCACAGGGCGGACCTCCCTTCTTTTCTCCTGCATTTATCGTTACTGTTCACGCATACATGCCCAGTAACGGAATTTGCCGTGGCTTCGCATTTAAATACGGCAAATTCCTGCTGCCACCACGTTTTCTTACGGCA
>ENA-UPTB01001177-UPTB01001177.1-human-gut-metagenome-genome-assembly--contig:-NODE-1177-length-23805-cov-47.751644_pt1 | contig 23805 bp, 24 predicted proteins | sample MGYA00250046_ERZ773369 | MGnify/ENA primary metagenome ERZ773369 (study PRJEB29103, sample SAMN06111938) | human gut metagenome | biome: human gut; feature: ankylosing spondylitis patient; material... | reverse complement strand
TCGGATTCGAACCAACGACCCCGAGATTACAAATCACGTGCTCTGGCCAACTGAGCTAAAGAGGCGGGTGGGCAAGCTACTTGTATCGCGTCGCTACAACCAACTACCTTTGCTACGTTCCCGTCCTGGAGGATTCGAAGGGAGCTGACCGTACAAGACTTACCCGTCTTGTTCACTTTTGCGGGTGCAAAGGTAATGCTTTTTATCTTTTCCACAAACTTTTTCCTTCGAAATTTCAAAAAAAAGTCTGCCTATACTCGTTATACCATATAAAATAAGTACTTTTGCATCGAAATAACAACGAAAGAATAAAGAAAGAACAAAGAATATGGATATCAACAAGTCTTCTAACGACGAATACCGGCAGTTTACCGCCTTTGCCCGAATCGACGGAGCGATAATCGGTGTGATGTGGGTTGTCAGTTTCTTCTGCTTCATTGGCAATCTGCAGATGCCCATGCTCGGACTCGCAGGAATGGCAATCGGCATATACTCCATCATTTTGGCAGCCATGAGGCTCCGCAAGTTCCGCGACCGCATTCTCGGAGGCAGGATCTCCTTTGGCAAAGCCACTATCTATTCTATAATGACATACTTCTATGCCACTATCCTCATGGCAGTGGGACAGTACGTATATTTCCAGTTTATCGACCAAGGCTACATGGTGAACCAGACCATCGCCATGCTTTCAATGCCAGAGACAGCTAAAGTCGTTACGGAGGTGTATGGCATGGATCCCAAGCAGATGATAGCAATCCTGCAGGCTACCATGGGAACGATAAGGCCGATAGAGATAGCGTTCCAGTTTCTGACGCTCAACGTGATATTAGGCATTATCATCAGTGTGCCCGTGGGTGCGCTGATGCGCAAACAATAGATAATTTTTTCAGACTATGGATATATCAGTAGTTATACCTCTATATAATGAGGACGAATCATTGCCGGAGCTCTATGCGTGGATAGCGCGAGTGATGAAGAGCAAAGGCTTTACATACGAGGTGATATTCGTGAACGACGGATCCACCGACAAGTCGTGGGATGTGATAGAGCAGCTTCGCGCTGAGAATCCGCAGAACGTGAAGGGAATAAAATTCCGTCGCAACTACGGTAAGAGTCCCGCTCTGTATTGCGGATTCCACAAGGCAGAAGGAGATGTGGTGATCACCATGGATGCCGACCTGCAGGATTCTCCCGACGAGATTCCGGAGCTCTACCGCATGATAAAGGAAGACGGCTACGACCTTGTTTCGGGCTACAAGATGAACCGCAAGCAGGGCGACCCCCTCTCCAAGACCATTCCGACAAAGCTCTTCAACGCCACGGCAAGGAAGGTCAGCGGAATACATAATCTGCATGACTTCAACTGCGGATTGAAAGCCTACCGCAAGGATGTGGTGAAGAACATCGAGGTGTATGGCGAGATGCACAGATATATACCATATCTGGCAAAGAATGCCGGCTTCGACAAGATAGGCGAGAAGCCGGTACACCACCAGGCACGCAAGTTCGGCAAATCGAAATTCATGGGATGGAACCGCTTCTTCAACGGATACCTCGACCTTATAACGCTGTGGTTCCTGAGCAGCTTCGGCAGAAAGCCGATGCATGTGTTCGGATTCCTCGGCACGCTGGTGTTCATGATTGGTTTTCTCTCGGCTCTCGGACTTGGCATAGACAAGCTCTGGTGTCTCGCCAACGGCATTCCGCAGAGACTCGTCACCTCGTCGCCCTTCTTCTACATCGCTCTCACGATGATGATGATCGGAACGCAGCTATTCCTCGCCGGATTCCTCGGCGACCTGATAAGCCGCAACTCCTCTACGAGAAACGACTATCAGGTGGAGAAGGAAATCTGAATCAAGAATACATCTTTGAATCAAGAATAACGAAATATGAATTTTTCACCCTTCCGCCTGTCGTTGCCGGCAATCATCGCCGTTGCCGCTGTCGCAGCATCCTGCTCTTCGGTGGACTGTCCGCTCAACAATAAGGTGCTCACCAATTATGCCCTGCTCGATGCTGACGGGAGAACGGACACGATGAGGCTTGCCATGACGGTGTCGACAAACCGCACCGACGGTTCTGACTCCGTGCTGATAAACAAGGACCAGGACATCACGAAATTCTCGTTGCCCATAAGCAATGCGCAGCCCAGAGACTCCTTCTTCGTTGAGCTGACGGATGGTGTGACGGCATCCCTCGACACCATTGTGGTGGACAAGGAAGATATGATGCACTTTGAGTCCACGGATTGTGCGGCATCATATTTCCACAAGATAAAAGGAGTGACAACAACACATCACGCCATCGACTCCGTGGCTATTAACTATCATAACGTTGACTATGACACATCGAAGACCCACTTCCACATTTATTTCTCGCCTCGCCATTAGCGTGGTGATGCTTCTCCTTGTGATGGCAATCCCTGCCAATGCACAGAAGCGGAATGCCGCTGCCAAGAAGAATGTGGCAGAAGGCGACACCGTGGCGCTCTTCCGTGGCTTCTCCGTGTCGGTGGATGCCGTAGGTCCAGTTATGATGGCGGTGAGCGACTACGGACAGTATGAGGCTGCCCTCCATCTCAACCTGCGTGACAGGTATTTCCCTGTGGTAGAGGTGGGTTACGGCAAGGCAGACCACACGGAGGAGAATACACAGATGTCTTATAAGACGAGTGCACCGTTCTTCCGTGCCGGAATGGATTTCAACGTGTTGAAAAACAAACACGACATCTACCGGCTTTATGTGGGAGCGCGGTATGCATTCACTTCATACAAGTATGACCTTGCTTCGCCGGGAGTTGAAGACCCCGTGTGGGGAGGCGTCACGCCATACGAGGTGAAGGGCGCAAAATGCAACTATCATTGGCTTGAGGCTGCCCTGGGAGTAGACGTGAAGCTCCTCGGTCCGCTGCATCTCGGCTGGAGCCTGCGCTACAAGCAGAAGCTGACAGCAGACGAGGGAAAGCTCGGCAAGTCATGGTATGTGCCGGGATTCGGAAAGACTGGCACTACGGCTTTCGGTGCTCTCTTCAACATCTCGCTGGATATATAGCATGGTGCATCTAGAGGAAGGCAATCTCTGATGTTGATATAAGAAATGAAGGTATACGTCGATATATAATAAAGGTATATAAGGTATAATTCAAAAAGACATAAATGCAAACAAATCAAAGAAATATGGATAATAAAAAGAAAATGAGATACCTCAAATTGGGTATCCTCTCGTTTGTCGTTATAGCGGCGGTGCTGATTGTAGCCAAGCAGCGCAATGCTCCGTTTCAGAAGAATACGGGCTTCGTGTTCGGCACCGTTTACAATATTACATATCAGAGCGACAAAGACTTGCAGCCGGAAATCGAGGCTGAGCTGAAGAAGGTGGACAATTCGCTTTCCACTTTCAATCCAAAGTCCATTATTTCCAGAATAAACCGCAATGAGGATGTCGTGGCTGACAGTATGTTCACCGAGGTGTTCAAGTTGGCAGAACAGGTGTCTGGAGAGACCGACGGAGCTTTCGACATCACCGTGGCGCCATTGGTGAACGCATGGGGATTCGGATTCAAACACGGCAAGATGCCTGACAACAGGAAGATAAACCAGCTGAGGAAGATTGTGGGCTTCCATAAGGTAAGCATGAAGAGTGGGAGAGTGGTGAAGAAGAATTCAGCCACGATGCTCGACTGCAGTGCCATCGCCAAGGGCTATGGCTGCGATATGGTGGCGCGCCTGCTCGCCTCAAAGGGAATAAAGAACTATATGGTGGAGATAGGAGGAGAGATTGTGGTGAGTGGCGTCAACGACGAGCGTATGCCGTGGAAGATCGGTGTTACGAAGCCTACCGACGATTCGCTGAACGTGAACCAGGAACTGCAGACCGTGCTCAATGTCACCGACAAGGCGATGGCGACAAGTGGAAACTATCGCAATTTCTATTATAAGAACGGCAAGAAATATGCCCATACCATCGACCCAAAGACCGGTCGCCCCGTGCAGCACAATATCCTGTCTGCCACGGTGATTGCCGACAACTGCGCCACTGCCGACGCCTATGCCACATCATTCATGGTGCTCGGTCTCGACAAGGCGAAGAAGGTGTTGGAGAAGCACACGGAGCTGATGGCTTATTTCATCTATTCTGATTCTGAAGGAAAGAATGCTGTGTGGTTCTCTCCTTCGATGAAGGGATATATCGTGGATAAATAATATATCGTGGGTAATCACTTCAATCCATATAGTCTGCTGGCTCGCCTTCCTCTGTTCCAGGGAATGAGCCTGAGCGAGTTTGACAATGTCATAGCTCATGTCAAACTTGGCTTCTCCAAGGTGGAGCGGGGCGGAACGGTTGTTGCCGAAGGAGAGGTGTGCAACGGACTGTCGTTTGTCTTGCAGGGCGAACTGGATGTGGAGACGGTTGCCGACGATGGTGGGTATCGCATAGTGGAGAGTGTTGCCACGCCTTGCGTGTTGCAGCCCGAGCGTTTGTTCGGATTGACACAGCGGTACTCACGCAAATTCATTGCCGCCACGGAGTGTAACCTCCTGACGATAGACAAGGCGGAGATAATGAAAATCGTTACTGCCTCTGAGGTGTTCCGCCTCAATCTGATGAATATCCTTTGCACTTTGACTCAAAGGATGCAGCATCTGCCCTGGCGCCGAAGACCGGAGGGCATCAGAAAGAAGATTGCTTTTTTCCTCTCTTCCCGTTGTCTCCATCCTGCCGGCAAGAAAACGCTTGTCGTTGGTATGGTGAGACTGGCAAGGGAGATCGGTGAGAGCCGTCTCAATGTTTCTAAAGCCCTGCATGAGCTGGAGAGACAGGGACTGCTCGAGATGGGGAGAGAAAAAATCGTGGTGGCAGCGCTGGAGAAACTGTAAGTCCCTCAAGCCATTTCCTGCTCCACTGATGAATAACTGATTTTACCCGCTAATGAAATAATAAAACGGGTTCTGTCGGTTCAAATTAACATATCAAGCTTCCTGATGCTTGATTTTGGTTAAGCGTCCTGATTACCATTGGAGGGAGACGGCTTAATCCCGTTTTAGGATTAGATATTGTCTCTATAATCCGCCGGAGTCATACCGTATTTCTTTGAGAACAGTCTGTAGAACGTCTGTCTCACCGGCACACCGCATTCCTGGGCGATGGCTTCGATAGAATAGTTCGGCTTTTCCTTCAGCAGCTTTGCCGCACGTTCCATACGCAGGTTGTTGATATAGTTAGTGAACGTCAGCTGTGAGTATTTGTCGAATACGGCATTGAAATGGCTTGTCGACATTCCGGCTTCGGCTGCCACTTCGGTTCTCGATAGTTTGGTGCGGATGAACAGGTTCTTTTCGAATATCATCTTCTCAATCTTCAGGAATTGCTCATACTCCTCGTTGTGAGCCTTGCTGTCAGTCTTCTTTTCCGTCTTTACTGTCTCATCGGAGTTCACAGCCTTTCCTTTGTCATCTGTTGCAGATGCCTTGTCATTGGCTGATGCTGCATTATTCACCGTGTCTGGATGTTCCGACATCCTGTCGAAAAGTTCCGTCTTGTATTTAGACAGTTCCCCGATGAGCGATGACGACACCCTGTTCTTGTTCTTCATTATCTTGTTGTCGCGAATGACGAAGACAATCAGTGTGATACAGATGAAGAGCAATACACCCATGATGATGTTTGCCCATCTGTTTATCGTCAGCTGCTTGTCCTGGTCTTCTATATAACTCTTCAGCACTTTCTTGCCCATCTTCTCCGATAGCCATGTGGCGTTCTGCTCCTTGATGCGTCGTGTCAGCGAGTCGCTCAGGTTATATGCCCTCATTCCGGTATTTATCGCCTCCTCATATCTTCCGAGAGCCTGCAGCACACGGGCTTTGTTCATGAGTATGGTGTTGGAGTAAGTGTAGTCAACGGTGTCTCTTCCGTGCGACATCCAAGTCTTCTCCTCTTCGTTGATTTTTTTCAACGCCTCTTTGTATTGCTTTGTCTCCAGCAGATAAGGCACTACGTATGATGCACCGTCGGGCAAGAGGGCAGTACGTGTGGAGAGCAGGTTGTCGAAGCATTCCCTTGCTTTTGCATGATTGCCGCTCTTCTCGTATGCTATTGACAATAGCGAGTAGTATCCGGCGTTTGCTACGTCGTTGGCACCGCTCACTGCCTCCTTCAGTTTGTTCAGCTTGTCCAGGCATTCCTTATATTTCGGCTGCATGTCGATTACCAGCTTGTATTCCTTGATGTCGATAGCCGAATTCGCTTTCAGTGAGTACACGGTGGCGAGGTCGAAATATGTGTCCCAGTCGGGAGTCTTCTTCAGTTGTTCTGTAATTATCTGTATGCAGCGGTCGAAGGTATTTATGGCATGCCACATGTTTCCCACTTCGCCATGACATTAGCCGATGGTCATCAGCAGCTGTGACATGAGCTTTCTGTCCTTATGCTCGTATGCCAACTTTATGCCCTTGTCTGCCATGGTAAGGCTTTCCACATAGTTGCCGCAGCTGTAAAACTGCGATGAAGCCATGTTGTAAAGTTGCCTTTCCTTTTCCGGATATTTGTTGATGTCTGGGTCGTTGAGGGCTGCCACGGCATAGTTTGCCGCCTTGCTGTAGTTTCTCAGCGCGTTGTTGTAAACCATGCTCATAAGGTAATTAGCCTCGATGTTCGTTATCGAACCGTCTTTCTTTCCGGTCTCAATCATCTTCAGGGCGCGCTTGGGCTGAGTCAGACTGATGCCTCTAACGTATTCGAAGGTGTATTTGGAATTTGCCTTCTTTATAGCCGTTGATTTTGCCTGTTCATCCTGTGAACAAGCTATGAAGGCGATAGTCACTGCCAGTATCAGCAATATAGTGTTTAGTTTCTTCTCCATTTGTCTTTTCCTTTCACGTCTTTACCATCCATTTCCGTTGTCGGTATCGGTCCACTTCCTTATATGTCGTTATATTTCATTTGCTTGCTTCAGTGTCAAGGAGTGATGCTGTTTCCCAGGAGGTTTCTCGGTAAGTCTTCTTTGTATGGTCAGTATTGAATGATTTAGCTTTAATTGCGATGCGATTATATATTAATCGCGTTATTTATTCGCTGCAAATATAATTCTTTTCTTTTATTCATACTTCTTTTCTTTGTTAATAATAGCAAAATAATTACATTTCAAGGCTCTCTTGCGATATGTCGCATTATTTTGTAGATAGCAAATGTTACAAATTGCGTTATTATGCTATTCATATTTTGTAAAACGTTGTGCTTTAGCTTGATGCGAGAATTTACGACATTGATTGATTTTGTAACTTTGTAAAAAATATCCTGTTTGGTTTATTTTGTTTTGTATCCAAATTTTATAAAAAACGTGTTGTTTTGTAACAATTGTATTATTCTGCGTAGCGTTACATGAAACAAAGTGTATTGCTACAATGAGTCAAATGAAATTATTGCAAGTATGGAATTATTTCATTTACTTTGCATCGTTACAACAAACAAGAACCTGACACAACGGTCGCCACCTTAGACCGACGGGTTTATCGGAAACAAGCCAACACACCTGCTGAATCTTTATGGTCGCAGGTTCTCTATATATAAAATAAGTAAGCAATAATTAATAATGTTGTGAATCTTAAAACAGATAATGTCGCTAACAAAAAAGTAAGTTTAATCATGGACAGCCTCCTTCGGGAGGCGGCCACAAAAACTAAAAATTATGAAAAGTAAAACTACAAATTTAAATGTCGCTAATTACAGAAGCGTAATCAGGGCTGCCGCAATTCTCATCTTGACGATGATTTGCGGTGGTCTCTGTGCGCAGACCGTTAGTATTAGTCCAAAGACCGGTAATGTGATATCGGCGTCGAGTACCGATAATGAACAACATCTTAATGGCTATGGTGGAGCCTGGGTGCATAACCAATTGCCATTGACATTGATTACTTCAGACGAAGCAACCCTTACAGAAGCAGGTTTGATGAGTGTTCATGCTAATAATGTTTCAGCACAGACTGATGGTAAGCTAATCATTGCTTCAGGTTCGAGTACAATTTGTAATCACATGTCTCTTTCATTACCAAAGGGATATCGCTTTACGAGTTATAAGTTGGTAATAAATTCAAATAGTGAAGCTGCAGTTTCCACAACACTTAAGGAAATGGATGCTACGTTTAAAGATACAAAGGAGTCTGTAACTATACAAAAGACAGGTAGTACGGGCATTACTATGCAGAGAACTTCTATGAACAATACTGACATGGGAAATATTCTGTATTTTAAACAGGAACATCCTAATGCTGGACAATCGGGGCTTGCAAAAGTCGATATAGTTTCCTTTGTCATTACTTTCGAATGTACGGAAAAGTTCAATGAGAACCTTAAGCCAGGTGTCACCACTTTGCCTAGTGGCGTGAGTTGTCTTGCTTTGCCTTTCCAGACACAGAGAGTAGACCTTGGACCTATCACACAGAAAACAGTTAACAGTTATACATCTTATAAGTATGACTACAATAACGTAAAGGACCTTAAAGCAGACTTCCTGTTATACGATAATTCTGGTATAGTTGGTGGTACTGCAAAACCTGGAACCGCTGGTGATGGAAACATTGCCAAATTAAACTTCGATGGAACCAATACTTATATTGGTCTCAAGAACAATACTTATTGGCTTGAAACACCAACTGATGCCGTAGCACAGGGTGAAGTCAACATCCCTGTAGGCTATCGTATTGTGGGCGCTCGCTTGGTTTACGCAAATAATGTTGCTCAGAACATCAAGAAAGGTGACAAGATCTATATCACCGACGGTAAGGGTAATTATATGAATGCCAGTCTGAAGTTCACTGCAACCAAAGTGGTATGGAATTATGCTGCTGATGGAAAGTTGTCAACGACATCTGGTAATTCAACGGTTTATTTACGCCACATAGAAAATTCTAGTTGGTTTGGTCCTACAACCTATTCTTTGGAAACTACGACCAAGTCTAACCAAGCCTCTTCATTTAATACCGATGGTACAACCCTCTTCTATGGCAGCGGTACAAATTCTTACATAATTTCTTATGATAGTAATGGTAAAGCCGCCTATAACATTACTCAGTCTAATGCTATCGCTGTTAACTCAGCGGTTACAAGCTCTGACAATTCATTCACTGTCAGGATGTTTGACAAGACAGGTAATGGTGTAGCTCAAGAAGTGACTGTAAACAAGGACAATCCTACTGGCGACATCGTTCTTGAGAAAATTAACAACGACGCCATCAAGTTCCAGATTGAAGGACTTACAGGTGATCAGTTGGCATACGTTTGCCTGCAGGTACAGCTTGAGGCTCTCAACCCATACATCGACAAGATGGATATCTCTTGTACCGAGCCATCGGGAGAGAAGAAACTCAAGAACCAGTATCTCGCCGACGACTTCACCATCGGTACTAACGGTAAGGTGGATTTCGCTGTGCCAACAAACTTCGGTACTATTGGTTTGCGTTTCGCCTTCGAAGGACTCCACCACAAGAATGCCGATGAGACATACGGTGATCCTACTGTTGTGGGCAAGCACTCTCGCTACCACTTCGTGAAGTCTAAATACTACGATTTGATTAATGAGAACCTCCAGGCTCATCGCTCAGAGGCTGCCGACTACGACTACACCAAGAAGATTGAGGTGAAGGTGGCAGGAACACAGGCGTTCAAGTGTAACAACTCCGACATTTTCAAGGCAGGAACAACAGGTGACGGTACATACTATTATGTAGAGAACCGCTATTCAAATGCAGCATACAATACTCAGGGCGGAACATGGAATAAAATGGTCGTGAACAATGGTGACGACTACGTGAAGCGTTATCTCGTGGTCTGCGACGAGACCCGCTACAACATCGCTCCTACGACTACTCCACGCCATGCCTTCTATGCATACTACTCAACAGACCTCAAGTTGACTACAGTAGACTATGTGCCGGAGCTGACTTATACCAAGGTGTACAAAGACGCCGTAGTGCCAAACACTTATGACGCAAACTATTACGTAGGCGTGAAGGTATCGCTGAAAGACACTGACGACAATCCTATCGCAACCGGTCAGGGATATGTATACGCAAAGCAGATTATCGACAAGATTGCTGAGGACATCACTAACAAGAAGGAGAACGCTCCTGTAGACACCAAGCACATCCTCTATTTCGATGCCAGCAACATCAACTCGCTGCTCTTCAGTGATATGGATCCTACATGGGGAACTCTCACCGACCTCAAGGCAAAGCTCGGCGACAACGCACTGCTCTATATGCCGGAGGGTGTGACAGCCAACCTGAAGAACGTAGTGACGAAATCCCTCTCCGGTGACGATTTCGTGTCGGAAAACGATATCGAACTGGTAGACCAGCAGCCGTTCTTCGCTCCTTACAGCATCCGACTCAATGCTGCCAACGAGGTGGTATACAAGAGAAAGGTGACGCTCAACCACAATGAAACAAAGCTGTGGGTATCCCTGATGCTCCCATTCACAGTGGCAGTGGACACGGAGACAGGAAGCTACATTCAGACCAAAGACAACTGTGCATTCACGTTCTACACGATGAATACCGACAACACATTCAGCAACGCCCAGGAGACAGGCGAATATATCTATGAGGCAGACGCACACTTCTCGCCATTCACAGGACAGTTCGTTACACAGCCAAACAAGGCTTACGTAGTGAGCATCGACCAGATGGAGGAAACCAACAGCGACAAGGTACTCTTCGTTGTTCGCCAGAGCGGTTCTACTATCGAGGCTACACCGGCAACGCTCACACAGCCTCTCATCCAGGGTGAGACTGCAACGGGCAAGATCAAGGGCGAAGCAACAACCCTCGTGAACTACGGATCATACTGCGGAGTGAAAGTGCCGAAGACTGACGGAATATTCTATTTCAACAAGGACAAGTTCATTTCATCACTTCTCCTCGACGAGAGATTCCAGGATGTGTACGTATTGCCATTCCGATCATACTACGCATGTCAGAACGGAGCGAACAATGTGCGCTACCTCAACATCTCGCTTGAGCCGAACACTGAGACATCGTGGATAGACAATGCTACGGAGACTGCAACGACGAGCGCCGGCTTCATGTTCTCGGCAGAGACAGGCAAGCTGACCATCACGGCAACGAAGGATCTGCGCACCAATATCCGCAACATCAACGGACAGACAATAGACACTACCTCTCTTAAGGCTGGCGAGACACGCACAGTGGCATTGCCAAGCGGCATCTACATGGTGAATGGAACGAAGGTTGTGGTAAGATAGCCCTCATTCTGATGCACTGACTGAATATTAACGACTTAAAATGAATGAATTATGAAAAAGAATAAATATATCAAGCCGGCAACAGGAGTCGTGAATGTCCAGACCTATGGTAGGATGCTCGCTGGATCTCATGACAACTGGGCAGACAGTAAATCTCACAAGAAAGGACTGTGGGATGACGATGCTAATGAATATGATGAGTCTGCCAATTCCAATTGGGCAGGCTATCAGAAAGATTCACCTTCATGGTGAGAGTGATTGACTTGCTTGCGCATTTCAGAACAGTTTTTCAGAAATGCGTTGTTTGACAAGAAACCCCAGGCTCTGTGAAGAACTTGGGGTTTCGATTATTTTTTGCGTAGTAGGTTATGGAACGTGATATACAGTTATAATCTGAATACCAGATCGACTTCAGCCCCCTCTCGTTCTCCTCCGTAGGACAACCCATTCTAACCTTCCCCAAGGGAATAAACTGGTTACTCCGATTATGGATAATCCTTAGACAATCATACAGTCAATAGTATCAGTCCCTCCCCTTCGGGGGAGGTTAGGTGGGGGCTGAAGTCAATAGTAGGAGTAATTTATTTCTCCTCTTGGAAAAGGTCTTAAGATCATGATGGAAAACAAAAGAGACTTGTCGGCAGTCGTGTGGCTGCGAGACAAGTCTCTTTGTAGTTGGTATTTATTCTTTGCCCATATTCAAGCTTCACATTTTGTTTGTGTGAAGACAAACACCATTTAGTCAAACGAGCAATTGTTTTTAATATCTTTAACGTCATATTTTCGTTTTTCTCAGAAAAAGACCGTAATTTTGCATTTACTTTCCAAAATGGGGAGTAGTTCTTTTACTTTTTGAATAAGTATCAAGAGACAGCTTAAGTGCTGAACCAACCGAGCAGACATAGCCACGGTGGTAAAAATGATACGAGTTTAAGGATTTAGTATTAATCATTAAATTAAAAGTTATGTCACAGAAAGCAGACACTTTTGAAATCATCTTAGGTCGTGTGGAGCACATCAACGCTTCGCACTTTAATTGTTTGTCATTCGCCAAGGCTTCGGACATGGTGAATGGCATTAACGTGCGTCTTTCTAACATGGCAGGTGGCTATCCATTTTCATTCGGAGGTGCGACTTGGCATGATAGTGAGACGCTTTATCTATGTGGTGAGTTTTCGGACTCATCAGAAAAGCATCTGTTGGTACAAGAGGATATGCAACGTCAGACAAGTGGCTTTGCAGCTAAACGTTTTATCAAGAAAAGAAACAGTAACCTCATCCGCCAAGATTTTGCCGATTTCCGCATACAATGGATGCTCTACGTTGTATGGCAGAAGTGTAAGGGTAATGCCGACTTTGCAAATTTACTCTTAAAGCTACCACATGACGCTATCATCATAGAGGACACTACCAAGCAACATGGTGACACCAGAGAAGTTTGGGGATGCACCAATACAGAGTTGGCTATAAGAAGAGCTGAGCTTAAAAAGAAAGTTACAAGACAGGCTAAGTCGGACAATCCAAAGATTAGCAAGGCTGCATTGAAGCGTATAGTTAATAGTGAGACTTGCAAAGTCAATGGCATTGGAACGTTTGTCGGTCAAAACAACTTAGGCAAGATTCTCATGATTTGCCGTGATTGTCTTATACAAGGCGTAGAACCACCAATAGACTACGCTCTTTTGGAGTCAAAAGACATTCACATCATGGGCAAACGCCTCACGTTCCCAACCAATAACACACCAATGTCTAACTTACATATAGTGGCATGAAAATTAGCAATACAATCAAAATAAAGAGTGGCAAGGAGTTAAAGCTCTATGGCGGCCAAAAGCACAGTAACAAGAATACCATAAGGTATTTTTGCGAACATGCTGATTTCTTTTACGAACATAGAGAGTTCATTTTCGATAACAGCCGTATGTTTTTGATACCTGTATATCAAGACAGAGATTTCATATACACTTTAGGTGGTTTATTGGAATGGTTGGAAAGTATTACACAAGTGGCTACCATATCGGAGGTAATCAAAGATGTTCTTTTTCAAAAAGACAATTCCGACAGGCTAAGTCGCTTAAAGCAACACTGTAGCCGATACAGCAAGGCGGCAGGTGAATACGAACATCTTACGCTCAAAAACGTGCATGATACAATTACATCATTAGTCAAACAAAGAGAGCATAATTTGGCTGAAAAAAGGATATGGAGTCCATATATAGACAACATCGAATTGCTTTATGAGCATCGAAATGAAATTCTTGCTCATAAGGAATGGGCAATGGCTACAATACCATTGAAAGTATATATGGTATGTCAACCTATCTGTATTGGCACGATGTTAAGACTTTGGGCGAATGAAAACGAGTGGCTTACATATCAATGCGAATGTGGGCACAAGGCTTTCATATATAGCTTTGCAGGTAGTCCGTTGAGTGGCACAACATCAATATCCTACAAGTGCATACATTGCCATAAAAACGGCAATGCCCAAGTTGGAAGTTTCCTTAGCCGTGCGCATACTCTTGCCCTTACGCAACAAGAATTATTCAAGGAGGCAGAAGGTGACGAAGCAATTACGTTGACAGAACTTTTAGACAATATAAAAACAATTAATTTAAAGTAATAAATTATGATTGAAAAAGTAAATCCAAGCCATCCGGATAAGGTGGCAGACCGTATCGCAGGAGCTATTGTAGACCTTGCGTACAAGAAAGAAGAGAATCCGAAAATAGCAGTTGAAGTATTGCTCGGACATGGTGTTGCAAATCTCATTATTGAGAGTAGTGTGAACATTTCAGACGCTGAGGCTGAAGCTATTGTTAGCCGTATTACTAAGCGTAGAGACTTGAAAGTATCTCTCGTAATGGTAGCTCAAGACCCAATACTTGCAAGCAACCAAGACGGAGGAATCCGCTGTGGCGACAATGGTATTTTCCGAGGCGTTCCACTCACAGAGGAGGAGCGTACCCTCAGCAAAATAGCCCATGACATCTATGAGCGTTATCCTTCAGATGGTAAGTATGTATTAGGCAATGGTAAGTTGATTATCTGTCAAAGTAACGCCAAGACTGAGGATTTAAAGAAGCTCTATCCTACCGCAGTCATTAATCCTCTTGGAGATTGGAGTGGCGGAACAGATGTCGATTCGGGTGCAACAAACAGAAAGTTGGGCAGTGATATGGCGCAATCAGTTTCGGGTGGCGGTCTAATGGGAAAGGACCTTTCCAAGGCAGATGTTTCCGTCAATATCTACGCTTTCTTGGAAGCTCAAAAAACAGGCAAGCCTGTGGAGTTGTTTTGTGCCATCGGTGACACAGAGATAGATGGTAAGCCTTATCGTGAAATAGTGGAAATCGCTCGTAACTACATCACGAGAATTGGCGGATTCGAGAAATTTGCCGAGTGGGGATTGTTCTAATAAGCAAGTGACATGTACAAATTTGATATAGACATAACTCCATCCCTCAACGGAAAGAAATTCATTTGGAAGGCATTTGTGAAATGTATACCATTATGCAGCTGACAGGTCATACCAACGAACGCACGTTCTACAAATATGTAAAGGCAACCCCCGAACAGATTGCCAAGCTATTGGATTTCAACTCTATCGGATAGCTATCCTATCGGGGATAAGCAGGGACGAAATCGGGGACGGTTTTGGATAAAATGTACAAGAAAGGGGATTTATTGACTATCAAGCTGTTACGTCAACGAATCCCCTAACTTATTGAGTTTAAATTAATTCATCTTTATTTGAGTGGCTATTTATCGGCATTCCGACTATTCCCACTCGATTATCATTCATCTCAGAGAATCAATCTGTTGACCATCATTCAAGACCCTTTAGGGGACGCATGAAGGGGACGTTCATATTAAGTGCAAAGGTAATCAAAATAATCCATTGTCGTATCAGCACTCCAGCACAATATTCTATGTTTTAGCGATTTTTATTGAAATTTGCTTGAGTTCGTAAACTTTAGTTATTGTTATAGATTACTTTCTGGTACCATCTTCCATACATTATTAGTGTTGATTTAAGAAACTCCCAATCTTCTTGATATAATAATCAAAGGGTTCTTTGACGTATTGAAACAAACAAAATCAAATGGTCGGAGACCCTAATTCATTTTATTTAAGATGAAGAAAATTTTATTTCAAGATGTTGGACTTTCAAGGAAAGGACTCATCACAAATTTAACCACTCTAAACCATATCTTAGGAAGGGAGTTAGGTCTATGATGGTTAGTAGCGAGTCTCAATTTATGGTATCCGTATCCAAGGATATTTATGTCAGCAAACAGCAAACCACTGCCGCCATCATTAGTGGAGAAGAAGGCAGAAAGGCGAGAAAGGAATGTGGACTGAAGGCCAAACTCTGTTTCAAAGTACAGACAGTAACTCCTTCTTCACTCTTGGATTTGTCTCTTGAAGGACACACATTCTGCCCTCTCTTTGGCAATTTCACCACACCACCTCCACAGACTACCTATCTTCGCAAGGATGGCTACTTCACGATGGAAGGCAAGTGCGGTCAGTTCTTCCAAGGCTCATACTTCATTGGTGTGGACATAGACAACACTAAGTACACTCCACAAGAGTTCGTTGACAGACTCAGACTGAAACCAACTCTTTGGTACACTTCTCTGTCACATCTACAGAAGGACAAGAATGGAGATGGGCAACTTGACTCTCGATTCAGACTAATCTACATCTTTGACAGTCTAATCCAAGACAAGTACGACTTCCGTTACTGTGCCTCCAAATTGTACAAGATGATAGAAGATGATACCCAAGAGGAGATTGAAGACAAATGCGGTCTCAGCTGCTGTCAGTACTTCAATGGAACTTATATCCACTCTGATGAAATCAAATCTGATTATGGTTTGACCAACAGCATCTACTCATTGGATGACATTCAAGTCTCAAATGAAGGTTATCTTAACTATCTTAGGATTAACTGTGAGTATAAGTCTTTGGATAAGGTTAAGAGAAAAGAGATTAAGGATAGGATTCTTACACTTTTGTCTCAATCTGATTTAGGGCAAACAAACCACCAAGAGAACACACATTTAATATCAGAATGGAACAAAAATGGAAGGTCTGATGATGAGGAAGACATTGACCTTGACCAACAGATGATTAATGATTACCGCAGATTACCTTGGGATGAATTCTTCAGCATCTACAGATACGAATATTCATTGGTCTATAGAACAGAGAGAGAGGATTGGTTGACCTTAGACTTAGGTGACAAGGCTATCAAGTACCAATTCTGTGATGATGACTACCTCGAGCTAAGTTGGATTGGAAATATTACAGCCAATGGCAACCAAACCAAGAGGAAGGATGGTCAACACAGACGTAGCACGTTGTTCCATCGAGGATGGCTACGAAGGGTAATCAAGCCATCCATCACTCCAAGTGAGTTGTTGTTCAATCTTATCTGTGATGTAGAAAGGTTCTTGGACAACTCTGATGGTGTACTTGACGTGGATACTTTGGTCACTAAGGTCAGACAGTGTTTCTCTTTGGGTATAGAAGACTACATCAAGGAGTATCCGAATATCTACAACGAGACGAAAGAGAAGTGCCGTAGGAAGAGATTTATCATCCATTGGACAAGCCGCAAGGACATCAAGCCGAACAGCCTTAGTAAAGAGTTACGATGGCAGTTACTTGACATCTTGTATGACCGAGAGCTCACTCTGATGGAGAATCTACAGATTTTGTTGGACAGTGACATTGCAGAATTTGACAAGGGATTGAGTAGAAACAGTCTCTATCGCTACTGCAAAGACAGAGGCATAGTCTGTAGCACCAAGTCTCTAAACAAAAGGGAGATGTTCTTCAAACTCCACGTAGATGGAATGAGTCTTCCCAAGGAACAAGAGTATCTGAAGGAAAAAGGTCTTGCTCTTTCAATGACAACTATCTCAAAGTACCGAGGTGAATTGGAGGCTATGTCTTTGCCTACAGTGATTGCGGCTTGAGGAATCAAGTAAGGGAGTCTGAACTGAAACAAATAAAATCAGTTCGGACTCCCTTTTTGCCTATAAACGTCTCAAAGCAAGAAACGTCTCAATTTAATCTTTATACCCTATCTTGAAACTCTCATTTTCTGTCTCATTCTATCCTTTTAGGTTAACGTGAGAAGAGGGCGAGTTAGGCAATCTGCTTTTTGCACTTCAGTATAGTGTTTACACTGTGTCCAGTTAATTTAGATACATTGCGGATAGAGATACCCTTTCTCAAGAGTTTAATTACATCCGAATACTCTTCCTGCACTTTCTCATTATTTTTGCGATAACCGACTTTTCTTCCAACCTGACCTCCATTGGAGATATATTTCTTTAAGCCACTATCCATGCGTTCTTTTATACTTGCACGTTCCATACTAGCAACTTCTGCAAGAATAGTAACTAAAAATTGAGACATTACATTTGGTTTTCCGTCTTCGTTTAGGGTTTCAATATTGTAATTTTTTATGAATAAAGAGATTCCCAAGGTGTTAAATTCTTCAATAGTCTTTAAGACCTCAAGTGTATTACGCCCAAGGCGAGACAATTCCCACACAAGAACTTTTTCTACATTGTGTGTACTAATGTAGGACATTAAACTTTGTAACTCTTATCGTTCTTCATTCTTTTTTGCCCCTGACACCTTCTCCGAGAAAACTTGTAACACATTCCAACCGCGTGATGAGGCAAACTGCTGGAGTTCGTCTATCTGACGTTGATAATCCTGCACACTCGTCGAAACCCTTGTATAAATGACTGTATTCATGACCGTTTTGTTTTTTAGCAAAGGTACAGCATGATTTTAATTCAGGCAATAGCAATGTGGTGTTTCACAATAATCTTTAGCGTTATTTAGCGTCTTTCCTATTCAAGAAGGCAATCTTTAAGTCTATGACGTATTCATATGCCTCAAAGACGCAGCTGCTATTAACCTCACCACAGATATAAGCACAGAAAGTTTCCACATCTTCCTTCTCCCACCGTTCAAAGTCTATAACCATATTTTCTTTGCCGTTAATAGTCTTGACGCAAGTATATGGTTTTGCCAATTCTTGTAAACTTAATCGATGGTCACGATGGTTTTTGCATAGTGCCTCATATTGAGCAATTAATTCCTCAAGCGGTTCTTCCGGCTCTTCTTCTGTTGACAAGTTGACTAATGAAAAGTCATCAGCTTTATGAAATTTATAGGGAATCATTATTATCTGTTTGGTGGTACAAATTAGTAAAATCAAGTATTATCCCGACATCTACACACATCTCTTGGAATGACTTCCAACAGTTTTCATCTACGATGAGTCTATCTCCGCATAGCAATGCTCCCTCATTGGGATATTTTTATCAATTCTCATTCTTTTATTGAATGAGAGAAGATGATTAGTCATCACAGCAAAGTTATGTTGGTTTTCGAATAACTCTTTATATACCTTTGGGGGGTCTTCAGCAATTACAAACATCATCTCTCAAAATGGGGCATCATCAACTTCATATTCTTCATCCGAATAGATTGGATTGTTTGACAAGCGGTCAGCAGGCGTATATGCAAAGGCATCAAAACCAATATGTTTGATGGAGTTGGGGAGTTCGAGTAACGCAGGAAGATTCACACAACCTTGAAATGCCGATTCTTCTATTCTTTCGATGCCGTCAGGCAGATTTACAGAATGTAGAAAATGACAATCGGCAAAAGCAAACTCATCAATTATTTTAATTTTTGAGCCAAGTTCTACTGTATGTAGGCTAAGGCAACCTGAGAATGCACCAAGTCCGATTGAAACCACATTGGGCAGATGAACCTCTTTGAGTTCTTTACATTTTCTAAAGGCACGTGCGTCAATGTAGGCTGCGTCAGACTCAAGAACTTTAATATGAACGTCCGTACAACCTACAATTTTCTTACGACCTCCTTTGAGAATGTCGATGATTATTCCGTTCTCAAACGTTGTGTCAACAACCTCGTCAAAGATTCGGTTCAAATTCTCTATTCTAGGAGTCACGCTTGCGCCAATTTTTTGCATCATCATCTCTGTGTAGTCTTCTGAGTAGCCATAATCTTTGTATTTTTGTTTGATGGCAATGAGATGTGGTGTGGTTAGGCAGTCAAAAATATCTTGAAAACCACGCCCAAGTGTTTCTAATTCTGGTTTTTCGCCGTTCTGTGACCACACTTTGTATAGTAAGTCAAATTGTTCGTCTGTTAATTCAACAGACTTACTATCACTGATGAGTTCAGATACACACACCCTATAGTCATCCTCTTTATTATCTTCCTTGCTCCAGCAGGTATAGTTAATACCTACCGTTAGATAAATCTCTATGTTAAAATCAAGTGTCTTCATAAGTTCATATAAATGCACTTTGGGCTGCGGCTCGGCATAATCCAAGTAAACTTGGCTTCTGCTCTCGCCTTGCACAAACGTTCCCTTATAATTCGGCAGATGCTCAATCAATATTCCAGGTAAATTCTCGCTTAATAATCGTGGCAAAGCCAACGACAAAATCTTCATCAAACAAAGGGTAAGATTCCAAATTAAGGCAAGGATATTATTTCTGATAAACCAATTAGAAATTCCGATGTCTTTCGTTCAGTCTGACTTCTATCTACATAGTCCGCACTATCATAAGGCAAGTCGGATAAATCTTTGGCATATTGTTCTCTTGCTTCTATCCAATCATCTAAAAGCACTTTTATGCGATTCAGATGGCCATTAGCATCCTTTCGACAATGTGCCATTTCATTCTTATGTTCTATGCAAGTCTCATACGATTCGGGCAACTCTCTGTCAATGGTTCGCTGGCAACATGCGAGAAACAGCTCTTTTGCATCCTCAAGATATATGTAATGGTTCGAACTTACTTGAGAGCAAGGAATACCTGGAGATGTTTGGTATAAAGAAAGATGAAGTGCCTTAATTGCTTCACAATCCTTATAGAAAGTTTCATGACCCTCGCTGCCACGATACCAATCCGGTTTTGTCAGAACAATATAATATAGTTCTTCGATTTCTTTATTCAAAGCACACCCTTGCTTAAAAGCCTTCTCTAATGATTCTGTCAGTTTTGAACAATGACCACTGTGAATCAATGCCGATAAATCGCATGAAGGACATGTATCCTTTGAACCTTTTCCGATTTGTTTATCCGACATTCGATTGCAGCTAATTATAGATAATGCAATGACCAAAATGAGACTATACTTCATCTTCTAACAATTGTTGTTCTATGATACATCGGGCTTCTCTACGTACACGTGAGCGAATAATTCCACTCACAATCGTATGTTTGTCTTTCTTTCCGCTATGACCTCCAAGTGAACCTGCAGCACCTAAACATCTAATCTTGGCATTATCAGAGCAATGTTCAGTAACGTATCGAGATGGGAAGTTCTTTGGCATCTCATCGTACTTGTGTGAATTCTTGCAATTTTGTTGGATTGCCATCCCTCTATGAATCATTTTCATGTAAGGGTTGTGTAGATAGCTTCTGCTCATATTATTCCATTTTTAATTCCAATCATGACCAATCAGCCAACCTATGGCTGTGAAAATAAATTGTATAAGGACAAAAAACAGCTTAATCATTAAATAACCAATGTAGAGTGGCATGAAGATAAAATATAATACCCACATAAACTAAAGATTGATTATGGTTATTGATTAATCTTCACATGAATAATTCAAAGGGTTGTCTGAAAGATACTCAAGTGGTGTGTCCACAAAAGCATTTTCTCCGATTTTGATAACATTTGGATGAAGTCGCATTTCGGCAACAAGATTTCCATCATAATCATTGATGATATGTGTAAGATTCATACAACCACAGAATGCCATATCACCAATTTCAGCAAGAGAAGGTGGCAGTTCTAAATAGTCAAGGAAATGGCAGCCCATAAAAGCACCACTGCCTATAACTGTTAGACAATCTGAAAAGAGAACATCATACAAACTTAGACATCCGATGAATGCATCCTTCCCTATCTCCTTAATGTTGGGTAGGTGGACCGACTTCAAGTATTGACATCTACTGAATGCGAAATCTTCAACGTTATCAGCGTCTGACGTAAATGATTCAATGTTTTTGTTCAAACAGAGAACAACGCTCTTACGACCATCGTGATAGTGTTTGTAGACAATATCATTTTCTACTGCATACATATAGTCATTATTGTACATCAACAGGAACTTGTCAGACAGAATAGGCTCCACAGACGCTTTTATTCGCTGTTGGCGTTCCCAAAGACGTGTGGTCATATTGCAGTTCTTGTACATTTTCTCAATGTACGCAAGCCTTGGCGCACTCAATTGCTCGTACAGAACAACAATGTCGTCTCGCATCTCGTCTAATGAATGTAACTCGTCATCGGAACAGAACTCCTGCATGTATTCATACTGTTCTTCTGACACATCAATAGATTCAAACTCTTCCAAAAGCGTTGACTCAATGATGTCAGTGTCGGGAACAATGTTGCCGTATTTGTCTATCAAGTCTTTGACAAGATAAACTTCAATCTTGCACCTTAGCTTCATTGTTTATCTCACTCCATTTTTGTTGCCAAATGTTCATCAAATAATCCATAGATGTCTCTATTCCAGCCTCCTTGGCCTTATTATACCAAAGCACTGCTTTATCATAACTTTGTTCTGTTCCGCAACCAGATTCATATCTCAGTCCCAGTGGGATGTATGATGGAGCATAACCCAATTCTGCTGCTTTATATAACCACTGAAATTCCTCTTCTTTATCAATAATACTTTTTCCATCAAAACATATTCTATGCTTCTGGTTTCTGTTTGCTATTTTCACCATGCAGTATGGAGAACCTTTCTTTGCACCCTCCAATAATATTGTTAGCGAAAGATGGTAATCATTCTCCGTCCCAATGCCATTTTCGTAATAATCTGCTAAGAGACCATATCCATCAACATACCCTAACTCTACGCATAGTTTACATATCTCAAAGGACAACTGAGGATTGGGGGTAATTACGGACGACCCAATCGCATAGAGTTCTGCAACATGAATTATAACATTTAAGTCAGCGTTCTTTACTGATTCTACATCTTTGAACTCGAACTTAGTATGTGGGTTCAGCCTTATTTCCTTCTCGAATTGAACGAGGTCAATCATTGATATTAGTTTCTCAAACTGTTCCATTATGCAATTGATTTAGTATTGTAGTGGCAGTGGTCTAATACCGCTGCCACTACAATAATATGTTGCCTCAAATGTTGCTCCAATCACTCTTGTCCGTTAACCTTCCGTTCTTGAAAATCATGCGCACACCATTGAAATTGTAGTGCTCGAATCTGTTATTTCCTATAACATATTCATTATATGGTCTTTGCGCGAGGAATATGTTGTTATCTCCCTGCATCACTCTGCCTAATTCCTGGAGGAGCACTAAAGGAGTACCGATAGGACAATCCATGAATTGAGCATTGTTCTTAAAGAGACCTACAATCTTTGCAACAAGAGCAGCACCATACTTCGCACTATACTTTTTCTGAACGATATTGTATTTGTGTTTGCATAAGTCAAATGCTGTAGGCGCAACTTTAGCTGTCGCGGGAATACCTTTGATTTCAAGGTTTTTGCACTTGTAAAAAGCATTCTCTCCAATGGTTTTCAGAGTTGCTGGCATTGTTAGGTTTGTCAACTTCTCGCAACCTCCACTGTTTGAGGAGGATATGGAATTTGAACAGCAGGAATGTCGTGAGGATATCATCAGGGAGACATATCCACTGGTGTATACCTCAGAGGATGGGAGAATAAGAATCTATGAAACATGACAGCTTATATATCATTATGCCGGCATATAATGAAGAAAAAAATATCGGGACCGTGATCGAGCAATGGTATCCGGTAGTGGAGAAGATCGGCGGGGACAGCCGCCTGGTGATCCTGAATGACGGCAGCAAAGATGCTACCTACAAAAAAATACAGGACTATCAGAAAAAGTATGACCGTCTTATAGGAATTGATAAACCGAATGAAGGGCATGGAGGAACAATACTCAGAGGATATCGTTACGCAGTGGGAAAAGATGCTGATTATATTTTTCAGACGGATTCAGACGGGCAGACACTTCCGGAGGAATTCTGGCAGTTCTGGGAAAAACGTCAAAAGTGCGGGCTTCTTATCGGTTACCGGCAGAAGAGAGAGGATGGGCTCTCCAGGATTTTTGTGACAAGAATACTGCGGCTTGTGCTTTTTCTTATTTTTGGAACCTGGGTAAAAGATGCAAATACGCCATATCGGCTGATGGAGGGAAAACAGCTCGCCAAAGTACTGAAGCGTATCCCAGACGGATTTTTCCTTTCCAATGTGCTGATGACTGTGATCTATGAAAAACATCAGCTTTATGTGGAATATATCCCCATCACATTCCGACCGAGACAGGCCGGAAAAAACTCTATCAACATGAAACGGATCATAAAGATCGGAAGACAGGCATTTAGATCGGAAGAGCACACGTCTGAACTCCAGTCACAGTCAACAATCTCGTATGCCGTCTTCTGCTTGAAAAAA
>ENA-UPTB01001171-UPTB01001171.1-human-gut-metagenome-genome-assembly--contig:-NODE-1171-length-23983-cov-5.434744_pt1 | contig 23983 bp, 21 predicted proteins | sample MGYA00250046_ERZ773369 | MGnify/ENA primary metagenome ERZ773369 (study PRJEB29103, sample SAMN06111938) | human gut metagenome | biome: human gut; feature: ankylosing spondylitis patient; material... | reverse complement strand
CTACAAGGGCATGAAGGCCGTTTACTGGTGCCCCGAGGACCGTACCGCCCTGGCTGAGGCTGAGATCGAGTACGCCGAGGACGAGTGCGACTCTATCTACGTCCGCTTTAAGCTGACCGACGACCCCAACGGCGTGCTGGCCAAGCACAACATCCCGCTGGATAAGGCCTGGATCGTCATCTGGACCACCACCACTTGGACCCTGCCCGCCAATGTGGCCACCTGCCTCAACCCCAACCTGGAGTATGCCTTCGTCAAGATCGGCGATGCTTACCACATCATGGCCCGCGAGCTGGTCGAGTCCACGATGAAGGGCTGCCACATCGACGAGTACGAAGTCCTGCCCGACACCGTTCTGGGCAGTGAGCTGGAGCTGATGCAGTATCAGCATCCCTTCCTGGACCGCAAGGGCCTGGTCATCCTGGGCGACCATGTCACCCTCGAAGGCGGCACCGGCTGCGTCCACACCGCCCCCGGCCATGGTGTTGAGGACTTTGAAGTCTGCGTTAACCACTACCCGCAGGTTCCCGTCGTTGTTCCCGTGGATGACGCCGGCCGCCTGACCGCCGAAGCTGGCGAGAAATTTGCCGGTCTCAAGGTCTGGGATGCCAACAAGGTCATTCTGGAGCACATCAAGGAGAGCGGCCACCTGATGGGTGTGCAGCACATCACCCACCAGTACCCGCACTGCTGGCGCTGCCACCATCCCATCATCTTCCGCGCGACCGAGCAGTGGTTCTGCTCCATCGATGCTTTCAAAGAGGATGTCTACAAGGCTATTGACAGTGTACACTGGCAGCCGGCCTGGGGCCATGACCGCATGGCTGGCATGGTCCGTGACCGCAGCGACTGGTGCATCAGCCGTCAGCGCGTCTGGGGCGTGCCCATCCCGGTCTTCTACTGCAAGAAGTGTGGCAAGTACCACATCACCGATGCTTCCATCAAGGCTGTCTCCGACCTGTTCCGCAAGGAGGGCAGCGACGCCTGGTATAAGTACGATGCCAACGAGATCATGCCCAAGGGCGAAGTCTGCGAGTGCGGCGCTTCCGATTGGGAGAAAGATCCCGACATCATGGACGTTTGGTTCGACTCCGGCTCTACCTGGAGCGCTGTCTGCCGCGAGCGCCCGGAGCTGACCTATCCTGTTGATATGTACATGGAAGGTGCCGATCAGTTCCGTGGTTGGTTCCAGTCCAGCCTGCTGACCAGCGTTGCCACCCAGGGCCAGGCTCCGTACCGCGAGGTGCTGTGCCATGGCTGGGTCGTCGACGAAAAAGGCAAGCAGATGCACAAGTCCGCTGGCAACGGCGTGGAACCCAGCGAAATCATTCGTGACTACGGTGCCGACATCGTCCGTCTGTGGGTCGCTTCCAGCGATTATACCGTCGACGTCCGCGCCGGTAAGGAGATATTCCGCCAGCTGTCCGAGGCTTACCGCAAGATGCGCAACACCGCCCGCTTCATGCTGGGCAACATCAACGACTTTGATCCCAACAAGGATATGGTCGCTGACGATCAGCTGTTCGAGATCGACCGCTGGGCGCTGGAAGCCTGCAACCAGCTGACCGCCACCATGCGCGATGCCTACGACCACTACGACTTCAGCTGCGCTTACCATGCGTTGTACAACTTCTGCGTCATCGATATGTCCAACTTCTATATGGACGTTATCAAGGACCGCCTGTACTGCGCTGACGACCATGCCCGCCGCTGTGCACAGACCGCGCTGTACCGCATCCTGGTCGACTTTACTAAGCTGCTGGCCCCCATCCTGAGCTTCACCAGCCAGGAGATCTGGAGCTATGTGCCCAAGATGCCCGGCATGAAGGACTATGTCGTCTTTGAGCAGATGCCCGAAGCCAAGGCCGCTGCTGACGAAGCTTTCACTGCCAAGTGGGACCGCATCATGGCCATCCGTGATGATGTCAAGAAGGTGCTGGAGCAGGCCCGTGCCGATAAGACCATCGGATCTTCTCTGGAAGCCTGCCTGACGCTGTACTGCAACAAGGAGGTCTATGACTTCCTGAACACCATCCCCATGGATGAGCTGGCCGACCTGTTCATCGTTTCCAAAGTCGATCTGACTGAGGGCGAGGGCGGTGTCAAGGGCATCGTCGAGGGTCTGGGCGCTGCCGCTGCCCACGCAGCCGGCAACAAGTGCCTGCGCTGCTGGAAGTACGAGCCCGCCGTTGGCGAAAACGGCCTGTGCCCGCGCTGCGCTAAGGTGCTGGGTCTTTAATCTACCGTTCAGCGGTGCTTATAATTGCATAAGCACCGCTGATTTTTTTGAATAAGGGAGTAACCATGATTTTTGGTGTTCTTTCTGTGCTGGCGGCGGCTGTGCTTGTGGGCGTTGACCAGCTTATCAAGCGCTGGGCCACGGCGGTACTGCTGCCCAAAACGGCCATGACGCTGATCCCCGGCGTGCTGGAGCTGCGCTACTTTCTCAATGATGGCATGGCGTTTTCGATGCTGGCAGGCAAACAAAAACTGCTGATTGCCGCCACCTCGCTGATGCTGTTGGGCGTATTGTGGATGTTGTTTGCCCGCAAGCTGACCCCGCTGGAGCGGGTAGCCTGGACTCTGGTACTGGGCGGCGGCATCGGCAACCTGATCGACCGCATCGCTACCGGCGTGGTGGTCGACTACATCAACGTCCTGTTCATGAACTTTGCCATCTTCAACTTCGCTGACATCTGCGTCTGCGTAGGCGTCGGTCTGCTGATGGTGTGGGTGCTGTTCGACTCCTACTTTAAAGAAAAAGCCGAGAAAAGCGTAAAAACGGAATCGGCCGCCCCCACAGATGATGCTAATGGAAAAAATTGAACTTATCGCTGGGCCTGATGCCTCCGGCCGCCTGGACGCCTGGCTGGCAGGGCAGTGCGCCGAGCTTTCCCGCAGCGCCCTGCAAAACCTGATGGAGCAGGGCAGAGTGACCCGCGGCGGCAGCTGCGTCAACAAAAAAGACAAAGTTGTCCCCGGCGCTGCCTACTGTATCGACCTGCCGGAACCTCAGCCCATCGAGGCCCAGCCCCAGAACATCCCGCTGGATGTCGTCTACGAGGATAACGATTTGATCGTCATCAACAAGCCCAAGGGCATGGTGGTGCATCCGGCCCCCGGCAACCCGGACGGCACGCTGGTCAACGCGCTGCTGTACCACTGCGCCGGGCAGCTTTCCGGCATCGGAGGGGCCATCCGTCCCGGCATCGTCCACCGTATCGATAAGGGCACCAGCGGCCTGTTGGTCATGGCCAAAAACGATGCCGCGCACCAGGCGCTCAGCGCCCAGTTCAGTGTGCATAGCATCCACCGGGTCTACCATGCCATCGTCTACGGCAATCTGAAAGAGGATGAGGGCTTTGTGGAAACGTACCTCGGCCGCGACCCGCGGGACCGCAAAAAGATGGCGGTCGTTCCGCAGGAAGCCTCGGGTGCCCGCTACGCCTACACCGGCTGGCGCGTGCTGGAACGCTTCGGCAACTTTACCTACATTGCCTGCCAGCTCAAGACCGGCCGCACCCACCAGATCCGCGTACACATGGCCAGCATCGGTCACCCGCTGGCAGGGGACGCCGTCTACGGCCCGCGCAACTGCATCAAAAGCCTGAACGGCCAATGCCTGCACGCTAAAGAATTGGGCTTTATTCACCCTGCAACGCAGCAGTGGGTGCAGTTTGACTCGCCGCTGCCTGCCTATTTTACAGAGTTTCTGACACGGTTAAGAAAGGAACATCGCGCATGAAATCAGCGCTAAGCGATACCCTTGTCATCTGTGATATGGATAACACGCTGCTCACCGCCAAAGAGGGGCTGCCGGCCTGCAACCGCACGGTCATCAACCTCTTTACCAGCCTGGGCGGCCTGTTTACCGTGGCTACCGGCCGCCCGCCGGAGTCGATCCGCGCAGCGTTGGAAGGCATACACCTTTCGCTGCCGGCCATCTCCTGCAACGGCGCGCTGCTGTATGATTTTTCCACCGAGACGGTGCTGCACCGCTCGACCCTCAACCGGGAGCAGGCCACCACGGCTATCAAGGACATCCTGAACAAGTTCCCGCGCATGGGTGTGGAGGTCATGGCCGGCAACGGCGAGATGTACGTCGTCCACGCCAACGAGACTACCCACGCCCACCAGGTGGACGAACACCTGGGCAGCATTGCCTGCCCCATTGACTGTGTGCCGGACGGCTGGGTCAAGGTAGTGTTTGCCGCTGACCCCGAGGCCATCCGTAAGCTGGGGCAGTACGCCAAAACCAAGTACTACGGCCGGGATAACTACTTCCTGGCCACCAACAACATTTACTTAGAGATCATGCCCGGCGGCGTCAGCAAGGCCACCGGCTTGCAGGACCTTTGCGCATTGATGAACAAATCCATCAAAAACACCATCGTCATCGGTGATTACTATAACGATCTTGAACTGATGCGCACCGCAGGCCACGCTGTGGCCGTTGCCAATGCACCCGCCGAGGTCAAGGCCACTGCCGACGAGGTGACCACCTGCACCTGCGCCGAGGGCGCGGTAGGTGAGTACCTGTACGCACTGATCGACCGGGCAACAAAATCCTGACGCCATCTGGGCAAAGGGGGCTGTACGATGAAAGTAAGCGAACTGATGAACCCCGCAGGCGTGCGCCTGTACGCCAACATCAAAGAGGCCGCCGACGTGCTGGGCATCCTGGTAGAATTGCAGGAGGAGACCGGCGCCATCACCAATGGCACGGCCTACTATAACGCTGTCTGCCAGCGGGAAAACTTCGGCGGCACCACGGCCATCGGGGACGGCATCGCGCTGCCCCACGCCTGCAACGCCGGGGTATCGGCCCCCAGCATTTCGGCCCTGACGCTGCGCCACGGCGTGGATTGGGGTGCCCCGGACGCCCGGGCGGTGGATCTTTTGTTCATGATCGCCGTGCCCCCGGGAAATGAAAGCCTGCACCTGCAAATTTTAGCACGGCTGGTCAACCTGCTCAGCCGCAACTCGCTGGTGGACGCTTTGCGCCACGCCAGCAGCCCGGAACGCTTTGTGGAGCTGATCGCCAAGACAGAGAATGCCTGCTTTGCTGATTGACCCACCTAAACCTCAAAACTATATAAACAGTCCGCTGCGGAACCCGAAAAAGGGGGGCAATGGGCTGTTTTGCTGTTTTTTGGTAAAAATGCCGAGAATTTGCTGCTGCAAAGTGCCAAATTTGGCAAGATAGACCTTGCTTTAAAGCATTAAACTGTGCTATACTTTAAAGCACTAAAGCAACTGCTTTTGAGGGCACGCTGTGCGGCGCGTAAGCATGTTGCCGTTATTTGGAGGAAACAAAGATGAAAAAGGCACTTTCTCTCGCTATGGCAGCTGCCATGACCATGGGTCTGGCAGCTTGCGGCAGCACTGCATCCAGCACCGCTGCTGCTGATTCCACCCCCGCGGCTTCCACCGCGGGGAGCGAAGAAACTTCCGCCGCCGAAAGCACCGACGGCAAGGTCTATACCGTCGGCATCTGCCAATTGGTCCAGCACGATGCGCTGGACGCCGCCACCCAGGGCTTCAAGGACGCTTTGACCGAGAAGCTGGGCGAGGGCAACGTCAAGTTTGACGAGCAGAACGCCTCCGGCGATTCCGCCAACTGCACCACCATCGTCAGCGGCTTTGTCTCCACTGGCGTCGATTTGATCCTGGCCAACGCCACCGCCCCGCTGCAGGCTGCTGCCCAGGCTACCGCCGACATCCCCGTCCTCGGCACCTCTGTTACCGACTACGCCACTGCGCTGGACATCTCTGACTGGACCGGCACTGTGGGCAACAACATCTCCGGCACCTCTGACCTGGCCCCGCTGGACCAGCAGGCAGCCATGATCCAGGAGATGTTCCCGAACGCTAAGACTGTTGGCCTGCTGTACTGCAGCGCCGAGCCCAACTCCGTTTACCAGTGCGATGTCATTGAAGGCTATCTCACGGAGATGGGCCTGGAGACCACCCGCTACGCTTTCACCGATACCAACGATGTCACCTCCGTCACCCAGGCCGCTGCTGCTGCCTCTGACGTGATCTACATCCCCACCGATAACACCGCTGCTTCCAACACCGAGGCCATCGCCAATGTGGTTATCCCGGAGAAGGTTCCTGTGGTTGCCGGTGAGGAAGGCATCTGCAAGGGCTGCGGTGTTGCCGCCCTGTCCATCAGCTACTACGATCTGGGCTACAAGACTGGTGAGATGGCTGCTGAAATCCTGGCCGATGGCGCCGATGTCTCCACCATGCCTGTTGCGTTTGCCCCCAACGTTACCAAAAAGTACAACGCAGCCAACTGCGAAGCACTGGGCATCACCCCGCCGGACGGCTATGAGGCCATTGCCGACTAAAAAATCCTGAATCACACGCACGAATAAACAGCGAGGAGAGGGTTGAAACGGCTCTTTCCCCGCTGTTTTGGTGCATCGTTTCCCCAGCATGATTCCAAAAAAGTTCGGAGGTTTTATTCATGGGATTCTTTGCTTCCCTGATCAACTCAATGCCCAGTGCTGTGGCCCAGGGCCTTATCTGGGGCATTATGGCCATCGGCGTCTACCTAACCTACCGCATCCTGGATGTGGCCGATTTGACGGTCGACGGCTCTCTCGGTACCGGCGGTGCGGTCTGCGTTGTTATGGTGCTTAACGGGGCGCCGGTGGGGCTGGCCCTGCTGGCGGCTACGGCAGCAGGTATGCTGGCGGGCCTTGTTACGGGCCTGTTCCACACGGCCTGCGGCATCCCGGCTATTTTGGCCGGTATTTTGACCCAGCTGGCGCTGTATTCGGTCAACCTCCGCATCATGGGCTTCGGCACGGGCGGCGGCAAAGCCAACCTGCCCATCAGCGTGGATAAGTACGGCCTGCTGGTCTCGGCCCGTTATGTCCGCAATGTGGCCCTCAATAACCCCATCCTGATCCTGACCATCTTCTGCGCGGTGCTGATCGCTGTGCTGTACTGGTTCTTTGGCACTGAGCTGGGCTGCTCTCTGCGTGCCACCGGCGCTAACCAGAACATGGCCCGTGCCCAGGGCATCAACACCAACGTCACCAAGGTGCTGGGCCTGATGATCTCCAACGGCCTGGTCGCGCTGGCCGGCGGTCTGCTGGCCCAGTATCAGGGCTTCTCCGACATCAACATGGGCCGTGGTGCTATCGTCATTGGTCTGGCGGCGGTCATCATCGGCGAGGTCATCTTCAGCCGTATCTTCCGCAACTTTGCCCTCAAACTGCTGTCCGCTGTTATCGGCGCTATCATCTACTACATCGTCATGGTCTTTGTCCTGCGCCTGGGCCTGTCTACCGACGACCTGAAGCTGCTCACTGCTTTGGTAGTGGCGCTGTTCCTGACCATCCCGTACTGGAAGGGCAAATACTTCACCAAGACCTCGGTGAAAAAGGGGGAGAAGAACCATGCTTGAGATTAAAAATGTCTACAAGACCTTTAACGCCGGCACAGTCAACGAGAAAGTGGCCCTGCAAGACCTGAACCTGACGCTGGAAGACGGCGATTTCGTTACCGTCATCGGCGGCAACGGCGCGGGCAAATCCACCATGCTCAACGCGGTAGCCGGTGTCTGGCCTATCGATATGGGCAAGATCCTCATCGACGGGCAGGACGTCACCCGCCTGTCGGAGCATCAGCGCGCCAAGTACATCGGCCGTGTCTTTCAGGACCCGATGATGGGCACCGCCGCCACCATGGGCATTGAGGAAAACCTCGCCCTGGCGGCCCGCCGCGGCGTGACCCGCTCGCTGAAAGTGGGCATCACCAAAAAAGAGCGCGAGGAATACCACGAGCTGCTTAAAACGCTGGACCTGGGCCTGGAGGACCGCATGACCAGCAAGGTCGGCCTGCTTTCCGGCGGCCAGCGCCAGGCGGTCACCCTGTTGATGGCCACCCTGAAAAAGCCCAAGCTGCTTTTGCTGGATGAGCACACCGCCGCCCTGGACCCCAAGACGGCCGCTAAGGTGCTGGCCCTCTCGGAGAAGATCGTGCAGGAGAACCACCTGACCACCCTGATGATCACCCACAACATGAAGGATGCCATCAAGTACGGCAACCGCCTGATCATGATGTACGAGGGCCATGTCATCTACGATGTGCGCGGTGAGGAAAAGGCCAACCTGCAGGTCAGCGACCTGCTCCAGCGCTTTGAGCAGGTCAGCGACGGCGGCTTTGCCAACGACCGCATGCTGCTCTCCTGATCGGCAATAAACACCATACAAAAACCAGCGCGGCGGCTTTCCCGGCAAAAGGGGAAGGCCGCCGCGTTTTCGTTTATCTGTGCTGGGTAAAACTCGAACTCACCACTGCCGCCGGTACTCGCCGGGGGTGGTGCCCTCCACCTTTTTAAACAGGCGGGAAAAATAGTTGGCATCGTTCAGTCCGCACTCCTGGGCCACAGCCTCGATGCTGCGGTCGGTAAAGCGCAGCAGCCGCTTGGATTGGGTAATACGCAGCTGCACAAGATAGTTGGTGACCGATTGACCGAACTGCTCCTTAAACACGCGGGTCAGGTAGAACTTGTTGATGTAGAACCGCTCAGCCAGCGCGTCCAGCGTGATCTTCTCGGTGTAGTGGGTGTCCAGATAATCCTTGATCTCCTGCAAGTTCTGCTTTTTGCTGCCCGGCGCGCGGGCGGTGTCCGGGTGCCAGCTTTCTTCCATCAGCAGGGTCAGCAGGGCAATCAGCTTTTCATAAATCTGCATGTCCCGCACGTAAGTGTCGGATTCCGCCAGCGCGTACAATTCGTCCAGCAGCGCCGCGTATCCGCCGGGGTCAGCAGCGCGGAAGCAGGGCAGGCCGCCCCGCTCCTGATACTTTTTGTAAATGGCCGCCATGTTCGGCCCATAAAAATGCACCCAGTGCAGCTGCCACAGATCGTCCCCGGTGTGGTGCTGGTAGGGGCGCTGGCAATCCAGAAACACACAGTCCCCGGCGTGCAGCTCGTGCCAGGCACCCTCGTACTCCAACACACCAGAGCCGCTCTCCACCCAAAAAAACAGGTAGGACGCCAGCCCCTTGCGGGTGCTGGTGTGGGGCTGCCGCGCCTGCAAACTGCCCACCTCCTGCAGATGGATGAGGTTCGACCGCGCAAAAGGGGAGGGCGTGTAGATCACGCGCCGGGAATGTACCAGCTTGCCGTCAAAAAATGGTGTTTTCATGATGCCCTCCTGCCAAAGTTCCTTGCAGGCATCATACCACAGCGGCGTACAAAAAGTCAATATAATGCTACTGCTTTGCAAGATTACCCCTACAGTAACAGGAAAAAATCCGCTACAATAACAAACAAGGCCCAATCAAAAGCATTTATATGCTGCATAAAAAGTGCGGTAGAAAGGATATACAGTTATGAAAAAAGCACTCATCACCGGTATCACCGGCCAGGACGGCAGCTATCTGGCGGAGTTCCTGCTGGAAAAAGGCTACGATGTCCACGGCATCATCCGCCGTTCTTCTGTCGATTACCGAGAGCGCATCGCCCATCTGGAAGGCCACCCCAACTTCCACCTGCATTACGGCGACCTCAGCGATTCGATGAGCATCCTCTCGGTCGTCGGCAAGGTCCGTCCCGATGAAATTTACAACCTCGCCGCCCAGAGCCACGTCCAGGTCAGTTTCGATGTGCCAGAGTTCACCGCCGATGTCGACGCTACCGGCGTGCTGCGCGTACTGGAGGCCGTGCGTCTGTGCGGCCTGACCGACACCTGCCGCATCTACCAGGCATCCACCTCGGAGCTGTACGGCAAGGTCGAGGAAGTGCCACAGAACGAGAACACCCCGTTCCACCCCTACAGCCCCTACGCCGTCGCCAAGCAGTACGGCTTCTGGATCGTGAAGGAGTACCGCGAGGCCTACAACATGTTCTGCTGCTCCGGTATCCTCTTTAACCACGAGTCCGAGCGCCGCGGTGAGACCTTTGTCACCCGCAAGATCACCCTGGCTGCCGCCCGCATCGCCCAGGGCAAACAGGATAAGCTCTACCTGGGCAACCTGTCCAGCCTGCGCGATTGGGGCTACGCCAAGGATTATGTCGAGTGCATGTGGCTGATCTTGCAGAACAAAAAGCCGGAGGATTTCGTCATCGCCACCGGTGAGCAGCACTCGGTGCGTGAGTTCTGCCAGCTGGCCTTCCACAATGTGGGCATCGAGCTGGAATTTGTCGGCGAGGGCATGAATGAGAAGGGCATCGACAAGGCTACCGGCAAGGTCGTCATCGAGGTCAGCCCCGACTTCTACCGCCCCACCGACGTTGTCAATCTCTGGGGCGACCCCAGCAAGGCCAAGCGCGAGCTGGGCTGGAACCCCACCAAGACCACCTTTGCCGAGCTGGTCAAGATCATGGTCGACCACGATATGAAGAAGGTCGCCGTCGAGCGCGCCGAGGAACATATCCAGACCAATCTGGCCGAATACCTTGAAAAAGGTGTCATCAAATAAGTATAATTACTATTATCACTATCCTATTCATTCTATTCATCCTATTCATTACATTCGCCGCCTTTCGCCGCCTAATGAATAAGATGAATAGGATGAATGTAATGAATATAATGAATAGGATAGTAATTTTACATTAGGAGTATAGTAACACTCCAAATTTTGCCGCGCTGAAGCGGGAGGAATATGCAATTATGATGGAGAAAAACGCAAAGATCTATGTAGCCGGGCATCGCGGCATGGTGGGCAGCGCCATCGTGCGGGAACTGCAGCGCCAGGGCTATACCAATATCATCACCCGTACCCATAAGGAGCTGGACCTCTGCCGCCAGCAGGATGTGGAGGATTTCTTCGCCGCCGAAAAGCCGGAGTATGTCTTTTTGGCAGCGGCCAAGGTGGGCGGCATCGTCGCCAATCAGGAGGCCCTGGCCGACTTCATGTACTACAACATGACGCTGGAGATGAACGTTATCCACTCCGCCTGGCAGAACGGCTGCAAAAAGCTGGAATTCCTGGGCTCTTCCTGCATCTACCCCCGCATGGCGCCCCAGCCCATGCAGGAAAGCTGCCTGCTGACCAGCGAGTTGGAAAAGACCAACGAGGCCTACGCCCTGGCCAAGATCAGCGGCCTGAAATACTGCGAGTTCCTGAACCGCCAGTACGGCACTGACTATATCAGCGTCATGCCCACCAACCTCTACGGCCCCAACGATAACTACCATCCCACCCACAGCCATGTGGTACCCGCCCTCATCCGCCGCTTCCACGAAGCCAAGGTCAACGGCGTCGAGAGCGTCACCTGCTGGGGCGATGGCAGCCCGCTGCGAGAGTTCCTGTATGTGGACGACCTCGCCAACCTGTGCGTCTTCCTGATGAATAACTACTCCGGCAACGAGACCGTCAACGCCGGCACCGGCAAGGAGCTGACCATCAAGGAGCTGACCGAGCTGGTGGCTAAGGTCGTCGGCTACACCGGCGAGATCAAGTGGGATACCTCCAAGCCCAACGGCACGCCCCGCAAGCTGCTGGACGTCAGCAAAGCTACCAAGCTGGGCTGGACCTACAAGACCGAGCTGGAAGACGGCCTGCGCCTTTCCTACGAGGACTTCCTGCATAACCCGATGCGCGCCGAGCGTTGAAAAGGAGATTGCATGAATATTATCCTGCTTTCCGGCGGCTCCGGCAAACGCCTGTGGCCGCTGTCCAATGACATCCGCTCCAAGCAGTTCATCAAAATTTTCAAGACCGCCGACGGCTACGAGTCGATGGTCCAGCGCGTCTACCGCCAGATCACCGAGGTGGACAAGGACGCCAGCGTTACCATCGCCACCAGCAAGACCCAGGTGTCGGCCATCCATAACCAGCTGGGTGACTCGGTGGGCGTCTGCGTTGAGCCCTGCCGGCGCGATACCTTCCCGGCTATCGCCCTGGCCACGGCCTACCTGCATGATGTAAAGGGCGTCGGCCCGGACGAGCCTGTTGTCGTATGCCCGGTGGACCCCTATGTCAATAACGACTACTTCGAGGCTCTCAAGCAGCTGTCTGACCTGGCTGAAAAGGGCGGGGCCAACCTCTCCCTGATGGGCATTGAGCCGACCTATCCCAGCGAGAAGTACGGCTACATCATCCCCGAAAGTGCCGGCTCCGTCAGCCCGGTGCGCACTTTTAAGGAGAAGCCCGACGCCAAAACGGCGGAGCAGTACATCGCCCAGGGCGCACTGTGGAACGGCGGCGTCTTTGCCTACCGCCTGGGCTACGTGCTGGACCGTGCCCATGAACTCATCGACTTCACCGACCATCAGGACCTCTTCAATAAGTACGAAACGCTGAACAAGATCAGCTTCGACTACGCCGTGGTCGAGCACGAGTCCAAAATTCAGGTCATGCGTTTTGCGGGGCAGTGGAAGGACATGGGCACCTGGAACACCCTGACCGAGGCGATGGAAGAACCGAAGATCGGCAAAGCCATCTTGAACGACGCCTGCGAGAACGTGCATGTGCTGAACGAGCTGGACGTGCCGGTGCTCTGCATGGGCCTGAAAGATGTGGTGGTCTCTGCCAGTCCCGAGGGCATCCTCGTCTCCGACAAAGAGCAGTCCAGCTACATCAAGCCCTTTGTGGACAAGATCGACCAGCAGATCATGTTTGCCGAGAAGTCCTGGGGCAGCTTCCGCGTGCTGGACGTGGAGGACGAAAGCCTGACCATCAAGATCACGCTGAACCCCGGCCACCGTATGAACTACCACAGCCATGCCCGCCGGGATGAGGTGTGGACGGTCATCTCCGGCCGCGGCTATGCCATCGTCGACGGCGTAAAGACCACCGTGCAGGCAGGGGATGTGGTGAAGATGCCCGCCGGCAGCCGCCACACCATCGTGGCCGACACCGAACTGAAAGTGATGGAAGTCCAGCTTGGCCGCGACATCAGCGTCCACGATAAAGAAAAGTTCCCGTTCCCGGAAGTGTAACCGTTAAACTCGGCCAAAACCGTAAATTTTGCCGCGGGGCACTTGACTTATGCCGAAAAATCAGTATAATAGTCTTGTTGCCCTTGTGTGCTGGTATGGCTCAGTTGGTAGAGCAGCTGATTCGTAATCAGCAGGTCGCCAGTTCAAGTCTGGCTACCAGCTCCAAGCGTAAAAGTCTGCGGCAGGTTTCCTGTCGCAGGCTTTTTGTGTATGAGGGAGAGACACTGCAAAAATTAAACAAAAACAGCAAAAATGTCGCTTGAACTTAAACCTCGGTTCCATGTTATAGTTTTATGGCAGGTTGAAGACCTGCGGCCTTGACAAACCCGACGGCTGCATGTATGATAGAGCAGTTGATTTTGCAAGCATACTAAAAAAGTAGGAAATAAAACCCCAAGGAGGGAACATCCCCATCATGACAGAACGCCTTGCCCAGATATTGGCGGATTCCTTTTTTAAGATCCTGATCCCTGGCATTACCGTCACCATCCCGTTGACGGCGCTGTCCTTTTCTATTTCTCTTGTCATCTCCGTGGCGGTGGCGCTGGTGCAGTTTGCCCAGGTGCCGGTACTTACCAAGCTGGCCCGCCTGTACATCTGGATCATCCGCGGTACGCCCATTCTGGTGCAGCTGTTTGTAGTGTTCTACGGCCTGCCGGGTGTCGGCATCCTCATCGAGCCGTTCCCTGCGGCGGTGCTGGTGTTTTCCATCAACGAGGGTGCTTACGGTGCCGAGACTATCCGCGCGGCGCTGGAATCGGTGCCCAAGGGCCAGCTGGAAGCAGGGCAGTGCGTGGGCATGAGCTACATGCAGATCATGTGGCGCATCATCCTGCCGCAAGCCCTGCGCACGGCGTTCCCCACGCTGGCCAACTCCCTGATCGCCATGGTCAAGGATACCTCTCTGGCGGCCAATATCACCGTGACCGAAATGTTCATGACCACCCAGCGCATCGTCGCCCGCACCTACGAGCCGCTGGCCCTCTATCTGGAGGTCGGCCTTGTCTACCTGCTGTTCTGCACGGTGCTGACCCGCGTGCAGGCCTGGGGCGAGAAGCTGCTGAACCGCCGCGGCGCACAAAGGAGTTGATACGATGCTGGAAATCCATGATCTGCAAAAATCCTTCGGTGACCTGCATGTCTTAAGGGGCATCAATCTCAATATCCAGAAGGGCGATGTCGTGGCCGTCCTCGGCTCCAGCGGCAGCGGCAAAACAACGCTTCTGCGCTGCATGAACTTTTTGGAGCATGCCGATGCGGGCACCATGGTCTTTGACGGCCAGCAGGTGGAGCTGAGCCGCATCACCCACGCCCAGATTCACGCCCTGCGCCGCCGCACCGGTTTTGTGTTCCAAAACTACAACTTGTTCGCCAACAAGACCGCGCTGCAAAACGTGACCGAGGGCCTTGTCATTGCCCGCAAGATGGACAAGCACCAGGCCGACGAGATCGCCCGTGCCGCGCTGGATAAAGTCGGCATGGGGGACCGCTGCGACCACTATCCCAGCCAGCTTTCCGGCGGCCAGCAGCAGCGCGTGGCCATTGCCCGCGCCATTGCTTACGACCCGGAGATCCTCTATTTCGACGAGCCGACCTCGGCCCTCGACCCCGAGCTGACCGGCGAAGTGCTGACCGTCATGCGCCGTTTGGCCGATGAGGGTCGCACGATGCTGGTCGTCACCCACGAGATGGACTTTGCCCGCCATGTGGCCAACCGCGTTGTCTTTATGGACACCGGCGTCATCGTGGAGCAGGCCGACGCCGAAACTTTCTTCACCAACCCGCAGCAGCCCCGCACCCGGGAGTTCCTGCAGAATTACAAACAAAGGAGTTTTACCTGATGAACCGTAAAAAGATCACCGCCCTGGCTCTGACCGCCGCTATTTCCGCCGCCGTGCTGGCTGGCTGCGGCAGCTCTGCCGCTTCTTCCGCTGCCCCGGCTGCTGATTCCGCCGCCGACAGCGCCACCACCGATACCGCCGCTTCTGCCGACCTGCTGAGCCAGATCCGGGAGCGCGGTACCATCACCGTCGCCATGGAGGGCACCTGGGCCCCCTGGACCTACCACGATGAAAACGACAACCTCGTCGGCTATGACGTGGAAGTTGCTACCCTGATCGCCGAGAAGCTGGGCGTTGAGCCGGAGTTCATCGAGGGAGAGTGGGACGGCCTGCTGGCCGGTCTGGACGCTGGCCGTTACGACATCATGGTCAACGGCGTGGACATCACCGAGGAGCGCGCCGAGAAATACGACTTCTCCGAGCCGTACGCCTACAACCGCACCGCCGTCATCACCAAGGGTGATAACGACACCATCAACAGCCTGGAAGATCTGAAGGACAAAAAGACCGCCAACACCATCTCCAGCACCTACGCTCAGCTGGCTGAGCAGTACGGCGCCGATGTTACCGGCGTGGACGACCTGAACCAGACCTTCGAACTGCTGAACAGCGGCCGCATCGATGCTACCCTGAACGCTGAGGTTACCTTCTACGACTACACCAAAGAGCATCCCGACGCCAACGTCAAGATCGCAGTCCTGACCCAGGACGCCAACGAGGTTGCTATCCCGCTGCGCAAGGGCGACGAGACCGCCACCCTGCGTGAGGCTATTAACACCGCCATTGACGAGCTGCGTGCCTCCGGCCAGCTGAAAGATCTGAGCGAGAAGTACTTCGGCACCGACATTTCCTCCAACGACTAACAGGGAACCGGCCGCCTGACAGCCTACAGCAACCACACCGCTCTGCAGTGTTCTCTGCAGGGCGGTTTTCTTGCGAAAAAACGCAAAATTTGCATGGTTTCACCTCTTGATTTTGCCGCCGCGCGTGCTATAATAACAGCCGCGGTATTTATAAGGGCCGCCGTGATAGAGAACGCATTTTGGAAAGTAGAGAGTATAGAGGGAATAAACGCACTATGACAAAAGACCTTACCGGCGGCAGCCCGCTGAAAGTGATCCTGCTCTTCACCATGCCGCTTGTGCTGGGCAATCTGTTCCAGCAGTTTTACGCGCTGGCAGATACCATCATCGTAGGCCGTTTCTGCGGCGTCAGTGCGCTGGCGTCGGTCGGCTCCACCGGCTCCATCAACTACCTGATCCTGGGCTTCGTCATTGGCATCTGCAATGGTTTTGCCATCCCCATCGCTCAGCTGTTCGGCGCACGGGATTACAGCGACCTGCGCCGCCATGTGGCTAATGCCGCCTGGCTGTGCATCGCATTCAGCGTAGTGCTTACCATCACCACGGTGACCCTGACCCGCCCGCTGCTGGTGCTGATGCAGACACCTGAAGACATCCTGGACGGCGCGGTCATCTATATTGGCTGGATCTTCGCCAGCATCCCGTTCATCTTTTTGTACAACATGGTCGCCAGCATCATGCGCGCCCTGGGCGACAGCAAAACGCCGCTGTACTTCCTGATCCTGACCAGCGCCCTGAACATCGGACTGGATCTTTTGTTCATTGTGCCGTTCAAAATGGGAATCCTCGGCGCAGCGCTGGCCACCGATATTTCCCAGGCCATCTCCGGCGTGGTCAGCTTCGGCTTCCTGTGCCGCAAGTTTGAGGTGCTGCATATGCAGAAAGGCGAGCTCGCCTTCAGCAAGCGTGCCTGCCTCCGCCTGATGGGCATCGGCGTGCCGATGGGTCTGCAGTGCAGCATCACGGCCATCGGCAGCGTTATCATGCAGTGGGCCGTCAACGTGCTGGGCAGCACGGCTGTCGCCGCCGTCACCGCCGCCAGCAAGACGATGAACCTGCTGACCGTCCCGCTGGAGAGCGTCGGCACGGCCATGGCCACCTACTCGGGCCAGAACCTGGGTGCCGCCCGGATGGACCGCGTGCGCAAAGGCGTTACCAGCGCACTGCTGATCGCCACCGTCTACAGCATTGCTTCGGCTCTTATCCTGCATTTTGCCGATGTAGCCGTCATGTCCCTCTTCCTCGACACGACCACCGAGGTGGAGATCGTTGCCATGGGGCGCGAGTACCTCTTCTGGAACAGCGTGTTTTTCGTGCCGCTGGGTGCGCTGATCGTCTGGCGTTACAGCATCCAGGGCCTGGGCTTCTCCACGCTGGCCATGATGGCCGGCGTGGCCGAGATGATCGCCCGTACCGCCGTGGCCATCGTGCTGGTGCCGATGCTGGGCTACTTTGGCGCCGAGCTGGCGAACCCCGCCGCTTGGATCGCGGCCTGCATCTTCCTGTACCCGGCCTACCGCTGGACCTGCCACCAGTTGGACAGCCGCCTGCTGGCCGCCCGCCTGCATATTCAGAGCGAAAGCCCGGAACACGAAGCTGCCCTGTAAAGCAAACGCGGATTGAATTCTACGCAAAACAGCCGCCCCTTGGGGCGGCCTTTTTGCATATCCCTGCATATTTTCCCGCACCGCTCTTGCCGAAAGCCGGTAAACAGCGTATAATAACAACTATCTTAGTTGGGAAAGGAAAGAGCAGCTATGCCGCAGAAAAAGCCGTTTGTTACGCTGGCCCAGGCACGGGCCATTGCCGCTGAGATCCCCACGCCCTTCCACCTGTACGATGAGGCCGGTATCCGCGCGAACGCCCGCAAGGTCAACGCCGCGTTCAGCTGGAATAAAGGCTTCAAGGAGTACTTTGCCGTCAAGGCCACCCCGAACCCTTACATCCTGAAAATTCTGCAGGAGGAGGGCTGCGGCGTCGACTGCTCCAGCTACACCGAGCTGCTGATGGGCGAGGCCTGCGGCTTTACCGGCAGCGACATCATGTTTTCCTCCAACGAGACGCCGGCGCAGGACATGCAGAAAGCCTACGAGCTGGGCGCTTACATCAACCTGGACGATTTGACCCATGTGGACTTCCTCAAAGAAACGGCCGGTATCCCCAAGACCGTTTGCTGCCGCTACAATCCGGGCGGTGTGTTTGAGCTGGGCAACGGCATCATGGATAACCCCGGCGACGCCAAGTACGGCATGAGCGAGGACCAGATGGCCGAGGCCTACACCCGCCTGATGAAACTGGGCGCTGAGGAGTTCGGCATCCACTCCTTCCTGGCCAGCAACACCGTCACCGATGACTATTATCCCAAGCTGGCCGGCATCCTGTTTGAACTGGCCGTCCGTCTGCACAAGCGCACCGGCGCAAAAATCAAGTTTATCAACCTGTCCGGCGGCGTGGGCATTGCCTACCGCCCCGACCAGCGCAGCAACGACATCGCCGCCATCGGCGAAGGCGTGCGCAAAAAGTTTGAGGAGATCCTCGTGCCCGCTGGGATGGGCGATGTAGCCATCTTTACCGAGATGGGCCGCTTCATGCTGGCACCCTACGGTGCCCTCATTACCACCGCCATCCACGAAAAGCACATTTATAAAGAATATATCGGTGTCGACGCCTGTGCCGCCAACCTGATGCGCCCGGCCATGTACGGCTCCTACCACCACATCACCGTGCTGGGCAAGGAAGATGCCCCCTGCGACCACAAGTACGATGTGGTAGGTGGCCTGTGCGAGAATAACGATAAATTCGCCATTGACCGCATGTTGCCTGAAATCGACAAGGGCGACATCCTCTTTATCCACGATGCCGGTGCCCACGGCTTCTCGATGGGCTACAACTACAACGGCAAGCTGCGCAGCGCCGAGGTGCTGCTGAAACCGGACGGTTCCTTCCAGAAGATTCGCCGTGCCGAGACCCCGGCCGACTACTTTGCCACCTTCGACTTTACGCCGTTCTTCAAAAAATAATCGCAAAACAAAAGCAGATGCACCCGTTACATCTGCTTTTTGCATATTTTGTTTTAGGCAATACCGCATAATTCTAAGTGCCGATACGGCGAGCGAGGTGCGGCAGATGCTAAGCCAAAAGCGCAGATAATACTTTGTGTATTATCGAGCATTTTGGCAATGCAGATGCCGTGCCGCAGCCGCCGGAGCGGTGCTTAAGCCGTTAGGCGGGAATTGTGCGGTGTTGCCTTAATTAAAAGAAAAACTGCCTGCTGCATAGTGCGGCAGGCGGTTGGTGTTTATGCGGGATGTTAGAAGATGCTCCCCGCCAGCACAGCGGCGCCGGCCACGGGCAGGGCGATGATGAAGTAGAGGACCGTACCGGCGGTGCGCTTGATGAGGACGGATTTCAGCGGCTTGATGTAGGGGATGCCCTCCATGCCGGGGATAGCCCATTCTTTGCCGTGGGCGACCCACACCAGGTCCATGCAGATGCCGTCGAACCAGTTCATCACGACGAGGAACAGCACCGCCTGCCAGTAGGCCGCTGTAAAGGTGGTCACGCGGTTCCACACCGCAATAATAAGCACCAGCACCACCAGCATGATGATGCAGAACGGCACCATGAACCGCTTGCCGCGTTTCATCGTTTTGTCCTTGTCAGCCAGGCCGCGCCTGGCGGCTTCGTCGATAAAAGCCGGCGGGTAAAAATACAGGCAGTTCATGCCGTTGTCCTTCACGGCTGCCTTGACCATCAGGAAAAACAGCAGACAGTACAAAATCAGCTGGATTATAAGCAACATTTTCGGGGGCTCCTCTCGCAATCGGTTTGCATTAGCTAACCAAAGTATACTACACCCCCGTCCGAAAGACAAGCGCACGGATTTTGCGGTGGTTGTAGAACTGTTTCCAGGGGGTATATATACTGTAAAACTAGAGAAACACCCCGGTGTTTGTAGGTGCCCGCAACTGTTTTTACAGTTTTACAAACAGTTAAATATAACTTAGATATGTATTTTATATAACTGTTTATCTAGTTATTGAGTTTTAATAAAGGGGGTGGCTGTTTTGCCCAAAACCGCCGCTGCAAAAAAGATGCGCCCTGCCGGGCGGCAGAGCGCATGGATATTTGCAAGTGCATAGGGCACACGCTATGTGCCAACGGGCCGATTCCACATCTGCCCGGATCGGAAAACAACCAAACATCACTTTATGGTTTGAGGGAACTTTTGTGTACATGACTAGACAAATACAACAGTATAGTCATCAAAGCAGGAAAGAAAATTTGTAATGATGTTTTTTAAATTGTCCTCAGCTGCGGCATAAATGCCGTTGTCCTCAGCTTGTTGAAGACCTGTTTGTTGGATGTTTTCGACAAGTCCTTGGTATTGAGAAAAATTGATGGGGTTAAGAATACTGTTTTTCTCTGTACATTCGATGCTATCCCAATAGATGTGGTTATCAAGAAGCTGTGCGGATGGAATAGCAATATAGATTTTTTTACTGACATTATCTACAGTGGGAGACAATTTGCTGATGTCATAACCAACTTTTACAATACCAGTACATTTAATGCTGATGGAATTTTTTGTTCCAGGAATTTTGATGTTGTCAAGAATGTTCCGGACTTCTTCTTCGGATTCAGAAACGGAATATTCAGCGGAATAAGTGGCAAGCTCACCTATTTTGAGTAGTTTGGAATTGACTTCGCCAATTGTAAGCGTTCTAACTTCTGTTTCTCCGGGCAGGTGCAAATCTCCATTTGAATTGGGAACGACAGTCTCTTGGAAAGAGGCTGATTCATGTGCGTAAGATATTCTACCCCAACAAAATCCAGCCAAAAGAGTTAGAAGAAAAAAGAGCAGACAAAGAGCGGCAAGCTTTAACTTCTTTGAAAGTTTCTCCATACAGCACCTCGCGGATTAGAGCCAGCCAGTTACTAAGACGAGAGCATAAAAAGCTACAATGACAATTAAAGCACCAATCAAAATCTTGAAAATAAGATCCTTCATTTTACATGTCCTCCTTGATTTTTGAGCAAATGGCCTATAGAAAACTTGCCTTCGCTTTACAAATATAATTATACATAAACTGACGAAAACAGCCATAGTAAAAATGGCAAAATAAAGAGGTTTATTTTGTTACAAAAAGAAAAATAGCAGACACAATGTTCACGGAAACAAAGTGTCTGCTAAAAGTGAAATCAGATAAATAGCCAGTCGCTTACTCGTACAGCGGGAACTTCTTCACCAGCTCGGCTACGCGGGCGGTGACTTCGTCCTTCTTGCCCTCGAAATCGAAGATGCAATCCGCGATGCAATCCGCGATGATCTTCATCTCTGCGGGGCCCATGCCGCGGGTGGTCACGGCGGGGGTGCCCACGCGCACGCCGCTGGTCACAAACGGGCTGCGCTTCTCACCGGGCACGGTGTTCTTGTTGGCGGTGATGTGCACCTCGTCCAGGTTATGCTCCAGCTCCTTGCCGGTGCAATCCACGTCGGTCAGGTCGATCAGCAGCAGGTGGTTGTCGGTGCCGCCGGAAACCAGCTTCACGCCGCGGGCGGTCAGCTCGTCGGCCATGGCCTTGGCGTTCTCCACGATCTTGGCGGCGTACTCCTTGAACTCAGGCTTCAGGGCCTCGCCAAAGCAGACAGCCTTTCCGGCGATGACATGCTCCAGCGGGCCGCCCTGGGTGCCGGGGAAGATGGCGGAGTTGATGCGCTTGATGAGGTACTCGTTGTTGGTCAAAATCAAACCGCCGCGGGGGCCGCGCAGGGTCTTGTGGGTGGTGGTGGTCACCACGTCAGCGTAGGGCACGGGGTTCTGGTGCTGGCCGCCGGCCACCAGACCGGCAATGTGGGCCATATCCACCATCAGCATGGCGCCGTAGCCGTGGGCGATCTCGGCCAGCTTCTCAAAGTCGATGGCGCGGGGATAGGCCGAAGCACCGGCCACGATGAGCTTGGGGCGCACCTTGGCCACCTGTTTGGCCAGGGCGGCGTAGTCGATGCGGCCATCCTCAGTGGAGACGCCGTAGGAGACGAAGTTGTAGTTTTTGCCGCTCATGTTCACGGGGGAGCCATGGGTCAGGTGGCCGCCCTGGGACAGGTCCATGCCCATGACGGTATCGCCCAGGTTCAGCAGCGCAAAGTAAACGGCCAGGTTGGCCTGTGCGCCGGAGTGGGGCTGCACGTTGGCGTACTTGGCACCAAACAGCTTGCAGGCGCGGTCGATGGCGATCTGCTCCACCTCATCCACAAACTGGCAGCCGCCGTAGTAACGGTGGCCGGGGTAGCCCTCGGCATACTTGTTGGTCAGCACACTGCCCATAGCTGCCATCACGGCGGGGGAAACAATGTTCTCGCTGGCGATCAGCTCAATGTTCTGGCGCTGACGGCCCAGCTCGCGGTCCATGGCCTCGCCCAGTTCGGGGTCAGCCTGCTTTACATAGCCAATGGTATCGATCATGTCCTTATACATACCCTTTACCTCCTGTTTTTCGGGCGGTCGCTTGCGGGCGGTGCTGCCCTTTCCCTCTCTATAATGAACAGACCTTACAGCGTGCCCTTGGTGGAAAGCACCCCGTCGATCCGTGCATCCTTGCGTGTGGCGGCGTCCAACGCCTTGGCAAACGCCTTGAACATAGCCTCCAGCTTGTGGTGGTCGTTCTCACCGTACAGTACCTTTAAATGCAGGTTCATCATGGCTGCATAGCTGATGGCATAGAAAAACTCCCGCGCCATCTGCACATCCATGCCGCCGCAGCTCTGCCCGGCAAAGCTGGCATCATACACAAAGTAAGGGCGGCCGCCCAGGTCCACAGCGCACAGTGCCAGCGTCTCATCCATGGGCAGCAGGCAGCTGCCATAGCGCACCAGCCCGGCCTTGTCGCCCAGGGCTTCCTTGATGGCGGTGCCCAGGGCAATGCCCACATCCTCAATGGTGTGGTGGCAGTCGACCTCCAAATCGCCGCGGCACTGCACGGTCAGATCAAACAGGCCGTGGCGGGCAAACCCGTCCAGCATGTGGTCAAAAAAGCCGATGCCGGTGTGCAGGTCGGCCTTGCCGGTGCCGTCCAGGTCGATGGTCAGGGTGATTTGAGTCTCCCGCGTGTTGCGGGTCACAGTTGCGGTGCGTGCCATAGCGTTACCTCTTTACTCAACTAAAGTGTAAGATACTATTTACTATAACACGTCAAGTCCCCTGCGTCAACGGTGCAGGGCCGTTTTTGGCTTTGGATTCTTTTGCATTGCTGGCTAAAATCAAAAGGAACGCAGGGAAGCCTCCCTCTGGGAGGGAGAGAGCCTTTCCGAAGTCTCTCCCCCACCCGCTTTGCGGGATTGCTTACGCAACCGGCCCCTCTGTCGCTGCGCGACATCTCCCCACGCCGTGGGGAGTCACCCTCGCAGAGGGGGCCAAAATCCAGGCGCAATTTTAGAAACACTTGTAAAATTTATTTACGAAATCGCAACACATTTTGTCCTGCCTTGCGTTACAATAAAATCAGATTTCAACCTTTTAAGGAAGGGACAACACAACCATGGCAAAAATGATCGGGATCGATCTGGGCACTACCAACAGCTGCGCCGCGGTCATCGAGGGCGGTAAACCGGTGGTGATCCCCAATGCCGAGGGCCAGCGCACCACGCCGTCGGTGGTGGCATTCACCAAAGCGGGCGAGCGCCTGGTGGGCGAACCCGCCAAGCGCCAGGCCGTCACCAACGCGCCGCGCACCGTCACCAGCATCAAGCGCCAGATGGGCAGTGACAGCCGCGTGCCCATTGACGGCAAGTGCTATTCTCCCCAGGAGATCAGCGCCCTGATCCTGCAAAAACTCAAAGCGGACGCCGAGGCCTATCTTGGCGAGCCGGTCACCCAGGCCGTCATCACGGTGCCGGCCTACTTTAACGATGCCCAGCGCCAGGCCACCAAGGATGCCGGACGCATCGCCGGGCTGGAAGTCAAGCGCATCATCAACGAGCCGACCGCCGCGGCCCTGGCCTACGGCCTGGACAACGGCAAGGCCCAGACCGTCATGGTCTACGACCTGGGCGGCGGCACTTTTGACGTATCCCTGATCCAAATCGGCGATGGCATCGTGCAGGTGCTTTCCACCTGCGGCGATAACTACCTCGGCGGCGACGACTTCGATGCCCGCATCGTAAATTGGCTGGCGGACAACTTCAAGGCTGCCCACGGTGTGGATCTGACCACCGACCGCGTGGCCATGCAGCGCCTGCGGGAGGAAGCCGAAAAGGCGAAGAAAGAGCTTTCCACCGCCACCCAGACCGACTTCGATGTTTCCGTTGGGTCTGCCACGGCCGTGGTCTCTACCATGGAGCCAGTTCCATCGTTCTCGATGAATATGT
>ENA-UPTB01001167-UPTB01001167.1-human-gut-metagenome-genome-assembly--contig:-NODE-1167-length-24044-cov-4.087328_pt1 | contig 24044 bp, 27 predicted proteins | sample MGYA00250046_ERZ773369 | MGnify/ENA primary metagenome ERZ773369 (study PRJEB29103, sample SAMN06111938) | human gut metagenome | biome: human gut; feature: ankylosing spondylitis patient; material... | reverse complement strand
ACTTAATTGTATTTGCGTTTTCTAGCAGCTTCGGATTTCTTTTTACGACGAACGCTTGGTTTCTCGTAATGCTCTCTTTTACGAATCTCCTGCTGAATACCAGCCTTTGCACAGTTTCTTTTGAATCTGCGTAAAGCGCTGTCCAGACTCTCGTTATCTTTAACGATTACGTTTGACATAGCTCACACCTAACCTCCCTCCAGTTGTGTAATAAGTGCATATTAATACAACTGTATGGGTATTTTTTTAGCACTAAAAAGATTATATCATAAAAAAATGATACGTCAACAACATTTTACATATTTTTATGATTTTTTTATTTTACTTGCTCTGCTACTACTTCTGCCGCTTTTTCAAGGGCTGCTGCAATACCAGACGGATTCTTTCCGCCAGCCTGTGCCATGTTCGGACGGCCACCGCCGCCGCCGCCGACAAGACCTGCGATTGCTTTGATTAGGTTTCCAGCATGTGCACCCTTCTTCATCGCACCGTCAGTTACAGAAGCCATCAGGCTTACCTTGCCATCCAGAGTAGATGCAATCAGAACAACGCCGTCGCCCAGCTTCTCTTTCAGCTGATCGCCCAGATTACGCAGACCGTTCATGTCTACATCCTTAACCTCAACTGCCAGCAGCTTCACGCCGTTTACATCCTGTACCTGGTTCATAACATCGCCCAGAGAGTCGTTCGCCAGCTTACTTTTTAACTTCTCGTTCTCTGCGTGCAGAGTCTTGATCTCCTCTAACATGGACTCAATCTTGCTGCTCAGTGCCGCCGGAGTGGTCTTTGCCAGTTTCGCCGCCTCATGCAGCTCATTCTCTACCTCTTTGTAGTGGTTCATCAAACCGGTGGAGGTCAGCGCCTCGATACGGCGGACGCCTGCTGCAATACCAGCCTCAGAGAGAATCTTGAAGGATGCAATTGTGCCTGTGTTGGATACGTGTGTACCGCCGCAAAGCTCGGTGGAGAAATCTCCCATCTTGACAACACGGACTTTCTCGCCGTACTTCTCGCCAAACAGTGCCATCGCGCCCGTCTTCTTTGCCTCATCCAAGGACATAACATCGGTTACAACCGGCAGGGATGCTGCAATCTCATCATTTACAATCTTTTCAACCTTCTCTATCTCCTCTGGAGTCATCGCAGAGAAATGAGTAAAGTCGAAACGCAGACGGTCACGGGTTACCAGGGAACCAGCCTGCTCTACATGGCTACCAAGTACGGTACGCAGCGCTTTATGAAGCAGATGGGTTGCGGAATGGTTGCGGGAAGTCAGTTCACGGTTTTCCTTGTCAACCGACATGGTTACTTTTTCTCCCACCTCGAACATACCCTTTACTACAACACCGACATGACCGATCTTGCCACCCTGTAAATGAATGGTATCTTTTACTTCAAACACAGAGCCGTCCGGAGCGGTAATCTGACCGAAGTCACCCTCCTGGCCACCCATGGTTCCGTAGAACGGGGTTTCCTTGGTGATAATTGTACCAGTCTGACCGTCAGTCAGTGCCTCTACAATCTCATCCTCGGTCGTCAGAACGGAAATCTCGGATTCCGCTGTCAGACGATCATAGCCGATAAACTCAGTTGTAATAGCCGGATCGATGGACTGGTATACCGTAACATCCGCGCCCATATAGTTAGTCGTCTTTCTCGCCGCTCTCGCCTGTTCTTTCTGGCGTTTCATCGCTGCGTTGAAGCCGTCCTCATCGATACCGAGGCTCTTCTCCTCGAGAATCTCACGGGTTAAGTCGATCGGGAATCCATACGTATCGTAGAGCTTGAATGCGTTGTCGCCGGACAGCACTTTTTCGCCCTTCTTGTTCATATCTTCTTCCATATCAGCAAGGATCGCAAGGCCCTGATCAATGGTCCTGTTGAACTTATCCTCTTCCTCCGAAAGAACCTTGAAAATCATCGCGCTCTTCTCTTCCAGTTCCGGATAACCATCCTTGGAAAGGTCGATAACGGTGCGGGACAGAGCTGCTAAGAACTCACCCTCGATGCCAAGTTTTTTGCCATGGCGTGCTGCACGGCGCAGAAGGCGGCGCAGAACATATCCGCGTCCCTCGTTGGATGGCATAATGCCATCGGAAATCATGAAGGTGCAGGACTTGATATGATCCGCTACAATACGCAGAGAAATATCGGTCTCATGATCTTTCTGATATTCGGTATGTGCCAGCTCGCAGACACGGTCTAACAGAGCTTTGTTGGTATCAACCGTAAACAGGGAATCTACATCCTGTACGATCACTGCCAGACGCTCCAGACCCATTCCGGTATCAATGTTCTTGTGCTCCAGCTCGGTGTAGTTGCCGTGACCGTCGTTGTTAAACTGGGAGAATACATTGTTCCATACCTCCATGTAACGGTCACACTCGCAGCCTACCGTACATCCCGGTTTGCCGCAGCCGTATTTCTCACCGCGGTCATAGTAGATCTCAGAACACGGACCGCACGGACCAGCGCCATGCTCCCAGAAGTTATCCTCTCTGCCAAAGCGGAAAATACGCTCTGCCGGAATACCCATCTCTTTGTTCCAGATATCAAATGCCTCGTCATCGCTCTCGAACACAGACGGATAGAGGCGATCCGGATCAAGTCCGACAACCTCGGTTAAAAATTCCCAGGACCAGTGAATCGCTTCCTCTTTGAAATAATCACCGAAGGAGAAGTTGCCAAGCATCTCAAAAAAGGTACCATGACGGGCAGTCTTACCGATATTCTCGATATCGCCGGTACGAATACATTTCTGACAGGTACATACTCTTGTTCTCGGCGGAATCTCCTGACCCGTAAAATATGGCTTTAACGGAGCCATACCAGAGTTGATAAGCAGAAGGCTGTTATCATTATGCGGAACCAGAGAGAAACTCTTCATTGCCAGATGTCCCTTGCTCTCAAAAAAGTCTAAGAACATCTTTCTAAGTTCGTTCACACCGTATTTTTTCACGTTGCTTCCTCCTATAGTTACTTCTATTTAAGTAAAATTTTCCTCATTCTTTATATCCTATCATAGGAATTTACATTTCGCAAGAGGTTTATCGGTACAAAAAGTGTACAAAAAGTGTGTAAAAATGGGACCCTTACCGCAATTCTATATGCCGCAAAAGTCCCATTTTCTAATTTTTTCACTACTCTGCCGGAAGATACGATTCATACAAATCCAAAAGCTCATACGCCCGATCCCGCGTCGAATTTGCCAGCGACGCCGTGTACTCGACATTTTCCATCGTGCCGCCCTTGTAACGCTCCGCCGCCTGTTTCGCCGCCGTATCACGTTCCCGGATCCATCTGCGTTCCCGACCACGCAGCGTGTCTGTCTCCTCGTCTGGAAGCACCGCCATGATTGCCTGATAAATCTGATTTAATTCGGCATCCCAGAGCCGGTACTCATACGCGACTGCCTCCCGCATCGCGTCGGTCGTATTCGCACTTCCCGAATTTTCCAGGTTTTGAATCGTATTCTCGATCTCGCCCAGCCGGTTCCGGTAATCTTCCGCTGTCCGGTCCGAGCCTGCACCTGTCCCGGAGGACGCGCCTCGCGCAGGAGATACAATTCCATTTTCAACCGGGGACACAACCGCCCCTGTATTCACAGAATGATCCGACTCATCGCCCGCGCTCTGCTTCTCTGCCGCCTTAGCAGCCGCCCGATTATCTGCACGTTTTTCCTTTTGTTCACCTAAAGACTGGACAGAAACATCTCCTTCCGCCTGCATACAGGCTCTATCTTCTGTCCCCACGCTTTCCGCATGCGCCATTTTTTTAGAAGATGGCTCCGGCGCATCCTCCGCCAGACCATTTTCCGCTGCTTCCGCCGCAAATGGTTCCGCCTCATACATCGCCTCCGGTCCGACCGTCAGGCTTCTCTCACTTCCCGCCTGCTCCCGGATATAACGCCGCGTTGCCGCCGTCGTCACAATCCCCAGCACCAGAATCAGACCGAGGGCAGCGATCATTCCTTTATTTTTCAAATTACTCTCAACCGCCTTTGCTATTCCTGTTCACTTGATAATTTTAAAATAACACATTTAAGACGGTTTGAAAATAGATGATCGAAAGATGTAAACATATCGTAAGGGTTGTTATAGTAACTGCTCACAGGTAGGAATTTTCTGAACTGAAAATTCCCTACGATACAGTTCTGGCAGCAGATTTTGTCGATTTGGAATGTGCAGTATCGGCAAAATCCCGTTGATGGGCACACGTGTGCGAACCGTAACCCTGAGCACATTCTTTATTCCGTTTACGACAGCCTGGAATTGACTTTTTACCGCATGACCGATATAATAATAGGGCTGTCCCTATCAAGGCAGATAGCTTTGCGGTTTCTATGAAAGACCGCGTGGAGGAATTATGAAAACAGAATATCTGATAAAAATTGGTTCTGTCGCGAAATGGCTGGTGCCGTTTTTTGCAGCGGTGGCGCTGCTGAACGCGTAGGTTTTAAGTGGGCAGAATAAAATAGAAAGGCTGGGAAGAAGCTGGGAGATGCATCACGGATTCTGACACAGCGGAAAGGAGAAGAGATGCAGTTAGTTCAGTTAGATATGAAGCAGATATCGAGCGAGGCAGAGATTTACGACTGCCTGGTCGGTCAGATGAATTTTACCAATGCCGATGAAAAACCGGAATGGATGAATGTGATTGAGATGAACGAGCGGGATCCGTATGAGATGGATACAGAAGAACAGCCGGAGGATCCGGAGTTTAAGAAAATTCTGGAGACACCGGAGAAGACATTGGATGGTCTGGTACAGATGCTGGCTGCCCGCCTGGCAGATGATTACTGCCTGGAAGTAATCCGGGATGAAGCGGCGGATGATGAGAAGAAAGAACTGGAAAAACGTCTGGAACGCGCACTGGAAGATGCAGCGCGCACAATCGATGAAAGAGACGGGAAATTGTATGCAATACTTGAGGATACAAAACCCATGGCATTCTCCGTTATCTGATGAGCCGGAAGAAGGATTGATTCCGTGTGAGGTGGTTCGGTCTTCCCGGAAGACGATCGCCATCCAGATCACGGCGGAAGGACGCCTGGTACTCCGGATTCCGAGGAGGGCTTCGGTGCAGGCTGCGATGCGGTTTGCCGAGGAGCACCGCGACTGGATAGAAGTCCATTATAAAGAAGCGGTGGAACGCCAGAGGAACCGGAAAACATATGGAGCGGAAGAAATCCGAAATTTCACAGAAAAGCTGCGCCCGGTGCTCATGCACCGGGTTGCTTTATATGCGGCGTGCATGGGCGTAACCTATGGAAAAATCACAATCCGGAACCAGAAAACGCGTTGGGGAAGCTGCAGCGCAGCTGGAAACCTAAATTTTAACTGGCGGTTGGCACTTTTGCCGGAGGATCTGATGAATTATGTGATTGTCCATGAGCTGGCACACCGGCTGGAAATGAACCATTCCGCGCGTTTCTGGACGCAGGTGGAGAATATACTGCCGGACTGGCGGGAACGGCGCAGGCGGCTTAGGGAGTATGTGATATAGAAAAGAAGCACAGACATAGATAATAGGAGGAACAAAATGGCAGAAGAAGTCTGGATGCTTCAGACCAAGAAAGCAGATTTTAAGCAGATCGGGGCGCGGTTTCGGATCGATCCGGTTACGGCGCGTATTATCCGGAACCGTGGGATCGAAGGAGAGGCGGCGATCGACCGCTATTTAAATGGCACGCTGGATGATCTGTATGATCCGATGCTGTTAAAAGATATGGAGCGTGCCGTTTCCATCCTGTGCGAGGCTGTGGATACTGGAAAGAAGATACGGATCGTCGGTGATTATGATATTGACGGCGTCTGTTCGACGTACATATTATTGCAGGCATTTGAACGGCTGGGCAGTGATGTAGATTTTGAGATACCGGATCGCATCAAGGATGGCTACGGAATCAATGAATCGATCATCGAACAGGCGCACGCGGACGGCGTGGAGGTGATTCTGACTTGTGACAATGGTATTTCCGCGTTCCATCAGGTGGAGCTGGCGAAGAAATATGGCATGACGGTTGTCATCACGGATCATCATGAGGTGCCCTTAGATGGGGAAAAAGAGAAGATTCCACCGGCGGATGCGGTGATCGATCCGAAACAGGCAGACTGTCCGTACCCATTTCCGGAGATCTGCGGAGCAGTGGTGGCGTACAAGCTGGTGCAGGTTTTATATGCCCGCCGGGGCGTGCCGCAGATGGAATGGCTGGATTTGCTTGAATTTGCCGCGATTGCGACGGTCGGTGATGTGATGAAGCTGCAGGATGAGAACCGGATTCTGGTAAAATACGGTCTTAAAAAGATGGCGCAGACCAAAAATCTAGGGCTTCGCAGACTGGCGGAGAAAAATAATCTTGATCTGGGGGCGATCACAGCATACCATATCGGATTTGTCATTGGACCGTGCCTGAATGCGGGCGGACGATTAAAAACGGCAAAGGAAGCGCTGGCGCTTCTGCGGGCGCAGAGTGAGGAAGAGGCAGAACGCCTGGCAGAGGAACTTAAGGAATTAAATGATACCCGCAAGGATATGACTGAGCAGGGGACTGAGGCGGCGAAGCTGCAGGTAGAGAGCTGGTACCAGAAGGACAAGGTGCTGGTGGTCTTTCTGCCGGAATGCCATGAATCGCTGGCGGGCATTATTGCAGGGCGCCTGAGGGAATATTATCAGAAGCCGGCGATCGTGCTGACGCGCGGCGAGGAGGCGGTCAAAGAGCCAGAGTATTGCATTTACATACGATAAGTTCCATTGACGAGTACCATATGTTTAAAAAGCTGACAGAGGTCAGCGATCTGCTGCTCAAATTTGGCGGGCATCCGCTGGCAGCCGGGCTTTCGCTGGAAGAGAAGAACATTGACGAGTTCCGGCGCAGACTGAATGAAAATGCGGGGCTGACGGAGGAAGATTTTAAAGCGAAAGTCTGGATCGATGTGCCGATGCCGGTGGGATATGTGACAGAACGCCTTGTGAGGGAGCTTTCCTGTCTCGAACCGTTTGGACAGGGCAACGAAAAGCCGCTGTTTGCAGAGAAATCACTCCGCATCCGGGCGAGTCGCGTACTGGGGCGCAACCGGAATGTCGTAAAAATGACGCTGGAAGAGACAGACGGACACGCGATCGAGGCGCTATATTTCGGTGACGGAACGGCGTTTGAGGAAGAGCGCGCCGGACGGCGGGAGATCGACGTCGTGTATTATCCGGACATCAATGAGTACAATGGAAGAAAAACGCTGCAGGCGGTGATCCGCCGTTATAAATTCCGGGGGTAAATGGCATGATAACGAGAAAAGATGTGATGCCGGTCAATTTCCTGAAAAAAGAAAAATTTACCGGAAGTGATACCGGGATGCGCTACCGGATGGATATGACAAAGCGCGAAGTACCGAAAGAAGACGGCGCAGATGGCGAGACGGTCGAGGAGACAGTCCTGACTGTGACATCGTGGCCGGAACCATATGGATACGACGCAACGCCGGAAGAGGAGAAGACCCGCGAGGAATTTCCATTTTCGGAAGAAGGAATTGTGAGCGGGGTAGAGTGGCTGAACGGGCAGCATGCGCGGTATGTGAAGCCTGAAAAATAGACGGTTGCGTGAACAGAAAGAGTGAAAAAGTAGAATGAGTTGGAAAAAGACATTTTATGAGGGGCTAAAGAGCGGTATCCCCATTGGACTGGGGTATCTGCCGGTCTCCTTTACGTTTGGCTTCCTGGCGGTGTCGGGCGGTCTGCCGGTCTGGGTAGCAGTTTTTATATCGCTGACGAACTTAACGAGCGCCGGACAGTTCGCAGGGACAAACCTGATTCTGGCGGGGGCTGGGTACTTTGAGGTGGCATTGACGACGTTTGTCATCAACCTGCGCTATATGCTGATGTCACTGTCCCTGTCCCAGAAGCTCGATGAAAAGACGGGAACCGGGGCGCGCCTGGCACTGGCATTCGGCATCACGGATGAGACGTTTGTCGTCAGTTCCCTGCATCCGGGCATTTTGAAAGCGTCGTATATGCTGGGACTTATCACGATGCCGATTCTGGGGTGGAATCTTGGAACCTGGCTGGGAGGCGCGATCTCGGCGGTTCTGCCGCAGGCGCTGCAGAATGCGATGGGAATTGCCCTGTACGCGATGTTTATTGCACTGATTCTGCCGGCGGCACGCAAATCGCGGTCGGTGTGCTGCGTCATCATTCTGGCAGTTGTGATGGTGTGCATTTTAAAATATGTTCCGGTTTTTGCCGGTATTTCCTCCGGTTTCCGGGTGATTCTGGTTACGATCGCGGCATCGGCGTTCGGTGCATGGAAATTCCCGCATGATCCGGACGGTAAAGAAGCCGGTCAGGACGAGAGTCAGAAAGAGGGGGCAGAATGATGAATACAGCAGAGGCAGCAGGAGCAGCCGGAACACTCGATATGAAATACGTGCTGACCTGTGTCCTTTTGATGGCACTGGTTACATATATTCCACGTGTTCTTCCGGTTACGATTTTCCGGAAACAGATCCGTTCGAAGTTTATCCGAGCTTTCTTAGATTATACGCCGTATGCAGTGCTGGGAGCACTGACATTTCCGGATGTATTTACCTCCACAGGACATCTCTATTCGGCGGTCGGAGGAACGATCGTAGCGGTGATTTTGGGATATAAGGGAAAGAGCCTGGTGGTAGTGGCGATCGCGGCGATTGTGACGGTTTACCTGCTTGAGATGGCAGGCGGAGCCGGTCTTTTGGCGTCGCTTTCATTTTAAGAAAAATTTAAAATGAATATGCGCGAAAGCGCGGGAAATTCATCATAAATAAAAACGAAAGGTGCAGACAAGATGATTACAATGAAGGGAGCCGCTGTTTCGGCAAAGCTGAAAGAGCAGGTGGAAAAAGGGCTGGAAACCCTGACATGGGTGCCGAAACTGACGATTATCCGGGTGGGCGAGAATCCGGATGATATTTCCTATGAGAAAGGCGCGACGAAGAAGCTGACATCGTTCGGGCTTGAGGTGGAATCGAAGGTATTTCCGGGAGATATCTCGGACGAGGCATTTAAGAAGGAGTTTGCGGCGATCAATGCGGATGCGTCGGTGGACGGTATTTTAATGCTGCGCCCGCTTCCAAAGCAGATCAACGAGCAGGATATTGAAAAAATGATCGATCCGGCGAAGGATCTGGACGGTATTTCCCCAGTCAATATCGCAAAGGTGTTCAGCGGCGATACGAGCGGTTTTGCGCCGTGTACGGCGGAGGCAGTGGTATGCATGCTGAAAATGAACGATATCGCGCTTTCTGGCAAACGGGTGGCAGTCGTAGGAAGAAGCATGGTTGTGGGACGCCCGCTTTCGATGCTGCTTCTGCATGAAAATGCGACCGTGACCATCTGCCACTCGAGAACCGCCAACCTGCCGGAGGTATGCCGGGAGGCGGATATTCTGGCTGCCTGCGTGGGAAAAGCAGCGATGATCAACCACACCTATGTAAAAAAGGATGCGGTTGTCATTGACGTTGGGATCAATGTAGATGAAAATGGAAAACTCTGCGGCGATGTGGATTTTTCCGATCTGGAAGGAACTGCTTCGGCGGCAACCCCGGTTCCGGGCGGTGTCGGCGGCGTGACGACGGCGGTTCTGGCACAGCATCTGGTGCGCGCGGCATGGATGAAACAGGAAAAAAATAGTAATAAATAAGCGAAAGAAAGTTAAGAGAAAAGCAATACATTTCCTCTCGTTTTCAGGTATAACTATAGTAAGAATGACAGTGTACCAGTTGTTGCTCCGGAAGGTCTGAACCCATTGTGGGTTGGAACTCACGGATGAAACAGAAAAACGGGAGGAATTTTTTTATGAGAAAAATGGGGATGATGCGAAACAGGATGACATTTCTGCTGGCAGCAGGCACGATGACAATGACGTCGGCGGCAGGTTTGGCAGGTTGTACGTCCGCACCGGCATCGGTGACGGTGCAGTCGGCGGAAAATACGGGGATCACGGTGACGAGCCAGGAGAAAATCAAGGCGGAGCCGGATATTGCGGAAATTACCTACAGTGTCTATTCACAGGCGGCGGATGCGAGCACCTGCCAGTCGGAGAATCAGACGGATTTGGATGCGGTTCTGGCGCTTTTGAAGGAAAAGGGAATTGCAGATACCTCGGTGCAGACGAGCGGTCTGGGGCTGAATCCGATCTATGACTGGGACAATGGCAAGAAGATCACTGGTTATGAGATGACGACGGAGGTGGTTGTATCGGATGTTGCGATTGAGGATGCAGGGGCGATCATCAGCGATTCGGTCAATGCGGGTATCAATTCGATCGATTCGGTCCAGTACCAGTGCAGCAATTTTGATGAGATTTATCAGGAAGCGCTCAAAAAAGCCATTGAGTCGGCGCGCGTGAAAGCCGAAGCGATGGCGGAGGCAGGCGGCTGCAAGCTGGGAACGATGACGAATGTGCAGGAGTACAGCAGCGGGCAGCAGGCGCGTTATTATGACACTTCTTACAGCAGCGGCATGGCGATGAAGGAAATGGCGATGGAAGATGCGGGTGCAGGCAGAAACCTGATGCCGGGGCAGGTGGATGTTGAGGCAGAGGTGTCGGCTACGTTTTCCATTCAATAGGGATCAGCTGCATGAAAGGTTGTCTGGTTTTGGAGGAAAAATCGGATTTTAAACAGGAAAAGGGAATAAACACAAATTGTATAAACCTTCGCATATCTGGGATACTAACAGTGTGAAATGAATGGTCGGAAACGGCTGCTGTTTCATGAGAATGTAGAACAGAATGCGGAGGTTTATTTTTTATGTGGGGAATGATAACCGCGCTGGTTTCCGGCGCACTCATGAGTATACAGGGCGTGTTTAATTCTGCCGTGATGAAGCAGACCAGCATGTGGGTATCGGCTGGCTGGGTGCAGATAAGTGCATTTGTGGTTTGCCTGCTGATGTGGCTTTTTACGGGGCGCGGCGCGGTATCGGAGCTTTGGCAGATCGAACCGCGGTATATGCTGACCGGCGGCGTGATCGGGGCATTTATCACGTACACGGTCATCAAGAGCTTTGACGCGCTGGGACCGGCAAAATCAGCGCTTCTGATCGTCGTGGCGCAGATCCTGGTGGCGTACCTGATTGAGGTGTTTGGCTGGTTCGGTGTGGAGAAAGCGGGATTTGAGTGGCGCAAGGCGATCGGGGCGGCGGTTGCGATTGCGGGGATTGTGATTTTCAGATGGGAATAAAAATTTTCTGCTTGTGTTTAAAGGGGGTTTTGGTTAGAATAGAATTACGGACAAAACGCGCCTCGGAAAAAGAGGGGTGCAGAAGATGAAACAGACAAATCAAACAGTAAATCGGAAACGATGGATGCGAACAGGGGCAGTCGGCGTGGTATTTTTGGCGGCTGTTTTGTGTTTTGGTGTGCAGAGCCGGCGAGAGAAGCAGACGGTGGTGCTGGGGACGCAGAATAGTTTTTCAAAAGAAGTGGATGATTCGCAGGAAAGCTCCGAACGTCCAGCAAAACGGTCAAACGGCGGGGCAGTGGATGGGGATAATGAAGCAGCAGAGAACGCTGCGCCTGAGGAGCAATCAAAAGAAAATCCCGAAACGCCGGAACCGAGAATCCTATATATCCACGTCTGCGGCGAGGTAGCCGCACCGGGCGTCTATGAGCTTCCGGCGGGCAGCCGTATGTATGAGGCGGTTGAAAAGGCGGGCGGGATGACGTCGGAGGCGGCGCAGGAATCTGTAAATCTGGCGCAGGCGATCGAGGATGGACAGCAGCTTCGGATTCCGAGCCGGGAAGAGATTCGGAAATATCAGGAAACAGGGAAGGATGTCTCCGGGCTTCTGGGAGCCGGAGGCGCTGCTGGGAATGGCAGCGAGTCAGCTTCGCAGAAATCCGGAAGCAGTGCAGCATTGATTAATTTAAACACAGCTTCCAAAGAAGAGTTGATGACTTTAAATGGTATCGGCGCGGCGCGGGCGGAAGCGATTCTTTCTTACCGGGAGCAGAAGGGCGGTTTCCGGACGATTGAGGATATTATGAAGGTGCCTGGCATCAAGAACGCGGCATTTCAGAAGATAAAAGATAAGATTACAGTATAGAGAGATAGAAGCATAGTGGTTGAGGTGGAGAATGGCGAAGGTATTAGTGGTAGATGATGAAAAATTAATAGTAAAAGGAATCCGTTTCAGTCTGGAACAGGATGGATTTGAAGTTGCCTGCGCCTATGACGGGGAGGAAGCGCTTCAGATGGCAAAGGAGACGGAGTATGATATGGTTCTTCTGGATGTGATGCTGCCGAAGCTGAACGGATTTGAAGTCTGCCAGGCAATCCGGGAGTTCTCCGAGATGCCGATCATTATGCTGACCGCAAAAGGCGACGATATGGATAAGATTCTGGGGCTGGAATACGGCGCCGATGATTATATCACGAAGCCATTTAACATTTTGGAAGTAAAGGCGCGCATCAAGGCGATCCTGCGCCGCAATTCCAAGAAATCGAGACAGGAGCCGCAGCAGACAAAGAAAGTCATCGAGGCGGGCGATCTGACGCTGGATTCGGACAGCCGCCGGGTCTTTATCGCTTCCCGCGAGATCAATCTGACCGCGAAGGAATTTGACCTTCTGGAGCTCCTGGTGTGCAATCCGGGCAAGGTTTACAGCCGCGAGGAGCTGCTGCGCTTTGTCTGGGGCAACCGGGCGGCGGCGGGCGGCGATGTTCGCACCGTAGACGTTCATGTGCGGCGGCTGCGCGAGAAGATCGAGCCGAGTCCGAGTGATCCGAAATATGTACATACGAAATGGGGCGTGGGGTACTACTTCCGGATTCGGTAATGTAGAAAAGAACTCAGAAGAGGATGAAAGGGGCGCTGCAGGGGAGTGTGTATCCCGGCAGCTGCTCTTTTTCTTTAGGTGGCAAAGGCAGATGGGGCAGAGAATGAACGAGGAAAACCAAAAACAGGATCAGAAGGATGAAATTGCAGGGAAGCAGGAAGAGCCGGGACAGATAGTTTCAGAAAAAGTGGAGAAGAAACGAGAGGAAAAACCAAAGAAAAAGCGTCTCCGCATCCAGGGCGCCGCATGGAGGCGGCTGGATAACACGGCGAAGCTCTTTGCGGCGGTGTCGGGCGAGGATTTAAGCAGTGTATTCCGGATCTCGGCGGTTCTGAAAGAAAAAGTAGATCCGGAGCTTTTGCAAAGGGCGCTTGTGCGGACACTTCCGGAGTTTGAAAATTTCCGGGTGAAGCTGCGGAAGGGATTTTTCTGGTATTATTTTGAGACGAACAACCGGAATCCGGGCGTGGAAGAAGAACAGAGTGCACCGTGCCGTTTCATTGATCCGCACCGGGGCGCGCGGTTCCCGTTCCGTGTGAGCTACTATGGATGCAGGATCAATTTTGAAGTGTTTCACGGGTTGACGGACGGACTGGGGGCGCTGCGGTTTGCTTCACGTCTTACAGAACATTATCTGGAACTGGTGAAAAAATTGCCGGTTATGGTGCAGGAGCGGGAGTTTTCGCCGCTCCGGGAGGACGATTATCTGCGACATTACCGGAAACTGCCGCATCGGCATTATAACAGCAGACCGGCGATTGCGATTCAGGGGGAATTTCTCCCATTTGATCAGATGGCAGTGCTGCAGGGGACGATTGAGGTGTCGGCACTGAAGACGGAATGCAGGAAGGTGGGGGTCAGCATCACCAAATATCTGGCGGCGGTGCTTCTCTGGGCGATCATCCAGACGGAGACGGATGGGAAAACGCTGAAACGTCCGGTGGCGCTCAATCTTCCGGTGAACCTACGGAGTTTTTTTGAGTCGGAGACGCTGGCAAACTTCTTTGCTGTCGTGAATATTTCGTGGGCGGCGGGAAAGGCACCGGAGGCATTGGAAGAAGTGATTGCGTCTGTGAGCCGCCAGATGGATGAGCAGATCGTGAAGGAGCGGCTGGAGGAGACGATCTCCTACAATGTGTCGAATGAGAAAAAATGGTATGTGCGGGCGATCCCGCTATTTGTCAAACATCTGGCGATGCAGTTGATTTTTCTGCACACCAGCCGCGCCCACACGATGACATTTTCCAACATCGGACCGGCGCAGGTTCGGGAGGAACTGAAAGATTCGATCGAGGGCTTTCAGCTTCTTGTCGGCGCATCGCCGAAGCAGCGGATGAAATGCGGGGCGGTGGCGTATGACGGGAAATTATGCCTGTCGTTTACGAGCGCGATGGCAGAGAACCGGCTTCCGGAGTTTTTCTTTCACTTTTTGGAGGAAAAGGGCATCCGGGTAGAGCGAGAGAGCAATGGAATCACGGATACGAAGCATGATAAAGGACGTTATCCAGTGATTGCCCAGGATCGAGAGCGCGTGCGCCGTGCGGTGCGGGGATTTTATGTGTCATTGGTGCTCGTATCGCTTCTGGCGGGGCTTACGAATCTGGCGACTTATCATCGGATTCCGTTTAAATGGTCGCTTCTGACGGCGGGCGCGGCGGCGTATGTGGCGATGACGCTGCGGTTTTCGGTCATGAGGCATGCGAGCCTGGCAGGAACGCTGGTGCGGCAGTCCCTGGGAATTCAGGCAATTTTGCTTCTGATTGACGCGCTTACAGGGCTTCGGGGGTGGTCGGTGGACTACGCGATCCCATGCGTCGCACTGTTTGAGGTGGCGGCGGTTCTTCTGATGATGCTAGTCAACCGGATGAACTGGCAGAGCTATTTTATGTATCAGATCACAATTACATTTCTGAGCTTTGTGCCGTTGATTTTCTGGAAAATCGGGTGGACGCATCATCCGCGTCTGACGGTGCTGGCAGCAGGTGTGTCGGTGGCAGCGCTGGCGGCGACGGTGATTCTGGGCGACCGGAGTGTGAAGCGGGAATTGAAGAGGCGGTTTCATGTGTAGATGGCAGGAAAATCGGTCACAGTAAAGGAACGATCTATAAAAATACGAAGATTGAAAATTTGGATGAAAGAAAGGGAAGAAGCATGAGTCGGAAAACAGTCAGCATGATAGGCAATCTGACGCGTGATATGATGAGTGACGTGATGGAGACATCGTTAAAGAAGCCGATCCAGACCGGCGAATTCCGGAAAAATCCGGTCGAACCGGCGTGGAGATGTCCGGCGGAATATATTTATGAGCTGGTAAAAACAGAACAGTTTGTGATGGAATATTTAAAGCCGAAGCAGGCGGTGACGGGGCGCGTCATTTTGCAGCTGCACGGCGGCGGGTATATCGGTCCGATGAAAAATATTTACCGGCGGTTTGCGGTTAAGTATTCGCAGATCAGCTTCGGCGCGGATGTTCTGACGCCGGACTACCGGGTGGCGCCGGAGCATCCGTATCCGGCGGCGCTGGAGGATGCGGTGTACGCGTACCGATGGCTTCTGGAAGAGAAGAAATACCAGCCGTCCCAGATCGTGGTAGCCGGGGATTCGGCGGGCGGCGGCCTGGCGCTGGCGCTCTGTCTGTATGCGAAAGATCACGGGCTGCCGCTTCCTGCGGGCATTATCACGATGTCGCCGTGGACGGATGTAAGTCTGAGCGGGGCATCGTATGAGGAAAATTATACGATCGATCCACTGTTTGGTAATTCGAAGGAAAATATGTTGTACCAGTGCAGCTACATCGGGAATGCCAATCCGAAAAATCCGTATCTGTCGCCGCTGTTTGGAGATTTTGAAGGATTTCCGCCGATGCTGATGCAGGTGGGCGCGTATGAGGTGCTTTTAGATGATACGAGGGCGGCAGCGAAAAAGGCGCGCGCCGAGGGCGTCAAGGTGCGCTGCTCGGTCTATGACGGGATGTTCCATGTATTTCAGATGGGACTCGACCTGATTCCGGAGAGCCGCGAGGCATGGGAAGAGGTCGCGGAATATCTACGGATCATCTACCGGATTCATCGGGAGCCGGAGGGAACGGTCGTGAAAAAGGTAAAAACGAGACGCAAAGAGACGGAAGACCGGGCGCGGCTGAATCTGTTGGCATTTTTAAAACGGGAGCTTAAAAAGTGAAGATTACGTTAGTGACAGTAGGAAAAATTAAGGAAAAATATCTGGAGGCGGCGATCGCGGAGTACAGCAAGCGGCTGGGGCGTTACTGCCGTCTGGAGATCGTGCAGGTGGCGGATGAAAAAACGCCGGATAAGGCGAGTGAGCTGCAGGAAACGCAGATCCGCGACAAGGAAGGCGAGCGGATTCTGGCGCATATCAAGGAGGACGCGTATGTGATTGCGCTTGCGATCGATGGAAAGCAGCGTTCCTCGGAGGAGATGGCGGCGTGGATGGAAGACCTGGGCGTGCGAGGTGAGAGCCATCTGCAGTTTATCATCGGTGGTTCGCTGGGGCTGTCGCAGGCTGTGTTAAACCGTGCGGACACGAAGATCAGCTTTTCGCGCCTGACTTTCCCACACCAGCTGATGCGCGTGATTTTGCTGGAACAGATTTACCGGAGTTTCCGGATTATAAAAGGAGAACCGTATCATAAGTAGACATAATGCATGATGGGTGATTAAAAATTAGCTATTCATAATGCGCGAGAGCAGTTCGAGATCCTCTTTTTTGACCTTTAAGTTAGATGCCACCTCGGTTCCGTCCGGGGCGGTCACTTTTAGGGAAATGACGCTGTCCTCGCGCAGCGCGCGGGTGTAGGCGGCTTTCAGAAAAGGGGAAAATTTAGGGTGGCGGGCTTTGAAACGCGCCCACTCGTCCCGAAATTGCAGTAAGGATGAAAGATTCATGTGATTAAGTCCTTTCCGTTTTAATAACTGATGGTAGTGTATCATGCGCGGGGAAGGCATGTAAAGAGGAAAAATTATCAGTAACGAGAGGTAGACTGATAATTGTTCGCAGTAACGTAGACAGGAGAATCAAGATTCATGGAACAGGTACAGAAGAAAAATATACTAGGCACGGAGCCGATCGGCGGGCTTTTGCGGCAGTTTGCGGTGCCAAGTATTATCGCGATGCTGGTAGGCGCCCTTTATAATATCGTCGATCAGTTTTTTATCGGAAGAAGCGTGGGGGAGCTGGGGAATGCAGCGACGAACGTGGCGTTTCCGTTGACGATCTCCTGTGTGGCGCTGGCGCTTCTGTTTGGAATCGGCGGTGCGGCGTCCTTTAACCTGACGCTGGGAGGCGGCGATCGGGAAAAGGCGTTATTTTATATTGGAAATGCGGCGACGCTTCTGTTTGGAAGCGGTGTGATTCTGGGGACTGTGGCGCTTTTTTGCCTGACGCCGATGCTGCGCTTTTTCGGTTCGCCGGACAATGTGCTGGCGTATGCCAAAACGTATACGGGTATCACGGCTCTGGGATTTCCATTTCTGATTCTGACCAACGGCGGCGGGCATCTGGTGAGGGCGGACGGAAGCCCGCTTAATGCGATGCTTTACAATTTATCCGGGGCGCTGATCAATACAGTGCTCGATCCGCTGTTTATTTTTGGATTACATATGGGAATGGCGGGTGCTGCGCTGGCGACGATCATTGGACAGATTTTTTCAGGAATCCTGATTATCCGGTATCTGCGCCGTTACAAAAACGGACGGCTGACAGCGGCGCATCTTCGACCCCAGAGAACATATGTAAGCATGATTACCTCATTGGGGGCAGCGGCATTTTTCAACCAGCTTGCGATGCTGGTGGTGCAGATCGTGTTAAATAAATCCTTGACCTACTACGGTGCGCATTCGGACTATGGGGAATCGATTCCGCTGGCGTGTGCCGGCATTATCACGAAGGTCAATCAGGTGTTTTTTTCGATCGTCATCGGTCTTTCGCAGGGCATGCAGCCGATCGCAAGTTTCAATTATGGCGCGAAAAATTATGCGCGCGTGCGGCAGGTGTATGGGTTGGCGCTCAGGTGGGGATTTGCGGTGTCGGCGGTGTCCTTTGCGTGTTTCCAGTTGATTCCGCGTCCGATCATCGGGCTGTTCGGGGAAGGATCGGAGATGTATTTCCAGTTTGCGGAAAAATATTTCCGGATTTACCTGTTTTTCACGTTCTTAAACTGTGTGCAGCCGATTGCGTCGAACCTGTTTACGGCGATTGGAAAACCGAAAAAGGGTATTTTCCTGTCCCTGACGCGCCAGATTCTCTTTTTGCTGCCGCTGATTGTGATTCTGCCACTGTTTATCGGCATTGACGGCATCATGTATGCCGGACCGATCGCGGATTTTGTGGCGGGCGTGGTGGCTCTTGCGATGGCAGGCGTGGAGGTGAGACGGCTGCGGCGGATGGAAAGTGCGTCCGTGCATGCATAGGCGGATGGTATATTTTAGCCAGTCCTTCATATATTGAGGTAAGGAGGACGGGCTGATGAAGGAGGAACAATCAAAGCAGGATGTGAGGGCGCTGTTTCATTTTTTCTCCCGGAATATCCGGGAGCAGCTTCTGGCGCTTCCGCTTGAGGCGGATGGAATGGAAGAGGTACGGCTGCGGGTTAGCGCGCCGCTGTATTACATATATAAAAATAAAGAGTACACAGCCGGAAGTGGATTCCGGGTCAGCCGGGAGGATGTGGACGAGACGCTGCAATGCGCGGCTCGTTCTTCCCTCTATGCTTACGGGGAGGAAATCCGGCAGGGGTTTCTGACCGTGCAGGGCGGACACCGGATTGGCGTGGCTGGAAGGACGATACTGGAAAACGGACATATAAAGGCGATTCATCCGATAACCTTTTTAAATGTCCGTTTTTCGCATCAGATGATAGGATGTGCAGCAAAAATACGGTCGATTTTGACGGATCCAGGGACGGGAAGTATCCGGAATACGCTTCTGATTGCACCGCCGAGATGCGGAAAAACAACACTTCTGCGGGATCTGATCCGGATGGTATCAGATGGAGAAGAGGGAAAGGATAGGGGCTCTGCTTTGAGGGGGAGCTTTGAACGGTCTAAGGCAGGTGCAGGACATGAAAATAAAGCTGGAAAAATGGTGGAGATGAGGAAGCAGCATGGTGGAAAAGTGAGGGCGCAGACGGTCGGGGTGGTGGATGAACGTTCGGAGATTGCCGCCTGCTATCAGGGAATCCCGCAAAATGATGTTGGCTGCCGGACAGATGTGCTGGATGCCTGCCCCAAGGCGGAGGGAATGATGATGTTGATCCGCTCGATGGCACCGGAGGTGGTCGCGGTGGACGAGATCGGCGGTGAGAATGATTTGGAGGCGCTTCGCTATGTGATGAACTGTGGCTGCAGGATTCTGGCAACCGTACATGGAAATTCGATGGAGGACATCCGGGAAAAACCGGGCTTGTCCTCTTTTTTGCAAGAAAAACGGTTTGAGCGGTATGTGGTGCTGGGAAATAGACGCGGACCGGGAACGGTGGAGGCGGTATATGATGCAGCTGGCGAGGAGCTCATATGTGGATAAAATTGCTTGGAATCTGCCTTGTATGTGTATCGTGTGCGGGGATTGGCGGGGGTGAGGCATTGCGCCTGATTGGCCGGAGGCGTTTTTTGGAGGAAGTAAAACGGATTGCCGCGGGACTGCAGGGAGAGATTGGGTATACACAGGCAGTTCTTCCTCTGGCACTGTGCCGGGCGGGGGCACGCGGGGATGGAAAAGCGGGAAAACTATTTTTGGTGGCAGGAGAGCGGCTGGAAGCGAATCCAGAGTGTCCGTTTGGGAGTATCTGGGAAGCGGTTCTGGAAGAGCAGGGGATTCGTCCGATGTTAGGAACAGAGGAATGGGAGCTGATGTGCCGGTTTGGAAACAGCATCGGATATCTCGATCTGGAAATGCAGCAAAAGACGCTGGCACTGTATCTGGAAGAATTGGAACGGGCGATTGAGCAGCTGCGGCGGGAAGAGCCGGAGAAGAAACGGCTGTGCTGGGGGCTTGGGATACTAGGCGGGCTGTTTCTGGCAGTGTTGTTGATGTAAGTGGGGGAAGAAAATGGGAGTTAATCTAATATTTCGGATTGCGGCAGTCGGTATCCTGGTTTCCGTCCTCTGCCAGATTCTCAAACACAGCGGGCGGGAGGAACAGGCATTTCTCACAAGTCTTGCGGGTCTTCTTTTGGTACTGTTCTGGATGGTGCCGTATATTTATCAATTGTTTGAGACGATGAAGGAATTGTTTGCGTTGTAATGTACTCTCGGAATCCTTCTATGCTTGATTTTGTGAGATGATTTTTTGTCAGTTTAGCCCAAATTTCTGAGGCGTATGTTGATGAAATTCGGGTGCAGCTGGCGAAAAATCAGCCGAAAAAGCGAGTGCGGGAAAGACTCCGAGAGTACATTGCAGGGAAGGACGGTAAAAAATGTCAATTTTAACCGTATCGGTTCTTGGGATCACGGCAGTTCTTCTGGCAGTCCAGCTCAAGGGAAAAGACAGCGAGTATGGGACGTACATTGTGATGGCGGCGGGGTTGTGTCTCTTTTTCTATGCGGCGGGAAAGCTGGAAGTGATTCTGAAAACACTTCGGACGATGGAATCCTGCATCGGGATCAGTCCAGTGTATTTGTCGGCGCTTTTGAAAATGGCGGGAATCACTTATATTGCCGAATTTGCCTCCGGGATTTGCAAGGATGCCGGGTACGGTTCGCTGGGAACACAGATTGAGATATTTGCGAAGCTGTCCATTCTGGCGGTCAGTATGCCGATTCTGCTGGCATTGTTGGAGACGGTGAAGCAGTTTTTGGCGTAGGGAAGTGGTAAGTGCAGAAAAGCGGAGAGATGGTGAGAGCAGGTGACGGTGGGAACAAAGATGGTTGTGCGGGCAGTGAGCGTTATATTCTTGAGTGTATATTTGATGGCAGGAAATCATTTAACGGTGTCGGCGGCAAATGGTGAAAAGATATCTGAAGATTCGGATTTCAGTGTTTCTGGAGAGAACATGGATTCTCTTCTGAACTCACTGGATTTAAGCAGAATCGAAGCATTTTTAAGGGAAGCGGGAGGTTCGGCAGTCCCGGGGTTTTCATTCCGGGAAATCCTTTCGATGCTTCTCTCTGGCAATTATCAGAGTGTGGTTCGGATGCTGATGGATTTCTGCCGGACAGCCCTATTTCGGGAAATTTCAGAAAATGGCAGATGGATGGGGCAGGTCATCCTTCTGGGAATTTTAGGGGCGGTGTTCGCCAGCTTTTCGGGTCTCTTTGCCGACAGTCAGGTATCGGAGATGGGCTTTTATGTCACGTATCTTCTGATTTTTACACTGCTTGCCGCCAGTTTTTTGAATGGGGTGCGGATCACGCGGACACTGTTGGAGCAGCTCTTTGAATTTGTCCGGGTGCTGGTTCCTGCTTTTTTTCTGGCTGTTTCCTTTTCCGGGGGAAGTACCTCGGCAGCAGCCGGATATGCATGGACACTTGCTTCTGTCAATGTGGCGGAATGGGTGTTTTTACAGTTGTTTCTGCCATGCACCCAGTTGTATGTCCTGCTGTCGCTGGCGGGACATTTAAGCTCGAAGGATTTGTTTTCAAAAGCGTTGGAATTGCTGGAACAGGGGATGCGCTGGGGCAGCAAGGCGCTTTTGGGAGTGGTGCTGGGCTTTCATGTGCTGCAGGGAATGATTGCGCCGTATACAGATTCGGTGCGCCAGACGGCGCTGCGGCGGGCGGTCAGCCTGATACCGGGAATCGGACAGGGCGCGGCGGCAGTGTCGCAGGTACTTCTTGGAAGCAGCGTCCTGATCCGGAATACGGTGGGCATCGGGGGAGTGCTTGTGCTGGCGGCGGTGTCGCTTCTGCCGCTTTTGAAACTTTTAATCCTCTATCTGGGGTGCCAGGGAAGCGCGGCGCTTTTGCAGCCGGTCAGTGACAGCCGGGTGGTGGAGGCAGTCGGCGCAGTGGCGAAAGGATTTTATTTTTTGCTGGCAGTAGCTGGTTCGGCGGTGGTGTTATTTGCGCTTTCGATCGCGGTGGTGTGTGCGAGCACGAACGCGGCTTATTTTGCGGGGTAGAAGATGGAAGTAATTACTCACTGGGCGGGGAATATCGTCAGTTATCTAGTGTTTCTGACCGTTCTGACCGGGCTTTTGCCCGCACATAAGTATGAAAAATATATCCGTCTGTTTGCGGGCTGTATCCTGCTTCTGATTGTGCTGAAGCCGCTGACGGACGGGCTGCGTCTGGAGGAGCGGCTGAATTATCTGTTTACATCTCTTTCGTTTGAAAATGAAGCGGGCGAGCTGAAAAGTGAGATGGATGAGATAGAGGTGCGGCGTAGAAATATGGTTTTGAGCCAGTATGAGGCGGAAGCGTCCAAGGAGGCAGTGCGGGTGGCAGCGGAAGCGGGATTTTCCGTGGAAAAGGCGGACGTAGAGCTGGAAAAAGATCCGGAGTCGGAGCAATTTGCCTCGGTGCGGAGTGTGACGGTGTATGTGGCGGGAAGTGAGGCGGGGATGGAAGCGGCGGAACGGGAGGATCCGAGTTCGATGATTGAAATAGAAAAAATTTCCCCGATTGAAATTTCACTTGAACAGGAGCAGAAGCAGGGAGAACCCGCCGCCGCGCAGGCAGTTTCTTGGATGAATGGGGAAAAGATTTGGGAGCTTCAGCAGCGGCTGGCATCGTTTTATCAGGTGGAGGCGGATCATGTGGAAGTCAGGATGGAACCTTGACAGGGAATGGGTCAAACGAAATGAAAAATGGCTGATTTTGCTGGTGCTTGGGCTGGCAATTCTGATCTTATATGCGCCGTTTGGGAAGAAGACGAGTGAGACGGGAGTCTGGCAGTCAGGGGAAAGATGGGCGGAGAGTGGAACAGGAACAAACTCTGGGAATAGAGCAGGGCAGGACAAAAATGGAAGTTCAGAAGAGAGTGGTTCGGATGTCGAAACAGGTCTGTCAGGCACTGCATCCAGGCAGGACACGAACCGCATCTACGAGCTTCGCCTGGAGCAGCGGATCCGGGACGTTTTAAAGAAGGTGGACGGCGTGGGTGAGGTGGATGTGATGCTGACTCTGTTTTCTTCTTCGGAAAAGGTGCTGCGGGTGGATAAGGAGAGAAGCCGGTCGGCCACCTCGGAGACGGATTCTTCGGGTGGTACGCGGCAGCAGGCGGATGAATCGCTGCGGGAGAGCACCGTGCTGGCGGGAAGTTCAGGCAGCGGGGAACCGGTAGTTGAAAAAGAGCTGGCACCGGAGATTTCCGGTATCGTGATCAGCGCACAGGGAGGAGGAAATGCGTCGGTACAGAAGGAAATTTCGGAAGCGATGCAGGCATTATTCGGACTGCCGGCACATAAAATAAAAGTATTAAAGCGGGTGGAATAAAGGAGTATGCAAATATGAGAATGAAGATGAAACGCGTTTTCAGGAGAAATCAAATCATCATCACGACGCTGGCGATCATGATTGCGGCGGCGGGGTATCTCAACTATGCGGGAAAATCTGATCTGCCGGGGGCGGATACATATGAAGCGGGGGCGACCAAGATTTCAGATAGCGATATATATTCGGAAAATCAGGCGGTGTCTGGAAGCGTGGCGGACGGTGAATATGAGGAGATTGCAAGTCTTGACGATCCGGGAGAGGGCGATCCGCTGGCAGCAGGCAGTGAGGAGGGCACAGCGCAGGGAGCGGCGGACGGAGAGGAGGCATCTGCGGACAATCCGGCAGTCGATAACCCGGGCGAGGCGGTTTTGACAGGCGGAACCGGCGTGGCAGAGTACATAGCCAATGTACAGCTCAGCCGTGAACAGATCCGCGCCAAGAACCGCGAAGCGCTGAATGCCCTGATTAACAATGAAAATCTGGATGCGTCGGCAAAAGAGGCAGCCGTTCAGGATATGCTGGCACTCAATGCGATAGCGGAGAAGGAAAATGCAGCGGAAACGCTTCTGATGGCGAAAGGATTTGCCGATCCGGTTGTCAGCATCACGGATGGAAAAGTGGATGTCGTTGTCAACGCGCCGTCCATCACAGATCCGCAGCGCGCGCAGATCGAGGATATTGTAAAACGGAAAACCGAGATATCGGCGGAAAATATCGTGATTTCCCTTTTAAACCTGGGAGATTGAGGAAGTTCGGATGAGTTAATGTTCACGGGTAGGCACTTTTGGAACCGAAAGTGCCGTAAGAAAACGTGGTGGCAGCAGGAATTTGCCGTATTGAAA
>ENA-UPTB01001163-UPTB01001163.1-human-gut-metagenome-genome-assembly--contig:-NODE-1163-length-24153-cov-4.907294_pt1 | contig 24153 bp, 20 predicted proteins | sample MGYA00250046_ERZ773369 | MGnify/ENA primary metagenome ERZ773369 (study PRJEB29103, sample SAMN06111938) | human gut metagenome | biome: human gut; feature: ankylosing spondylitis patient; material... | reverse complement strand
TTTTTCTTGCCATCGGTTTTCGTTCAGGCAACCGTTTTGTTTCTTGCACAGCCGGAACTGAAAAGGGAACTTTGGGGCGGACATCTCTGGAACCCATCTTACTGCGCTGTGACCGTCAGTGACCGAAGTCGGGAACAGATCATGGCTTATATCGAAGGACAGAAAGAAAAAGAGAACAGAAAGTAGAGGAAACCTATGCAGGTCGTATCCAGCTATGGCGCGGAAATTAAAAATAAGAATATCCCGATCCGCCATACGCTGGCGCTTTACCGGGAGGCGGTCCGCTGTCTGACGGAGATATATGAGACCGTATGGACAGAGTTATCCATGATCGATCAGATAAAACGGAGATTTAACGAGGCGGAACATCTGGTACATGAAACAAAGAAGAATCATGCAAGATTTGACTTCGATGCCCGTTTTCCGAAAATGCCGTCATATCTGAGAAGAGCGGCGATCCAGCATGCGCTCGGGAGTGTTTCCTCGTACCATACAAGATTGGAACAGTGGAAAAATGGAGCGATTTCCGGAAAACCGAAGCTTGTATATGAAAACCATGCGATGCCGGTATTTTATCAGGATGTCATGTACAAACCAGGAGAAGAGAGTGAAGACGCGGCCTGCCTGAAACTTTATGATGGTCATGACTGGAAATGGTTCCGCGCAGGTCTGCTTCATACGGATATGGAGTACCTGCGTAGGCACTGGTCCGGAAAAAAGTCTTCTGCTCCGGTTTTGGAAAAACGACGTCAGAAATATTTTCTCCGCTTTTCTTATACGGAAGAAGTTACATTATCAAAAACACCTGTAAAGGATCAGCTTATCTGCAGTGTGGATCTTGGCATCAATACGGATGCGGTCTGTACCATCATGCGTCCAGACGGAACTATCCTGGGAAGAAAGTTTATTAACTTTCCCAGTGACAAAGACCGGATGTACCGTGTGCTGGGACGGATTCGAAGATTTCAGCGGGAACATGGATCGCGTCAGGTGCAGGGAAAATGGGCATATGCAAAACGTCTGAATACAGAGCTTGGCAGAAAAATTGCAAGGGAAATCGTTCTGTATGCGTCAGAAAAGAAGGCAGATGTGATTGTTTTCGAATATCTGGAAATGAAAGGAAAACTTTCCGGGAAGAAAAAGCAGAAACTGCAGATGTGGAGAAAACGTGATATCCAGAAACGGTGCGGACAGCAGGCACACAGAAAGGGAATCCGAATTTCCCGAATCTGTGCCTGGAACACGAGCAGGCTTGCCTTTGATGGATCAGGAGAGATTGCCCGTGATACACGGGATCATCGTCTGTGTACGTTTCAGACTGGAAAAAGATACAACTGTGATTTGTCAGCATCGTATAATATCGGAGCGAGATATTTTATCCGTGAAATTTTAAAACCCTTGCCGGAAACGGAAAGGTCTTTGCTGGAGGCAAAAGTTCCTGCAGTAAAGCGTAGAACCTCATGTGTTTATGCAGATCTGAGAGAACTGATTTCAGAAATGGAACTGCGTAAAGCAGCATAAACACAGGCAGATATGCAGTGGATTACCTGTTATGTGGAAACCTGCCGTATCCGGCATGGAAGAAGCACATATCTGTGCAAAATCTAAGTAACAGGCGTATCCGCCGATATTTGGTCTGCCGCCTAAAGCGGCCGGAAGCACGTGACTTTAGTCATGTGAGGTTCACTCGGTAGTAACTACCGGGTGAGATAACCATAGTATAGAATTCAGACTTTGTCAAGCGATCAGCTCTTCAAATTTTTTCTGTTCCATCGGTTTATAATAATAGAATCCCTGCAGCTCGTCGCATCCTTCGGCGATCAGAAAATCTACCATCTCTTTCGTCTCTACACCCTCGCAGACAATCCATTTGTCTGTGCGTTTTAAAAGATGGAACATCTCTTCCAGCACAATTTTTCCTTTTTCGGAGAGGCCCGCCGAGAGGAAATGTTTGTCAATTTTAACTTCATCAAACAGAATATCCTTCAGCGAATTTAAGGACGAATATCCAGACCCAAAATCGTCCATGGAAATGCGGATATCCCGGTCGTGGAAAAAGCGGATCATCTGGTTGACGGCATCAATGTTATGAATGTACGTTGTTTCTGTGATCTCAAAAACCAGGTACTTCGAAGGAATCTGATAATGATCGAGCAGCTGTGTGATCCGCTGTGTGAACGTATCGATCTTGCGGAAATGAATCGGCGACACATTCAGCGAGAGCGGCAGCAGCGGAAGTCCGTTTTCCCGGCGGTCAGCGAGCCACTGGAAAGCAGCATTATACACATAATAGTCGAGCGACTCAATCTCTCCGGTCTCCTCCAGAATCGGCAGAAAGCTGTCCGGGAACCAGAGCGTGCCGTCCTCGCGCAGCCAGCGTACCAGCACCTCGGCGCTTGCAATTTCCTGCGTTTTTCCGCTGATTTTCGGCTGGAAATAAATCTGAAATTCTTTTTTCGCAAGGGCATTCTGGAAGGAATGAATGGTCTCCGCGCGCTTCTGTTCCGTGCTGGAAAGCTCGGCGTTGTATTCGAAGACGCAGGTGGAAGTTTCCTTCGCACGCCGCCGCGCAATGTTGGCATGAGAGATGACTTCCTCCGTTGGTGTGTCCGTGTCATTCAGATAATAGACGCCAGTGTTCAGCGTCATGTAATTCAGCGGGTACGATTCCAGCACTTCGCGGATCGCCTGCTTGTGATAGGCGGAAATCTTTTCCCGCACCACGGCCGGATCCTGCCCGGTGATATCGATAATGCCGACAAAGATATCGGAGTGATAGCGGTTCACAAAGAGTGTCTGCGGAAAGAGTTCCAGCTTTTTCAGGATGAAATTCAGAATGTTCGTACCCATCTCATAACCCCAGTAATCGTTGATCAGATGAAAATTGTCGACATCCGTCATCAGAAAGGCGTACTGCTTTTCTTCGCTTCTGTTATTGAGAAGCGTAAAAATTTTTTCTTTTAAAGAATCCGTGGAAACGCTCTCAGCAAGCATACTGCGGCGGGCGGCGAGAGGTCCGTTTTTCTGGAGCTGTTTTTTATACCGCTTGTTCTGGTACATTTTTTCGTCCGCCATTTGCAGCAGATCCATGATCAGATAATAATGATTTTTGCAGCTCAGCTCATATCCGACGGCATAGCTCAGCGGGTGATCCGCCGTCTGGTTGTAGGTGTCGATCATCGTCTGCAGCTGAAGATTCATCTGCTCCAGCTGGTTCCAGGTTGCATGATTCTGCACAATGACAAATTCATCACCGCCGAACCGCGCCAGAAAGCTGTCCTCGGTCAGAATGCGGGTCAGATAGGAGGCGAAGGTCTGGATAAAGACGTCGCCTTCTTCGTGGCCGTACGTGTCGTTGATCATCTTTAAATTGTTCATATCAAACATCATCACGCCGACATCGAGTGTATCGTCCGCGTTCTGAAGCTGGAGGAGCTTTTCTTCCAGCGACTTTTTATCGTGCACGCCGGCGACATCAAAGCCGGAGCGGCGGATCAGGCTTTTCAGATAATCGGTAAGCGTCAGTGCAGAGGCGCAGCCGAGCAGCGTAAGGATAATCAGAAGCGCAAAGGCGCGATGATCCAGCCCACGCTTGAAATGCAGAAGCAGCGATGTCAGAAAGACGACATAGAATGCGATCTGCAGATAGCACAGTTTGATGATTTTTTTGTTCTTTTCCATAATACTCCATACTTTCTAAATGCGTATGCAAAAAGTGAACCCTGCCATCGGTTCAGCTGGCATACACAATAATTTTCTTGGCCAGACTCTTATCCAGCCCGATTTTACTGCCCTTCACCATGACGAGATAATAACCGTGAAGCTCCGACAGAATCGAAATCCTGGCCCCGGGAACAAACCCAAGCGACTCCAGATAATGACGCTGCTTTTCCTGGCCGCAGATTTTATTGATGACGTAAAACTGATTGAAATCGGTTAAATTTAAAGGCATGCAGTTCCTCCTTTATTACGAGAGTACATCGAGTTAGAATTGCCTAACAGACAGTATAGCATAACATATTTGGAACAAAATGGAAAACTTTTTCTTTGAGAAATTTTTTCAAAAAAGCTTTTATGGGGATGGACGTATTTTAACGTTTCTTATTTTGAGGGAATCATGTATAATGGAAATGAAACATCAGTGACAAACTATGACATGGGAAAAGGAAGAGAAAACAATGAAACCTAGAATAAAAATCCTGCTGCTTGCAGTTCTGATCGCAGCACTCTGCAACTGTATGCTGATGATCGGAATGACAAAAAAGAAAGAGAACAATACAATTCCAAAAGACGCCAGCCTGATCTGCGAAGAAACCGTATCGCCGAATAAGGACTATATTACGGATGAAAAAGACCTGGTGAATTACACCGTGCGCGTCTATCAGGAAAAAAACAACGACATCATCGTCTATGCGGAATCCAATTCGCCGCTGTTCGATGAAGCACAGTACATCGTAATATGCGACCACGCCATCACCGCCGACGATGTCCATATCAAATGGACAACCCTCATGGGCAGCACCGAAGCGAGCGAGAAAGATGAGATCGGACTCGCACATGTTTCGATTTCAAAAGACGGGGAAGTGTTCAATGAAAAGACGATCAGCTTTGTGGCGAAAGCGGTGAATGCGGTTACGGATGTGATAGGGTAAAGAAAATAGGATAACAAAAAAGAAACGGGCAACTCCCTCTGCATGAGACGATTAACTTTACAAGAAAAGAAAAAAATATCCCCCCACCCGGCTTGTGAGAGCCTGAAATATCAAATATAATGAACGAACAGTACATGGATCAGGCGCGCAGATCATGGGAGTACAAAGCAAAAAAGCGGTCAGTCCGGGTAAAAACGGTCTGAAAATGGGAGGAAAAGGATGAAAAAGAAAATATTATCTTTGATGCTGATGGTGTCTCTTGCAGCATCCCTTGCGGCATGCGGTCAGGACAGCGGGAAAAACAGCAACAGTACAGATTTGTCGAAAACAGAGACGGAAGCTTCTTCCGGCCAGACAGGGGAGGAAGAGACGACCCTGGTTTATGGTTCTGCTGATTATACCAGGATTAATCCGGCGATGGATGAGCACGGTGAAATTAATCTGCTGCTGTTCAACGGACTGACCGCACACGATGCGGATGACAACATTGTTCCGGGTCTGGCAGAAAAATGGGAGTACGATGCAGAAACCTGCACCTACACCTTTCATATCCGGGACGGCATCCAATGGCATGATGGAGAAAAATTTACGGCGGACGATGTGAAATTCACCATCGAAGCGATCATGGATCCGGAAAACGGATCTGAAAATGCACCAAATTATGAGGATGTAGAAGAGATTACAGTTATAGATGACAGCACCGTTTCCTTCCGCCTTTCCGAGCCGAACGTGGCTTTCCTGGAATACATGACGATGGCCATCCTGCCGAAGCACCTGCTGGAAGGTGAAAATATGCAGGAATCGGATTTCTTCCGTGCACCGGTTGGAACCGGCCCGTATAAACTGGAGAGCTGGGACGAAGGCCAGTCGATTGTTCTGGTAAAAAATGAAGATTATTACCTTGGGGCACCAAAGATTGACAAGGTCATTTTCAAAATTGTACCAGATGATAATGCACAGGCGATGCAGCTGGAATCCGGCGAACTGGATCTGGCGCTGCTTGACCCGAAAAATGCGCAGAATTTCAAAGAAAAAGACGGTTTTACCTGCTACGACATGACAACGGCAGATTACCGCGGAATCTTATTTAACTTTGCGAATGATTACTGGACGAAAAACAGGGATATCATTCCGGCCGTCTGTTATTCGATTGACCGCCAGGCCATTATCGATTCTGTGCTTCTTGGCGAGGGAATGGCGGCATACAGTCCGCTGCAGCGGAACATTTACAATAACGAAAACGTAGAACATTATGATTACAATCCGGAAAAAGCACAGGAAATTCTGGAAGCGGCCGGATGCACCAGAAACAGCGATGGTTTCTATGAGCGGGACGGCGAAGAAATCGGTTTTGTCATCAGCGTGATGTCCGGTGAGCAGGACCGCATTGATATTGCCCAGGCAGCAGCACAGCAGCTCCGGGAAACCGGAATCAACTGTACCGTAGAAATTCCGGCACAGATGGACTGGGGCGGACAGATGGCCTGCCTGATCGGCTGGGGAAGCCCGTTCGATGCGGACGATCATACATATAAGGTTTTCGGCACGGACAAAGGGGCGAATTATTCGAGCTATTCCAATGAAAAAGTAGATGAGTATCTGTCTCTTGCCCGTCAGAGTGACGATCCGGAAGTGCGGAAAGAATATTACGGAAAATTCCAGGAAGAACTGGCAGAAGATCCGGCCTATGCATTCATCTGTTATATTGATGCAAATTATGTGGCAGATTCCGGTATTCAGGGCATTTCCAAAGACACGGTGCTGGGCCACCACGGCGTTGGTATTTTCTGGAATATTCAGGACTGGACAATCGAAGAATAAAAACAAAAAAGCAGACGAAGGAGGTATGGTTACCTCCTTTTTGTCTGTATAGGAGAAAAATGGAATGAAGGAACGATTAAAAGTGGAACATCTTTCCGTCAGCTTTTTTACGGATGAGGGGGAAGTACAGGCGGTCCGCGATGTCAGCTTTTCCCTGAATGCAGGTGAGGTGCTCGCTGTTGTAGGCGAGTCAGGCTGCGGAAAAAGTGTGCTCTGCAAAAGCATTATGAAGCTGCTGCCGGAGAATGCAAAGATCAAAAACGGAAAAATTCTGGTCAATGGAGAAGAAATTGCAGGATACGGGGAGCGAAGAATGCGGGAACTGCGGGGAAAACTGTTCTCGATGGTTTTCCAGAATCCGATGACTTCCTTAAATCCGACGATGACAGTCGGAGCGCAGATTGCAGAGGCAGTGCGGGCGCATCAGAAAGACATGGGAAAAGAAGAAGTGGAACAGAGAGTGACAGAATTGATGCAGCTGGTGGGAATCGAGCAGGCAGAAGAGCGGAAAAAGGCATATCCGTATCACTTTTCCGGCGGAATGCGGCAGCGGATCGTACTGGCGATTGCGCTGGCGGGCAATCCGGAAATTCTGTTTGCTGATGAGCCGACGACAGCGCTGGATGTGACGATTCAGGCACAGATTCTGGACCTGCTTCGGGAAATTCAGAAAAAACTGGGAACGGCAACGGTCTTTGTCACACATGACCTTGGCGTTGTAGCGCGGATCGCAGACAGGGTAGCGGTCATGTATGCGGGAAAAATAGTAGAGATTGGAACCGTGGATGAGATTTTCTATGATCCCCGTCATCCGTATACGTGGGGACTGCTGCGTTCCATACCGGCGTTTTCGAGGGGAAAAGAAAGCCTGCCGTCTATCCCGGGAATGCCGCCGTCTCTTCTCCATCCGCCGAAGGGCGATGCCTTTGCCAGCCGCAATGCTTATGCGCTGGAAATTGATTTTGAGGAGGAGCCGCCGATGTTCCGGGTCACAGACAGCCATTATGCGGCAACATGGCTGCTGGATGAGAGAGCACCGAAGGTTGTGCCGCCGATAGGAGGAAACACAGATGGAACATGAGATTTTGCTGGATGTGCGTCATCTGACCCATATTTTTCCACTGTCCCGGAAAACAGCAGTCAAGGCAGTCGATGATGTATCGTTTCAGATTCGAAGAGGAGAAATTTTTGGACTGGTAGGAGAATCCGGTTCCGGAAAATCTACCGCTGCACGCTGTGTGATGAATATTTATCAGCCATATGCCGGCCAGATTTATTATAAAGGGATTGATACCTGCGACAGAGGCCAGTTCCGGAAAAATAAAAAAATGCTGCAGACGACACGCCAGATGATTTTTCAGGATTCCGGTTCCAGTCTGAATCAGAAGATGAAGGTCCGCGACATTATTGAGGAGCCGATGCGCGTGCAGAAAATCCGGCCGCTGCGGGGAAGCTATGAGGAGGAAGCCAGATTCCAGATGAAATACGTGGGGCTGGATCCGGAATATCTGAAAAAATATCCGGGAGAATTGTCCGGCGGACAGCGGCAGCGCGTTGCGATTGCACGGGCACTGACGATGGAGCCGGAGCTTCTGGTGGCGGATGAACCGATTGCATCGCTGGACGCGTCGATACAGGCACAGATTGTGAATCTGTTCCGTCATCTGCAGAAGGAGCACGGTTTTTCGTTTCTGTTTATTGCGCATGATCTGGATATGGTCGAATTTCTGTGTGACAGAGTAGGTGTGATGTACCATGGAAAACTGGTGGAGACCGGCCCGGCGCGGGCCGTGTTTGAAAATCCGCTGCATCCGTATACGAAAGCACTGATCGCGGCCATTCCGATTCCGGATCCGCGAAGGGAAAGAGCGAGAGCTGTACCGGATTTTTCCAATACAGAATTTCCCCGGACGGGAACACTGCGGGAAGTGGAAAAAGATCATTTTGTGCTGATGGAGGGAGGCGATGCAGGATGAAAAGCCGGAACAGAGTGCTTTACTATGGAAAAAAAGCAGCGGCATTTCTGGCAAGTGTTCTGCTGCTGTCTGTGCTCGTATTTTATATTTCAAGGCTTGCGCCGGGAGATCCGCTGGTATCATATTACGGAGACCGCGTGGAAAAAATGACGCCCGAAGAAAGAGCGTGGGCCGAAGAAAAATTGGGACTGAAGGATCCCATTTCCGTACAGTATATCCGCTGGGCAGGCAATGCACTGCATGGGGATTTCGGAATTTCGTACAAATATAAAATGGATGTAACGCGCGTGATCGAGGGAAGAATTGGAAATACGCTGGTGCTTGGCGGCATTGGATTTCTGCTGATTTTCACCCTCGCGCTGCTTCTTGGAATTCTCTGTGCATGGAAGGAAGATACTTGGCTGGACCGCATCATCTGTAAGGTGGGAACCATCACGGGATGTATTCCGGAATTCTGGCTGTCGCTGCTTCTGATTCTTGTTTTTTCCATGCAGCTCAAATGGCTGCCGAGTTCCGGTGCCTACTCTGTTGGAAAACAGGCAGATTTTTCTGACCGTGTCTGTCATCTGATCCTGCCGATGACGGTCGTAGTGCTGAGTCATTTGTGGTATTACGCATACATGATCCGCAATAAAATTCTGGATGAAGTGCGGGAAGAGTATGTGCTTCTGGCAAGAGCCAAGGGGCTGAAACGAAAGACGGTTCTGTTCCGGCATTGCCTGCGGAATACGATTCCGTCGTATCTTGGCATCATGGCCATTTCTGTTCCGCATGTGCTGGGGGGAACCTATATTGTAGAAACGGTTTTCTCGTATCCCGGTATCGGAACGCTGGCGTATGAGAGCGCACGGTACAAAGATTACAATCTTCTGATGCTGCTTTGCCTGATGTCCGGAATCGTTGTGATTCTGTGCAATATGGCGGCACAGATCATCAACGAGAGAATTGATCCGCGGATGCGGGAGAAAGAAGCGGCAGAAACATCGGAGGTAATGATGCTGTGACAGAAAAAACACAATTATTTCAATTTGCAGGAGAGAGGCCTGCAGAAAAAACAGAAGCAGAAAAAAAGAAAAAATGGTATCAGGACCGGCCGGTGGCAGCAGAGCTTTTTCTGGGTCTTCTTGTGCTGGGCTGCCTTTTCTGTGGGCAGATTATGACGAAGGATCCCTCGTATATGGATCTGAAAAACTGTTCCGTCATGCCGTGCCGGGAATTTCTGTTTGGAACCGATACGATGGGAAGAGATATTTTCTCGATGATCTGGTACGGCGGCAGAATATCGCTGGCGATCGGTCTGCTTTCTACGCTGATTTCCACTGTGATTGCCGTTCTCTTCGGCGCAGTCAGCGGATGTGCACCGGCGTGGCTGGACGCACTTCTGATGCGGCTGACCGAGATCTTTTTGTCGGTGCCGAATCTTCTTCTTGTCATTTTTCTTCTGGCCGCTGCGGGAAAATCCAATGTGATTACGATTTCTGCCGTGATCGGAATGACAAGCTGGACAAGCATTACAAAGGTTGTGCGGACCGAAGTACGGCAGATCCGGAACAGTGAATACGTGATTGCGTCGCGCTGTATGGGAGGCAGTTTTTTCTATATTTTATGGCACCATCTGGCACCGAACTTTTTTTCGTCTATTATGTTTATGGTGGTTATGAACATCCGAAGTGCGATTGTAGCAGAATCCACACTGAGTTTTATGGGAATCGGTCTTCCGCTGGAGGTGATTTCCTGGGGCAGCATGCTGTCACTTTCGGAAAAAGCGCTGATGACAAAGGCATGGTGGATCATTCTGATCCCGGGTGTTTTTCTGATTGTGACGCTGCTTAGTTTTACAAGCATTGGAAATTATCTGCGGAAGCAGGCAAACAGAAAACAGAGAAATCTGTGAGCTGTTCAGAGAGGCTGCGGTCTGTGGGGAATCCCTGCAGACTGCAGCTTTTTTGTCTTGCAATCAAATACAGGGATTGCTATAGTGAAAAGCAGAAAGAGTATTTTTAATACCTAAAAAAAAACAGCGGGAGGAGAAGGAAATGCTGAAGAGTCAGGAAATGCGGAAACTTGAACCGGAGATGGATCCGCTCCGGATTGGAACAGGATGGAAAAAAGAGGATCTTGAAAAACCGCAGATTATGGTGGAGAGTACGTACGGGGACAGCCATCCGGGAAGCGGCCACTTAAATCTGCTGGTCGAGGAAGTGCGGAAAGGCGTTGCGGAAGCGGGGGGCTTCGGGGCGCGGTATTTCTGCACCGACATCTGTGACGGCGAGAGCCAGGGAACGGACGGCATCAACTACAGTCTTGCGAGCCGCGAGATGATTGCCAATATGATCGAGATCCACGCGAATGCGACACCGTTTGACGGCGGCGTCTATCTGTCGAGCTGCGACAAGGGTATGCCGGGCAATCTGATCGGCCTTGCGCGTGTCGATATTCCGGCGATTGTTGTGCCAGGCGGAACGATGAATGCGGGACCGGAGATGCTGACACTGGAGCAGCTTGGCATGTACAGCGCAAAATTTGAGCGCGGTGAGATCGACGAGGAGAAGCTCGACTGGGCGAAATGCAATGCCTGCCCGAGCTGCGGTGCCTGTTCGTTTATCGGAACGGCATCCACGATGCAGATCATGGCGGAGGCACTCGGCCTTGCCCTGCCTGGAAGCGCTCTGATGCCGGCGACAAGCCCGGATCTTCTGGCATATGCACGGGAGGCAGGCCGCCAGGCGGTAAAACTGGCACAGATGGAGCATATGCGGCCAAGCGATCTTGTGACGAAAGAGAGTTTTGAGAATGCGATTCTTGTCCACGCGGCAATTTCGGGAAGCACAAACTGCCTGCTGCACATCCCGGCCATTGCGCATGAGTTGGGCATCGAGATCACCGGCGACACATTCGATCGTCTGCACCGCAATGCGCGGTATCTGCTCGATGTCCGCCCGGCAGGAAGATGGCCGGCAGAGTGCTTCTATTATGCGGGCGGCGTTCCGGCGATTATGGAAGAAATCAAAGATCATCTGCATCTCAATGTGATGACGGTGACTGGAAAGACGCTCGGAGAAAATCTGGCGGAGCTTCGTGAAAATGGATTTTATGAGAAGTGCAGCGGATGGCTCGCAAAATTCAATGAGCGGTATGGAACTTCGATTACAAAAGAAGATATTATCCGCCCGTATGACAAGGCGATCGGAACGGACGGCAGCATCGCTGTTCTGCGCGGAAACCTTGCGCCGGAGGGAGCCGTCATCAAACACACGGCCTGCCCGAAAGAAATGTTCCACGCCGTCCTCCGTGCCCGACCGTTCGACAGCGAGGAGGAGTGCCTCGATGCCGTGCTGAAACATAAAGTACAGAAAGGCGACGCCGTCTTCATCCGCTACGAAGGCCCGAAAGGCAGCGGTATGCCGGAGATGTTCTATACTTCCGAGGCAATCAGCAGCGACAAAGAGCTTGGAAAGAGCATCGCGCTTATCACCGACGGCCGTTTCTCTGGCGCCTCCACCGGCCCGGTCATCGGCCACTGCAGTCCCGAAGCTGTAGACGGCGGCCCGATCGCACTCGTCGAGGAAGGGGATTTGATTGAGATTGATGTGAAGGAACGAAAACTTAACATCATCGGAATCGCCGGTGAGCGCAAGTCCATGGAAGAAATCGATGCGATCTTAAAAGAACGCCGCCAAAACTGGAAACCGCGCGAGCCGAAATACAAAAAAGGCGTACTCCGTCTTTTCAGCCTCCACGCAGCAAGCCCGATGAAAGGGGCGTATCTGGAGTACTAAAAATACTTGCGTTTTTCTGGGATGGTCTTTAGAAGTTAAGGCAGAGCAAAAAATGGAGGAAGGAGCAACAGAAAAACAAGTGAAAGAAAATATCTAAAAAACAAACGGTTCCTGTATAATGTTGCATCTCTTCAGAAAATGGTCGGAAGTCCAGATTCTGTCCAGAAGAATGTGGTGCTGGAGAACAATTCGCTGTCGGCGGAGCAGATTACCGGTGTGGAAAACCGAAAGAGCAAGGCAGGCGAAGCCGTTCTTCCGGTACTGCGCAGTGTTTCGCTGTTTCTTCTCGGGCTGCTTGGCGTGCTTCTGATTCTGCTGACGCTGCTTGTGATTGCGGCGGAGGCGGCGCGGATCATCTGCCTTGGACCGGCGGCAAAGAAACAGCAGCAACCGATGCAGAACTCGCCCGCAGATTTCCGGCGGTCGAGCCAGGCGAATATACGCGTGTCTGCCATCTGATCGAGAAACATATCTACGGTGAGATTCTGCTGTCTCCTTATGAGGAACGTACGCTGAACCATTTTCTGGAAAAGCTGATGGAGCCGGTACCGGGCTGCAGCTGGAAAATGCGGCTGAAGCTGCGCTATGCGTGTCTGCGCCGTGTGAATACGAAGAAAAAGAAGAGAAAGCACAGCGCTTTCCAGCAAAAATAAGGGTTAGGAAAACAAATGAAAAGAGGGATTTTACCATGAAATTTGTAACATTTAATATTCGCTGTGATTTTGGCCAGGATGGAGCCAATAATTTTATCTACCGCAGACCTCTGATTCTGGAAAAAATCAGACAGGAAAAGCCGGATATCATCGGTTTTCAGGAGGTACTGCCGCATGTGGCTGCCTGGCTGAAGGAAAATCTGACGGAATATTACATTGCCGGATGTGGAAGAGAAAAGGATCTGACCGGTGAGGCAATGATCATTGCCTATCGGAAAGAACGTTTTCAGAGTGTGAGCCTGGAAACCTTCTGGCTGTCACCGACACCGTACGTGCCTGGATCCCGCTATCCGGTACAGAGTATGTGCCCGCGTACTGCGACGGATGTGGTATTTGAGGATATGGAGACCGGAAAAGTGTTCCGCGTCATCAACACCCATCTGGATCACGAGTGCGCCGGGGCGAGAAAGCTTGGCCTGGAGCAGATTCTCGCACATCTGAGAGCAGAGAAAGCATTTGCCGATGTGCCGGTGATTCTTAGCGGCGACTTCAATGCCGAGCCGGACAGCGAAGAGATGAAACCGCTGAGGGAAACTGCCGGTCTTGTGAATGCGACGGAAGGAATCGGCATTACCTTCCACAACTATCATCGCGATGATCCGAATGATCCGCAGTGCTCGATTGACTACATCATTCTCAAAGGGGACTGGGAACTGAAAAAGGTGGAAAAATGGACGGAGCAGAAGGACGGTGTGTGCCTTTCTGATCATTATCCGATCTGTGCGGAACTTATTTAAAATATGGATGCAAGAGGCGGCCGCCGGGAGAAAAAATCTTCTGGCGGCGTTTTTTTACGATAGTTATAGGAAAAACTTATAACAAGTCAAAGAAAAAAGGGAATATACAAACGCCGCATTTTCTGTTATGATAGGTTACGTTACAAAACCTATCAGATTAGTATAGAAAGAAAAATTACGAAATAACAGGAGATTATTCATATGGCAAGAGGAATTGACACAAAATGTATCCATTTAGAAGAGGACGAGGGACAGTGTAGCCACTACGGCGCACTCAGCTACCCGATTTATCAGACCGCAACGTATGCGCATCCGGGCGTAGGACAGAGCACCGGATTTGATTACAGCAGACTGCAGAACCCGACCAGAGAGCATCTGGAGAAGATGGTGGCTGCACTGGAAAACGGAATTGATGCGTTTGCATTAAGCTCCGGCATGGCAGCGATCTCTCTTCTGATGGAGCTGTTCCGCCCGGGAGACCACATCATTGCGGATTCCGATCTGTACGGCGGAAGCATTCGTCTGTTCCACCATGTGAACGAGAAAAACGGCGTCGAATTTTCCGGCATCGACTGCTGCCGTGATGACGTGGAAAGCTATGTGAAAGAAAATACAAAAGCCATCTACATCGAGACCCCGACGAACCCGATGATGAACGTAACCGATATCAGAAAGATGGCAGATATCGCAAAACGCCACAACCTGATTCTGATTGTGGACAACACCTTTATGTCCCCGTATTTTCAGAATCCGCTCGATCTCGGTGCGGACGTTGTGATTCACAGCTGCACGAAATACCTGAGTGGTCACAACGATACACTGGCAGGCTTTATCGTGACGAACCGCGAAGATATTCAGGAAAAACTGCGTTTCCTGATCAAGACAACAGGTGCAGGCCTTGCTCCGTTTGACTGCTGGCTGGTACTGCGCGGCATGAAGACGCTTGGCATCCGCATGGAACGCTCCCAGGAGAATGCAAAACAGATTGCCGCATGGCTGCAGCAACAGAAAGCAGTCACAAGAGTGATTTATCCGGGACTGCCGGATCACCCGGGCTATGAGATTATGAAAAAACAGGCAAGAGGCTTCGGTGCCATGCTGACAATCCAGCTCGAGAGCAAAGAGTTTGCCCTTGCCATTCTGGAAAAGGTAAGAATGATCCGTTTCGCAGAGAGCCTCGGCGGCGTGGAGACACTCGTTACGTATCCGACGACGCAGACACATGCCGATGTGCCGAAGGAAATCCGTGAGCGGAACGGAATTACGGAGAGCACCCTTCGTTTTTCCGTCGGAATTGAAAATATCGAGGACCTGATCGGCGAGCTTACGAAGGTCTTTGCAGAAATCGAGGAAGAGAAAAATGGCGGAAAGAAATCTTGATTTTGACAGAATCATCAACCGAAAAAATACAGACTGTTTAAAATATGACTTTGCAGTAAAACGCGGCATGCCATCCGATGTGCTGCCGCTGTGGGTGGCGGACATGGACTTTGAGACATCCTCCTACATCGAGGATGCGCTGGTAGAGCGTGCGAAAATGGGCATTTACGGCTACAGCGATGCGCAGACTCCGTATTTTGAGGCCGTTGCGGGATGGATGAAACGTCATCACAACTGGCAGCCGAAAGAAGAATGGCTGATCAAAACGCCAGGCGTTGTATTTGCACTTGCGATGGCAGTCAAGGCTTACACCGCGCCCGGGGATGCCGTGCTGATCCAGTCACCGGTTTACTATCCATTTTCGGAAGTCATTGCGGATAACGGCAGAAGAGTTGTCAGCAGCACGCTGGTGCTCGGCGATGATAACCGCTATCACATGGATGTGGCGGATTTCGAGGAGAAGCTGAAAGCTGAAAACGTAAAGCTCTTTTTCCTCTGCAATCCGCACAATCCGGTCGGAAGAGTCTGGACGAAAGATGAGCTGACGGCGATCGGCGATCTCTGCGTGCAGTACGGCGTGACCGTTGTAAGTGATGAGATCCATGGAGATTTCATTTTTAAGGGCGAGCATCAGGTGTTTGCTGCGATCAAAAAAGAGTACGAGGACATCACGATCACCTGCACCGCGCCGAGTAAGACATTCAATCTGGCAAGTATGATGATGTCAAACATCTTTATCGCCAACCCGGAACTCCGTGCGAAATTCCGGAAACAGCTCGATGCAGCCGGAACGAGCCAGCTTGGTGTGATGGGTCTGGTGGCATGCGAGACGGCATATAATAAGGGCGAGGAGTGGTATGAGGCAATGCTTTCCTATGTGAAGGCAAATGCAGAATTTACAAGGCAGTATGTGGAGGAGCAGATTCCGGGCGTGAAGATGATCGACCTGGAGGGAACATATCTCGTATGGCTCGATTTCCGCGAGACGGGGCTTTCTGTCGACGAACTGGAAGACCTGATCATCAACAAGGCGAAGCTGTGGCTCGACAGCGGCAAGATCTTCGGAGACTGCGGTCGCGGCTTCCAGCGGATCAACATCGCCTGCCCGCGCGCAACCCTGACCGAGGCACTGGAGCGGATTCGGGATGCGATGAAAAGCAGATAAAGCCACACCGATGAGATGCGTAGCATTTTGGAAGTTGGCTCTGAACAGTGACGAAAACATGTTGAAAAGGCGTAGCTTACGGAACATCTTTTTGGGAGATATGATGTTTTTTGTGTCTCCGGTAGAGAAAGAAGAAAGCTGCGCCTCCGCATATCAAAACGAGTACTTTCACCGGAATCTGATATACCGGATACACAGAGGTATAAATGCAATGATATTCTGGCGAAGAAACTTCGCTTTCCTCAGCAGGGCTCGGGCTCCAGGAAAAAGATGCCAGAATTCGAAAATATTTTTTATCAGAAGAAAACTGGCTATAAGGAAGATAAAAATCTGGGTTTCCAGGCGTTGTGATTTTCCGTTCCAGCGTCCAGGGTTCTTCCGTGCTGTTCCGAGTCCACAATTCTGCTTTTTCTAATTCAAAAAGATACATCAGTGGATCTGTCTCCAGACGGATAAAGTCTTCTTTCGCAGTTCTTACCTGGGTTATATTTTGAAAATCGAAAACTGTCTGATATAACAAAGAACGATCTGATTTTTCCTGATAGGTGAGTACATTTGCGGCATACAGATCTTGGAAACTTTTTGTCTTTTCAGATCGTTTAAAAAAATAGAAATCGATAGGTTTGGAAGAAGTTTTTCGATACTCGTTTTCTAAACTGGATTCTATTGGCGAAGCATTTTCTGGTACGTTTTCTTTTAAAAAAGAGCACAATACCGTATCGTCATTTTCGAATGCAGTGTCTGCTTTGACTGGAACAGAAAAACAGAATAACAGGGTGAAAAATAAAAATTTGATTTTTTTCATAATGAGTTACCTCTTATTTATGGCTTTATTCAGTTGATGCCGGATTTAAAAGTTTTTTTGAATGGTTGTTCTGTACTTTTTGTTCCTGCAATTCCTAAAACATTCATAATCTGCCCGTTTTTCTACGAGTAATGGCGACTTGCTCATGATTTTACTTAAATTACTTGAAAATACCTTAAACACAATTTGCCTATCAGAGAAATTTGTGCTTCTGGATAGGCAAATTGTTACTTTGAAAGAGTAATTAGAAATTAAATGTACTTGTATGTGGTGAATGAAAGTTTAATAACTTAGGTTCATTGTTTTATATGCAGTATAGGCTGTTCCTGATGGAGAGTAGCTAATTCCACCACCGTTGTAGGAAAAAGAGATACTGTAGCCGGTTTTCTGGGGATTATATAAGTATCCCATTACAATTCTTTTATCACTGCTATTACCTGCAGTAGCGTGACAGTATGTAACACCTTTAAGCTTCATGGCATAGTCGGGTGTTCCTAGTTGACTCCCTGAAAATTCAGCACCAGATAATTGCTGATTATTTGCAGTAAGAGTTCCACCGACTTTCCAATCGTTCATAGTATTATCTTTGTACCATAATTTTCCACCATATTCATACGGTCTCATAGCAGCGCCTAATTGAAAAGAAAAACTGTCTTTTCCGCGAGGTTGTTTATTAGAAGTAAACTCGTATGTTGGATAGATATAAATGGTTGATGCATTTTTAAAAGCTGATGCAGTAAAGGAAATACCGGTTAAAGTTTCGCTACTGAGTATCGATATTTGATTTTCGATATTTGAATTAATATATTCAAAATGTTTACCTCCACTTTTTAAGTCATCCACAATGAACTGCATGACGTCATCATCCAGCTTTTCTATTTCCTTTTGTGGCATTCCGGTTTTTAATAGATATGCTTTGTTAGATAGAACAACATTATTATCTGCCTTTACATTGCAAATTACCATATTTAAGGACAGAATACAACAAATAAAAAATGCAAGACATGTTTTTAATTTTTTCATGATGAGTGGTCTCCTTTCATAAGTATTGTTGGATGGTTTTAGTTTTTTATTTATCCTTAGATTAGTGCACTATCTGAAAAGTAAATTCGTTCGTTAATATGGATGATAAAATAGAAAATTAATAAAAATGCTTGTAATTATTATATAAATATATGAAAAATAAATCAATAGTCAAAAAACATATAAATAAATATATGAATTTGTAAAAAACAACGATTTTGTAAAAAGAATGTAATTTTAGAGAGATATATACGTATAAAAAAATAAAACGTGATTTTAATTTGCAGTGATATGGATTCTATGATATAGTGTGGTAAAGTGATGCTGTGAAAAAAAACAAAACCCCGTCGGCAAACAAGGCGGGCAGCGCAGGAAAGGGGATCATAACAATGTATATTACATGTCTGGATGTAGAAGGAGTACTGGTACCGGAAATCTGGATCGCGTTTGCGGAGGCAAGCGGAATCCCGGAACTTAAAAAAACGACACGCGACGAACCGGATTACGATAAACTGATGAGATGGAGACTTGGAATCTTAAAAGAGCACGGCCTGGGACTGAAAGAGATTCAGGCTACGATTGAGAAGATCGATCCACTGCCGGGCGCAAGAGAGTTCCTCGACGAGCTGCGCACCTTCTCCCAGGTGATCCTGATCAGCGACACCTTCACGGAGTTTGCCGCACCGCTGATGAAAAAACTCGGCTATCCGACCCTGTTCTGCAACTCCCTGGAAGTCGCAGACGACGGAGAGATCACCGGCTTTAAGATGAGAGTCGAGCAGTCGAAGCTCACCACGGTCAAAGCACTGCAGTCTATCGGATTCGAAACGATCGCAAGCGGCGATTCCTATAATGACCTCGGCATGATTCAGGCAAGCAAAGCAGGATTTCTGTTCCGCTCGACCGATAAAATCAAAGCCGACTATCCGCAGATTCCGGCGTATGAGACGTATGAGGAGCTGCTTGGTGCGATCAAAAAGGCAATGGATGAGAAGTAAACAAAAAAGGTGATTTCCGGCCCGAGGCTGCGATGAACGGTCAGGAAAACAGAAATATGGGGGTTTATTACATGAGAAGAAGAATTCAGGTAGAAGCAGAAAAACCACAATTCTGCGTCACAACAGGAATTACATTTGCACAGGCGGATGCCTGGTTTGGAAACACGGTGCAGGATTTGAAGCTGGATTTGATTTACCCACGGGATAACACCAGAAAATATCCGTGTGTGGTATGGATTTGCGGAGGGGCCTGGATCCAGATGGACCGCTCGGCACATCTTGCCTATCTGTCCGTACTGGCACAGCAGGGATTCGTTGTTGCATCGGTAGAATACCGCACAAGCAATGAGGCAAAATTTCCGGCACCGCTGCAGGATGTGAAAGCAGGAATCCGTTATCTGCGAGCACATGCCGATCGCTTCAATATTGATCCGGACCGCATCGGTGTGATGGGAGAGTCTGCGGGCGGTTATCTGACCTGCATGGCAGCGCTTGCGACAGATCCCGTTTATGATGTGGGAGAAAATCTGGAATATTCCAGTGCCGTACAGGCCGCCTGCCCGTGGTACCCGCCGACCGATTTCCGCGGATTCCAGTACAGTGATCCGGAGCAGTGTGCGGCATCTCCGGAGTCCCTTTTGCTGGGCAAAAACGTGATGCGCAATCCGGAAGAAGCAATCGCATGCTGTCCGGTCAGCTTCGTGACAAAAGCTGCACCGCCGTTTCTGATCATCCACGGAGAGGATGACCATACCGTTCCGTTCGGACAGGGAGAGGAACTGCACGACGAACTGGAAAAAGCGGGATGTGACGTCACACTGCTTTCGATCGAGGATGCCGACCACGCAGATCTTCGTTTCTTCCAGAAGGAAGTGTGGGACGAAATCTGTGCGTTCTTCCGCGCAAAACTGTAAAAGAAGCAAAAGCAGAGTGAAAGTCCAGGAGATTTTCGCTCTGTTTTTTGATTGTTTGGGAGAATCTGTGGTGCAGCATTTTTTGCAGGATAAAGTCTACCCATCGGAGTTCTTTCCGTGTATAATGAATACAGGAAAGATCACAATGTGAACAGGAAGGAGGCCGCCATGGGAAGATTTTTAAATCCGGGAAATGAAGCATTTTCGGAAGTCATTCATTCAGAAATCTATGTAGATAAAACACCGCTTCTGGAATATACCAACAGAGTGATCAGTACTACATCAAAATTTATCTGCAGCAGCCGTCCGAGGCGTTTCGGAAAGTCAATCACAGCGGAGATGCTGTCGGCATATTACAGCAAAGGCAGTGATTCCAGAGAACTGTTTGCGGACTATGCGATTCATAAGGCGGAGTCCTTTGAAAAACATCTGAACCAGTATGATGTGATTCATTTTGATGTCCAGTGGTGCATGATGGATGCCGGAAATGCGGATTGCGTTGTGGAATATATCAATAACGGAATTCTGCAGGAACTGAAGGAAAAATACGGAGAACTGATTCCGGATACTGTGAAGACGGTTTATGGGGCGATGTCCTATATTAAGGCTGCTGCGGGAAACAAATTTGTTGTCATCATCGATGAATGGGATGTACTGATCCGAGATGAAGCGCAGAACCATAAAGTGCAGGAAGAATATATTGATTTTTTAAGAGGCATGTTCAAAGGATCGGAACCGTCAAAATATATTGCACTGGCGTATCTGACAGGAATTCTGCCGATCAAGAAATTAAAGACACAGTCCGCCCTCAACAATTTCGAAGAATTCACCATGCTGGATGCAGGAAGAATGGCACCGTATGTTGGCTTTACAGAAGCGGAAGTGCATGATTTATGCGACCGGTACGGACAGAACTATGAACAGGTGAAATCATGGTATGATGGATATTCTCTGGAAGGGTATCAGGTATATAATCCCAAAGCCGTTGTCAGCCTGATGCTGAACGGAAAATATAAAAGCTACTGGTCCAATACCGGCAGCTATGAAGCAATCGTGCCACTGATTAACATGAATTTCGACGGACTGAGGGCAGCTATCATAGAAATGATGTCGGGGGCCGCCGTGGATGTGGATGTGACGTCTTTCCAGAATGATACTGTAAGCTTTGCCAACCGGGATGATATACTGACGTATTTGATCCATCTCGGATATCTGGCTTACGATCAGGACAGGCAGCAGGTTTTTATTCCGAATGAGGAAATCAGACATGAACTAAACAATGCGGTGAAACGCAACAAATGGAATGAAATGATTACTTTTCAGAAGGAATCCACAGATCTGCTGGATGCAACCCTGGATATGGATGAAAAAGCGGTAGCGGATGGCGTAGAGAGAATTCATCAGGAGTACAGTTCGGTGATCCAATATAATGATGAAAATTCCCTGAGCAGCGTGCTTACGATAGCATATTTAAGCTCTATGCAGTATTATTTCAAACCGATAAGAGAGCTGCCGGCTGGGCGCGGTTTTGCAGATTTTGTTTATCTTCCGAAACCGGAATACAAAACAAGTTATCCGGCGCTGCTGGTAGAACTTAAGTGGAACAAAAGCACAGATACAGCTATGGAACAGATCCGGGACAAAAAATATCCGGATTCTATTCTGGAATACACAGGAGATCTTCTTCTTGTGGGGATCAACTATAATAAAAGGACGAAAGAACATGAATGCAGGATTGAAAAGATAAAAAAATAGAAAACAAAATGCAGAGAAGAAAAACGTCATACTATGGATGAGGGATTCATGGTATGACGTTTTTGCAAACATTTGAGTCGATCCGAAACAGGAATGAACGATTAGATTTTAGGAATTTTTTTCAAAAAAGTCCTTGATCGGTAGCAACTCCCGGGTGATAAACTAAAGCTACAAAGACAGGGAAATAACAAAATATCACACATCAAAATAAAACAGGGAGGTTATGATGATGAATTTTACATTAAGCAATCAGGTGCAGATCCCGGCAGTGGGAATCGGAACTTTTATGATGACACCGGATCAGGCAGAGCAGGCGGTTGTGGACGCATTAGCATGCGGATACCGCATGATTGATACTGCACAGGCTTATATGAACGAGCGTGCAGTTGGGCGCGGAGTTAAAAGATCCGGGGTGGCAAGAGAGGACATTTTCATCTCGACCAAAATATGGGCGAGCCAGTATCTGACAGAGGGAACGGTAGAAAAGAGCCTGGAACTGCTTGGAACCGACTACATCGATCTGATGTTTATCCATCAGCCGGCAGGCGACTTCATGGCAGGCTACCGCAAACTGGAAAAAGCGTACAAAGAGGGCAAAATCAAAGCTATCGGTATTTCCAATTTCCAGGGTGAAAAGTTGAAAAAACTGCTGGAAGAGTGCGAAATCAAACCGCATGTGATCCAGATGGAAGCGCATCCGTATTACCGCGATGAGGAGACTATTTCCGCACTTGCTCCGTGCGGCTGCCGTGTGATGGCATGGTATCCGTTGGGACACGGTGATCATGCACTGCTTGAGGAGCCGATTGTCAAAGAACTTGCGGAAAAATATGAAAAGAGCACCGCGCAGGTGATCTTAAGATGGCACACCCAGGTTGGAAATATCGTCATCCCGGGTTCTACGAATCCGGAGCACATCAAGGCAAACCTCGATATCTTCGGTTTCGAACTGACCGACGAAGAGATGAAGAAAATGGAAGGCCTGAATAAAAACGTGCGTTACTATTACCCGGATGAGGAAAAACTGGCAGCATATGTGAATATGAAGATCGATTTGGACAGCCAGAAATAAAATAAATACGGCCTGCCAAAGATGGAAGAACATGTGTTTACTGCATTTATTTGATAAGAAAGGGAAACAAAAATGGAATATAAAGTATTGACAAATGGTATAAAAATGCCGATGGAGGGTTTTGGGGTTTTTCAGGTAAGAGATAAAGAAGAGTGCAAAGAATCTGTATTAAATGCCATCCGGGCGGGCTATCGTCTGATCGACACGGCGGCTTCTTATACAAATGAAGATGCCGTTGGGGAAGCCGTCCGTGAGGCGATTGCAGAAGGAATCTGCACCCGTGAAGAACTGTTCATCACATCCAAGATGTGGGTACAGGATATGCAGAATTATGAAATGGCAAAGAAAGCGATTGATCATTCAATTGAGACGCTGGGCGTGGAATATCTTGATCTTTATCTGCTGCACCAGGCAATGAAAGATTATTTCAGTGCATGGCGTGCTATGGAGGATGCATACAAAGAAGGAAAGTTAAGAGCCATTGGTGTTTCCAATTTTTATCCTCATGTGCTGACAAACTTCTGCGAGACCGTAGCGATCCGTCCGATGGTCAACCAGATAGAAATGCATCCGTATTTCACACAGGAGCCTGCGTTAAAAGTTATGGAAGAGTACCAGGTCGTGCCGGAGGCATGGGCACCGCTCGGCGGAGGCCGTCACAATCCGTTTGACAATGAAATGGTAAAAGAAATCGCGGCTGCACATGGAAAGACGGTAGGACAGGTTGTTCTACGCTGGAATGTACAGCGCGGCGTTGTGGTCATTCCGAAATCGGTTCACAAGACGAGAATCGAAGAGAATTTTCAGATCTGGGATTTTACACTGACCGAAGAGGAAATGCAGAGAATCAGCTCACTGGATCTCGGCTATCAGGGAACTGCGGTAAAACATTTTGATCCGGAATTTGTTAAAATGTGTAATACCAGAAAAATCCACGAATAAAACAGGGCGGTTCGTTTTCCGACTGCGGTAAGATCGTTTCCGCACAGGCAGACGTTGCGTTCCTGGACCCTTTGGGTCAGAAATAAAAGTCAAAAATAAGAAAGGCCAGAAACGCTGTGTATCGTTTGCTTCTGGCTTTTTTTTCTTGATAAAAAACGTTTCACGTACGAAACACCTGTACCGATATCTTCGTCACATATTCTTTCACAGACGCCGTTGCCAGTTCGTCGATCACTGCTTCTTTGTAGGAATACTGGCCCGTCGAAAAATGGTTCTGGTCGATCCAGTCGAAGAGGGTTTTGTAGGTGTCTTTTGAAAACGGCGCGTCGCATTCTCGTTACTTTAGCCTGCAAATAAAAAGTCAATACTAAAATTGAAGAAAGTTAAAAAACTTTACAGGTTAAAAATTAGGCATTAAAAT
>ENA-UPTB01001155-UPTB01001155.1-human-gut-metagenome-genome-assembly--contig:-NODE-1155-length-24267-cov-14.262712_pt1 | contig 24267 bp, 12 predicted proteins | sample MGYA00250046_ERZ773369 | MGnify/ENA primary metagenome ERZ773369 (study PRJEB29103, sample SAMN06111938) | human gut metagenome | biome: human gut; feature: ankylosing spondylitis patient; material... | reverse complement strand
TACTGAAAGCTGCTACTAACGACTCATAAATCTACCCTTAATCGTGTATTGGATGATAGTTGCGGATTTTAGGATAACTATAAATGTATTAAATGTTTGTTATTACTATCACCTAAAGGCTGTTTCTCAGGCAACTACCAGTTGCAATCATTTTCACAACAATCATCGTTGTAACCGCCACAATCGTATGTGTCATGACAATCACAATCCTCGTGATAGCCGTGCTCATAACAGCTATCATCATAACCATCCTCATACCCATGATCGTAATCAGAAACACGTCCATGCAGTGTATGCTGACTATCATTATGCCTTGCCTTCTTAACGCTGTTGAATACTGCGCTTGCAAATAAGAAATCTAAAAGTCCCATACGTTTTACAATTTTTGTTCAACTTATGGGTGCAAAGTAAAGTGGTAATGATGCAGTCTATCTGCACAATGCTGAAAAGTTCATGAATGAGCAAAAAAAAACAGGAAGTAGTGGCTCTTCCTGTTAAAAATATGAGATATTAGAATAAATGAGCAATGATTTTCATAAGTTACTCTTTGCTCTTTGTTGGATATACCCTATATATGGTATTTTTATCCTTTGTTTCTGTTTTATATGATGCGATGTAACCAACTTCTTTCAGATAATCAAGGAGTTTTATTTGGTAATCCTTTCCTTCAAATGAAGGACGCTTACTCTTATCCGTCAAAACCGCGTATTTATTACCTAAAGCAAAAAGAGTCTTTTCAACAATGTCAAAAGAACCGTTAGATAATCTCATTTGTCTAATAGCAAGTAGTACAGAGGTTTTCTCATCATTGCAATTGTTGATAATGGTCATTGATACTTCTTCGTCCTTATCTATTGCATCATCATTCTTCAAATATATTGCAGCTAACTTATTAGCCAGTTTGGGCTTTATACGCAGGCTTTTGGGTATAGCATTCAATACTTCTAATGAAGAATCAGGAAGATTTTCCTCCTTCTGTAATACCAAAATTGCCAATTCTTCTGTCCAATTATATGACCAATTGCAATGTGAGCGGAATTGTGGGTAAAAATGCTCTATGTAATGACAGAGAGCGGATGTGTCATTTATTACGCTCAGAACATCCTGATTAAAAGCTAATTTCTCTTTGTTAATTAGAATCCCCAAACGTTCATTATCTAAAGTTTTTAGGTCTTCACATGAGTAGTCAAATACTGTGGTAAAGGTTGTTGCAAAGGACTTATAGGTAGAAATGGACAGAATATTCTTAGCCAGCAATTCCTCAAAGAGGTCGTTCGCTGGATCTTGTTCTCGTATTGTTATTGCAGCCAGTTCAGACACATAATGTTCCATGTAGTTGACTAACTCCTCTGTGACATTCTTACAGTGATTATAGTATGTCATTACATTATCCCAGGTCGGCGTAACAAGATAATCTTTAATAGCTAATGTGTATAACGAAGAGTCTATAATACCGTCAAAGTTTGCTATTTGATTATGCTGACCTTTAAGATATAGTTCCTTTGTCAGGGTCTCAATGTTGACGTTATTCAAAATGTAAAGAATGCTCTCTGTACTTTCATCCTTTTCCTTGTCATGAAGTAATTTGATGACTTCTCCAATATTTGAGTTGACGTTGTTTATTACTCTATTATTCTGCGTTGCTAAAATACGAGTATAATTAAGTGTATCAGTATTTAGGGTGCTGTCTGAGGGCAAGAGGCGGTGGACAATAACAACTAAATTGTCAATAGAAAGCGTATAACTGTTGCTTTCAATGACACAGTCCAATATGTCATCATTATTAGCTTGAATACTTTCAAATACACTTTCACATGCAATCTCCAGACATCTATCTAATCCAATGCTATCTACTCGATTTGTTAGGAATGTATAATTTGAGTTCACCCACGCTTGCGTACAAGTCTCCAATTCACCACAGTACTTTAAGAAAGCTTCCGTGAGGGTCTCTTTCTTAATTGCAGGTGAATTTACACACATTATTTCCCATGCCTTAGTTTTGTTCCATCTTACAATATGTTCAAAAACGGTTCGGTTACATTTCCCATAAGTGTAGTAATCCACCAGAAAGTCTAACTGTGGATTATCGTTCTCCAAATGTTTCATAAAATGGTCAAAGTTCTCCCTTTGTTCATGTGTATTTGCAATATAATCAAGCAAGTCTATATTGAGAACTGACCTGTGTTCAAACATATATGGTTTCAGTTCTTTTACAAAATTCTCTATTTTGTCAACGTGGAAGTCGTAAGGCTGGCATATTTGCCGTTTGATGTTCAAAAGCAGTTCTCTATCAGATTGTGATACCATTCCTTCATAGAAATATGATATGTAGTCATAGTATTCCTCGTCGATATAACCACGGCGAAGAAATACATCCTGCATGGGAGTGAGTTGTATGGACTGATACAACTCAGATTCAGACAGGTTATATTGGGATATAATGTCTTTAAGCCGTAAAGATTTTACTGCTTTTTGTTCATTCTTGGTTTTCTGATATTGTACTTGAAATTTACTGGGTTCTTTCTCCAATAGAGTGATTCTACCAAGGTAGTTCGTGTCTTTGTCTATTTTTTTTAAATCGATAGAACCAGACTTTGTGGATATACTGTCATAATAATCATAATATTCGTATCGTATAGAAGATTGTGTGATTAGTTTATCAAACAAACCACTATCCTTTGCAATGTCTTCTAATACACAACATTTATCACCAAGGCATATTCTATACATTTTATTATTTGTTGCGTTCTTAATTCTATAGAGTAGCAATAGTCTTAGCTCTTCTATTTTGATATGCTTTTCATTAAAATAAGCCTCTTCCTCTTTTTGTATTTCCTCACTTCTCTTCTTAATGCCTTTGATGGCATCTTCAACAAATTGACGTTTTTTGCTTATACATGAATACACCTTCCCCTCTCTGCGATGTAGTTGTGCAAAGTCTTGGGGATAGTAGTTCTTGTACACTATCATTGCCAATAACTTTGTAAGGTTTAATTTTTGAGCTTGACCAGTACATAGTTTTTCCCTATATTGCTTATACTCATTTACGATATTGGTGAGTATGCGCATATCTTGGATAAAGAATGCCATTTCTGACAGATCTTCATCTGGTATTTCGTTCTCTTCAAAGCCCTTTGAAATGAGTAGTTCTTTTAATTTATCCTTTGAGTTCGAAGGGTTTATTACAGGTATGACTGTTGTGATATAGTCAAAGAACTTTGTGCGCTCTTCGTCCTTAAATACATCGTCTTTAATTGCATATACAAATGTGATGTGTCGGCCAACAATCTTAGATTCGTTGACCAATTGGTTAAGTTCCCTGAGTTTCAAGAATATGTTCGACGTTCCGAATCTATCTAAATCTTCTATGATGACAACATTATATTTTGTTACTTGAAAGAAGTACAGAATCTCGTCAAGATGCTTGTTGAATATGGAATTATCCTCAACTAATTCGATTTCTCCATCTTTAAGATTCAGTTTATTAAGCTTGGAGTTACCATACGAGCTTAGTATATATCTGAATAGGTAAAATAAGGCATACAATAACCATAGAGCAGCAACACAATCAAAGACTGTATTCCAGAGATTACCAAAATTGAACAGTTGATATAAACTTTCCACTCTTAGCCATATCGGTTCAAACAGAATAATCATTGCAAGTATTGTAATAACCATGCCTCCCGCGTATTGACATAAAAGGTTATGCGGAAGATGAATAATTCTTCGGAATCTGGAGTTGGGAACAGTCGAAGCGGTCTCACGATAAATCAACTGTTGTAAAATGCTATATTCAATCTTACGATTAAGATTCTCTATTCTTTTTGTCTCAGAATCCAGATTGTTAATTGAGCCATCTTCAACTCCATGTTCATCATTCGCTTGCAGTGTGGCCAGTGAGATTGGAAGATACTCACGCTCCTCTGTATCGAAATCCTTCATCAATGTAAACAAGACAGAGCTCTTACCTGAGCCAAAGGGACCGGTAAGGGCTATGTTCTTGATGTTTTGCTCCATTGCAACATCTAAAGCATTATTGAGGTCTACAACAGTTTTGTATGAAGCGTCATTTTTTGATAGCTTCTTAGGAAGTAAAGTATCTACTTTTGTCATGTATTTATATTTGAACATTAAGTATTGAGGATCGATTATCTTTATAATCATCATCCCAAACCACCTTGATTTTAAGGAATTCTGGATGTCCCATACACAGATGTATTATCTCTTCGCATGAACCCTGTGAATTGATTAGCTCATAAGGCCCCCATTGCTTCTTAGGAAATATTATCCTGCGTAATTTCTCTTCAGGAGTCAGAATCATGACTCTGACATTCTTTGCGTCAGATGTTCCTGTGTTACAGAATCTGATTGCAGAGCATCCGCTTTTAATTGAAAAGGCTAAGCATTTTATATCAGCCATTTTCTCCCTTGCTTCTTGCTTCTCAATCTGCATAATCTGTAACGCATTAAGACGCTTCTCTTGGCATTTGAGCTTTCTATCGTGTATTACGTAAGTCACGACACAACCTATAATGCTAATTAGCGAGAGAATCAATGCGCCCCAATTCTGTATAAAGTCTATCATTTCAATTTATTTATTTGATAACGATGAGTAATATACCTCTAAAGGTCATTTGCGTGTTCACCATCAATATATTCTAAATTTCAACTCTTTAAGTAGAGATTCATACTTTTTCCAGAACAAGCAAGTCGTGTCATTCTTGAAGATTCCAATATTTTGGTAATTCATAATCTCGTTGAAGAACGCAGCATCTGCTATTGCAGAAGTCATGGCATCCACACTGATTTCATAACCGCTCAAAAGTCTTGCTCCGCAGTATTCTTTGAACTTAATTGCTTCATTAGTGTTTGCCAATGTTTTACATGAACCGAAATGAATGATGCGGTTTTCAAAGAAACCATTTGCCATCGTTTTAAGTTCACTGAGATCAATGTCGCCTTCTTCACCTTCCAATGAAATTGCGTGGTGCTTACCATGACATGCAATATAGATTATATCGTATTTCTTGAACTCCCTTTTATGAGAAGCGAAATAGTCAAGATAATACTGCAAGTCTTGCTTGTTGAGAATGTGCCGATATACTATGTCGCAGCCATGGAATGTCCTAAGCCAGTTTAGCAACGGCTCTGTATTGAGACTAAACTTATTACTTTGGGCATTTCGGTATTCCCATTCTGCTTCTAAGCAGATTATGTTATGAAGTGCATTTGCCATATTGTTAAAAATCTTCTATTGTAATATCAAATTTAATTTCTTGGTTTCTGAAAATGTTAACCTCCGTATCATACGTGAGCGTAGATAAATCGTACTCCTTACGTGATTCCCCGGGGGTGTTATATATCAGCCACCCGTTCATAAAGCCTCCATCAGGATAGATGCATAGTTTTTTGCCTGCACATCCAAGGGTGAGAACACGCCAGTGGGTCAGTGTTCTCTTTGGTTTGGAAATGACAGGGACGAGAGAGCCCTCTATTCCATTATCGTATGATATATCGTCCACCAGTTCATTAGCCATGGATGTAAGCCATACGTCACGGTCTTCTGATGATGGTTGGTTGGCACCAAGGTTATCGCGCTTGCCGTTGTCTGCGTAATAGCGTTCAACAAGGAACTCCAATGTATATGGTGAGCCAATCTTCCTGATGAAGTAGCCAATGGTTTGCATACAGAGAATGATGGAAAGAATACTCTTCATGTGTTCGTCCTGATACGACACTTTGACCACTTCCTGATTGTGTTCTTTACAATGAGCAACAAACTGGGTCACGATGTCAGATGCTTTTGCATCTATGATACCGCCGAGTTCGGAAGTCTTGATGATAGTAGGGTCGCTGTCTCCCAGCTTGAATATTCTGGTGGTTGAGTCCTCTATATCCGTGTTGATATAATCGGCAGCTGCAGCAAAATTGTTCGTGCGGATATAATAGATAGTGCCATTGCCCCATTTGTCATTGAGTGTGATGTGGTTAGGATTGTTTGTGAAATACAGTCTGCCATCAATATACGCCAGGGGGTACAAACCATTATTGGCAAAAGGGTTCCGTATGTGCAGCACCTCATTTGCCCAACCTTTAATACTTCTCACCATATTGAGTACAGGAGTGTTTATCAGTTGATTGCCATTTTTTGCCACACAGAAGGATGTTTGAGTGGCATTTTGGGCGATACGGCTGAAGAACTGGCCCTTCCAGCAATGGTCAGAGCCCTCATATTCCCAGTGGTTGTAATCATCATCAACAAAGATGAATACTTCATTCTGAGAAGAAACCAATGCCCGAAGCATTTTTGCGAGAGAGGTTTCGGTAACACTCTCGCCGAATACATTCTGAATGGGTGTTGGCAATACTTTTCGGGCATCACGTTCTTCCTTTATCCATGCCTTGGCAGCCTGTATATCGATATGATTTACGTAATGCAGCGTAAACTTGTCGATGAGCGCATCCTTGTTGCCCGTTTGTTCGGCAGCTTCGATAACAGAAGCAGAACGCTCGATGACGGCTTTCAGCAAGTCCATGGCAGCCAACTGGTTGGAATATCCCGAACCACCGGGATTGGCATCAAAGATGCAGAGATGGCCATTGGGTGTAATCGTGAAATCGATGTCCGTACGCTCTACATTAAGCTCTTCCGACAACGAACGCGCAAACAGCAATCCCAGTGTGATGAGCAGGTTCTCTTCCTTCTCACGTGAATTTATCCAATCCTTGTTGAAATGTCGAATACGAATCTCTGTATAGTCCGTCTGTATCATATCTCCCAGAACCACATTTCGTTTGATGTAGTCCGTGCTGTTACAGCCCATGCAACGATTAGGCTTATTCCCTTTACGGATAAGTGATAAGTGATAGTTCTCCTTCTCGCTATCCTTTGAAGAAATAGTATTCATTTCATTAGGCAATTTTTCGGGATCGCTTGATGAAGCAGCTGCCCAACTCTCCAGCACTGTCTTTCCACACTTGGTGCAGTGGCAGTAGCCAAATCCTGTACCTTCATTATAGTATAGAATTTGTCCGTTGCCACTCTCACGACTGCTTCTTGCATCAAACAAGTGCGGTTCTATTCGGTCTTGCTTCCATTCGTCAGCACCAATCAACTGGGCGTTTACTCGAGTATAGACATTATTGTCGAGTATGCGACTGGCAGATTCATTCATGTCTGGAATGAACTCAGCAGGCTGCAACAGGTCGAGGTCAAATGTCCTACTCACAGGCCACACTTGTAGGTTATCCAACTCTTCCTTAGAGTCAATGACCACCTGCTCACGGTTGAAATACAGTTTTTTGAATGTAACCTCGGGCTTGAAGAAGTTGGTGTATCTGATGCCTCGCACAATCCTGACCATTCCGTCACGAGCAATAGGATTGCCAGGCGCATACTGCGAAAGGGCAGTTCGTAATGGATAGGATGGATTAGATACCGTCACAAGCGAATAGGTGTCCTGAGAAGCTGAGTTGATGTCAAACTCCACCACATTGACTGGCATATTGGCATTAGGCGTGAAACGATGTGTCGCCCAATATGACAAAAGCCTGGCAGCAAGCGGTTCTATGAATTTCATTTCAAAGAAAGCCTGCTGTTTCGCACTCTTCGCATTTCTGTATGGCTCGGCATAATCCTGAATACGCAGTTCAAGTTCTGCATAGCAGTTCTCATTCATTTCACGTGCCTTATTGACCACATACTGAGGTGGCCTGCTGCTGAATATCGTGCCGGCAAGCAGTATTCTGAGCTTGCGCCTCAGTTTATCATCGAGAGCTTCAGAACATTTGATGTTGAATGCCTCGTAAGGTGTACCTGCCTCGTCACCCAGTCCATCCAGTGGACTTACAGGCGAATTGTCTGCCTTCCTCTTTATCTTGATATGATGACTGTCTCCATCGGGCACAATCTGGTAGTTGGTGAAATAGCTGATTACTTGTTCATTGATACTGCCGCCAGACATTCCAAATACGCCAAACTCTCTTATCAGGAACGAGTTGACATGACGCTGTATGACCTGGGCACTGTTCATGTCAACAGTAGGCGTATTGACAGAGCGGAGGATGACATTCTCCATGGGATTGAGCAATGTTCTTATACCCACAGCATCAGATCCACACAACGTAACACATGCACTTCTTACCTGTCCACGACGGCCATTACGACCTGCTCTCTGTTTGTAGTTTGAAGGCATAGGCGGTACCGAGGTCATCATGACCAACTCCAGGTCACCAAGATCGACACCCATTTCCATGGTAGTAGAGCAGGCAAGAATGTTCAAGCAATGATCCTTAAAGTCTTCCTGCACCTGACGGCTCACCATCTTATCGACCTGAGCTGTATGCTCTGCCTGTATGAAGAGGTCGGGGAACTGATAGATTTGGAGCAATCGGTCAGCAAAAGTTCCATTCAGTCCCCAGAGTCCGCAGTACCAAAGTATCTTGCGGTTTTCTTTTGCCCATGCTTCAATCGCCTCGTCTTGTAGATGAGGTGTATCACTGAAATTATGGTAAGGAAATGCCACCCATTTTTCATGGAGTTCTTCACGCAAAGGCACAGGCTCGCCTCCTATGAGATAGGGCGCATAACCGTGGAATGTTGCCTGCACAGGGCGCAACCATTCTACATGATGGTTGTCGCCACCAGCGTTTGTGTCACATAGATAAACATCTTCATATAGTCTGAACCCTATCTTGGCAAGGTTCAGACGATAAGGAGTCAGATGCACATCATCTATCACCTCATCCTTGTCCTTTACATGTTGATGCACGTCATCATCATAATGGGTGCTATGCTCCAAAAGTTCATACTTCAATGTCAACTCGTTCCACATACAGTCGATGACATCCTGTATATATTCTCTGTAGCTGCTTACTGCATTGGTGACAGATATATGCTTCTCGTCTGCAATCAGTTTAGCAAGCAAACGAATGATTCGTGATCGGTTGCCACCCTTGTCCTTTATCACAGGCTTATGAGCAGAACGACGTTTGGGCTTCTGAGTAGCAAAGCGAACACATTCAAAAATGTCAATCTGGTCTCTATCGTCCATCTTCAGGAAGACAGATTCGTTAGAACGAACCGTATAGTCAAGGAATATCTGCATCAGTGCGTGCCAGTCCTTTTTGCTTATCCTGTTTTGTTCAGACAGATGACTGTTGAATAACTCCACCTTGTCTGGTAGTTTTTCTGTAAGAGCTTTGTTCAAATCCACATAGTAGGAAGTGAACAATCCCATCGTTTCTGGAGCTGCTGCAGTCAGAGGTCTCTTTGCCAGATACTGCACCATGATAGCGCAGATGTATTTTCGTTTTGTAGCTGGGGTGATATTCCCTTCTTCGTCCAGTTCTGGACTCAGTTCGGAACGTTCAGCAAACTGTTGGCAGAAAATATCCGAAAGTCTGTCTTTCAATAGCACCTGTAGGATGTCTTCCCACGACAAGAAGTTTTTGGGCTTCAATTCAGACAGTAGCTTGTCAATAGCTTGTTGGTCGTCTCCCTCAAGAATGTCAAGCATCCTTTCTGCCTCTTTGTGTCGAGGGTCTTTTCTACCAGTGCTGTCATAGATTTCCTCGTAGTGTTTCTTTGCCTCGTCCAGGGTCATATTGCCAGCAGTTGCCATACGGCACAGTTCATGGAATATGGTTCCATATACCCACAAGCGTTCCTCCTCCAGATTCTGCTTGATAGTTGAACGGGCTGCCATCTGGCGGCTATCGACAAAGCTGATGTATTGTTGCCCATTGTGCAGTGCAATCTTACCTTCTCTTTTGGGCTTTGCTTCCGTCATTAGGTCGAGCGTGGAGGGTGCGATAAGCCTTGATACGAAGTCTGCTGCAATACGGAATTTCTGCAGTTTCTTCATGTCTTCCTCATCTGTCTGTATCAGGTCTGGGTTATCCTCATCCTGTTTTGAGGTCTTGGTCAGTTTTGTACCACAATAAGGACACTGACAGTGTGCATTGGCTATGACGTGCCAGCCAGGATCTACAGGATTCTGGGCGGTCACGTTCTCCATTCTGTTACCTTTTATGATATAAGGCACGTTGTTATCATATGCAGTGTCCTGCGTGTTTGAAGTGCCAAACACATAGTAGGTCTTGCTCGTGTTCTCCGTGTCATCGAGGTCAAACATGTCGCTGTCATCCATGGTGATGGGCTGATAGGCAATGCTTCCGTCATCCATTTTCATCTCTTCCGCAATAGCCACATATTCGCCACAATGCTTGCACCGGCTCATCTCCAAGAGGGGAGCCTCACTGTCATCCTCATGGAATGTTTTACCCTCGGTATAAATCTTGAAACTGCCGTCAGTCTTGTAATGAGGGTCAGAAATATCCACAAAGAGTCCATGGTTAGGCACACGATAGAAGTAGTGAACCTTCACGCGCAAGTCTTCCAGTCCCTCTTCTTCCGCCTTCTGACACATGGCATCCAGTCGCTCGAGTTTCTCATCAATGGTCTCGCCTTCCGTTATGAGTTCATCCAACCGCAGATAGCCGTCCCTGTTCTCATTGATCAGCCGCATCCAATATGCCTTGTCTGCCTCGGGAACAGCGTCTATACCTTTTCTCTTGCCATCCACATAGCGCACCTGATTCAGCTGCAGACCTGTAATGTTAGCAATGAACTCCCTCAGTTCTTCCTTGGCAGTCTCATCGTTTCCTGTGCCTATGGTGGCCGAAGAGGTGGCGAAGCGCACATCATCCGTTGTCACACCGTATGCCATCAGCACACGCCGTATGAGCATGGCAATCTCTGTTGCACCTGCTCCTGAATAGGTGTGGGTCTCGTCGAGGGCTATCCAACGAAGTGTCCCTTCTTCCCCTTGCTTCTTTTCCTGTATAAGTTTTCTGTCCTTATCACGAAGCAAGATATACTCCAGCATGGTGGGATTGGTGAGAAGGATATTCGCAGGATGCGCCCGCAGTTCGTCACGGGTGGCTATGACATGGGGGTATTTCTCTTCGATGACATTACCTTCCTCATCGCGTGTGATACCACGAATGGAATCCACTTTCCGCATCACCTTCTTATAGCTTCTGTCGGTGGGTTCAGGTATGCTCTGAGGCATATCGCCATTATACACTGCAAACTTTAGGTCTGTACCTGCCAGCAGTTTCTCCATACGGGCCTTCTGGTCTTCCATCAAGGCGTTGAGAGGATATAGGAAGATGGCCTGCACGGTCTCAGGCTTATAGTGGTCAATCAAATCCTGCACGAGAGGAAGCATAAAACATTCCGTCTTACCAGATCCAGTACCCGTGGTAACCACAATGCTCATCTGTTTGCCGTCAGGTGTCTTTTCCCTCAGCAACGTTTTCCAACATTGATACTGATGCTCGTAGGGCTTATAGCTGATGCCTGCGGGAAGTGTCTTCTTCCACAGCGTTCCAAGCATCTCCTCGGCTTCTGCCTCATGTTCTGGATAAACTGTCTCATAGCTGTTCATGCATTGCACCAACGGCATGGCATCCTTGGGAGCAAAGAATTCTGGTATTATCTTGTTCAGCTGAGCTACATATCCCCTCTGGCTTTCGTTTCTTGCTTCTCCACACCACATGGCTGACAGTGTCTTTTCCACTGCCATGCGGTTCCTTTTATATAGTTCAGCAAATCTAAACTTCTGAGTCATATCTTGGTTTTTACTTTTTATCTTGTTGTACTAACTATCGCTTTACTCATTTCGATATACTTGAATCTGCATTCATCGTAAATCTTCAGGAACTCTTTCAAGTCGCCCATCTTCATGAGAGCATCGGGTTTGTCCAATATCAGTTTCAAGGCTGTCTCCGCCACGGCATCCACTTTGGGATAGCTATCGAATGTCCAATAACGCTTCACAAAGTCCCGTAGGCTCACCCGTTCCCTTTCGTCAGTAGCCTTGGGTGTCTGGTAGAAGAAATCCGCAAGAGCCTGAATGATTTTCTCCTTTTCGTCTTCCGACTCCGCTGCTTCTTCTATCTGCGTCTGCCACAGGTCTCTCGGCAGGAGCATCCAGTCAAAGTGAAACTGCAAGGCAAAGATATACAGATGTCCGATGTCTGCCTTTGTGAGATTGTAGTCACGTTTTTTCAGCAGAGGGAGCCAGATGTCTCTTATCTGTTTCCCAGCCGCTATCACCTTGATGAGCGGATTGAACAGGAAGAAGTATGCCTTATGTTCTGCCACCTTTTCGAAGCAATAGAGCGCATCTACCACAAGCACATTCTTCTTGCCGCCCCAACCACCTTTGCCCTTGTTGACCCTTGGCATGGCGTAGTGTCGGGGAGAGTCGTTGTCCTTCAAACTCTGGAACACGATGCCTTCCTCTTTCATCTGGAAGGAAGAATCGACCCGTACAGGCTCGCACTTGTAGTTCCATGCATAGAGTTCTTCGGCATGGTCGAGTGCCTTGGTCGTGTATATCTTCAGGTAGTCCAAAGGCAGTTCCGGTGTGAGCGCAGAGGCTCTCTCGTCCAATAGGAAGCTCGTGCCGTCTATGCCGGGGTGATTAAACGTAGGGAAGTTGTAATACACGGTTCCTTCCTTAGTTACCTGATACTCCTTCACACCGTTCTCTGAGAAATCACGCACAGAGAACTGCTGGCAGTTGATGAGCGGTATCTCTATGTCCTCGTTCACATCGTGATAGCTGATAACCTTGCTCTCCACATCACATGATTTCTTCTGCGATAGTTCTCTGATGAGTATGGGGCGATACACATCCACCAGAATCTTCTCAGAGGCTGTGCCAATCTCCAACTGCCTCGTGTCAGGCATATTGTCGCCGATGTCTTTGCTGAAGTCGTCTTGTATATCTTCCACTCCCTCCAGTGCCGTACGGATGCGCATGGTTTCAAAGTCGCGCCAGATGGGTTGCTGCTCTGGGTCAGTTGGAGAGAAGGGCACGTAATAGACCTTCGGAGTAAAGACCAGTCCTTTCACTGTGACTCTCAGTCTCACTTTTCCCTGCTTGGGCTCATGGTCTTCATCCCAGTTCACATAGCGTCTCTCTTTGGTATTGTACCATTCTGTGGTGTAGTCACCCACCGGCACTCCATCCTTGGCCATGCCCGAGGGGAAGTGCAGCACACTCAGAGCTTGGCGACCAAACAGCACGGTAAGCCGGTCTTCCTGCATCACGTCATCATCCTCATCGGTGTCTATATACTTGTAGAGCACAAAGACATTGTCCATATACTTGATGGTCTTTAGATACTTCTTTGTCACCACCTGATACAGGCCGTTGCGGTTGAAGAACGGCAACTCTTCACCCGTATTGAGCCTAAGAATGACTTTGTCCATGATGGGGCACCAGCAATAGTCTTCGCCCGTATTCTCTCCCTGCCTGAAATGTGCGTATGACAGTGGGATGTCCTGATACTCTTCTGTCAGCCTGTGGGCAGTGGAGAAGATCAGTACTGTAGGAGCCTGGGCGTTGCGACGTGAGGTGAACCTCCTGCCGCCCGACTTCGACACCTCATACATCTGTATGTAGTCAGCCACCTCTATCTGCTGCACCACATGAGCGGTTTGGTCATAGTGCATGACTATCTCCACCTTGTCAAATCGTGTGGTCGGCACACGGAGGTAGATGGCTTCGTCTTCTTTGTTGACCGAAAGGAAACCTGTCGCCTCCTGACCTGTATTGTCATATTTGAAGAGAGGTTCCTCGCCCTTTTCCTCCTTTTGTACATATTGTCCGCCATTCTTGAAACGCAGATACATCAGTATTCGCCCTACATTCTCTGGATGCTCCACTCCCCATTCCTCGCTGCGAAGGCGGTCATAGCCGATATACTGTTTCTTGCCACCACCGATGACCTCTGGCTTCAGTTTCACCTTCAGCTGGCGCACCATTGAGTGGGTGCTGGCAGCGTATTGGATAATCCACTCGAAGTCGAACTTATGCTTCTTGGCCAACACATCCGCTTGTTCTATCTTGCTGATGAGCTCAGGTATTCGGGTGCTCTCATCCTTCAAGTCAGATGGAGCGAAAGGGAGGTTGCGTCTGCCATGATCGTCTTTCTCCAGGATGCACCTCAGGTACTCATACAGGCTGTGCTGCCTCGCAATGGACTCCTGGAAAGCCACGGCACGGTTTCTGTCTCTCAGGCCGTCGAGTTCTATCTCCTCTCCATGAAACAGTTTGCAGAGTTGCGGAAGCAGATTGTCATGCTTATCTCGCTTCAGTTCTGCCTGTACCGCCAATCCTCCCAACACCTGCAGTGACTCCTGCCACCGATAAGAGGTCTTGTCGGGGTTTTTGGAAGCGTTATAGACAAAGGTCTTTGCGTCTATCTCTGCCAGTTCGTAGAGTCGTTTCAGTTCCTCGGTATTCAGCGACAGCACCTTGTTTTCGTCCATGGTGTCTGCGCCACAGTAGAAGCGCTTATACCATTCGGCAAGATATATCACCACTACGATGGCAAAGTCCTCCGTCAGCAAGTGTTCGTGATTGCCTGCATGGGAGGATATGCTATTTCCGATGGCAGATTCGAGGTCACAGAACTCTGCGAGTGAAAGCCTCAGCTTCCACACATAAGGCTCTCCACGCAGGACGCTCTGCTTCATCTCCTCCACCTTTTGTGGTAGGGTATGGAGTAATCTTTTATCGCTTTCTGTCTGCTGCATATCAGTTATTATAGTGTTTACCTCTGTATATCTCTTTCAATTTCTCCAGTGTCATGCACCGTCCTCCGCCTCCCATGCCGTGGTGTATCATACGGTGGCAGTTGGCACATAGCGGTACAAGGTCGGTCTCTGCATCAACGGGGTGTTCGCCTTCTGTCTGTGAGAATGGGAAGCGATGGTGTACCTCTATATATTCATCTTTGATGTCATAGGCAAGGGCGAAGTCAAATCCGCAACATTCACAGACGATGCGACCTCCATGCCGTTGTTTGAATATCTCGATGCAGGCCTTGCGCAACATCATGTTTCGCCTTCGTTGTTCCATGGTGATGGTTCCATCGTCCTCACCTTCAGTGAAGATGGTGGTCTGCGTCTTTAGCGGCAGATGGCTGTCGGCTACCATGGCTGATGCTTCTTCTTCCTCCTCCATCTTGTATTCCCCAGGTACAGGCACGGGGATGGTGTCAGCGTTCAGCCCCTTGACAAACAGCTTATACCATTTCAGTACCTCGGTATAGCGTGGCTCCACACTCATGTCTATACCTTTCAGCACTGGCTCCGCCTTGATTCTCCTGCGATAATTTTCTACTTTCTCCGCATCCTGCAGGTCATAGATGGAGGCAATGTGTGTGCCGAAATAGTCGTTGAGCGTATTGGGGATAATACGCTCTGCGGTCTCCATGTAGCGTTGTGCCTCCATGGTTTCACCATCAAACTTCTTGATGAGATAGTCGTAGAAAGCTTGATGCAGCTGACTGATTGAGTATGCCTGTTGTGTCATATTACCTTTAATTTATACCTTATTATACATTGAAATCAGAGGCAGCTATATCTTTGACCTTTAGAATGATCCATTTGCCTGTCCCTGTGCCCCTCCAATCAATTTTCAAAATTCAAAGGAAGAAGTCCATCTCCTTCGTCGAACTTATCAAAATCTGACTTAAACAAACGATCTTGTATGATTCGATATTTCTCAAACTCGCCCTCTGCATATTCCTTCGCATATTCTGCTGTTACCTGACCTGCATCATTGAGGACTGCATCTCCACCAGCTTCAAGAACAATGTCTATCCGCCTTGCCCAGTCCTCCATTGTCATAGGAATGTGTCTGTCTGCCATACGTTGTGCAAAGTCAAGAATTGAGTTGACCAGTTTTCCCATGTCGTCAAGTTCTTTCTCTTTGAGATAATTCTTGGCAATGCTCACGTCAGCCTTGACAATTTTTCCGTCAGGTGCTTTCTCCCAGGTTGTTAGGCCCATGTGCTCTTTTGACGCATCTGCCCGGTCAACAATCAGCTCCGCAGCAGTATGCCCGTGTACGGCAAAGTGCATTTTGTTTTGCATCTTCTTGTAGAACATTCTTGTTGTGGGAGCATCTCTATTGTAGTCAATGCTGGTGGCATATATGTCTGTGAGCTTCTGATAGAATCGCCGTTCACTCATGCGTATCTCACGGATTTCAGACAGCAGATGCTCAAAATAATCCTCGCCAATGAACGCTCCGTTCTCCATACGCTTCTTGTCTATGATATAGCCTCGGAGTGAGAACTGGCGGATGACATAAGTACACCATTGGCGAAATTGTGTAGCACGGATGGAGTTGACACGATAACCCACGCTGATGATGGCATCAAGGTTATAGAGCTCCACCATACGTTTGACTTCTCTGTTGCCTTCCGTTTGAACTATTTCCATTTTGGAAACAGTTGCCTCTTTCTTCAGTTCTCCCTCCACAAAGATATTCGCAAGATGCTTGTTGATAGCAGGAATGCCAACATCAAACAAGGCTGCCATTGCCTTTTGGGTAGCCCATATCGTTTCGTCCTTGTATAATACCTGTATGCCATTCTCCTTCCCTTCGGCTACGAAGGTAAGAAACTCTGCGGTACTATTTCGTATTTCTCTTTTCTTTGCCATCAGTTTTGATTTTATATTATTCCATGATTGATTGTCATCGAATTTAATCCGTACTACCATTGGGGTGGTATATGTACCACCTGTGAAAGTGGTACGATATAGTTTACACCTTATTAGATATGTTGTCATTCTTATGTCTTCTTCGACTCCTCATCAGTTGAATCAGAAGAATCCGTATGCAATGCACTCACTCCATCGGCTTAATCATCTTCTCTATGAAGGTTATCTCATCGTCCGACAAGCCATACTTGGCATATAACTGACGGTCGATGTCCGCGATGCTTTGACTCCAATCGAAGACTATGATAATACGTTTATTTTGGTTTTGACGCTAATATTTCACGTATATGAGCAATATTTGCTGCATCAATTTCAAATAGGTCATATAGTTGTTGGTTTACGTCACCATGAAAATCAATTATACCATTGTCATCTCTGTAATCCACAATGTCAGGGACGAGTTTTGCAAGTGAGGTCAAGGCTTCATCAGTAAGTAAGAAGGCATAACGTATTAGATCACTTGTAGCATATGCAAAAAAGTTCTCTGCTTCTCTTTTTGTTTTAAATGTTTTGAGTGCAACTCTTGAACGACCGAAAGCACTGTGATTATCGAGAATAGCAATCTGATTACTACGTTTCTGACCACCAGCATTGGCACTTGATACTACAACCTTCCAATCATCAAGATACTCTTTTCCTGCGTTGATAACATCTCTGTTAGCTACGTACCACTTCGATCTACCACTTTTCCCAGCTTTGTCATTTGTAAAGAGCTTAATCTCTTTTTTGGGGTCAAAGAATATATCTTCCCCATTATATTCACGCACCTTATCGGGATTATCCTCTACAAAACTACTCTCAATTCCAAATAGTTTCTGTGAAAGTACAGAATCATGCAAATAGGTAAAACGGTCAGCATTGTTACTTACTGTTCTTTTAATACAATTTACAACATTTGCACCAAATGGGTTAAGAGACATTAAGTCTTCTCCTGGATTATCTTCCATTACAGAATATCTGTTGCCATTTTCTGAATAGATGTATTCAAACCCTCCTTCTGTTTTCTTCATATTTTTGAAGACGATTGAGATTCCATCGAAAATATCTGCTCTTTCAAATATTTCATCTGCGTTAGGGAAATATTCGAGCATTTGAAGATGTGGATCATTAATCTGAGATAGGCCAAAATGTGCTAAACCTTTTCCTGAGCGATGAATCCATCTGCCAGCAGGATAAATGAGAGAAGTATACTTAGCTAATCCCTCACTACTCATTTGGAAGTGTTGGAAAATGCTGGAAACTCTTTTTTGTCCATTGTCAGTATCTTTCTTGGCTACAGTTAACTGATACGGTGGATTTCCCACCACTGCACTAAACTTCATATTATTAATATCTTCGTTTTCTTTTGTTGGAATTGAATTATACACATGCCAGAAGTCGCGGCCTTTCACCACATCACTCTGGAAATATTCTGGTTTTGCACGCAACACGTTGATCATGTCGCAGGACAGAGACTCGTGGTCGTTGAAGTAATAGGTGTTGTCCACCTTTTCCACTCCCTCGTCCGTCTTCTTGATGACACCTGCGGATATAAGGTCGTTGACAGATACCTCATGCTCATAGCAACGCACGTTCAGGCGGACATCCTTTCGGAAGCCTGCCAAGGTGCGCTTGGTGATGCTCACTGCCATCTTCGTGCGGCATACCACAAAGATGTTGTCCTGAAGCACGTCCTTCCATATCTCCAGGTCATCGCCTGCCTGACGATAGTATTGCTCGGCATCCTTGCTCTTGCCTCGCACACCGGTAAGGTGTATCTTGCGCCACTCGGGTTCTTTCACACTCTTGAAAATCGAGTAAGCCATATAGAGCGGATAGAGACCTGTCTTGGAGTTGATTTCGAGGATGCGGGCATTGTAGTCGCCAAAGACATCACGGGTCACACTGTTTTCAAAGATGATGTTGCCTTCCTCATCGAGCTTCATTCCTACTGGTCGTGCGGCATTGACATTCTCACCAAACTGGTTCTCCACGGTATAGTTGCCGTCAAACTCCTCGTTGAGGAAGCACCAGCCTCCCAGGGTGTCGCTCAGGTGCATGTTCACCACACGCCATGGAGTAAGCACCGTCTCCTTGTCGGGATTGTGAAAATAAGAGAAGATGGTGGCAATCTTGCTGATGCGGTCTTCGGTGTTGAGCGTATCAGCCTCCTTCACCATCTGACGGATACGCTTGGCGGCACCCGTGAAGATGCTTCGGTCGAAACACTCCTTCAGGATGTTGAACGTTTCCTTGGTGAATCCTTTGGGCATGAACTCCTCCCAAGAGGCTTGGTCAACAATCTCATCGCTGGCGAAATTGTCGATGGTAATCTCCTCACCAGCATCGTCGTTGATTTCAGCACCATAGACCAGAAGAGGAATACGGATGGAGACACCACGGAGCACAGACATGCGGGCACGCTTCTCGCGGTTCTCCTCGTCACGCTTCTTCTTGGCTTCGTCGGTATCCTTTTTCGGGTCCGTCCACTCCTTATAAAGACTTGGCAGGGAGAAGTCTGTCCATATCCCCTCCACAAGGCGAGACTTGGAGATGAACAGATAGGGGAACATCTGCGAAGGAGCGCACATCACGTCCGACCAGTTATCATCGTTGGTCATCGGGCGCCCGTTGTCATCTGTCTCTGCCGACATGGACGGACGAGGTGGTACATCTTTGGTTGTTGTGAGATAATAGATAAACTTCACCATCTCAGCCTCTTTGTCATCGCCCAGACCTTGGTCGTTGACGGTGATTTTCTCTGGCTTCCATGAGGCAGGCATAGAGCCAAGCAGGTCGTGCACATCGCCAAGAGCCTTTTCCTGCTCGGGAGTAAGGTTCATCAGCTGGTCGGGATTGTAGAGTGAGTTATCGGCATAGCCAGAGCGCACGGCACGCTCGATATACACATTCGAGAGCTTCTCGAAGATCCTGTTGGCAGAGAACGGCTTGCCCATCTCGCCCTCGTCCATAGAGAGCACGGGGCAGAGCTTGATGAAAGCCTCTAAGTGTTCCTCTTCTTCCTTCTGCTTGCGCTTCATCTGCTTCTTGCCTGCACCCTTGGCATCCACAGCCATCTTCGCTGTTTCTGCCACTGCGGTAAGTGCACGGTCGGGAGCAAAGTCAAACACATAGCACTCCGTCTTCTGGCGACCTTCGAGCACGGCATGGGTCTGCACACGGAAGATGGTCTGCATGTAGTTGGCTGCAGGTGTATTCTCCGAGCCCTTCATGCAGAGCACGGCAGTCCATTCGGGCACACTAACACCTGTGGTCAGTTTGCCGCACGAAAGTGTGATGGTATATTCCTTCTTGGTGATGTTCTTCTTGGCATTGCCACGGATATTGTCTTCCACATCGGCAAGAGCACTGCCATCCTTATCCTCGATGTTGCCGTCGCCTGCGGCATTGATGATATGGAACATGCCATTCTCTGTGCCGAAGATGTCGTGCTCATCCAACAGTTCCTTCAGTGCGGCAGCTTCTTTCACTCCAGGCAAGAGCCAGAAGGTGTGCTTGAAGTGGTCTCGGAACTCATCGGTGGAGAAGGGGTACATACTTGTGTCTGAATCCTCAACTAACTTGTCGAGGAAACGTCTTACTGCTCCCTCGTGGACAAACTTATCTACCCGTATCTCCGCAAGTTTCGATTGCAGTTCCACACGCTTCAATGCGCTTGTCTCGTTGTCGATAAGTCGTTGCATACTTGCCTTGTCGGCTTCTGTCCATACACGGAAGAACTCGTGGAACTTGAATACTTCGTTGTTTCCGATGGCTTCGTCGCGTATCATCTTGGGCAGGGTGAAGGTGAGAATCTTCATCAGAGGCAGTTCTGCATAGGGGTTGGGGTCGCCAAAGTGCTTGTCGTCCCACTCATGCTTGGCACGCTGCTCCATCACATAGTCCCAAGTGTATATCTCTCCCTCCTCATATTTGTCGAGGAGGTTGAAGGGAGTGCCCGACAGGGAGAGGATGCGGGTGTTCTCCTTCTTCAATTTGTTCATCACGCGCGCACCGGCATCAGCCTCTATGCCCTCATGCGCTTCATCCACCATCACGAAGTCCCAATCATACTGCATGATGGCCTTTTTCAGCGGATCCATATTGCGCTCCTTGCCACCCACAAAGCGTGAGAGGCGCAGGTATTGCATGGACACGAAGAAGATGAGCTTTCTTTCTCCTGCATCCACCTTTCTTGTCAAGCTGTAGAAGTCGCCGCCTGTGGCATCATTGTCACTCATGCGAGTGGCATAGGAATACTGTGGCATCGAGCCGAATATCTTCTTGAAATCGTCGTGCCATCCTTTATCGACTACAGGACGGTGGGTAATGATGAGCGTAGATTTATACCCCATCTCCTTGGCAACCTGCAGACCCGACAAGGTCTTGCCAAAGCGCATCTTGGCGTTCCATAGAAATGCCTTGCCCTTGGGTTTCTTGAAGTGGGCCACCGTGGCCTTGATGGCAGCATCCTGCTCGGGGCGGAACTTGATGTCACCATATCCAGCTCCGTTTCCATCTTTTATTTGCTTGATGGCACTAAGAACATCATTGATTGAAGCAGCAAACCAGATGTCGGCATCTTCCGTTTTCCCTGTAATGGGGTCTTTATATTTGTCCAGCGACTTGCAGGGAATGTTCAGGGAACGCAATGTCCGATATACATCGTCAGCCTTATAGCACTCGGTGCTGCCAGCGTAGGTGGTACACTCCACATATTCTATATGGTAGGTGATACCTCTCATATAACTACGCTTATCCAACTCAGTGCGTACAGCCTTTGCAAGCTCCTGCTTGCTTGGGCTGTCAGCCACTTCATTGTCTACAAAGACTTCACCCACCTTCAGCAGGTTCTGGTGCTTCCTGTCATTGATGCTCAACACATACAACAGGCGCGATTGGGTTATTTTATATTTCATCCTGTATGTATTTTTATATGTTTATAAGTAATCTTTTATATCTCGTCGTCCTCAGTCTCAATCTGATGGGCATTGAGCAGAGAACTGAATGTTATCTTTTGCCATGGTTGGGTATGAGGGTCTTCTCCTGGCTTGGGCTGCCAGTTTTTAGGCTTTTTCAGGTTCCAGTCGCGGATGATGCATTGTATGCCTATATGTCCTTTCATCTCACCCTTCTGGCAGGCAGGGCATGTTTTCTTTTCTTGTTCTCCAAATAGATTGGTATCATATACTTTATCGCACGAATCGGGCACTACCATCTTAATGCCATCCATCTGCCAGAGATTCCATGAGATCCATCGGGCGGCATTGACTATCTTCCTTCGTTCCGGAGTGCGGAGGTTGCCGTTGGCATCTTTGATGTAATTTCCCTCCACATCTTTCTCATTGAACTTGTCCATGAAATATTCTATATAGGTATAGAGCAGTGCTTCACGGGCAAGCAGTAAGTTGTCGCCTTGCCACTCATAGCCGTAGGTGTGTTTGAAGGCTTTCTCTGCCATGGCATACCAATCCTTTTCGGTCTCTACGTTTTCGTTGATGATACGCATCTTGCGGTCGAGCAGACCAATGCGCCTACCGATAGGTATGGGCTCACCAGTCGTGGTGTCGTAGCGGCTAACCAGATACGGAGCCTCACCGCAGGTGATTTCCATGCGGTTATCCACCACATATTTCTTCCATGTCTTCTTACTGTCGCCCTCGGGAAAAACGATTTTTCCTTCAGTAGGAATCCACGAATGTGTGCCGTCTTCACTGACTGTCTCCTTATTAAAGACATCCTTGCGCCCGAACCATGCTTCATCAATCAGATTGTTCTGTGCGTTGCACACCCATGACGGAGTGAACACCTCAGCCTTGTCTTTGGTTCTGTCTATCTGGGCTTGCTTGTCTTTTAACACACGTGGCATCACGATGCGACGGAATTGTCCTGTGATGTTCTCGGGCGTAATCTCATCATCGTAACGATAGCCCTCTGTCACAACCTCTCCATCCGCATTCTTGATGGCATCCTCATAATCAGAAGTCGCCCAAAAGATGTTGACCACTTTCTTCTGGTCATTGGCTTCATAGCGTGCTTTGGCAGACATGGTATGGTCTATGAGCAACTTGTCAAGCACCTCTGGGTCGTAGTCCAGAATGTCTTGCTCAGAGATGTCCACCTCGTGAATATGCTCGAAGATGCGATATGTTGTATTGTTATCTTTCATATTTTGTACAAAGTTATCATTCTATATTGCAGTCTTCCTGCACAGATGAATACTTTTTTATTATTTCCTGTAATTTTTCTGCTATTTGCCTCCTTAACCATTCAGGTTTGAGCACTTCAACTTGATTTCCGTAGGAGAAAATCCTTGCTTCGAGCTCTTTGTTTGGACGGACGGTCAACCGGATGATATGCTTATGTTCATCTGCCGTCTCCTGCGACGGGTGGATGGGTTTGTTGACTACATAGGGGAAGCGTGATTCGTCAAATTTCAACAGCACTTCCTCGGGGGTAGGATGGTCTTCTGGCAGGGTGACACCAACGATGTCCTTGAAATATGTGTTGAAGTCGATGTCGGTATTGGGAATGAAGGGTACATTAGCTCGTGAGAACTTTACGATGCGGTCGAGTGCCTTGTTGGTGATATAGTTGCCATGGCTGCCTTCCTGTAGTCCGATGAGGAACCAGCGTCCATTGAACTGCTTGATATGATAGGGATGGATAGTGGCAGTTCGTTCATTTCCTGCAAAGGTACGGTAGAGAAGGTTCAAAGGCTGATGGTTCAAGGCTGAGTCTATCAACTCGCCCAAGAACTCTGTGCCTTTCAGAAGGTCATTCTGTTCAAACGAAACCACATTCTCTGGGTTGGGACGGACACCAAAACGAAACTCCAGGTTGGAGATAACATCTTCTAACCATGCATTGGTAGGTACTCCACGGAACCGGCTAAGAATATCTATCGTAGAACGGAGCGATATGACTTCTTCTGCCGACAGTTCGTTGTTGAATATAGAGAAGCTCCTATCGGAATAGCGATAGTAGCATTTGCGTCCTTCACACGGATAAGCTTCTATTGGAGCATTGTATGTTACTCTATCCTTCATGTACTTGATGTCTTCACGAATCTGACGGATGCTGATTTGTGTTCCGTACAAGTCCATGAGAGCATCATTTACTTTATCCAGGAGATCTTCGATAAAGTATTTGTGATGAAAGTCGCTGAAGCAGCGGTCAAGTATCTGATAGCGAAGCTGGGCATTCTTGTTTGTTGGCATAGCGTCTTGTATTTAGGATTGCTTGGTATTCTTTATCGGCACTACATCATCAAGTCTGACGAGATCGTTCATGTCACATTTGAGACATCGAGCAATCTCTATCAAGTTCTCCAAGGTGGGCTGGGAAGTGTTTGTTACCCATTTGGAGATAGTGGCAGGGTCTTTGCCCAACATTTCTGCCAGTTCCTTGTTTGTCAGCATGCGCTCCGCGAGCATAACTTTAATCCGATTTAGAGGTTGTTTCTCCATTTTATACTTGTTTATATAATAATTTATGTTGCAAAATTAAGGTATTTTCTTCTAAAAACAGACTTTATGGATAGAAATTTCTCGTGTAAAGCAAAAAAATAGACGAAGAAGTCAATAGTCTGCCACTTTTTGTGTATTTTTGCATGAGATGACTATTCCTAAAATTAGTTGACAGAATTGGATGCGATTAACTAATTAGGTTTACTACTTTTATTCAGTTCTCTG
>ENA-UPTB01001145-UPTB01001145.1-human-gut-metagenome-genome-assembly--contig:-NODE-1145-length-24345-cov-102.788157_pt1 | contig 24345 bp, 16 predicted proteins | sample MGYA00250046_ERZ773369 | MGnify/ENA primary metagenome ERZ773369 (study PRJEB29103, sample SAMN06111938) | human gut metagenome | biome: human gut; feature: ankylosing spondylitis patient; material... | reverse complement strand
TGTTCGCCCATTAAAGTGGCACGCGAGCTGGGTTCAGAACGTCGTGAGACAGTTCGGTCTCTATCTATCGTGGGCGTTGGAAATTTGCGTGGCTCTGACACTAGTACGAGAGGACCGTGTTGGACTGACCTCTGGTTTACCGGTTGTGCCGCCAGGCGCACCGCCGGGTATCCATGTCGGGATCGGATAAGCGCTGAAAGCATCTAAGTGCGAAGCCGGCCACAAGATTAGATTTCCTCATGAGGGTCGTCAAAGACGATGACGTTGATAGGAGGCAGGTGTAAAGACAGCGATGTCAAAGCCGAGCCTTACTAATTGCCCGAAACTTGCAGCCGCCCCCGCCGCACGGGGCGTGCCTGCTCAAAGTTGGTACAATGAGCGGTGCATGAAGATAAGATGTGCCGTTGCAGCAGGAGCTGCAGCCGGTGTTGCTTTCACGAAAGTATTTGCAAGTTCAGCTTGTGTTGTCCAAACGATATTCTGGTGGTTATAGCGTTGGGGATCACCTCTTCCCATTCCGAACAGAGAAGTTAAGCCCAACCGCGCCGATGGTACTGCACACCCGCGGGAGAGTAGGTCGCCGCCAACTTTATTTTCACAGCCTCTTTCAGTGTCACAACTGAGAGAGGCTTTTTTGTGTCTGCGCATGACTGAGCGTTTGCGAATCTGCTGAGGTCAGTAGTTGTCAGAAATGCGCTGCACGAAACGCTACCTCTAAACGCTAGCTCTAATGGGGGCGACGCGTCCCGCGTCGGGATAGAGAAAGGAGGGTAAAACGAACTCTACTAAATAATAGCTGCATCTTTTCCCGACGCGAGACGCGTCGCCCCCATTAGTGCTTGCGTTTCCTATCAGATTGACAGGTTAAAAAGCAGACACTGTTATGTTAGGGAATTGCGCTCTAATGGGGGCGTCTTCAACAGAAGAATACTCGCGAGACGCGTCGCCCCCATTAGAGGTAGCGTTTTCAACTGAAAAATCCCCCGCGAGACGCGTCCCTTCCATATTAGTGAGCATATCCACTCGTCATCTGCAATATTTTTTTTACCGCTTAGACATTTATTTCGACCGCTTAGGTCTTATCTGCAACCACTTATGTCCGTGTGCGTTTTATGCCGGTTGAAATTTATAGCTTTTTTTATATAACTTTGCCTGTATAGAGACGTGCAGCATTGTCTGCACAGCACGTATTGTTAAATTACAAAGTTATATGGTATGAAGCGTTTATTACTTGTATTTGCTTTCATGTTGTCTGCTTCATTTGGGCTGCTGGCGCAGAACAGAGACAAGAAGGTAACTGATATCGTATTAAAGAGTGTGATTGGTTATGACGGGCAACCAATTACGAGTGGCTATGTGTATGGCCTTGACATTTCTAAGGGCCTGCCGTTGAAAGTAACTGACGACGGGGGCTACCGGTCAGAGGTTGGTATGGATTTTACCTTGCCGGGCTATGAATCGTTCTATTATAAATGGACTTATGGCGAGTCTCCCGAAATTACCATTGACTTGCGGGAAGTAGCTCGGCCGGCCAAATGGAAGGTTGTGTCGCATGACGGTGCTGTGCTGCCGGGTGCGGAGTTGGTGTCGACCACATCGAATAATCCGAAAGTGACCTTGGCTCAAACTGATGCGGAGGGTATAGCCAACTTTTACCTTGTAGATGATAGCAAAGCAAATTATAACCCCATGCAGATTACCGTGGTGCCACAAGCCAAGTATCATACTGCTTATGCTGTGCCATCAACCAAGTATGGCAAGACATATTATGCGTCGAACACGCTGATAGACTACTCAAAAATGCACTTGTTCCTTATGCGCGTCAAGGATTTCAACACAGATTTGCGCAAGCGTATGTTCAGCGACGAATTGACTACAAGCTACAATCTGTCGTATGAGACCGTGCGCAATGGACAGAGCACAACATCGTTTGTGCGTAGTGCTTATGTAGACGATGGCAGTGATCGTGTGTACTACAGTATGGTCAATAATGACGAGAATTGTCCTATCACAAAGGCCTGGTATCGTTTCTCATTCAGTGGAGACAAGAGTGTCAACACCTTCTCTTCATATCCTTTCTATCGTGAATATGACAAGTTGGAAGGTGATTACGAATTCGAACTCTCGCCCACCACTTGGCGCCCTGTGCGTATAAACGTAAAGGACGATCTCGGCACAGCACTTGTGCCAAGAAACTTGTGGGTAGACGGAGTGCGACCTGTCGACTATGATTATAATGACCCGGTTGTTTGTTTGCCACAAGGTGAGCATGTGATTGATGTGTCTGCTGCAACGGAGAGTGGTTCTGTTGTGTATGAAAACGATGGTAAAAAGTCATTGCGCACTATTGTTGTGAAAGATGCGATGAATGTGCAGGAATATGACAGAGTGTACAAACATGGCGATTATGCGGGTTATGAGGTGACAGCTGTTGATGCTGATGGCAATCCGGCACAAGGTGCGTACTTCTTCCTCTCTGGCAAAGATGGCAGAGTATTAGGGGCGGTATTGGATAGTGCCGGCCGAGGTGTCGTATTCCACGAATATCCCGGTGAATGCTCTGGTGTAATATCGGGCATTCGTAACACGGCTAAGCTTACTTGGACTGATAATTCGCCCATTGGCATGCAGACTCACCATATTGACGTGAGCAAGGATCTCCGCAAGGTAAAAGTAACTGTCAAGCAGCATGAGCAGATGTATGCAAACAAGTATGGAAATCCAGAACTCCATTTGTACCGGACAGCTGACAAATTGGACGCAATGCCAGACTTTCATGATGATTCATACATACGCTGTAATTGGGATTCGACGAGTGACACCTCACATGTATTTACCGCAAACTTGTACATGCAAGATGGTTGGTTGTGCGGTTATCTTGTGCAACGTGACTTGAGAGATAGCATAGCGATGATGAAGGTATCTGATGCAAGTGAATTGAACTTTGATTATACAAAGTATGCCTATGTCAAGTATACGCTTGATGGCAAGCGGTTGCAGGCAGGATATAATAGCGAGGGCTTGATGGCTGCACCAGTAGGCCAGGCACCAGTGGCGGAATGGAGCAGTGCGCTTGCGCCGGAGTTCTTGCTGCCAGGCCATTATTATGCATGTGTCGTGTCTCCGAATAATGCATTAGAATTGCCCTATATCAATGCGTACGTGCCGTCGTTCAAGGTTGAATGTCCGGCAGAAAATAGTGAAGTGGAAGTGGCATTGACTACATTGCCTGACGAGGATTATGTGCAAGTACCGCTAAAGCTTGATGGCATCTTCTTCTTGGCAGGTGCAAAGGCAGAGGCAGAGGTGAAATTCTTGTATAATGGACAGATTCCCTTGGCTGTTAGCGGTGAAAACTATAAAACCGTAAATACAGAGGTGCCTTTCAGAGTGTTGAAGGGTGATTATGACTATAGTGTGAAAGGACTCAAGTTTGACGAAAAGCACCATTACGTATTGGGGCATGAGCGCAAAGTTGCAGTAGGTGACGACACCAAGGTTGTTCAACTCGACCTTTCGGGACTGCATTATTTTAATACCATCGGCTATTTTGATGCAGAGGGCAACGAAATAGACTGGCTCGATCTTTGGACACCGCTGTGTTATGCAAGTTTCTATAAAGGACAGGACTTTCTTGCAGATTGCTACCTAAGCAGTTATGAAGATGAAGGCTTGTTCATACCTGAGGGAGACTATGGTGTGAAATTGTTTGTGGGTGACTGGAGCCAGAAGATTGAGCACGATGCCACCTTGCATGTAGACAATCAAAGTGGCACCACGGCACGCATTGTGCTCGGAAAGCAGTTTACTCCAGTTGAGCAGGTGGTGGCCGAAAGCAATGGCTCAGAACTCAACATACGCTATGTTGGTGGGCAAGCTGTGGTGACAGCACCAGTGGCAGCCCCTGTGAGAGTGGCTGTATATGCACTTAATGGTGCAAAATTGATTTGTATGAATGTGATGCCAGGCCAGCAGATAGATATGTCTGCCCTTTCGAGGGGCGCATATATCGTTCGTTTGAGCCAAGGTAATGTGAACAGTGCAGTAAAGATTGTAAAGTAACAACCCTTGCACCCATTTGTTTGTGGCCCTGCCAACGATCCTTCGAGGTGAGTTGGCAGGGCCTTTTGCTTGTATCGTGTCCGCAGATGGGCTTATAGTCAAAAGAATATATTCAGAAGCGCCATATTAGGCAAAGGATTTTGTAATTTTGCACCAATATTTACGTTAAAGCGTTAATTACCTTGATATGAGATTGATATGTGCTATATGCTTGTTGGCTGTTTGTGGCCTCTTTGCCGCTTGTGGATCAAAGTCACAGAGCGATGCCGTGTGTGACGACAGCACACAAGTAACCGAGGACTCCGTGTTGCAGCAAATGGCCAACGAGGGGCCTACTGAAGACGAAATAGCAGCTCTGACAGACTCGGCCAAGCAGGAAAAACCCAAAGCCCTTGACGAGAAATACCGTGGTCTGCACATTTATGTGTCAAAAACGACCATGCATCTTTACGTGCTCGATGCCAATGACAGTGTTCTGTTTAATTGCGGCATTGCTTGTGGCTTGCGTCGTGGCAACAAAACAGCTAAGGGCGACTATCGCACACCTGAGGGCCAATTTCATATATCGGGTATGTTTAACAGCACCGACTGGGTGCATCGCACTCGCGACGGGCGAGCGGTCAAGGGGTGCTACGGGCCGCACTTTCTGCGGTTGGCCACGGGACGCCTTGGAGGCATAGGCATACATGGCACCAATTCGCCTCGAAGCATTGGCAAGCGTGCGTCAGAGGGCTGCATACGTGTGAACAGTGCCAATATCATAACCCTGTTTAATGAATACGCCTATTCGGGCATGCCAGTCGAGGTGTCGGCCGAAGGTGCACCATTGCCCGCGTTCAAGGGACTTGCAGCCCCCAAAAAGGACGAGGACGAGTCTGTAAGAAACGAACCAGTTAAGCACGAAAAAGACTCGCTGCACCGAAAAGAAGCGTCACACAGTGGTGCGGCAGACAACACGGAAAGCCATCATGAGCACCATAAGTCTGCCGATGAAAACAAGCACAAGCAAGAAGAAATGCAACGCGAGGCCGAGGCAGAATCCTTTTTTGAATAGACAAAGGGGTGGTCCTAAAAATTCTGTTTTAGAGTTCTGCTATTCTGAAATGTGATTTGCACGCTATCGGAAGTGTATTTTTGAAAGGTTGTGAGGGAGCATAGCCCGCTATGCTCCCTCACAACCTTTCAAAAATACACTTCCGATAGCGCACAAATCCCTATTTCAGAATTATTAGAACCACCCCAAAATGCCTTATTGCGCGCTTTGGCTTGTCGCACACATTAAATATATCTGTGCGAAATAGGGGTTGGCATGCTTATTGTATTCGCAAAAGTTCTTAAAACACTTGCATTTTGCTCCGAAATGTAGTAACTTTGCGAATGTTGATTTTGAAGAGCATTATTGCTGCTCGCTTGCCGTCGCGCAATCAGGGGAGATTGCATGGCATGGGCGGTGGTTCTTCAAAATGTGATGTAGAACCCATTAAACCATTAAGATAGTGCACATAAAGAAATATGCTGCGTGTGTGGCTATGGGCGTCATGTCATTTTTTACGGCAAATGCCCAGGACATTATGCCTGAAGCACTCCCGACACGTCCCACCGCAGAAAGAATCGTGAAAGAAGTAGCACCCGTAGGTGCTGTGCAGCAAGTTGCTGCTGAAGTAAAAGAGGCCTCAGTGCCCTATAATGCCAACTTTGGCGAAAGTGTAGTACAAACAGCTTTGCAATACCTTGGCGCAAGTTATCGCTCAGGTATGTCAGGCCCCTATGCTTTCGATTGCTCAGGCTTTACCAGCTATGTTTACCGCAAGCAGAATGTGTCAATCCTGCGCTCTTCGCGCTCGCAGTACACACAAGGCACCCCCATCGCCCGAATTTCTGACCTTAAGAAGGGCGATCTCGTGTTCTTTGGCGGTCGTGGCAATTCCCGTTCGGTAGGCCATGTAGGCATTGTAATGGACGTTGATCCCTCGGGCAACAACTTCTCGTTTGTTCATGCTGCGAGCGGTGGTGTCAAGGTGTCAGACTCCAGCGAGGCATACTATAGCCGCCGCTACATTGGTGCACGTCGCATTGTCGAAAACTAACGACAGAACAATCCATCGTACATTAGATACGAATATGAGGCAGATGCAGATGCTGCCCAACGCAGTTGCCGTTCCTTGCATAAGGGTGGCAACTGCGTTGCTTTTATAACCTACATAACTCTGATATGAATAGTTTGATATTATTGCAATCGCTGCCCAGTGCTGTCAACCAGGCTGTAAACGAGGTGAGCATATCGCGAATAGACATGCTGCTCGACAAGTTGTTAGCCCTTTCGCTCACAGCCGGCAAGCGCATATTAGTGGCAGCCCTCATTTACATAGCAGGCCGTTTTATCATCAAGATCATCAACCGCGTTGTGTCAGCCATGCTCAGTCGCCGCCATGTAGATGTGGGCGTACAGAGTTTCCTGCGCAGTTTGGTGCACATATTGCTCACCATATTGCTCGTTATCAGCGTAATCAGTGCCTTGGGCATCAACACCACGTCATTTGCGGCCCTGCTGGCATCAGCCGGTGTAGCAGTAGGCATGGCCCTGTCGGGTAACCTGCAAAATTTTGCGGGCGGTTTGGTCATACTATTGTTCAAGCCCTATCGCGTGGGCGATCTCATCGAGGCACAAGGCACCCTTGGCCATGTGCGTGAGATACAGATATTTCACACCATACTCACCACCTACGACAACAAGGTAGTGTACATACCCAACGGCTCGCTCAGCACCTCGGTAGTGGTCAACCACTCGCGTGAGGACACCCGCCGCGTGCAGTGGATCATAGGCGTTGATTATGGGCAGGACATAGACGCCGTGCGCCAAAAGGTGTTGGCACTCTTTGCTTCCGACCCGCGCATACTTCAGACGCCCGATGCCCACAAGCCTTTTGTGGGAGTAGAAGCCCTGGCCGACAGCAGTGTCAATCTCGTGGTGCGCGTATGGGTCAATACCGACGACTATTGGCCCGTGTTTTACCAGGGGCAGCAACAGCTTTACGACATGTTCAACCGCGAGGGCATCAACATACCCTATCCGCAGCAAGTTGTGCATGTGGCAAAAACTTGAAAAGTCGAAGCCCATGCGCCGCTTTATCCAAATGCTTTGTGCAACAATCACTGCGAAAGCGTTCTGCAAAAGGCTTTGTAAATTCACATTGTTGCAGAAAATCAACACAAAAGTTTGTGCGTAATAAAATAAATGCGTAATTTTGCACCTCGCATAGAGTATGCAAAAACGCGTTGTTCAGCGCGCACAAAAGTATGGCTCTTGCACCAAAAATCACGCAATAAAGTAATAACAAAATAAAATCTAAACTCACAAAATGATCGTAGTACAGGTTAAAGAGGGCGAAAACATTGAACGCGCCCTGAAGAAGTTCAAGAGAAAGTTCGAAAGGACCGGTGTTGTAAAGGAACTCCGTGCCCGTCAGCAGTTTGACAAGCCCAGCGTATTGAAGCGTTTGGCCAAGGAGCACGCTGTTTACGTACAGCAGCTTCACCGCGACGAGGACTAATACAACAAATATTAGTTCCATAAAATCGCAACGCTTTTGCGACACAGAGCGGCCACCACACACAGCCGCAGTCTTAGCACAAGATAATACATAAATGTTCGTATAGACCGCTGCACAGCCACACGCTGTGCAGCGGTTTTGCATTTACAACTATTGCTGTCCGGCAAAATGTTGAAACGCAACTTTTCCCGTCTTAAACCCTTCATAAATAGGACTTCAGGCTCTTTATTTCAATAAGTAAGCCCCTTTAGTTTGTACATAGCCGCAGAACTCTTATTGGCATAAAAGCGAATCACAAAATATGGCAGCGACCGCGTTGTCCGTGACAGTTTTTTTATGCTCTGTAGTTTTTACCAGAAAGCAATATATTACTATCGCTCACGGATCGCACCGATAGCACGGATTTCTTTGCTAGTGCAACGTGCTTTAGCACCACGGAGATGACGGATTCTACGGATTTTGTGAGCATTGCATGCTCACTTCGCCATTAGCTCGTTGCTGCGGATAGATACCTTGCTACGTAATCTGTGCTAACGTATTTCGCCATGGGTACGTTACGGGCCAATAGCGAAGTGAGCATGCAATGCTCACAAAATCCGTAAAATCCGTCATCTCCGTGGTGCTAAAACACGTTACACGGGCAAAAGAATCCGTGCAATCGGTGCGATCCGTGAGTTGTAATATCAGAATGGTTTAACCGAACAGCAATAATTTACAGCCCCGAGCCCGTTGCGGTGCAGCGGTAGCCATTTTATTCGATAGAGTAATGCGGTTGCAACAAATTTCAGTGCGAAAATTTGGCGCATTCAAAAAAAGTTGCGATATTCGCTTTCGTAAAGAGAGACAATGATGAACGAGATAGATGATTTCATAAACTATCTGTTAGCCGACAAGGGTTACTCCAAGCTGACAGCCAAAGAGTACCGCAGCGCTTTGCAGTCGTTACAAATCTTCTACCGTTCGCTCGACAACCAACTCACTTGGTACACGCTCGATGCCGATGTCGTCAGACAATGGATGGCACGTGAGATGGCGCGTGGTGAGAATGCCCGCACCATATCAAAGCAACTGAGCGGTGTGCGCAGCTTCTACAAGTATATGCGCAGAGTAGGGCGTATGGACCACAGTCCGGTGACAGCGGTCAAATCGCCCAAGATACACCCAAAGTTGCCTTCCTTCCTGCGTAACAGTGAGGTCAACCAGTTGTTCGACGACATTGACTACCCCAGCGGCTACGAGGGCATGCGCGACCGCACCATACTCCTCACCTTCTACCACACAGGCATCCGCCTCGCCGAGCTTATCGGCCTTGATGTGGAGGACATCGACCTGAACCAACGTGAATTGAAGGTGACGGGCAAGCGCAACAAGCAACGCATAGTGCCATTCTCCGCAGAGTTAGCCAACGCGTTCAGAGCCTATCTGCCAGTACGCCAGGCGTATGTGAGCACCGATGCAGGTGCCCTGTTCTTCAACCGCCGCAAGTTGCGCATCGACCGCCGCAGGGTAGGGCTCATAGTCAAGCATTATCTGTCTTTAGTCACCACACAACGCAAAAAAAGCCCGCACGTGCTGCGTCACACCTTTGCTTCTGCCATGCTTAATAACGGCGCCGACCTTGAGGCCATCAAGGAGTTGCTCGGTCACGAAAGCGTAGCAACAACCGAGGTGTACACGCATACCACGTTTGCCGACCTTAAAAAACAATACAAACTTGCCCACCCCAGGGCGTAAACTAACAAAGGAGGTTACTATGGAACTCAAGATTCAAGCAATTCACTTCGACGCTACTGAGAAACTCAATGCCTTTATCGCTAAAAAGGCTGCAAAACTCGAAAAAACGTGTGACAATATAATCAAAGCAGAGTTTATACTGAAGGTTGTTAAGCCTGAAACAGCCAAGAACAAGGAAACCGCACTCAACGTGTCACTCCCCGGCACCGACCTTCATGCAGAAAAGGTGTGCGACACCTTTGAGGAAGGCGTAGACCTCTGCGTAGACACATTGCTTCGCCAGATTGACAAGTACAAGGAACGTCAAGGCAAATAAGCGCACATAGAATAATAATAGTAAATACAAACAGGTTAAACTGATAGCGGCCCGGCACATTACGTGTGCCGGGCCCTTTTTCGTATCAAGTCCCCCCATTTCCACCGTGACAAGCAGTCGCGGCCATATACGCACTGCCAGGCAGTAGTCCTCACTGCCAAGCGAGTTATTGGTCAAAGTTTGCCGATGATGAGGCGCTCGCAAGCGTGTTTTGCCCAGTCCGCGCCACTTCACGTCCGTGCGCAAAGCCTGCGATTTGCCGAAGCGTGCCCTCCGTTTGAGCGTATTCCAAGGCCATTTACAGCGCAGTCGGAGCGTTCAAACGGGTAAAAAGCGCGCAAAACATGCGATTTTTAGTCGAAAAGTTTGTGGGAAATGAAAATAATAGTACCTTTGCACTCGCAAAAACGAAAAACCTTACAGAGTTTTGCTTACCGGTGTGTTAGTTCAGCTGGTTAGAATACATGCCTGTCACGCATGGGGTCACGGGTTCGAGTCCCGTACACACCGCTCAGTCAGCAGCGCTCAAAGGTACATTTTGCATAACTGGTGTGTTAGTTCAGCTGGTTAGAATACATGCCTGTCACGCATGGGGTCACGGGTTCGAGTCCCGTACACACCGCAAACGCTTCTGAAAGTTCAATACTTTCGGAAGCGTTTTGCATTATACGTCATTTACATTTTAGCAAAATTCAAATCATGCTTTGACTGATTGCAGCCCGGCAAAACACAAACATGCAAACGGACTCAAGCCCAAGCGCTACCTCTAATGAGGGCGACGCGTCCCGAGGTTGCTGAAAAATACTCCGACGCGGGACGCGTCGCCCCCATTAGTGTTAGCGTTTCTTCAAGCACCAAACGCTACCACCAAACGCTACCACTAAGCGCTAGCTCTAATGGGGGCGACGCGTCTCGCGTCGGGAATTTTTTCAGCAGCCTCGTCTCGCGGGAAAGATGCAGCTATTATTTAGTAGAGTTCGTTTTTCCCTCCCATTTCTCTATCCCGACGCGAGACGCGTCGCCCCCATTAGTGATAGCGTTTGGTGCTTGAGTCCGTTTGTATGTTTACGTATTACCAGATACGGCAAAAGTCCCTTTACAAAGCCTTTAGTTCAGCAAGATAGTCGTAGTGCTCGCCATCAGCCACCTTGCGTGCCACGAGGCCACATTGCTGGGCCGTGTGCTGCAGCGTGTCAAAGTCCACGTAAAGCCAGTCAAAAGGCTGACCCTTGCATTGCTTGTAAAGCATCTGATAGTCCACTTCGCCATAGTAGCCCTCCGCAGGGTCCCAGTCAAAGTTTCCATCTTCGTCCTCAAACACATAGCGCAAGTCCGACGAGTCGGCCAGCACCCGTCCGCCCGGAGCCAGCAGCGCCTTGCAACGGTTGAGCAGTGAGGGCAGACGGTCGAGTGTGCCAGCAATGCCAAGCCCGTTCATCAGCAGTACGATGGTGTCAAACCGCATGTCGTCCAGTTCCTGACCAAAAAAGTCGGTGCAGCGCGCGTCCCTTACGCCGCGCAAAGTGCGTGCACGCGTTGAGAGCGGCGAAATGTCGATAGAGCACACCTCGATGCCCCTGTCCTGCAGCGCCAGTGAGTGGCAGCCAGCCCCGGCCCCCACGTCAAGCACATGGCCGCGGCACAGATTGAGTGCCATACGTTCAAGCGGAGGCATTTGCAGTTCGGTGCGAAACAAAGTAGCCACGGGAATCTCGTCATCGTCAAACATTGACGACAACACCCGCAGCGTGCCGGCATGTCCGGTCGAGGCATAGTCCCAAATGGCTTGTCCCATGGGGTCGAGGGTTGGTGATAGGAGCATGATGATAGTAAAATAGTAAAATTGAAAAACACAAGCCATGCGGCATGCAGCCGACACGGCGGTGCAAAGTTAGTTAAATAAGTAAGTGCTCAAAATTATTTTGAACACCTATTTAACTGCGAAGCCACTGCCCAAATCTTCACATTATCGAAATACACAAGTCACATCAACGTAATATGCCATTCAGAACTTTGCAACCGGTAAATAATATTGCAAAGCAATGAAACAAAAGACAATAGTGTCTGTGCTCATGGTGCTGCTTTGCACCCTGGCCAATACCGCGCGCCGCCTTTAATGCGCAGAGCAACCAAGTGAAAGAAGCCGAATATTACTACTCGAACCGCACTACCTCTAAGCGCTACCACAAAGCGCGATCTCTAATGGGGGCGACGCGTCCCGCGTCGGGATAGAGATAGGAGTTAAATACGAACGCTACTACTGCTAATAATAACTGCATATTTTCCCGACGCGAGACGCGTCGCCCCCATTAGAGGTAGCGTTTGTGGCTTGCGTTTAGTGCTTTCGTTTGGTGTTAGCGTTTAGTGCTTGGCGCTATTGCTGAATGGCATAAATCAAAAAAACGCATCCCACTCGTCCGCAGTAGGACGGGTGGGATGCGTTGGTTATGTAAGGCTCAGAGTTGAGCCTGATGGTTCAGTGTTTGTAGGCAGCCGGGCTGCTTACTGCGCCACGTGGAACAACTTGTGTACGCGGTGGCCGTTGGGGGCGTCAATCTGCAGCAGGTATGAGCCAGTGGGCTGGCCTGCAATGCTGAGGCTGAGCTGTGTGGCAGGTGCTGAGGCCTTGACGGTGCCGAGGCTGATGCCGCCTATGTTGTAGAGGGTGGCAGTGGTGCCGGCCTCGATGCTGCCGCTGATGCTGACGGTTTGAGCATTGTGGCTTACCTTCAGTGCATCGGTGCTTTGAACTGCGGGGCTGATGGCTGTGATAGAAGCATCGGCAGTGGTGAAACGCAGTGTGCAGCTCTGTGTGCCTCTGGTGGGCGCACAATATTTGCTGAGCACGTCGGGACCGCAGCTGCCAGAACCAACACCACGCTGTGCACAGTCGAAGTGAGCGTAGATGGTGCGATTGGCGGGTTCGTCGTCGATGGTGAGCTCCCAGTTGTGGCTCTTGGCCTTGAGTTCCTGGTCTGTCCAGTAGAGGGTAGAGAAGGCCACGTTGCCCTCGGTCTCAACATAGATGGTGTTGCCCTTGTCGTCGGCCAGTGCCAGCTTGCGCAAATCCATGCGGTTGCCCATTGACTGCGGACGCAGGTAGTACTCGTTCATGTCCCACACGGTGGTGGTGTACTGTCCGAGGTACGAACCGGTGCAGCGGTCGTTGTAGTTTTCGAGCGGACCGCGGGCGTAGTAAGTCACATTACCAAATTCGCCAGAGAAGGGTATCTGTACACCAAGACGGCGAATGGCGCGTTCAAGAGCGGTAGAGGGCTGTGTAGGCTCATATTTTGTGTTGAGGTCAACTGTACCATCGGCATAGATGGTGTATGTGTAGGTAAAGTTGGCCAGCGTGCCCTTGGCGCTTACAGTGGCTGTAGCGCTCATGCCATCGTTGGCAATGGCAAAGGCAGCGGAGCGTGATGTGACGCAGTTGCCCTGAGTGTATACTGGGTCGCTACCATAGGGCGCATCATTCTCAATCCAACGGTAGTTTTCGTAGTCGGGGAACTTGGCGTCTTTTTTAACCTTGATGCCGTTCTGTATCCATTCGGCCACATTGCCGTTGTTGTTGTAGAAGGTCATTGTCACCTTGTCATTGCTGATGGTGGTGCTGCCGTTCTTGCTGGCAAGTGTGAGCTTGCTGGCCCCCGTAGTGCTGACTGCGGGCAGTGCGGCACGTTTGGCCAGGGTGAATTGTGCAGAGGCGATGGTGTAACCTGCATCGGCATAATCAGTAGCGGCATCACGTGTTACCTCAATGTTGAGCAGAACCTCCTTGCCTTGTGCCTTGGCTTCAGTCAAGTCGTAGTTGACAGGTACGGCTACCTCGAGTGATTTGGCAGGTGCAATGGTGGGCAGAGTGGTTGAACCCTTGGCCACTTGTTTGCCATCAACCAATATCTGAGCGTTAAGGGTATAACCGCTGCCGAGTGTGGTAAAGTCATAGCAGTTGTTAAGTGCTACAGAGTTGTTGCCGGCATTGTAAGTGAACTTGATGTACTGGTACACCTTTTTCAGTTCGTCGAGCTTGGCGCTCCATGTGCGGTCAGCACCGATAATACCATTGTTTACGAAGTTGCCTTGGTGGGGTGCATCAGGCCAGTCGTAGCCTGTGCGGTATTTGTTGAAACCATTTTGTGTGAGGTTGCCTGCCTTGATGTCGTCGGCTGAGACGATAGCTTGGTCAACCCAGTCCCAAACGCAGCCACCGATGCCGTATTTGCTTGATTCAATCACGTCCCAGTACTCCTGGAGGTTGCCCAGAGAGTTGCCCATGGCGTGGTCGTACTCGCACATGAAGTAGGGCTGTGCTGCCCAGTTGCTGTTAGCTTCGCTTTTGATGGGTTTTGATGAGCCTTCGATAGAAGGGTACATCTGGCTCCAGAGTTCTGTTACGTCGTTCTTGCCGGCGTTAGTGGCTCCTTCGTAGTGAATGATGCGGTTGTCGAGTTGCTTCATGAGTTTGAACTCAGCCACATGGTTGCTGCCGTAGCCGCTCTCGTTGCCGAGGCTCCAGAAGATGATAGAGGGGAAGTTGCGGTCACGCAATACCATGCGGCCCGCGCGGTCGAGGTAGGCAGCTTTCCAGCTGTCGTCAGCCGAAATGCCAGTTGATGTGCCACTGTTGTAGCCTGTGCCGTGATCGCTCCAGTTTTTGTGACATTCGATGTCGGCCTCGTCCATGACGTAGATGCCATAGTAGTCGAACATGGCGTTCATCTTGGCCTGACGGGGGTAGTGGCTGGTGCGTACGGTGTTGACGTTGGCCTGCTTCATCAAGGTGATGTCCTTAATCATAGTGGGCACGTCGATGCTGCGGCCGCGGGTGGGGTGGGTGTCTTGAGTGTTGACACCCTTGAAGTATACTTGCTGGCCGTTGATGTAGACGCGGTGGTCGTTGTCGGGAATTTCGATGTGGCGGAAGCCGTACTTGGTGGCAAAGGCTTCTTCTTCGGTGCCATCAGCCTTGAGTTGTGCCAACTCTACGGTGTAGAGGTTGGGTGTTTCGGCCGACCAAAGTTGCAGGTCGGTAAGGCCGTCGAGGGTGACATTTTTTACCATGGTGCTGTCGCCATTGGCTGTGAAGGCAAAGTCGACGCTCTTTTCGGCTATTTGCGTGCCAGCCGGATTGATAAGGCGCACGCGTACCTGCTTGTTGGCGGCTTCACGCTCCTTGTTGGCCATGGTCAGCTCCACATTCATGCTGCCGCTCTTGTAGTTGCTGCCAGCATCGAGTGTGCTGGTGATGTAGTGGTCGCGCAGGTAGGTCTTGGGTGTGGCAAAGAGGTAAACATCGCGGTGAATGCCGCTCATGTGCCAGCAGTCTTGGCCTTCGAGGTATGAGCCGTCGGTGAAACGGAACACCTGTACGCTGAGGTTGTTGTCGCCCTCATGTACGTATGCTGTGATGTCAAATTCGGCATCGTTGTTAGAGCCTTGGGTGTAGCCAACCTTTTGGCCGTTAACCCATACGTAGGCTCCGCTGTAGATACCATCGAAGTGGAGGAAGATGCGCTTGTTGTTCCAACCCTCAGGCAGGGTGAAATTGCGACGGAGTGAACTTACAGAGTTGTAGAGGTTGCCCTTCATTTCGATGTAAGGCGGGTTGTCGAAGAATGGATATTCAACGTTAACGTACCAAGGGTCGCCGTAGCCATTCATTTCAACGCATGAGGGCACTTCGATATTGTCCCATGCCGACACGTCTACGCTGTTGCCATAGAAGTCGGTTTCGCCCGGTCGGTCGGCGGGGTCCTTTACAAAGTTAATCTTCCATGTGCCGTTGAGCGAGAGCCAGCGGCTGTTGTCTGCAGGGTCGAGCCAAGGCTTGTCATAACGTGCTATGTCGGCACGCAGTGCCTCGGTGTTGGCATAAGGCAGGTAGGCGGCGTGGCCTTCTTCCTTGTTGACTGCAAAAACCTTGGGATTTTCCCAATCGTTGTAGACGGGCACGTAGGCGTCGGTGTATTCGAGCGTGAAGTAGGTAGTTTCGTCATTGGCGTCCTCCACCATTTTGGTGTCGCCTTTGCTGTTGGCCGCTATGTAGTAGGTAGTGTTATTGTTGGTGTAAGCTATGCGGTATACACCCTCCTGGCCCTCAACGGGTACGAAACGAACTTGTTGGTTGGGGTTGCTGCCATTGAGTGCATATTGCAGAGGAACCTTTCCTTTAGACTGAATGGCTGCATCAATGGCATATTTGTATTTCTCGTTGTATAACACAGCGGCGTATTTGGTGTCCTTGCCACTTTTGTATTCTACATTGCGATATTGCCAGTGTTGTCCGTACTGCCCCTCTTTGTAGGGCTCGGTGTAGATGAGAGATTCTGAGTTGCGGCTCTCATTGTTGCTGAGCACCCAGCCTGTGTTTTTGTTGCGGAGCAGGTAGGTGTAGCCCTTGATGGGGGTGTTGATAACCTTGTCGGTGGCTTGCAGCGTGAAGTAGCTGCTGGCTGCGGTGAGGTCCTCGTCCATGTAGATGTCGCCGTTGTCGCGGCGCGTCATAACGCGCGTGCCGTCGGTGTTGAGGAATTGGAACTCGTCGGTGCCAACCTCCTTGATAAGGAACTGCTGGTTAGTGTCTGTAAACTTGGCGTCCCATTGCAGTACGTGCCATTTCTCTGTAGCACTCGGTGCCATGTCGATACCCATGTCGCAGTGTGGATTGTAGAAGGCGTAGATGCCGTCGGCTGCCGATACGGGTACAATCATCCAATCCTGTCCTTCAGAATTGTTGTCGATTGCAGCGGTGCTGAGGTAAGTGTCGTGTGCACTTTGATTGCCATTGGTCACGGCCTGGCCGTTAGACTTGTTGACAATGCGGTACACAACACCGGGCTTGTTGATGTCGATGGCATGGGCAAAGCCTGCCAACAGGCTGAACAAGCATACGAGCCATACGCTGCGCTTGAAGTGTAAGTGATTCATTGTTGATTTGTAGTTTTATGATTTATATGTTAGGTGTTACATGGTTTAGATAATGTTAGTGCAAATATACTTACATTCTGCTAATGGCACAACTTTTGTTGCTTGTTCTGTGCGTAAAGAAGGCTTTTTGTGTGAAATATAACAGTTTTAGTAGGTTATATTGCTCTTTGGACTTGTGTATGGGGCTCAGACGTTTTGTTGCAAAACAACAAAAAAACAGGAGGTAAACACCATGAGGCATGGTGTTCATCTCCTGTTAGTTTGTAATTGAAAGTCCGTTATGTAGGACTTAGGTATTTACTTACTTAGACTCGTTGATGGTGCAGATGCTTACGCGGTTCCAATCGTCCTCTGAGAACATGTTGCCTACACCCTGGCCTTCGGCGTTGATGCGGCTGGCAGCAATCTTGTACTTGTTAACGAGGATAGACTTAACAGCTTCGGCACGGGCCTTGGCAATCTTGGCGTTGATTTCGGCGCTACCTTCGGGTGAAGCGTAACCCTTGATGTCAACGGTGCTGTTCTTGTGGTTCTTCAAGAATGTAGCAACGCGCTCAACGTTGGGGAGCTGAGAAGCGTCGACAGTGCTCTTGCCCTGACGGAATGTAACGGTTTGCTCGAGTGAAGCAGAGTTCTTAGTAATAGTCTGCACTGTGGGCTTCTGGTTGCGGCAGTCGTTGAGCTTCTGCTGGAGGTCGCGGTTATCGGCAGCGAGCTTGGCAAGCTGAGCGTTCTTGTCGTTAACCTGAGCGCGGAGGTCGTTAACCTTTGCGTTCAAACCGTCAACTTCGGCCTGGTCGTATGCCTTAACGAGGGTCATGTAGTTCTTGCCGTTGTTCTTGTTCTTGAAGTGGTAAGTTACACCGGCGAGGAGCTCGATGGCGCTGTTGTTAACGTTGTAAGCGTTGTAGCTCTGCTTGCGGTCAGCCTCCATGTTGTAAACGATAGAGGGCTTAACAGCGATGGTCCAAGCCTTCTTCTCGCCAACGTTGAAATTGAAGTTGAAGCCGAACTTAGAAGTGAAGTAGTTGGCATCTTTGCCATAGCTCTTGTTGATGTAGTCGTGGCCCCAACCTGCACCTACAACACCTTCAACCTCGAACAAGCGGGGCTGGCCGTTGTAACCACAGAAAAGGTTTGAGAAGTTAACCTTGCCGAGGAGGCTGAGGTTAGACTGGTCAAACACTGTGCGGCTGGCGGTTGTGTTGTTGTTGGCAAGGAACTGGCCACCGAGAGCGAACACTGGAGTGATTTGCTTTGTGAGTTCAACACCATAAGTGGCGCGGAACTTGTCGAATGAGGTGTGAGTGGTGGGGAGAATGCCGCCACCAACGAGACCTACTGACCAATTGTCAAAGAAACCTGCACCTTGTACAGATTTCTGAGCACCAGCTGTGAGTACAGTTGCGCCCAAAGCGATGATAGTAAAAAACTTTTTCATTTTGTTGTATAATAAATGAATTGATAAATAGTTTGCAAAGCCTATTCGTGGCAACCGCAGGACTTGTTGGTTGTTAGGAATTTTGTCACTCTTTGTTTTTCTGTGTGCAAAATTAAGTATTCTTTTAACAATTTGCTAATGATCGCAATGATAAAACGCGCAAATGGCATGATAAAACGGAAAAAACGCCCATTTTCTTTGGCTAATCCGATGGTTGGGCCTATATTTGTGCTGCGAAATAGGTTTGCAGGGCATCTTGCAAATTGGATATACGCATATAATATAGTAATAACATCATAAACGAATTATTCCCCATGGAAAATCAAGAACAGAACGACGGACAGTTGAAGATTGAGCTCACTCCCGAAGTGGCTGAAGGCATTTATGCAAACCTGGCAATTATCACTCATTCGAGCGCTGAGGTTGTAATGGATTTCATTCGCGTATTGCCTGGTGTGCCCAAGGCAAACGTAAAGAGCCGTATTATTTTGGCTCCCGAACACGCAAAGCGCTTGCTCTTTGCTCTTCAGGACAATATCCAGAAGTATGAGAAGGCTTTTGGCCCTATTAACCTTCCTGGTGCAGCAGAGGCTCCTCAGGGTGGTCGCACAGCCACTCCGTTTGGTGTGCCCGAGGGTAACGCATGATAGCCCCAATATCTTCAGTTTGAAGTTATCTCAATAACAAGGTCTGCAGAAAGTGATTTCTGCAGACCTTAAATTTTGCCACTTATGCACGGTTTTGTGCCACTTATGTATCAATGCGCTGAAAGAGGGTTGTGTATGTTGAAAAAGATGTTTAACTTTGCGAATAAAGTGTGCAGATAATGCCGCGAAGATGTTAAAACAACCCCTAACAATATTAGCTATGAAGAAGCATTTTATTTACATGTTGGCAGCAAGCCTGGTATTGGCTGCGCCAGCCGTGACCTTTACCTCGTGTGGAGATGATGACCCTGAAGAAATTCCTGGAGGCGGCGGTGGTGATGACGCAGATGATGTTCTGCCCAACGAACCGTCGGCCCAAAACCCGTTGACGAGCCATGAACAGAAGCAAAAGCTTGAGGCGATAGCTAAAGGCTTTATGGCACAGGTGCCCTCAAGTGACTTTAATGGCTTGGCAGACCTTTCAAGCTATATCTACAACCATTATGTGGATAATGACCGCTTTGACCATAGCGTTGTAACGAACTGGTTTGACACGGTGCTTAAGGGCATGACAAAATTTGTGACTAACAAGAAAGGAAGTGATGGATATGGGTGGTTGCAGGACTGTAATTACTACAACCGGCTGATTATGCTCTCAGACTTTAAGGGACATTTTACTGCGGGTGCAAATAAGTGGACTCGTGAAGAGGCCAATGACTTGCAGTTTATATTTACAGACCAAGACGGGAAGCAATGCGTGCTGTCGGTAAAACAGGAGGGCAGCGTTAAGAAGGCCTATATTACGGATGACGAAGATTACAGAGACTATGTTTACGATAGCAGTACGGGTACTGGTGTAGAGTACGTGGATAAGTACAAATACTACGTTAATGTGCCAGAGCGCGTGATAGTAACGCTAACGCAAGATGGTGTGACCCGTGTGAACTCTGTGACAAAAATAGACCACAGCAAGTTCAATGGTCCGGAATATGACCTTAGCCGTGATGGCGTAGATGTAAGCACAACGACCAGTGTGAACGACTACTCTTGGATAATTGATCGTGCGGGCTACTCTGCGCAAGAGGGCAAGGTGGCTGTGAAAGGCTGCATGAAAAAAGGCAATGTGACACTCATTTCGTTTGAAGCCAGTGGCGCGGGGCTTAAACTGACTAATGATGATGTGCAGAAAGTTGGCTCGGTGAATGTCAGCGTAGACGTGATGGGCAAGATGCAGATAAAGGCCACTTGTGCAAACGCTATGGATTTTAATCGCTGGATTGAAGAAGCTTACGATAACAGCGAGAACCAACGTAAATTTGAAAGTTGTATAGCACAGGCTAACAGCTTGTTAGATTGCAAGGTGTACTACGACGGAACCAAGGTGGAACAGGCTTCGGTTAAATTGGAAGTGTTTAAGGAATCAGACTATTACAAAGACTATTGGGACTTTGAGCCAGCTATCTATTTCAATGATAACAGTTCGTATGGCATAAGTTTTGAGGACTATTTCGATGAAACATCTTTCAGATCTGTGATAGATACCTTTGAGAGCCTGCTCAGAGGTTACGAGAAATTGGGCAAGAAGTTCGAATATTAAATTAGAACCACCCAAGTACGTATCTGATATAAATAGCAGGAACTGGTTTGGCCAGAGTGCGAAATCGGTTCCTGCTTTTTATTATCTAAGGGTGTAGTGGCTGATGGGTTTGCCCATAAAGCCAAGGACAAACTGTCAACCATCAAGTTGACAACGCTGCTAAGTGTGTGGCTTGGCTATAGTACTATGTTGAAGTTTATACCTTATTATATATATATGCTGTTGTTGGGCGTGCAGACAAGTATGGTTGTGCATGCTCAGCATGTTGACTCGCTACGCCAGGTAGATATAGCGGGAGAGGCGTCGGTAACGGCATGGCGAAACCGTTCGCCTTTGCGTGGAAGCTCGGCGGGACGCATACATTGGGAGATGAAGCGGTTGCAAACTTTGCCCCAAATTTTAGGTAATGCAGACCCCTTGCGGTATGTGCAGAGCTTGCCTACGGTGCAAACTTCGACAGAGTATGATGCCGGATTGCATGTGCAAGGTTGTGATATGGGGCAAAATGCTTTTATGATGGGAGGTGCCACAGTGTTTAACCCCTCGCATCTGTTGGGCATATTCTCTGCGTTCAATGCGAGTCATTTTGAAACGTTGGATTTTACGGCGCTTGCTGGCGCTGCCCAACCTAACAGACTGGGAGGGGTGGTGCAGATGCGCCCATTTGCCATAAAAGATGGTGGCGTGGACAGCCTGGCGCAACGCGAAAGAAAAGTGGAGGGGGCAGAGTTGAATGTAGGTCCGATGTCGTCGCAAGGCACGATACGTGTGCGCCCTAATGGCAAATTGCTGTTTGTGGCTTCGGCCCGTCAGGCGTACATGAACTTGCTTTATGGTAAGTGGCTTGATTTTGATGGGTCGCCGCTGTGGTACAGTTTTGGCGATTATAATGTAACGCTGAGTTACAGACCTTCGATGCGGCACAGGTTTGACTTAAATGCTTATTTCGGGCAAGACAGAGCTTCGTATACAGAAGGTGCACATCTTATGCACGTACGACTAAACTGGTTGAATTATGCCGCAGAGGCCTCTTGGAGGGTGATGGGCAAAACGTGGCAGTTGACGCAGAGGCTGGTGGCTTCGGGGTATCAGAATGATTTCAGATTGCGTCAAGCAGGGCAGAAGATGTTTTTGCCCTCACATATTCGTCAGTATGGCTATCAAGCAGAGTGGAGCTGTAACTCATGGCAAATAGGAAGCTCGTACAGCTTGTATCAAATACTGCCGCAGTCGCCGCAAATAGAAAGTACCTACACGCAGATAGAGACTGACAGACAGGAAAAAGGCGTGGCTCATGAGGCAAACGTCTATGCTGGTTGGCAATACGACTGGCATGATGGGCAATGGGTGCTGAAACCAGAGGGACGCGTGACTTACTATCGTGATGTAGACCAAAAGAGCTGGTTCTCAATTTCGCCTATGCTGACGCTGTCGTGGCAGGCGGCTCCGCAGCATCGCTTGGGCGTGCAACTGTCGGTGGCCAATCAGTATGTGCAGCAAACAGGGTTTACGTCGTTAGGATTGCCCACAGAATTTTGGTTTTCGGCGTCGCACGAACTAAAACCGCAGCGTGCAGAGGGGCTGTCTCTGTTGTATGATGGACAGACACCAAATAATGTGTGGGCATTTACGGCAAATGCCTATGTAAAACGATTACATAATCAAAAGGAATATAAGGATAATGTGCTTGACCTGATAAATGAGGCATATTCTCTCAATAAGTCCTTGTTACAGGGGCGGGGCTTAAATTATGGCTTCGGTGTGCAACTAACACGTCAAAGTGGTCCTGTAACCGGTTGGGTGGGGTATGCTTTTGGCCGCTCTTTACGAAAATTCCCAGAGTTGCGGGAAAGAAGTTCTTATCCTGCAAACCACGAAAGAGTGCATGAGTTTAACCTTGTGGCCACCTGGCAGGCACTGAAGCGTGTGACCTTTACGTGCTCGGCAGTGTTTGCCTCGGGCACCCCCTTTACGTCAGCTAACGAATTCTATTTAATGAATGGCTATGTGGTAGCACAATATGGTAAACATAATGGGTGCCATCTACCGTGGTACAAGCGTGTGGATATGGCTGTAAATGTGGATCTTAAGCAGAAGAGACAGAGGCACTTTAGACATGGCTTTAACGTGTCGCTGTTTAATGCCTTCGGCTTTAACAACTCGTTGTTCTATCGGCTGCGAATACGCAGAGATGGTAATTTTAGGTTCGCTCCAGTGTGTTTTCTCAAATATCCGTTGCCTTCGTTCAGTTATTATATTAAATATTAGCCGTATGGTAGTGTTGTGTAAAAAGGCGTTGCCCCTGCTGGTGGCAACGATGGCTTTAGCCTCGTGTGTGGAAGATCCTTACAGCCATACTCAACCCCAGCTCGTGGTAGAGGGCTGGATTGACGATGGCGATTTTCCGATGGTATTCGTAACCACCAGTCTGCCGTTTACGACCAGTGACACTACTGATGTCGATCTTGTGCAACATGTGCTAAAGTGGGCTACGGTGACTGTGAGCGACGAGGAGAAGGCTGTGGTGCTAACAGGGCGCGTGATGAAGCATCAAACACCTCCGTATGGCTTTACCACGACGCGTATTATGGGCCGTAGCGGACATACTTATAAATTGACAGTAGACTGTCCGCCCTATCATGCTGAGGCAGTGACTACTATTCCGCCTAAGGCAGTGGTAGATTCCTTTACTGTAACACCATGCTTAGAGAGTGATACGCTCTACCAGGTGATGGCGCATGTGTCGCAGCAGCTGGATTTACCACAGGGTGGGGGATATAAGTTTTTCGGCATCAGCAAGTGTCGTGATGTGAGTTACAAGTCGTGCTATATGGGTCTGTATAAGCCCGAGAATATCAGTCCGCATTCGGCGCTTCCGGTTTATAATCTGCATCGACCTGATAATAGGCATTTCTCGCCGTTTTTCTCGTATTCAGATACACTGAAGATAAAGTTTGCCACGTTAGATGGCCCTTCCTATGCTTTTTGGGATAGCTTTGAGGACGATGTGTCGCTGTCGGGCAGTCCGTTCTTCTCAACCAATAGCAATCTGCGTGGAAATGTCAGTGGAGGCCTTGGCTATTGGTGTGGTTATGGCTCTTCGGTATATTATTTACTGCCACCTAAAAAGCCGTAGTGGTGCGTAGGGATTTAGCTACTCGAGTTTCGAATTTAGCGAGTGCGGGCTGAAAGCCCAATGTAATGAACGGACTCAAGCATCAAACGCTATCACTAAACGCTACCACTAAACGCTACCTCTAATGGGGGCGACGCGTCTCGCGTCGGGAAAATAAATAAAGACTCACAGATAGCACTAATTACACTTCTGTCTGTGAGCCTTTGTCTCAAATCCCGACGCGAGACGCAGCTATTATTTAGTAGAGCTTGTATCCTTTCCTTTCATTATCCCGACGCGAGACGCGTCGCCCCCATTAGAGGTAGCGTTTGGTGCTTGCGTTTAGTGGTAGCGGGAACTTTACCATACTACAAAAACTTTACTTGCCGAGTATCTTGCATCTTACACTAACACACTACAACTCATTGACTATCAACACTTTACTTAGTGTAAGATACTACCAACACCACCTACACGCATCCTACACACACCACACGCCGCCACACGGCACGAGCACGGGAGGGCGACATTACGGCATAGGGGAACAGAAAAGTCTGTCGCTCCGACAGATTGTTCTACGTCCCTATGTCGTATTATCTACTGCATACGTCCAAACCGACTGCGAGGCAGCGGGGTGGGGTGTGTAAGATGTATGCAGGGGGGTGTAAGATACTTTGAACTTATCTTACACTCTTGAAACCTCTGTATATCAACTTGTTACGCTCGAAAAGTGTAAGATGGCAGAAAAAGCACACACATTCATTTATATGTAGGCTGACGGGTAGAGAACAAATATTTGTGTACAAATTGTACACTTTTTTTGTTGAATGCAATGCCTTGGTGTTACCTTTGCAGCACTTTAATTTTGTACAAAACCAAATTGTATTGACTACCATGAAACGAATGCTTAACAGAATGCTGCGCTATGCCGATGCCATTGTGAAACGTG